>QQTW01001908.1_pt1 | contig 14910 bp, 18 predicted proteins | sample 1904831 | NCBI WGS metagenome assembly QQTW01 (sample SAMN09435610, study PRJNA476489) | Subsurface metagenome, whole genome shotgun sequencing project. | reverse complement strand
AGGACGGGTTACTATCTCTGTCCGGGGATCATGAGGAGAAAACGACTGTGCTCTACCTCGCCTACGGCTCCAATCTCCGCGCGAGCCACGAAACCATCACTTCATGTCAGACAATCCCAGGTGCGGCTAGGTTATTTGTTTCCCGCATACTGGTGATGAAATTACCGGTTGCGCCGTCGGCTTTGATATCCTCGTTATCATCGTCATCATTTGGGTCGTCCCCAATCGTCCTCTCGCCATCGCCAAAGATGCGTTTGAAGGTGATGTCGTAGCTGACCCAAACGGCGCGAAAGATTGCGCTGGAGAGAGCCATGAGCCAGCGGGGCGAGCGGCCCTTACCGTCCTGAAACATGCGCATCATCGAGAAGAGCGAGAAGACTAGCGGGGCCCACAGACTGAGGAAGACAAAGGCGCCGACGCGCTGGGCCTGGGTGGTTATGTGGTAGGGCCGGATCTGGCCCAGGTAGCGCTGGTACTCGGCCGGCAGCTCATGCTCGGCCGCGCCGTCGGTGATGAGCTTTTTGTACCGTTTCGACGGCTGCGCGTACGAAGGGTCTGGTCGGTGCAAGCGGTTGTCGGGTTTGCCGGGCGTAGCATCAGATGGCGAGAAGAGAGTGTGCGCCTTGAAGGGAGGCGTGGTCGGGTTCCAGGGCACAGTCGAGCCGGCTGGTAGAGCATGGCAGTCAACGAGAATATCCTGGTAGGAGGACCCTCCGCCTTCTGTCGCGATGATATGCGCGTAATCCGTCTGCGTTACCTCATACACCACCCCAACAAGACCTTTGCTCCAGCGGTCCTTGTGGTAACCTTCACGCCGCCGGTCAACCTCATTTAGAAGTAGAGGGGTGTTCTCTGACGGCGGAGGTGCGTCTGGCGGACTAGAAGGCTGTCGCCTGGCTGTGTTGGCGAAGCAGGGCTCCGCGTAAGGCACGCCGGGAAGGTCGAAAGTAAGCCTGAGCTCTGGAACGACGACGTTGACCTGAGCAAGCGGCTTGATGCCTCTCTTACCCTGGAACGTCTCCGCGCAGAGATTGGAGCCGTAGGCGAGGTAGAGCACAGTCGTTTTCTCCTCATGATCCCCGGACAGAGATAGTAACCCGTCCTTGCGAGACCGCTGCAGACGATCCGGAGTGATATGGGGCAGCTTCGACCAGACCGGGGGTTCCTTTGCTCGAAACCGCTTCGGAATGAATGAGAGCAGAGTCTTGCTGAAGGCTGAGGCAGAAGCTACGGCTCTGCGTTCGGTCCGTGTCCCGTTCGGCTGCACATGGCCATGGAAAGGAAGCTCGCCGGAAGTCTTTTCTGTGTTCTATAAGTTTGTTATGAGTCAGTCAGCTAGTGTTTACTTATGGTATATGCCTAGAACCTGCAATACTGACCTCTAAGTTGACTGAGCCCATCCTGGGATATCCTCCGTATAGTCAGGACGCTAAGGTTAGCAGTAGGTCTTGAAGAGCACGAATGCTGTGCGAACTGAGCACGATCACTGGCTGTATTTATCTGACCGGTAGTGAGAGCTTCGTACCCAAGGTTTATTTACTATTATTAATCAGGGCCACACGGCGAAAACACGACGCCGACGGACCGATCAACCAACAGCCAAGGGTTGATGCAGGTCCGGAGATCTTCCCCACGTCTGGAATCATTCCTAGTCCAGTTTTGGTCTAGTGCATGGTATCTCTGCAAATGCCGCGAGTCGGAGTCTGTAACAAAAGGTTTGGCTCTGTTGCTCACTGCAAGTTGTCCACAGCTGGCTGGATGATGTCTTAACACGCTTCTATTCATGATGCTAGCAGACTCTCCGTATTGAGAGAACAGTCGGCCCGTTTGAAGTCAGTGAGAGCACTTGACGGTTTCTTGATATACGAAGGTGTGTCGTTTGATCTGTCAGATGCCGGTGATGAACCCTATGACCCAGGTGGCGACTTGGGAGCTCCATAACTAAGCCAAAGGTTTCCTGCATCCAAAACGTGCATCTCGTGTGTTCAATGGGTCGCATTGCTTTGAACCGTTCAAGACAACCACGCCATCTGCTTCCGGTCTTTGTCCTTTTTGACTGCTGCACAGATGAGATGGCATTAACATCAGTAGTCCTCGATGTCATCCCATGTGGCAGTTGTCCCGACGAACACTGGAAAGACACGAGAATCGTTGATACGACTGTCCGAATCCTCACAGGAACGGCGGCATAACAAGTCTGACATTGTCAACATTTGTTCGAGCCCTAAGTGGTCAATGAACTGAACCTGAGATCATGATATCACATGAGAACCTTGATCTGCTCGCATATGGCGCAACACCTCCAACCTGAAAAGCTCACTGCCCATGTTGGAATATCTCATGACATATAGTGAATCGCTTTAAAGCCGCCGTGATGGCCAGCAGGGACCTTGGACGCGGAATTATTCTGGTCTGACGTGATGCCTGTGGACGAGTCCATCAATATTTACTGCAGAGATTGAAAGAGAGGAACGCGGAGGGAGATAATGTGCATTGGTGGTAGGAGGTAAGAGAGACTCAACCTTGGGTCACAACATAGGAGTTCGTAAGCGAGTGACTTTTATGGTCCAAAAGATTAAGATATCAGACTCTCTCAGTTCTTACATGATTGCATGTCTATGAATAACATGCTTTGAATGGATCATGTGCTGCCCTGGTAGTCGAACACTCCTACTCGCCCGTCCACTTCTCTCACGCCTCTCATCTCGGGGTCTTTAAAAGATATCTTCATCTATAAGGACGATGCGACTCCGACAATGTGAATGGTGGGATGTGACGGCTCCCGTTATCTCTAACTCGACATAGAGTTTATATTCTCTTTTCCTCCCTGCTCCGCGTCGGCCGGTAACAATGTCGTCGGCTTCGGACTCTGTCATCTTGCGCAATGGCATCGGTGCCTGTCTTGCCTCTGGTGGTGCTGATGTTGCGCATCAGCGTTGGCTGTCAGAAACCGCTGTACATGACCCGCGCTTATTTTTAGGATGGTAAAGCATCTGACTTGCAGTTGAAGGAGGTACTACGCGCCGGGAGCGCTGAGCTCCGTGAACGACTGGGCGAAACATCCCTACCGGCGCTCGCTCATTACTTTCTCAATGGCGGCAAGCCGAATGTGATGCGGCGTTGGGTACGTGGCTTCTCTCAACATTTTGGTGGTCATCGCCGTCTAATATATCATCAGGTTGGCATCGTCCTGCATGAACTTGTCCGTGACTGCCAGACGAACCGCAAACGGCTCGAGGAGCATACCGCGGACCGCAGGCCCGCTATCGGCCGGATGGTCCTCGTGGAAGACGACGAAAGTGTCAAAATCGTCGCTGGTCAGGTCATTCGAGCCATGATTTGTGCAGGCTCATCACCTCAATCGTTCTGGCCCGAAGACCTTATCGCGTATGGCACCACGAACACGTTCCCCATCGCTGATAATGAGCGCTGGCTTGTGGACTTTCAGGAGTTTACGGATCGACTGAATGATCGGAAGCTCGTTCGTGAAACGTCCGTAGTGGCTCCATCTCGTCCGTTGTGAACGTTGTGTTGACAGCTGCAGAGATGCCGATCTTGCGTACGCTCGAGGCGTAACCGCTGGCAACTTCAGCGCCGTCGCTTCGGTTGGCTACATCGTGGTCGTTATCAGCCACGTTTTGACACTCGTGGTGCCTTCAGACGAGGGAAAGCCCGTCCAGTGGCTAGACATTCCACTGCAGCACGTCAAGAGTGTTGAAACGCGTGCGTCAGTTTCGATGAGCAGTCAATCAAAGGTCAAGAAGTTTATCAAGCGGCGACTGGTTCTACATTTGCAGTCGAAGGACTGGACGCTCCTAGTAGATGCAGTACCCAAGCAGACGGCAACCGTCACGATCGTCTTCGAGACCGACGAGATCATCCAAGAGGCTCTAGCCGCAATCCGAGCACGGGCGAAGGAGTCACCAAAGAGAAAACTGGCCATAACCAGAACCAAAACATCCGGGAGTCAGATTCTTAACGTCAGCAAAGATTTGTCTCCCAAGGTCACGGGCGAGGGCGATGTCCAAGTCGAGTCCGAGCAGACACACGTCCCATTCGATGCTACCAACGGTGTTCAGAGCCATCACCCGCCGCATCAGGCTGGAGAGCCTAATGACTATGACGATCTATACGAACTCAGTCCATCTGGAAAGGCTTCACATTTCAGATTGCGATCCAGGAGCGTCACTGAGCGAGACGGGCACCACTCAGGGGAAGAGGCTCGTGGGATCGAGCAAGAGAATCCAGACACAGCGCCAGATACAGCGCCGGAAGGAACGACAGAGGAAATGCCAAAGGAAGTGGTATTGCCCGGGGCACCATTAGTTGCGAGACACGCCGACCCAAAAGGCCATTCATATGATACTATCAATCCGGCAGTGCTACAAAAAGATTCAATAGCGGAGGATTCTGCGCGAACGCCAAGAGCAATCTCTCCGTCATTACCGCGCATATTGACGGAGACAGGCGGTTCCAAGTTAAGAAGACCGCAAAAGCGAGCGCGCGAAAGCAGTGATGCGGGCAACGAAACCTCGTCAAATAGACGAAAACGTACAATTGCCCCAGGTGCACGGGATGGACACGAGCCAAGTGATGAACATCCGAGGGCATTCGACGATGACGCCCTGGATTTGCGTAGATCCCCAGAACGCAGTCAATCTATCCAGGATGCTTCGCGTTCCCCGCCACGGGAAGGCCGCCCAACACCGACTAAACTGCGCCACCCACAGAGTGACATCAGGCAGCATCGTGAAGCGACTCAGGCGCGATCATCACTTATACCCGATTCTGTCACAGACATACCGAGCGACCGGCTTCCACAACCACGTCCTGGAAAATTGAAAGACCTGTTACAGACAGAGGTCAATCGTTTGCCAGATAGCAACGACTCTCCCATGTCCATGCCAGCCAAGAATCCCACGTTGAGGAAGCCTACCAAGGCTGCCCTTCGGAAGACAAAAACTGTGGCCGCAGCGAAGAAGCCTAAGCAGCCAACGAAGTCTAAGCAGCCAGCGAAGTCGCCTTTGAGAGATGATGGGGGTGTCTTCGATTTGCCGACCAGTCCACCTCCAGCTGTGAGGCAGAAACCAAACGCTCGGCAGGGTAAACTACCCGCTTCAAGGAAAAACCTGAAACAGAGCGAGAAGACACGTTCTGAGGCCACTCGCAAGGCACCTAGTCGAAATGCAAAAACCGGCTCGACAAAACAAACCGTTGCGTCTGAGCAGAATCATCGAACGGGCAAAGGCGCAGCTGTGAAAGATGTCACGACGGCTACAAAAGCGTCGTCTCGAGCAAGAAAAAAAGTGGCTTCGAAGAGTCCCACGAAGGAGGCGGCGAAGAAATCTGTGCCAGCACGCGAGAATGAGCGATATCGGCTTCGAAGCCGCTCGGCGACTTCTGCAGTCCCAAACGCGGATGAAGACTTAGCCGCAAGACCACACGTCTCCGATGCTGAGGTCAATACCCGCGGCCAGCCCGAATCTGGTACACCTCTCCCTGCTGATGAGGTGATTATCGCCCGAAGCAGCGAACCCGGAGTCCGGCTTGTGGACGACCACTTGACAAGAAAGACCCCCATTATAAAGTTCACGCGCGACGGGCCTCTGAATCAAGGACGTCATCGGAAGCATGAAGCCTCTCGAACCGTCAGCCAAACACCCGTGGACAAGTTCGCCACCCAAGGAGATTATTCTCGAGGTTCTAGAGGCAGCAATGATGAAAATGTCGCTCCTGAACCGGAATCTGAAGGGTTTGGAGCACCTCTTTCCGCCCATGCTCCCACGCCGGGGTTGGATTCAATGAGCGGGGAACCATCACCGAGCTCGATGGCTCGGAAAGACCACCGAAAGGCCTTAGAAGAAGCCGCGCCTGACCGCTTGAATCACGCCCAGACGCCACTCTCAAAGCGTAAGCAATTCCAGATGGATGCTCCTCCTTTGCCGGAAACCAAACGTGTCAAGATCATCTCACCAAACCACAGCATTGACAAAGAGCGCGCTACCCTCTCAAGAAGGATCTCTTCGAGCGTACTGCGTCTACGAAGGTCACGGCCGCATGCGTGGGTGGACGATAACGGCAGTCCATTTCGTATGCCTGGCAGCAATGGGCTAGCGAATAAGCCATCAAACGGATTAGCTGAATATCAGGACAGTAACAAGGAGCAAGAACTCTTTGCCCATGGAGTGAGAGGTAGCAAAACGCCCACCAGCGTTCGTAGCAACGGAAGCCCGGCTGCCGAGATTCTGGGAGAGACGGTGACGCCCGTGCAACTAGCCAACCCTTTCAACGTGGACAGAACGCTTGGCAGCCGACAAAATGCTTTTGTCGAACTTCTGAGACGTCAACCAGATGTTGAGAGAATCGACAGGGGTCAGGAAGTCCGGAAGAGGTTCGAGGTCGATGACACAGTGGAGTCCGGCAAGCCCATCGATGTCAGGGCGTCGAAGACGCCTAACAATCGACAAAGTGCTTCCTTCGACCTTCTAGGACGCCAGCCACACACTGAGAAAACTGACAGGCGAGAGGAATTGGTGGAGATGGTCGAGGTCGATAACAATGTTGACCAGTCAGGCAGGGCGAGCGATGCCACCGCGTCGGAAACGCGCAGCAGTCGACCCAATGCTTTTCTTAACCTTTTGAGACGTAAACCGGAGATTGAGAGTGTCAGCCGGCACCAGGAAGTGCGGCACAGACTCGAGATTGATCACCAAGTCGGTCAGTCAGGCAGGGCGGGCGACGCCATCGCACCAGAAAACGAAGCCCGCTCACGACATTCGACATATTCCGACCGCGGCGAAAGCTTGTCCGCTGCGGAAGAGGGCGGCAGCGACGTCCGGGAGAAGACAGAGTGGGAGGCGTCTCTCAAACCTCACCAGAAGGATCTCGCAGGAGTGCTGAGTCGGATCTCAAAGGTAAGTCAACCGTGCAGGCCGTCTAGGCGCTGGGCTTTGGCACATAATATTACACTTTCTCAGGCCTGCTAACCTCTCCGTAGCGCCTCGTGCGTACACTGGTGAACTCTGAGACGGCGGTGGCGGACATAATCGCAGACTACGAGGAAGACGGGGACATCCTGATTCGCCATCTGGAGGACGCTTGTGAGGCGGAGGCAGCGCAAGTCGGGGATCGTATGGCGAAGATCAAACGCAGAGTATCGACTGAGATCATGCAAACACTGAAACGACTGAAGGCAGAAGCAGCTGATGTCGAAGGGAACTCGATTTTGAGGCATGGCCACATGCATATGGAAAAGACAAAGAGTTTGCTAGCGACCATCAAGACAGCCGTGGAGAGCGCGGGTGATTAGCTTTCAGTTCCTGTTGAGGTCACATCGCAAACGCTTGAGATTATCCTTGGCTTTTCAATTAGATTTGTTCGCTATCTCATGACATCTGTCTTGACCGGTTGTATAATTACTGTTGCACGGCATTTAGACCAATAACCCGCATCTACAGAATGCAAGCATATACTTTGCTATGTTCTCAGCAATGCTCAACTGTGAGCTTCATCCGAGCCTGCCTTCTAACGGCATCCTGTACCTCGATGCATTAGGCCTTCGACGCTGTTGATCAGGCACGGCTCGCGCGCAAGGTATAGCAATGACGCCACTGGAATATCTGAAAAGAACATGAAGTAAACTCGTATCACCTTCGAACCGAGTACAAGATCCGACTGTAAAGGCGCAAACTCAGTCGTCTACAGTCCCTAGTCGTCGCCGATGCGCGGTGGACTTTTTGAGTGATGCTTGTCGCCGTACGGGCTCAGACTTCGCCTGCGAAAGTCAGATAAAATGTCCCAGCAATGCTCCAAAGCCCCCGCGAGTCCGATCGCAGTCTCGCTGCCGCAAGAGCATGAAGTTCAGGGGCAACTCACGATCTCCTTCTCTCCCCTTCCTTCCGGAACTTCTCAATCACTCTGAGAATGTCTTCGCGGCCATGCGAGGCGTTGAACCTTAGGTTACTGAGCCTCATGTCCACCATATCCTTTGCATCGACGCGCAGCAGGCGCTCGAGGAGGAGGTATTCCATCTCCATGCACACGTACACGCCGCAGTCGGACGAGTTGGTCTGCTGAGGGGTGCCGTGCACGTCGACGAACTTGAGCGGGCGACGGAGCAGATGGGAGAACTTTGCCGACACGGTCACGGCCTCCTCTATGTTGGCCGAGTGCAGGCTGTCGTAGTGAAAGGACTGGCCGTCGGTGAGGCTGACGAGCAGTAGCGACCAGTGCGATCCGCCCTCGGCGAGCTCGACGTTGCGGTTGTCGTTGATGGGCAGGAATACGTGGGAGACGGAGTGGAAGTCGGGGAGCACGTTTTTGAGCGTGGACGGGTCGGCCGTGTTCATCAGGAGGAAGGACATGGCGGGCCGCAGGAGGACGATGTGTGCCGTTGGGAACTTGCTGAGCTTCTCGTGCTCGAGATACCTTGGTTGTAGGCCACTCGTCAGCGGATGTCCGAGCTCGAGGGTTTGCGATGTGCGCAACGAGCAGGCAAAACTCACTCTTCCCAGAACGCGATGGCCTATGCAGAACTAAGTATGAGCCTCCATGACACCTACTCAGGGACAGATGAAACCAACATTGTCGGTCAGCCAGTCGCTCTTTATGCAGTCCACGTCCTCCTTGGTCACTGAGCCTCCGTTAGCGGCGACTGTCTCATTTCCGAAGGCGAAAGGCGCCGGCCGGGACACATACGACGGATATCATAATCTGGTCGAGTTCAGACTTGCAAGCGGTCGGTCATGGAGTGACGAAGTCACTCACAACTCAAGTAGGGATCTTCCGGGGCGAGGTGGTTCTGATGCTGCAAGTTGATGAAGAATATCAGCCAGTGTCTCTTAGAGGTTCGTATGCGATCACCACAGTATCTTTCGAGGCACTCTTGGGAGGGTATATAGCTGAGAGCGCTACCAAAGAACGAGAGCAACTAGCAAACAGTGCTGAGTACACCAAATAAGCGTCATCATCGGACTGCCTTACGTTGTCTCCAAAGTGCCGGCTCACTCTGCCCTTGAAAGGATGGAAGCCGGTCATCGTTTAGAGAGGGGTACAGGTTGGAGGGCGAGTTGACGGTGGCAGATGGGTCGTGTTGGTGGACACAGAGAAGAAGAAGTGAAGATTCACAAGTCGTATGCACGACTTCTGCGATTCGGCGTTACCCTGCGGGCCCGGGGTGAAGGATGAGGGTTGATATGAAGAGCCGCGTTTCTGCCAAAAACGGTATGCACTCATCGCCCTCGGGAAGTTCTCGAGGTCGAGATCGGCCGACGTCATTGTGCACTAAGCCGCATAGGGCGATGGAAACGATCGACTACCGCCAAGTTTTCAGATGTCACCCGAGCTTCTGCAGGGACTGATGGAATCAAGATCCGTCCTCACGAAGCAAGAACTTAAATCCATACAAAAAGCCAGGCCATGAGGTGGCCTCTATCTAATTGGCTGTAGTCCATACCCAAAGCGGACAAGACGCTGTCCCTCTCACCTACGCCTTCACGGCCGGCCGTTCTCCGCATCTGGCTCGTCCTTCAGCTGAGCCTCTCGCACACGCTCCAGCCAGCTGAAGTCATCCTTGATCTTGCCCAGCTGGATGCCCTTGAGTGTAGAGAGCAGCTTGACGAAAGCGGGGCCAGGCTCGTCGCCTCCGCCCTGGTACTCGAACTTGTCGTGGTTCGATTGCATCGTGATGGACTTGATCGGGACCAGCGCGGCCGCTGTGCCCGCAGCCATGACTTCTGAGAAGGTCGGCAGTTCCTCGTATGGTATCTGGCAATTTTCTTAGCAACTGACTCAACAACAGCCTCCGACGCCAATTGACGCACCGCTCTCTTCTCCACCGTCCACCCAAAAGACTTTGCAATCTCGCACACGCTATCGGACGTGACGCTCTTGATGACGTTCTTGCTATCGGGGACCACCACTTTAAACCGATCTCCCTCGCTTTTGATTCCGATGAAGGCAGAGGTGGAGAACTCGTCGATGACGCTCCGGGTCGCGCTGTCCAGGTGGAGGGTTATGCCGAAGCCTTCGCCCTGGGCCTTCTCGCTCCACCTGAGGACGGGCGCGTAGTTGCCTCCGACCTTGGCCGACCCTGTCCCGTTGGGAGCCGCCCGGTCGAATTCTTCCAGTATGAGGGCGGCGACGGGGCGGACACCGTGGTACACCCCCACTGGAAGGACATAGACGCAGAAAGTGTACTCCTTGGGCGGGTTAAGCCCCAGCTGAGCACTGGAGCCGAAGAGGAGCGGTCGAATATACATGGCGGCACCGGTGGAGTGGGGCGGCACATAGGCGGCGTTGAGCGAGACGGCGAGGTGGCAGCACCAGGTGAAGTGGTCGAGGGGGATCTGAGGGATGGAGATGAACGAGGCCGAGTGTCGCATGCGCTCTGCGTTCATCCGCGGCCGGAAGATGTTGATCTGACCTTCGGGGTCTCTGAAGGCTTTGAGACCCTCATAGCACTGCTGGCCTGCAGGAGTCTGTCAGATCCATCGCAATGAGCTTCGTCCGGGGGCACTCGCCATAGTTGAGACCTGGCGCCATTCCGTGTATGCGCATGAAGGGATCTCGGACGAATTGAGGCTCGGTCCATCGTCCTGTGTCCACGCTGTAGTGACTCTCGATATGGCCATTGACTTGTCCCTTCGGATCAGCAGCGGTTCTGGTTACCCCGAGGTTCAATCCAACCTTCGCGGACCTTAAAGCCAATGTCGCTCCAATCTGTGGAAGAACATCAGTCAGCTTTGCGCGCGTTCGACTGGCCGAGTCATTCCTTTGAGGACGTCTGCTTACCGATGGCGTCGGTGGGAGGCGGAGGGAAGCTCATCTTGCATGCAAAGCAGGCGCTTGACTGTTCAAAGCTCTTCTAAAGTTTGGGAGTTCAAAGACCAACTATCAAGGCAGCTGGCCTGGTTGCTAGGTTTCCGTATTTGCGCGGCGCGTAAGTGCGCATGTGCGAGGGCTCCGTTCTGCCGCCTCTGACCGCCTTGAGGCGTGAAAGCCCGGTGCCGGCGTGAATGCCGAGATCGGCTTCACGAGTCATGTCCGAACCCTTGGAACAATCCGTGAACACGAACCAGCGCAAAATCCGGAGAAAGCATCCACTGCCACCCAAACATCTGGACTAAATTTGTGACAGGTTTCCTATGATGAAGAATGCATCAAGCAAAGGACTTTCAAGCCAATACTTGATCAATCGCCTGAGCGAACTACGTTACTACTTCTCATCAAAACTGCAAAGGCCTGTTCAAGCAACCATATACTTCTGCTGAAGGACGAAGACCGCGAAATACGGGAAGAGCTTGGGAAGCACGCCCTATAGGCACCGAAGTGATCAACAGTGATGAAGTTTGGCATCTCTCTTCGTACAGCAGCTTCTGGTCGTTCACACGAAAGAGGACACACTGTCAAGCACGGAATCTATACCAACAGAGGATCCATTAAATTTCTAGTATCAAGAGATAGAGTACAACTTGAAGTCACCAAGCATCTCCGACAACGTCCGTCACTGCTCGAATAACCGCACCCGAGAGCCTCACGACGGTTCGCAATCACTTGTCATTCGAGCCGCAACCGAAGCCCCAGCTGTCTTGTGTCAGCCCGACTGCTAAGAGAGGGAGAATGGAAAACGGGATTGCATACATGACCTTATAGCTCCTAGCCAATTCGCCTGGGCTCTCGAACTTCTGGGTGAAATCGCTGAAGCACTGACGGTGGACGCGAGTGTCCTTCTCGCAATCGCCGGATGAGTAGATGGTGATCATCTCGCGGGACGCGCGCGAATTGAAGAGAACCGTCTCGGGCGCGATGGGGGTCTGGAGCGTCTGGCACCGGTGGGTGCGGCGCGAGTTGAGCTCGACGACATCGGCGCCGTCGCGCAGCTTCAGCTCGTAGGCTGAGGCGACGGCGCTGCCCAGCAGGGCGAGGGAGAGGATGTTGGTGAGCTGCATCTTGAAGATTTAGATTGGAATGATATGGTTCAGGATATAGTTCAGATGAGATAGCTGCTAATTTTCTTTGACTTCTTCTCATCTTCTCCGGGGTCCGCCACCCTTTTATCATTTTCGGAGGCCTTTTCCGCTCTCTAAAAGCTCCAACTGTCTATCACTGTCTTAAATTTCTCGTATTTCCTATTTGGTCCTTCCGCATCGGCCTGGCGAATCGGACGATGCCTACAAGGAAGATCCGCAAAACTAGGCATATTGCAAAGAGGGATTGGTCAATCGCATATTCATCTACCGCACGTGGGTCTACCCTCGCGGAGACACAATGAAGGATCTTCCTACGAGAAAGGATCTTCGAGGAAATTGTTCAAGATGTTTTACGACGCTGCGGCGCTATCATTGAGGCGGGGCATTCAGTGAGCCCCGCGCGAACCCGCGCAGAGCGGAGAGCGGGCCGTCCGGTCTTGGCGGGGCCGGTGTTTCCCCGTGGGGTCACTTCCTCCGCCGGGCTCTTTCCGCATCCATTTTTCACCGTCTGGAGATCTTCAAAGCTCGAAGTGCTGCACACGTACAGGTTGCAGGACTAGCTGCGGTGGTAAACCATGCTGATCTTCGACGAGAAGATGTGGCTTCCCGCTCACGAATCCGGATCCGCTGCTACATCACTTCAGCGCAGTCGCACACCAAGGTTGCAAGACGAGGCCACGTTCGTGCATTTTACCGTTTGCGATGGTACTCGACAGAAGATGAGAAAATGGTCAGCTTTATGATCGTGCTGCCGGCAATTTATGACGCACCCTGCAAGCCACCCTCTCTATTTGTGGCCTCATCACCTTAAGCAAGACGTCTCAAACAAAAGCCAAAGCATTGAACCAATACCACGCTCCGATATTCTCGGTAAGGCCATCCTTCTGAAGTGGGCATTGACATTCCAGCGCCAGATTCGTCCCTGGCCAGGGAAGCTCTGGATGCTGACGGACCTGGCGAGGACACTCGAAGCCGCGGCGAGGAATGCCAATGCAGAAATCTGATGATTCCGAGAAAGACGAGATGCTCGACTTTACTACGGTCGCCAACCCCGCTGAGACACATACCTAATTCTGAGGACGACGAGGACGGCTTCGCTGCCGGCAACGTTCGAGCTCCTAAGCAAGTACGCAAAGCTGATTCGGTCTATCCCGCAATCTCTGTCGAAGTCTGCGAACTCCCAATACTGCATCGTCCTTTTCAACTTGAGGATTCCTGTCTTCCACAAGATTACTATGTATTCCACACGTTGTGGTCTTCCCATGGGAGACGCTGTGTCAAATCCCCGATATCAGGTCTGAGTAAGCTGTACTTCCTTAATACCAGTCCTTCGATGTTGGGTTACTTAACGGTGTTGCTGCAAGTTAAAGCTTTAAGTTTCACGTAACGATATTCGGGACTGACTTTCTCTATGTATCGGGTGCCGTTGCACCTCTAAATGTTGGTCGAGGAGCCAAAGGCAAGGACTTGATCTGGAACCTGACTGAAAAATCCTCATATGGTTCCTTATCTTTTGTGATCTCGTTTCTCGTCACATACTCAGAGGCACCGGACAGCGGCCTGCCTCGATTCTTCGTTTCAAGTATCTAGTTGAAAGCGAGCCTGCTGCAGTCCATTGAACCTGTAGGCGGAGGTTGATATATCATTATCGGATTAGAGATCGTTATTGAGGGGAGCATGAGCAGGTCCGCGTGAATTTCACCAATGTAAGGACCGACAGAGACGGTTTTCAGATTGCGCGAAATGTGATCGTTCTGTTTCTTTCTTATCATCGAGGCTCCATGGCCCGACGACGAAGGCGTTTCTGAAGGACTTCTCACAGCCCGCTGCAGCCGGATCATTCGACGAACGGGAAGCCGCAGAACGGCCACCCTGTGCGGGAGCAACGACACTGCTCAAGAGCGACAGGAAAAGCAAGTAACCGCGCGGCTCGTCGGACGCCCCTGAGGCACTACAGCAAGAGGCTTGAAGCTTAGTCGAGTGCAGGTAAGTGATGCCAGAGGCGCGGAGAATCCTGGAAAGAAGGAGTGAATACAGCCTTCATGATTTATTACCATGACGATTAGGCATGGAGGACAAAGTAGTCGACTGATTCCACGTACTGCAGCACTGTTGTAAAACGGGCCTCCTGAGGGCAAGAGCTGCTCACGCAATAAGACCCGTGCGGTGTTCATGAAGTCATCGTCAGGAACCCGTGCGGCCGCCAGTCGTCTCACCGCTGCACGTTGCACACCTCGAACTTCCATGACGGGCGGATCTAAAGTGTTGGTTCTGGGGACAGAGTGAAATGCTCCAATAACTCTACTGCAGGCTCGATGGGCCCTGATCCGGCGAGGCCAGATTTGATCGTGCCACCTATCGATTGCTGACGGGCTGTAGAACACCAAGTTTTCCAACGGGAAAGCGTTTCAGTATTATCTGAAACTAAAGAGTTGAGAACAAAAGACCCAAGTTAGGCGCCATTCGAATGCCGATACGTCAATCGCTAGTTGCACAGAATCCTGATACTCCGCGAAAGAAGCGCGACCGGTGTCACCCAGCCAGTTGTAGCTTTGGGCGTCGTTGGTGTCAACTCTGAAATGGGGTGGACCGGATCCAATCAGACCGCCTTTAACGACTCGGTCAGGAGGACTTTACCAACCTGGGCAATGGCATTTGATGTTGATGTGAGAAACCGGTAGTTCGCCCGCAAGCCGCATCGCCAGTCGGAGGATGGCGGCAGTAGAAAACCACCTGGGCATGAACCTTGGAAAGACAGCCACGCTTGTGCGAGGCGAATGCGAGGCGAGGCGATGCGATGCAGCGCGGATGCGGGCGCGGGTGCGGGATGACGGCTGCGATGCGATGTGGATCAAGACTGGTGGGGTTCTTGACTCTAGCCCGTCATTCATCAATCTTGTCGCTGTCACTCTACCTCGCGACACCCTCAAGACCTTCCAAG
>QQTW01001907.1_pt1 | contig 14913 bp, 11 predicted proteins | sample 1904831 | NCBI WGS metagenome assembly QQTW01 (sample SAMN09435610, study PRJNA476489) | Subsurface metagenome, whole genome shotgun sequencing project. | reverse complement strand
GATTGGACATTATATGTGTGCTCCGGTGCCCGTCTGATAATTTACAGCATGATTGGTGTTTAACCGTGATGGCACTTGGTTGATCGAGGAGGATCAACCTTATATAGTAGAATATATTTCCTGTACAAGTCTACTACCGATTTCGTCCGTGAAAACGCTTTCCTCCTCCTGGCTGGTTTACCGAAACCGTTCTATCCTTTTGAAACTATTAGTTTCGACGAACTTATACTCAACATAACTCTTTGCAGCGTCAATTGGCTCCCAACTGCAAGCCAGTAATTCAATCTAATCCACCCAATCTGGGGCAGGGTATGAACTATGAAGAAAGGCTTACTCCTGTATAGTTCTCAGCTGAATTGAGTAAGCGGCTCCCTGATTGAGATAGCGGGATACCCCTGGCTCTTCTATGATGCGGTTATCATTCTCGCGGTCCCGTTGAGAGGCTGATATGTGACAAAGCCCGAGACAGATGGCACTCTTCATGACCAGGGCATGCCCTGTTCGGATAACTCATAAACGACTTTCATATTTAGCGGCCACACAGCGGAGTACAGACTGCTTTCGTTCATAGTGTTCTCTCGTGTAAAAAGCACGCAGACTGTCCGATAACTCGAAATTGACAAAAACGGGGTATTCGCCTTAGTATTTCTTCTGAAAGTCTGTCTCTTCCTCGATGTTGTCGCTTCGTCGCCTAATTGCCAGGCTCATACAAAAAGAAGATCCATCACGGTTAAACACCAATCATGCTGTAAATTATCAGACGGGCACCGGAGCACACATATAATGTCCAATCTGTTGTTCCAGGGGTGTAGTCGTCGAGGCAGACGGGGTAGAAGTCCGTGGCCGATCAGACACAGACTGAACAAATAGGTAAGGGCCAACTTTTTCCTCCAGCAATACAGCATCGCGGCTTTTACCGCTAGCAGCGTTGAGCTCGTGTTACCGGATCGTACATGCAAGACTACCTCCGTATGTTTATTGATCAGAGAATTTAGTGAAGTACCGTGCTCCACCACCTCACTACTACAGGTTGCGGCGGTAATTGCATCTGGGACAGCATGCAGACGGCGTCTTCATGGGGCGAGATGTAAGGTCGAAACACAACGCACCCAGGGGTTTTATTCTAGTGCTTCATCATAAGAAATCTGACCGATACATATGCTGAACTGTAGATTCAGATGAGAGAGGATTGTCGCTATAACGCAGTAGAAGTGGTTTCGGCGTGGTAGTTAGGATTTGGTGAGTTCTATCTTTGAGAGCACGGGTTCGTAAAAATGTCATTGCCCACAGCAAAACAAATGAAAAGGGGGCCATTCTGAGAAATTCCCATACTCAGCGTGATCAACATCACGATATTCTCTGAGTCTTGGCATTTTTCCATAGCCTGCCGCCTCTGTTTACTTCAGGTTCCATTTGGCCATGCAAGCGTCACCAGCAGCATCTGTATGCCTTATGTGATATCGGCCCCGCAGATGGAACGTTTCTAGCGGTCCTCAATACCATTCTGCGGACCGTGGTAATCATAGGAGTCTTGATGCGACTCAAACCACGAATGTCTAAATAGATATCGCATATCCAAAGCATATCAACGCAGGATGTGAATCAATCTGAGCTTCTTCAAGTTCCCGTCCCCTTATCATATAGACATGCTGTGTCTGTGGATCTCTATCAACCTTTTGCTTCTCCTTCCATATGATTCCTCGATGGCTGAAGCTTCCTTGTCTTGATCATTCTCCATTCCATGTCACACATGCACTGGCGGTGGCGGTTAGTATCGCTCCGCCTTTTAACGCGGTCTTTTCCCATGATGTTCCTACTACTCACTTTCTTTGCTCTGGATACCTGGCTTGGTTATATCACCATCAACGTGTTACTCTTGTTTGTCCTTCGACCTTGGCAACCGGAGAGACTCAACCCCCTTACTGAATCAAGTCTCATGTCCCCGCAGAACAGCAACAACGATACTTAACGCAAGTGATACTCCCAACGCTGAAAATAGTGTGCAAGTCCACAGCGCTGGAACAAAACCTATCTGGATACGGCCACGCTGCCTTTTGCTTTTATTCAATCCCGTAGAATGTTCTACCTTTACTCGAGCGTTAAATTTATTAATGTCCAGGCTGTTACAGGCAGGGCCAGAAAGCGAGCTTATGCGACCACTGCGACCGGCTCCGCGATCTGCCCTTTTATAGATCAGTTTCAGTGCTCCACAGCTAATATTGCTACGAGGATATTCAAATCTACCTACAGCGATAACGCCCGATCGGCGCTGTCCCCACAAGGTTCCTATTTGCCAATACATTTCCTGGCGTCAACCCTTATGCCCAAGCTTACGTTGAGCAGAGAGAATCTTGAACCACCGCTCCTGGATTCTCATTGGAACTTCGCCGGCTGAAGAAATCCTTGAAGGTTTGGAGCATGGCGACACGTACTATATTACTTTACTAGACCCTAGAAACTTTACCGCTTTCGGACCCACAAGACCGATTAAAGGAACTATATACTCCTTGGACCCCTCCGGTACCGCAATCTACATCAATGGCTCTCCATTACCTGTACCTGAGTCGGGAACTGATCGAAGGAAAAGGCAGTACCAACTACTTGTGTACCGCTGCGAATATCCCGGGGCGCTTCACCCAGGCCCCGACCCTTCAACCTCCACAATGTTATCCGCAGGTAGCAGCAGCAAAGAAAACCCTGCCACTCCAAAGCTATCCTCAGAACACCTTAACTCATCAATGCAACTTAAGATCTCATCCCCGATTTTGCGATCTCTGTGTCTGAGAAAGTCGATAACTCTACTAGCCTATAACCCCAGTCAGATCATCATAGATAGACCTGTGCAATAGAGTTTCATACTGAATGCTGTTGTTGATAGTGGTAGAGCAGCATCAGTAGCAGCAGAGCAACCGTTTGCTTTCGCGACTTTTATAATTATCTCAAAGGTCATGGGAGCATTTGTAGAGAAAGATAGGCTTACGATACCTGGTGGTGGTAATGGTAGTAGCAACGAGAGTCAAGCTACGAGCAACCTAGCCCCAAGTTCGAAAAACGAGGACTAGGGATCCAAGTACACCAATGAGCCGCAGGAAAGACAATAGCTTGAGACTGTTAGATTGAAACGCCTTTCAATATATAAGGTCACTGCATTTCAAAGCACCGCATTTTTCTATGCCTGTTGGGATTGGATAGCTCTTTCTCATAGGGGCCTTTACTTCAGTGCTGTTGTGACATTGTGTTGGTAAATTATGTATGTCCCTGGGAAAAGATAGAATCACGTCCTTAACATAACTGAGCCGAAGGTACTGACTAGTCATGCTGTCTATGAGGTATATACCCACTAACTCATACACACATATCCCTCCGCCCAGAAATTGCAATCTCTTCTGATCCGTTGATAGATCCAGATATCAAACACTAACCATGATGTCCGTAATAGAAGACCCATTTAACTCGATCTAGTCGTACCCCAGGTAAAATCCTAAGGGTTGATAGCTTAATTACCCGGTATAATACTCAATGTGACATTGACCAATTCAGAGCAAGCCAAACCACGAAAAACATTTGCCTCAACCCAATCCACCTAACGATGATCGATTATGTATCAGTGATGTTACGATACTAGTCAAGGTGCCTGCAGCTTATCCCAAGAAGCCAGAAATGCTCATGGTAGCCAGAAGGAAGAAAAAGCTAGAGGTCAGTAAAGTACAAGTCTCAATAATAAAAATGCTTTCCGGCAATGGTCAAACTGTAAAATAGATCCTTCAAAAAGATTAATGCGCCATAGTGCACCAGATGTTCTTGTGATGCAAGGGTCAATTCCTACCAGGTGTCTGAATCAATCAAATATTACCCACAAATTAGAAACACCATCTCAAGGCTTTTCATCTGTTTCTTTTTCATTTCCGCTCGCCGATCCCATGAAAGTAGGGGAAAAGACCCTGATCTACATCAGAAAAAATATGTGAAGAAAAAAATACATCGCTTCCGACCCCTAGAGTGGGTGGGTTGCCCCAAGGCCGCCATATTGATACCAAACAGATCTTTTCGTCAAATATCCCATCCATCGATAGCATCCCGCCACTTCCTTTGGACCCATATCTCATCATGACAAGGGCGGCGGACATGGAAAACCTCTTCGGATCGCTTACATAGAATTGCAACCATCAAGTCATAAAGCAGTCAAGCATAATGCTGAGGCTCCGGCCTCCCCTCGACTCTCGAACGTTTGATCCTGGCAGCCTCGCTTCCGTCGTCGACCAGACTTTGCTTGAACCATGGATGGCGGAGAGCCTGCTTTGCGCCAATCCGATTTTTAGGGTCGTAAACGAATATCTTTTGGAGAAGGTCAAGAAATTGTTTGTTGAAGTCATTAGTAGATGGGATGATCTCCTTGGTGGGTTTTAGTACAGCTGAAAGATGAGATGAGTGGTGAGGGCCACTTACCTTCAGAGTTTTCATGGCCTTCACGTATTTCTTGGAAGCTTTTGAAGTCTCATGATTGGGGTAATCAAGTTTGCCGCGGTTGAAGTATCTGAAGTACGCGTAAGCATGATATAGTATCTAGCAAGATAGTAGAGACGGACTTAGCAGCTTGATTGCCATTGTTGCCTCGACTTCCTTGTTGCACCTGTCGGACGAGCCTCGACTCAAGTTTGCCGCCACATACAGCCTCCATCATAGCCAGATGTTCGAGATTGTCATGGGTTTGGAACAGCGCGTCGCCAGTATAAAACTCGACTAGGATACAACCTATACTCCAGATGTCGCACGGGAAGCTCCACCCCAAATTGAGGATGATCTCTGGGGCGCGGTAGTGTCTCGTTGATACCACGGAGGAATGGTATTCTTCCTCGAACGTGGCGGAACCAAAGTCAATCAAGCGGATGTCGGTGTCCAGTAAGACTCGCCGTTGACGGGCGACTCTGTTTGTGGTTGTTGAAGATGAAGGGATATGCCGGTTGTATGTGAATGTTTGATAGTGATTAGACACAAGGAGGATATTCTCCGGTTTGAGATCGGTGTGGATTAGGTTAAGATCATGCAAGACTAGAAGCAACCTTCAGTAACTTGGAGAAGACTCCGGCAAGCGGTACTCACATGCAACGCTGGTGAAAAGTTGACGAGCAAAGCTCTGTATCTGGCTGCTGGGAAAAGGCACAAAGGCATTGCCCTTGAGGAAGTCAAAAACGCTCTGGCCGAGTAGATCGGTAACGATGCAGATGTGATTCCGGAAATCGAAGGTGTCCCGCAGATGGATGCATTTGTTCCGATTCTCTCGGTCATTATGTGATAAAGTTGATAAAACACGCAATTCTATCCGTGAAGCGTCCCTGTACTTTTGCACCGAGCGGATGATCTTGATAGCGCATCGAGTCTTGGTGCGTCTATCGGTTGCCTCGACCACTTTGCCGAATGTGCCTTGACCGAGAAGACGTATTACTTGGTCTGGAAGAGTTTAGTCACTTGCTGGTAGACCTGTACAGAGGAACTTACATCGGTCGCCAAGATAGGTTTCTGGAGTAACAATGAAATGGCCATCGTCGTCGTCGACCCTTTCGTGCTGGGTCATCATCTACATAACTTCAGCAGCTGCTTCTTGAGCTCCGGTCACCCCACTTACGTCTCTGACGGATGGTACGTGGACATCTTTCGCTTTGATTGGCGGCTTTGGCGGTGGGACATAGGAGCTATATGCGTCATTGACCTCTTCAATCTCCTGCCTTCTTTTAGCGTCCGCTGCGACCTGGCCTCTCGTCACTCGCTTCCTTTTCTGCCCAACTGCTTGGTTATCCACATAGTTCCCTGAGCTGCCATGACTTCCATGTGATCCAAGCGATGTTGGGGCTGTCGTGTTGAGTGATGTTGTCCGATCGGTAGAAATGGTGGCTGAACCACTGTCTTCTAGTTTTGTCGGCCGACCGTTGGAGTATGAGAAATTGCGGGCATCGTGGTTGTTCGCTTGTCCTGTCCTTCGCTTCTTGGCAGCATGCTCTGGGGTGTCGGCCGGCCTTGCAACGGTCCTTGTAGTATGATTGACTCGGCGGTTTTCGGCCTTGGGTGGATCTGGGGTCACGTCTATATAGACGACCTCGTCAGGTATGCCATTTTTGTAGAATTCTTCCCAGTTGGGTCGTCGCTCTTGCCTCATTGGCTGCTGGGAACCAGTCCCAGTGCGCGGGGCCATGACGGCAGATGACTGACCTTGTCTGGTGGGTGAGATAGCAGTTGGATTGCTTAATTGCAGTTGTTGATTGGGGTTGTATAATGGATAATGTGGCATTAGCCTTGTAGTAGGATTCCGGATGTTGTCATAAGGGCCGGGGCCGGATTGGTAATGGTCATGACGGGTACTTGGGTAGGCGTAATGTGAATTGTGTATTGGAGGAAGAGTTACGGTCGCGGTTGAGGGGATTGACATGTTCTGGTAGTGGATGATGACTCGGAATGTAGCGGTGGGTAGTATTGCTGGCGTCTGGATCCAGCCAGTAGAGGACTGCGACAGGTTGGTCTTTTCCTAATAATGGCTCCAGGGTTGCTGTCGGTTCGAGTACGATGTGAAGCGACTTGAGGACCCCGGTTGGTCATGGAAACAGCTTCGAATGCAAGTGGCAGTGAGGTGAAGCTAGGAAAAGACGGGTTGCGCGTGCAGCAGAGGTGGAGTCGGAGTGATTGGGGTTCTTCTCGATCTCTCATCGAACTCGGGCAAAGAGGACGATGACGGCTCAATGAAGGCCTAACTGCTGACGACGGGCATGATGCTGGCTATTGCAATGCGGAACGGCAGCACTTAGGGTGCTGATGAAGCCCTGGAACGGTGTGGAGGCGTGGGAAAGCAACCGATTGTCGTCTCGGTGGATTTAGTGAGGGTGCACACTTCGACCCGTTAAGACCTAGCGTGAATATTCTTGGCGCGCTATGACATCAACTTCTGACCACCCGAGGACACTTCCCTTCAATATATCCTCTCATTCTGTTGTGAACGACGATTGAAATACTTCAACATTATGATCTGATGCTGAGCAATGATACGAAAGGCTAATGTGAGAGATAAGAGCGGTTAATCGACACTTTACTTTGGAAGGGACTTTGGGAAACCTAGTCTCACCTACATGGATAGCAGTGGCTGCTAATGAGGAATTTTCGATGTCTGAAAAGTGTAAGCCTGAGAGAATAGTGTTATACCCCATCCCAACAAATGATGTCCTCAAACATTCAATTGCTTCGTTGTCCCCACAGAGGTGCCACCGTCTCTACCGCCCTCTCCACCACCGCCTTCACCCGGTCTCTCAGAACACTCCACGCACACTCAACTTCCAGCGTCTCCAGCCAGACCTTTGCTACATGCTTTTCCACCCTGATCTCGACGCCAGGCACAGGTATCCCCGCACTATGTAGTCTTTCCATTTCCTCCGCTTCTAAATCCTCAAGATCATCTTCCATTCCATCTTCTTCTGGCTCATTCTTGATCCCGTCCACATCCATACTTGGCTTCGGGGCTTTTGGTGCCAATCTTGGCCGCATGATTGGCTTGATGTCCGGGCCAAATTGCGCTTCAAGAAACATGCAGAGACGGGAGAAACGTTCCTCTGATGAAACATTGGCGTGAGGATTTCGTTTAGCATGGGCGTGGCTGTGACGGTGATTCTGTGATGATTCTGAACATGTTCTTAGCAAGCTACTCTGCACCGTAAAATCTGCCTCCCCCAAAAACTCACGTTTGACTGCTGCTGGGCTGCTCTCCACCGTGAAGAGCACAGCAAGCACGGCGTCCGCGATACCATCGTTAAGCATGTTACCCTCCCACTCCACTTGTACCTCTCCACTTATTTCATATCGTACAATGACGCATCCCATGACAAGGTATGCCACTGGGTGAGGGGAGTGATCGATTTCTTCATCTGCGTCCTCATGATGATGTACACCATTCCCATTCGTAACTGTAGTTCCATCTACTGTCTTCTTTCTCTTGGCTCCCATCTCCTCTACAGCACCGAACGTACCTTCTAGAGCCCATCGGATGAGGTCAATGCCAGCAGCTGACAGCGTGATCCTCTGCTTACACATGATCGACGTCGTATTCAGGCCAGCATATTCTCGAAGGTCCTCAGCAGCCATCAAGGACATCTTAAAGTCGTTTTGAACCAGAACACCAGATATGAGTTGCGTATCGTCAGCATCCAGGGTTTGCGGTGGGGGAATTTGCGCCAATTTCCCCACGACTCTAGCTGTCTTGTCGACTTTGAATGGTATTCGAAGCTCCTCTGTGTTGGCGGGACTGAACACCTTGGTTTTCACCGCTTTCTCGGCGTTGAGCGAAAGGAGCTTGGACTTTAGTCGAAGCATATTATGCTTTTCACCGTGGACAAGGATCTTGTATACAGTTAGGCCCGTTTCTGAATTTGGTGAGGAAAGATGATCTTACAACGACAGGAGCAGCAATCTCTTCAATGAATTCCCGATTCTCTACACCATCTACATGGGCTGCAAAGCTGAACTCCTCCACACTACATCTCCGAGGGATCATTGTCCGTTCCATCTCCCCATTAGGACCAGGTGCTCTTCTGCCTATCATGGGCCCACTTCGATTGCTCATGATGGCCGGTATGCTATCCGGCTCGTGCATAAGCTGCTTTGCCATGGTGCCTTCAACGCTGTACCCAGTGATGACCACTCCGTTCTTCTCACTGGGGGCCCATCGCTCCAGCAATTCTCTGCTGACACCAGCCTGGAACATGCCCGGACTGGCAAGCATGATACACTCACCTACATCGTCGAATCGTTCTAAATTCTTCAAACTTCGGACGAAACGGAAATCCCATGGTCCTGCTTTTCCCATGTCACCGGCCTGCTCGGCCTCGGCCATCCGCTGGCGGAATACATTCTTGATGTTGTCGTTCATAGCCCCAACGTAGGTTTGATAGACAATCATACACTTCCTGGCAAGGTTGGAAGCGTAGTAAATTGGGACCCTCTGGTACTCTGAATGCCGTGACCAGTACTCGTCCAGGATCAGGAGTAATTCTTGCGCTCGCCCCAGAGCAAATACAGGCATGAGGACTCTGCCACCTCTGTTCAGGATGCCGGTGATACTCTTCATCAAGGCTGTCTCACGTTCTGGCCGGGGAATATGTGAAGCTATCCCGTAAGTGCTCTCGGTAATGAGTACATCAATTTTGATACCCTTTGGCACCTCTGCTGATACCAGGTGGCGGTCGTCCTCCCGTGAGTAATCCCCAGTGAAGAGGATCTTGAGGCCTGCAATCTCGATCAAAAACATCGCAGCGCCTAAGACATGGCCAGCAGGATAGGGTGTAATTCGGATGGAGGATATGGTGTGGGTGGTATGGTAATCGATTGCTTCAATTTGGGGAAACGTAGATAAGTGATCGGCTTCGGTGTAGAGTTGAGTCCGGGAGTCGGACGAAGAGGAGGTGTTCCTAAGATCGGCTCGTTAATCTGAGACCACCGGGTAGATTTTGTGCACGTACTGAACTCGAACATTGTCTTGGATCAACCATTTGTAAATGGCTTTTGTGGGGTGGGTCATGAAAACGCGCCCTTTGAAGTTCGTCTTTGCGAGTACATATGGTAGTGAGGCCGCGTGGTCGACATGGAAACTATTCAAGACGTCAGAATTAAGGTTCAGTAAAAGTATACTAGATGACGATACTACAGTGTGGGCAGAAGGTGGTGGGGCCAGATGTTGGTAGCAGTCACCGTATGAGCAGCATAGTGGCACGTTGCATCGACAAAAATGATTCAATTGTTCTGCAATACATCGTCGCTGGGACAAGCTTACAGACGAGAGATTCAAGAACATCCTCCGCAGTACCCATACGGTAACTCCATGGCTCGATACCTCGTTATGCTGTGCTCTTAGTACTGCGTGAAATATATGCCTTGTATGATGTCTGCCAGCCCATAGTTCAAAAAGAAAAACCGCGAGGTCGTACTGCAACGTAAAGAAGGTCCACTCACTGGCTGATCAGGAGGACATCGACTGTACTTAGATCGAATTCATCGAAGTATGGAAGGGCCCCCAAACCATCATAAGCCGGGTGCATACCGGCGTCAAGCTAATATATTCCAATCAGTATGGTCCGCCGCAAACATGAAGGGCGGAACCGTGGTCATACCATGACTGTCTTGCCCTTGTACTGCAGGATATGACAAGACCGCCCGACTTCGTTCCCACCGCCAAGATTGAGAAACATGAGCTCGTCGGAAGGATCGACAGGTTCTTCGGCTTCAGCTCCCACCATGGACAATTTTCTCTTTGCTGCCATTATAATCACTGTGAATCTAGCCCTGGACTTTTGCCAGCGTCGGCGTCGACGTTGGTTTTGTCTGACTAGTTGCTCCCAGTAATGTGCGTATCCGAGGTTAATCTTAAGAAGATCCCCGTTGTCGCCAATTGTTGTGGATCAAGACTCTGCAACAATGCAATGACTCGCAGGGCCGAGTTCGAGGATCACTCTTGTCAGCTTGGGTTGTGTGTTCCAGAGCTCGGTCTGAAGCTCCGTTGGATCAGAGTGGTAGGTAGAAGCTTTTGAATGTCTGCTGTTGGTGCTGGGACTTGACTTTGATTCAGGTTATTTTGTTCTGGGAAGAGTGAAGCTCTGCAGTCGTTTTGTGACGCGCAAAATGGCGCTAGCACGTGACTTTCACTTTCGGGCAATCCTTCGCACTCACTCCTCCTCCACCTCCATGTACAGCGTCACAGCAAGGCCCAGCACCTATCGCGATTCGCTCGAACTCACCTGGAGCTCGGTCATAGAAGAAGATCCTGCTCTACATACCAGCGCTGGATGCGAACGATATCAGTGGGGACGGTAGCAGCGCAGCGCTGGCATCGCGCCTCTGAAGCCTAGCACCTCCTTGGCCCCAACTCGAAGTCGACAGAGGCATGAGCGCTTGATGAAAGAAGGCGACAGAATGTCTCAACCTCAACAGCAGTATCCTCCGCGAACTTTCTCGCCGTTACCATCTTCTCCATCTCCACACAATGGCCCTTATGGCCAGCCACCGAACAAAAGGCAACGCCTGTCGCCAAATTCCCAATCGCCATACAGCTCACCTAGTATGGCAAATATCTCTCTTCCCAATCAAGTCTTCAGCAGCCCCTACAATGGGCCCCGGTCCTATGGCCAACCTGGCCATACGGCTTACAATACCTTCAACCCTCAACCGCTATCTCATCTGCCGCCACCGCATCAACAGCAGCAGCAAATGCCTCAGCAAACTCATCAGCAAACCACCCAGCAGCCGCAGCAGTCTGGAAACATGGGCCCGCCGTCAAAGCCAGTGGATAAAGATAGACCTACAGATATGAACGAACTTAGCGATGTGTTGATGGGTTCCGGTGTGGATCTAAAAGAGGAAGAAGCTGCGCTACTGAACAGACATAATCAAGATAACTCTTTTCTTATCAACGGAGCACATTCGTTCGACTCATACGGATCTGGGACCGCTGTCAACCCTGCACACAGCAATTACAACATCTATGCGCAGAACGTGCCTGGCGCTCGAGATACATTTTACGGAGCAGGGTCTTTCAATCAGCCCGCTGTTTCTTATCAATCTGCGCAAGATAGAGCTGAAGCTGAGCGGAAGGCTCGCGTGCGAAAGCGGGCCGAAATGGCACAATACCATCTCAACGATCCCTTTCTTAAAGGTCTAAGGGTCCAAAAAATCATGCTCGATAAGGCTACCAGAGCCCACGTCAAGGTTCGAATGGAAGGGCTGTATCACCCTCAAGGCCAGCAAGAAGGGCAGAAGCTTTACGTCTGCGGGCCCGATAAGCATGAGCGATTAGTAACCCTCAAGGGCGAAGATTTGTTAAACCATGACGCTCCTTTGGTAGACCTGATATCGTTGATGTCACTCGCAGCAGAAGAGCGTCTCCGCACTGTCATTGAGGATGCAGCGGCCCTTGCGAAGGAGCGAAGGAGCAATTCTCACGGCATCGTGCCTCCACAATTTTGGGATATTGCAGCAGTCACTGGGCCGGCGGTTGAGACTGCAAATGGACTACCGACGCCGGGGAACAGCGCAGTCTCACCAAAAGCCAACCCTCTGAAGCGTATGCTCATAGCATCACGCTCTCTAATCGTTATGCTCACACATCACAGGCTCATACTCCGAAGTCAATAGACCCCCGACGCCAATTTCCGACGGTACTGGAACACCTCCACCTCCGAAATTGAGCGCCCAGCCGTTCAATCCCGTAACAACTGCTCTCCGCAAGACTTACCTCGCCGAGCGCAAAGCTGAAGAAGAACGTCTAGCCAAGCGTGCCCGCAGAACCAAAGCCGAAAATCCAGACGACCAAGCCTCCGCTGCTGGATCTGCAGGAGGCTCGGGCGTCGGTACGCCGGGGTCAATAGCCCCAGATATCCCCATCGACATCAAGAAGATGCCAACGAAGAAAGAGCTCAAGAAACAAGCTGAACTCCGGGTCTCGGATGCCGCTCAGGCTCGTGCCACGAACCAATCCTTGGGTATGGCGCTAGGCGGTGCCAAAAAGTCGTGGATGACAGGGGGAACCGCGGCCGTGCACACGAATCCGATGTTGCCGAAAGTCAACACCAACACTGCCGGTGCCGCGGGGTCTTTGCAGCAACCGAGGACCGTGAACGGTCTTGGTCCAGGGAGCGGGTTGCCGAGGATGAGGCAATTCGATTTTAAGGAAGATGGGCCGAAGGGCGTTGGGATTCAACTGCGTGATTTGTTGTCTGTTATGGAGAAGGAAAGGAAGGAAAAGAGGGCTTTGGCCAGGGCCTACCTGAAATTGAAGGATGAGTCTTGATAATATTTTTACATTTTTCTGAGGGCGCATTTGGCATAAAGGGTTGATAATCAACAGGATTCACAGCTCCGACGAGATATCGGAGCATTGAGACGGATAACCATCTTTTAGCGAGGTGTTGGGGCAATCCAAGGGGGCGTTTGGCCGGGGGGGCGTTTTTTGAGGACAACCATCAAGACTGAGCATGCGTGATGGATGGGAATCAGGTAGTTCAGTTAATTGCGGAGACTTGTTCGAAAAGTTGTTGAAATACTGTCTTCCCATCGAGGATCTTTTTCGGAGATGTTATACGGCAGATAATATTTCTTATACATCCATAATGAGAACATTGTAGTATATACTGCCTGTAGACGCCAATACAATGCAATGTGTACCCGCTGATTGTTCCCTCGGACCTCCTAGGGCTGTTTTTTATTTCTTCTTGTCTTTCCCCTTCTTCTTTCCGCCTCCTGCTCCTCCACTGGCACCACCACCTCCTCCGCCGCTGCCCCCACCCCCTCCACCCATCCCCATCCCCTCCATCATCTTCTGCATCCCCTCCATCCCGCCCATACCTCCCATCCCTCCCATACCCCCCAAAGCATCCATTCCCGGCATTCCCCCTCCCTGTCCTCCCATCTGCGCCATCATATCCTTCAGGATATTCTCGCTTACTCCACCTCCGCTCAACGCCGGACTATGCAGTGGTAATATATTGTTAATATGCCACCCTCTAGGCACTGCGGGCGGAGGAATCGGTTTGCTGGGGTCGGGCGGGGGCATACCTTGGATGCGGAAGCGGAGCGGGGAGTTGGCGGTTGTGGGATGGGAGAGGAGATAGGTGGAGATGTGGTGGTAGAGGTGGTGTTCTATAACCATCGTCAGTGTGCTCCATCGTGGGAGACGACAATGATACTGAGGAAGGAGAAGAAAGCAGAGGGGACAACACATACTATTCTTCACGTTACGAATCTTCGTCCTCCCATCTTCCTTTAATAATACCCTGACCCGTCCTGGATTTCCCCAATCTCTGGGATGCATTTTCCCCGGCTCAAACACCGTTTGTAATCCCAGCGCCGCGACCGCATCCACAATTGTTCGCGCTAAAGGGTTCTCAACTGCTTGTTCTTTGCCGACTCTTCTGCCTTGGGCTCTTGTTCTCGAGGCGTCGAAGTAGAGAGGATAGATACATTGGTAGCGTTTATGCGCTTCTGTGTCTTGGGTGGTGGGAGGATTGGGAGGTTGGAATTGCGTTTGACGGGATGAGGAGGGAGAGGGGACCTGGGAAGGGCGGATGAGGGAGGGAGCGTAGTCGGATAGGTCATCTATGGAGGGATCTGAGTCGGATTCGGATACTTCTTCGATGCGGGGGTGGGACATCTCTTGTTCTTCGAGCAGGTAGGTCAAATAATTAAGCTTGAGTGGGATTTCTACTTGTGGAGGGAAGCTTTTCGCGGCGGAGATTCATCCATCCGAAGTTGTACCGTTGCTAGACCTTCTTTACTCGAGGGAATATCGAGATTCGAGCAGTGGGGACAAAATTCTATGGTACCAAGCTAAGAACCGTTATACGTACCAAGACAACCAGTCAAGTCTATATTAATAAGGTACCGAGTGATGTGGAAGGCCAAGAAGAGATAATGAGTATAAGCTCTTGGGTCGGCGCTCATGGCATATTACCAGTGGCAGCCGAGCAGGCGTTGATGTAGGGTTGTCATTGCTTGCATGTAGTCATCTATTTACCAGCTATCCCGTCATACGTCTCGTTCTCATATAAAAACATGCTCTTGAGCTCATTTTCGAACGATGTCAACCCAGTGAACAGGTATGGCTGGGGAATAAACGGCCACAAGAACTAACCATATCGACTGGTGCCACGCCGGGTTAGCTGCCAGGTCTCTGAGGGAACCTTACCATATAGCACAAACCGTATCTTTGCCATGACAATGCAAGGTCCGCGAGTTTAAGAAGAAAGAAGAAGTAGATAGCATTGAAGATGCTAGCGTTGACACCCAAGTAGCCTAGGTGACGCTCTGTCCTCAGACTTATCGCCATTGGTAGCAAACAGTACGAAAACGACTTAACGAGAAGTCATCTAATACAAGGACAAGCTAAACAGGGAC
>QQTW01001906.1_pt1 | contig 14917 bp, 12 predicted proteins | sample 1904831 | NCBI WGS metagenome assembly QQTW01 (sample SAMN09435610, study PRJNA476489) | Subsurface metagenome, whole genome shotgun sequencing project. | reverse complement strand
GGGTTTGGGAAAAAAGAAGCTTCCATCAGGCCGTCGTTTTTCACGATAACCACCGGGGAGTACGAGAACTGGCCATCGTTGTCGAGTTGCTTGAGGCGGTAGTAGCTCAGGCCCGATGCGGGTTGATTGTCTACTGCTTCGTAGCTAGTGCGCGTGCTAGTAGTACCACGGCCAGCTTTAAAGAGCAACGTCGAGAAGCGGCGGCCATCTTGGCTGCGTTCTACTTCAAAACCACGGTTGTTTCTTTCGCTAGCAGTTACCCAGTTCAATTTCACTTGATTGTTGTGCAACTGCGCCGTGAACGACACGAGTTCTACTGGCAATGGCTGCTGGATAACCGTGGGCAAGTTGGGAGTTCTGTAATTCTCCGCGCCTAGCACTTGGTCGTTGTTGTACTCGAAGCCAAAGAAGAAATATTGTACTCCAGGAGTCAGGCCAGTGATGACAGCCGTCGTTGCCGAGCTAGCGAATACAACGAAGTTACCATTGATGTTGGTACCTGCACCGTACACGTTGTTACCGGGACCATACGGAATGGCATCCTGCGGGAAGCTTGCCGAAGTGAGCGTGTTACTGGTGCTGGCAATGATGAGGCGGTTCTCACCGAAACCAGCCGCTTCGGGGTCGCCAGGGTAAGGCGTGCCGTCTTCTTGAATGAACGTGATAGTTACCGAACGGCCGTCAGTGGAACGAGTGACCGTAGCCGACGACTGACGAGTAGGCTCTACGTCAATGGCGTTACCTTGCAAACGCGCAATAGGAACCCGCGTGAATTCAGCATTAGCCAGTAAATCAAGAGTGCGGAAACGCAAGTTGGCCAAAGCCGGTCCTACCCGAGTGGGCGCGTAACGCACGTAGATTGGCACGCGGGCGATGCTGTCGTTGCCATCGGGCGTAATCGTGATTTGATTGGAAAACCCAGACGTAGGCGACAGCGATATCTGGAATTGCGGCGTGCGGCTTGGGTTCAACGGCGAAGGCGTATCGGGCTCCTCGGGGTCGTTCGGTACTCGTACTACTACGGGGCTTTTCAAGCGCGCGCCTACCACCGTAAGGCTTTGCACTGCCGACTGCGTTCCTTTTACTTGGTTTACCACCGGAGTAAACGAGCCGCGAGCATCTACTTCTGGTTCGCTGGACCCGTTTACCGTCACGAATTGCGTACGAGCCGGGGGGCTAACGTTAGCAATTACTTGGCCGCGGTTGGTTTGAGCACCGGGCGGGAAGTAGCGCACATAGATGGTTGTGGAAGGAATATCACCGTTCAAAGTTGGGTCCGGAGACCCTGTGACGCGCGGCAGAACGATAGTATTGCCGGTAGTAGTACCCAGCGCAACGAAGCTAGATGGCTCCGACGACAGCGAGATTTGAAAAAACTGCGGGGCCGTAATAGTTAGGTCTTGCAGCAAGTTGTCGGCTGACACGTTATACGACTTGATGCTAGACGGCGCACCCGGCGAAGTACTAAACTCCTCGCGAATGGGGTTAGTCAGCGAAATGTCGGAAATAGAGCCGCTCGGGTTGTTGGCCGTGACGGTTACCGTAACGGGAGTGGCCGCAGGGCTGGTAAGGGCAATGCTGCCGGAGAAGGCTCCCTGCCCTACCGTGGGCACCAACGCTACCTCTATGATTTGGTTGGTGATGTTGCCGCCGGCATTGCCGTTAATAACTAACGGCGCGGTAGAGAAGCTACCACCTGCCGTGGCATTCCGAATCTGAATGTTGGCGTTGGAAGGCGTCAGCGTTAACGGACCGCTCAAGCTTGTAGCGCTTACCGTGAAGTTCTGTACCTGCCCCGAACCGCTGTTGGTTACCGTACCAAAGTCAAGAACAATTGGCGTGGCGTTGATGGTTGGGCTTGTGGGAGCCGGCGTGCCGGTACCACTCACCGCTACGTTGGCGGGCGTTGCCCCACTGCTAGATGCTGTAATTTGCCCCGTAATGGCGCCGGTTGTACCCGGCACAAAACGCACATCAATGGTCGAAGAAAGGCTACCGCCGGAAGGTGTCAGGGTGATGGGGTTAGGCGAAAACGCCGCGCCCCCCGTACGAATTTCGTAGCCCGTGGGTGCTGCCACCGTTACGGTGCTCGCCAAGTCTTGGCCGGTGAGCAGGAACGACTGGGGCGCCGAGTTGGTACCCACAGTTTGGTTGCCGAAGCTTAACGAAGTAGGCGAGGCTGTAAGCGTGGGCACGGCGGCCGTAGCTTGACCTACCACTTGGATGGTGCGCGCGGTGGCGCCGGCGCTGGCTATAGTAATATCACCACCCACATTCGACGGTGGGGTGGGAGCTTGTGCAGAGGTCGGAGCGAATACCACTTCAATGGTTCCGGCAGCGTTGCCGTTGGCATTGGGCGTCAGCGCCACCGAACTACCGTATGCACCTACTCCAGCTACTCGAACCAGATACCCACCAGGCGCAGTGACTACTGCATCACCAAAAAGATCAGTGCCAGTTACGGTGAACTGCTGGGCGGGTGAGGTACCGTTAACCGGAGTGTTCGGGAAGATGAGAGCCGTGGCGCTTACCTGCAAATTGGGAGCAAACGCCGCCACCTGTACGTCGTCGATGCGGTATTGCCGGAGCCCATTACCACTGGGCTTGGTAAATTCCAAGGTGAGGTCAGCGGTCGAGGGCAGCGTTAGGGCTACTTCAATGAATTTCCAACCCGTACCGGCGGGAATAGCGAAAGGCACTGACGTAGGTGCACCAGATTCGGCACGATAGGTCAACTCCAGGTCACCAGCTTGCGGAGCAGCATTTGCCGAGTACACCCCAAACGAGATGCGCTGGCGGCTGCCCAGCCCAGTGGTATTGATATCGCTGATGGAAAAGGTGTAAGTGACTGCTGGATCTACCGAGACACCGGCGGCAGGGGCGTCGGATGATGCGAAAACTATACTCCGCCCTCCGGATGCGCCTGCATAATTGGAGGTATTGTTATTGGGCGAGCCAATAGTGTTACCCGCCATAAACAACGGAACGTTGTCAAAGGCATCATCGGCTTCTGCATCAACAACGAGTTGACGAGCGCCAACGGAGGAAAATGTTTCCCTGAAATTTTGAGCTTTGCCCCTGTTAGGCACAGCCCAAATCATCACTAAAGCTAAGAGCCAGTGAGGTCGCAAAAAAGTGCGTACAAAACGCAAGTAAGAGTCATTCATAAGACGTATGACGGTTTGAAGAGAGGCTGAAGAAAAAGTTAGAAAGGTTTGCAAAGGGCGTTGAGGTGACTCTGGCCCAAAGTCAGGAAGCGTCTACGGCAAAACATGATCCAAGGATGACTACATTTCAAAGATGATTTTTAATTATTCCCATACAACCTTTTATACCATTTTGAGGGCGTGCTGTTTGCCCATATTTCATGCCAAGAACTTTGTATGGGACATTATGTCGAATACTGGTATGTATTTATATGGTCCATTCAGATATATAAATTATAATAAAACATGTTCGAATCTTCATGAAAGCGTATTTGATCAATGATTTTTGCATTATACTTAAATTTAACTTTTTGTGACTATTTCTTTACATGATCCGCAGTGTTGCCTGTTTTTCTGTCTTAGCCTCTGATTAACTGTGAGGAAGTGTCAGGCACGAAATGATACAATAATCTACTAAGCGGCTATCGAAGCGCTGCTCTCGGTAGAACTACTGTTTCGCGTTAACACGAAAGCTAATCGGACAGGATGTGGGGCACGAACTCGGAAAGATTAGTGATGAACCCATTAGCTCGGCGGAAGCCTAAGGCACAAGCGGCTCCGGCCCAGAATACTCCGGCTTGGTAGCGTCGCCCTTGGTTATCCTGCGGCAATTTGGCGTAGCGTTGATGTACGCGGGGCTGATGGGCGAAGTCGCCCGGCACGGCTAGGCGGGGCTGGTTGTTGTTCACCTCAGTTACATTTTGTCCCTCACGCCCCAACACTGGCTTGCTAACGTAGTGGCCCGCTAGCTCTTGCATCGACGTTTCGAGTAGCAGCGGATGGCTCGGATACTGCTGCCACAACCAGGCCAAAATGCCTTTGCTTTGGAAAAGTAAGGCGTATGCCGGATTGGCAATAACAACGTCACGACTTTGCAGCAGTTGCGTCAGGTCGGCAGTAAGAGCTGGCTCGTCGCCGGCTAGTATTTCCCAGGGCACCAGCTTGAACACAAAGCTGAATTGCTGCCACTGGCCCGGTTCCGCTTCCGCCCAAATGCCCCGCTCCTCCCCTGCCACCACCACTTGCATGGCGTCCACCGAGCAAATGTGCACGATTTCAAAGCCAGCTTCACGGGCGGCTTCTGCCACTACGGCGCAGTTGGTGGCGTCTTCGGCGCTGCCGGGCAGATGCACGAGCAGCAACGTGGGTTCCAGGTCGTCGTTGACGCTGAGCCAGTGGGCAAGTTGGTTTTGTAAGCCTTCAAACAAGCCATTGGCCTGACGTTCGTCTTCGGCTTGGCCGCCACTAGGCTAGCCCACTGAACCACGGCCGTTTCGGGCAAGTTAGTGGCGGTGTCGGCATTGAACTCCAGTAGCTTGGGACCGTCGGGCGTATGGGCTAAGTCGAAGCGACCGTACAAGTGCCAATGCCGGTCGTCGGCCCAAGAGTGGCGCACGGCGGCCCACAGGTTTTCGGGTATGGCGAGTTGGCGCAGCAGCGTATCGGGAACAGAATCCGGAATGCTTTGTACGAAGAGTTGGTAGAGTGTGTCGGCAGCAACTAGCAATTCATCGGCTTCGGAGTCAGGTAGTTGCACGGCTTCGCGAGCTACGTATTGCTGGCTTACGTCTGCGAGCACCCAGTCCCAACCTAGGGCGCGTATGGCCGGGCCTACGTCACCGGTAAGTGGCAGCAATTGTATCATGCTTTTGAGAACGAGGAATGATAAATCAGGAATTGACGCTGTCCTTCTAACGAAGGAAGGACCTGCTCACGTCAGCACGAGCCGTTATTGCAGCTGTTGTTCAACGCTGGCCATCCTCACCCGGTTGGGTCCTTCGCTCCGCCCAGGAAGACAATCCCTCATTCAAAAACACTCTATCCGCCAAACCCGCCGCCGTAGCCGCGGCTGCCAAAGCCGCTGCTGCGGCCAGAGGCGGGGGCGCTGCTGCGGACGCTGCTGCGGCCAAAGCCCGTAGCTCGTGAAACGGTGCTGCTGGGTTGGATGCCCGTGCTATTGCGGCTGCCCGAGAAGCCGCGGCCAAAAAAGCCCCGGCCTTGGCTGCGCTCCTGGGCTACCCGACTGCGCCAGCCAGTGTTTTGTTGCATCAAGCCGGGGTTAGCATAAGCGCCCACGTTGGGCGTGAGGAAACGCCCGGCCATGTAGCCGATGCCGCCCCACATGAGGATGTCCATCATGCCAGTGCCGCCCATGCGGTTCTCGGGGTTGGCCCGGCTGTAGTCTTGCATCTGGCGCTGCAAAGCCTGGCCTTGCAACGTGTCCACTTTGCCGTCGAAATGCTTCAGGATGGCGGCTACTTCCTCTTTGCCAGCCGGCCGCTCAGCGGTGATTTTCCACTCGCCCGGCTGCACTTCGGTCATTTCGGTGACGACGCCTTCCGAGTACGAGTTACCGTCGCTCCAGTCGCCGCCGTTGGTAGTGGCGGTTTCAGGGTTGTTGCCCGAGCAAGCGGGCAGCATAAGGCCCAGGCTGGTAGCGGCGGCCATTAGCAGCACATTGCGGCGCCAGTCGCCGAAGCGGTAATATGGCTTGTTCATGATGGTGCAGGAATTAGGTAGCAAGACTTATGAGAACCGCTATTGAGTGCGCTTGTAGTTCTCAAGGTGAATCTGAAATCAACAAAGAATTTTGTCTTTTACTTCCACAACGGGTAAATTCTCTTCACCACCGGCTTTGTAGCTGCCAGTGCGCGCAAGCCACGGTACGGCTTTCCCAAATTAGTGGTTGTCGGATACTCCAGCTGTGGCTAGCAGGTGTGAGCGTGCTGGTCTTTACTGCACTTAGCTTTCCCAAGCCAGGCAAAAGGTATGTGGTCTGAGGGTTGCTGGCAGACTTTTTCTCTTCTAGAGAAGGCGCAAAGCTTACCGGCCCGGCGGTGTAGACTGGTGCCAAATACATTGGGCCGTTGTAGCAGTAGCCAAATGGCAACGAGCGAGAACAGCAACGAAGGCGGGGTTAGTTTTGAGGTGGTCGACTAAATCTGGACAGCACTGGGTAATATCTTTCCATTATGATAAAAACACCTCAAAACCCGACAACGAGCACAAGTATGAAGCGGCCTTCAAAGCCGAAGCCCTGCGCCTGGCCGCGCACAGCCGCCTGCGCAGCTATCAATCCTCCTACAAAGTTTTACGAGCCCTTTTCGTCATACGCTAGGCTGCTCTGGTTTCCTCTCAGCCTTTGCTTATGAAAGTTTTTTTGTGCAGTACGCCTTGCGGGGCATGGCAGTGGGCTTACTGCTGGCATCTTCCCTCGTCGCTAGTGCCCAAATGCGCCAGGAATATTTGCTGACCAGCAACTGGGAATTTGCCAAGGGCGATGTGCCCAACGCGGCCAGTCCCAGTTTCAAAGATGCCAAGTGGCAGACGGTAAGCGTGCCGCACGACTGGGCCACCTACGAGCCGTTTGATGGCAAAAACGATTGCAGGAAGTTAAAACTACGGGCCGTCCGTGGGGGAGGGTAGCAGGCCTACCAACTGCCGTACCCACGGGTTGCGGACGGCTTCGGCCGCGGAGTGCGCGGCCGCAGAGCCATTCAGGGCGGCCAGCTCGGTCGGTGTCACGGGGGCGTACGCCATGCTATGCTCCCCAAACAGGCGGGCCGGGCCCAACTCGGCGTGTAGCGTCACGATGCGTCGGTGCCGAGGGTCGCGCTGAATGTGGGCGAAGAGGGCCCGCACGGCAGCCGCGGGACCTTCTAGCAGTTGGGCGAAATGTCCTTCGCAGTGTAAAAGCAGGCCCGTGATGTAGTGGGCTGTGTTGTATTCGCGGGACTGAGCCAGCAACGCGGCCAGCATCGGCTCGGCTAGTGGTGGAGCAGCCAGGCTGCGGTAGAGCACCCGGTACACGGCTTGGTTGCACAGCTCTTCCACCTCGTGCAGCGCCAGTTCCCCAGCCACGTAGCGCGCCAGCAAGTGCCGCTCGTAGCGCCCGGGCACCAGCGAGGTGCCAGCCGCCACGGCCTCTGCCCAGGCCACCGCGCGGCGCCGCGCAGCCTCGTCGAGTGGGTACGTGGTACTCATACTTCACTATATACCGCCTTTACAGTGCCGCAGATACCCGGATTTTGCTCCGGATAACTACGGATTCGCTTGCTTCTCCACCTCTTAGCCTGCAAGCGAGCGGGGAATTGCCTTGCTGATACGCGAACCGCAGGAGGGCGCGTCAGCTTAATACGTTAATACGCCATCCGGCTCACGTTGGAATAACCATCCTAGGCCGGCTGGGCGGCGTGCCTCGACAAGCACACCCTTAATAAACGCACCGGAAACGGTGAGTTGAAAGCCAAGGAATGTCTGTTTCCCCTTGAAAGACGTTTTCCAGATTCTTACTTCGCACGTAGGCTTACTCCCAGAGCGGGTAGTGTTCGAGGTGCACCTCCTGCTCGAAAAAAATGCGGGTGCTTTCTTCAAACGAGCGGGTGAAGTCTGACACGTAGAAATGGTGAGTTGGGGCGGGGGCGGCAGCTGAGGCAGCCAACCCATTGGCCTCCAAATACAGTTGCACGTGGGCGGCCACCACGTCCGACGCGTCCAGCACTTCCACCCGGCCTTGGTAGAATTCGGCAATCTGTTTTTTGATGAGCGGGTAATGCGTACAGGCCAGCAGCAGGGCCTCAATGCCGTCGAGGGCGGGGTTGGTGAGGTAGGCTTCGATGATGTTGCCGGCAATGGAATTATCGAAAAAGCCTTCTTCGATCATGGGCGCCAGCAACGGCGTGGCCAAGCTTCGCAGCTGCACGCTGGCGTCGAGGTCGTCTATTTTTTTGCGGTAGACGTTGCTGTTCACGGTTTGCTTGGTGCCGATGAGACCCACCGTGCGGCCGGCGTAGGCTTGTCCCACGTGCGCCACAATGGGGTCGATGACGTTAAGCACGCGCGCTTTCGAGCCCACGTACTCGCGCACCAACTCGTAGGCGGCGGCTGAGGCCGAGTTGCAGGCAATCAGAATCACCTTGCAGTGCTGCTTGAGCAGCAGGTCGCAAATCTTGACGGCGTAGGCTTGGATGGCGGCGGTGCTTTTGTCGCCGTAGGGCAGGTGGGCGGTGTCGCCGAAGTACACGAGCCGCTCGTGGGGTAGTTTGCGGGCCACGGCGCGCGCCACCGTGAGGCCGCCAATGCCGCTGTCGAACACGCCAATGGGGCGCGTGGAAAGGTCTGGAGTCATAATCCGGCGAAGGTACAACGCCGGTTTTGGTCGTCTAAAACCGGCCGCGCATCAAACCAAAGCGAATATCTGCCGGCTGCACAAGCTGGGCGGCGGTAACAACCGTTGTTTCGACGGGAAAATCTTTTGCACCAGTTCACTTGGATAAGCAGTGGATTGTGCCTAGTAAATTCCACCTAATAAACTCTATATTACGCCGCCCTGACTTTCTTCTTTTTGGCATGAGCACCATTCTGGCGGAAATCAACCAAGCCCTAGCCGCTTTCGCTGCCACGCAAAACCGCCGTCCCGTAGCCATCGAGTTGGGCGAGCGGAAGTACACCCAATTGGTGCTGGACGTGGCCTACTTGCACGCCGACGGCGGTGAGCTAACCCACAATACCGGCCGCCCGCTGGCCTACAAAGGCCTCGAAATCCTGCGCTCGGAAGTTGATGCCAACCGCGTGCGAATCCTCTAGGATCACGGATTGGCGCGGATTTTAGCGGATTTCATGGATTTTGTAGACGATTACCAACGAAAAAGCTTGCCACATGGCAAGCCTTTTCTGTCGGTTCTGATGGTTGCATTAGCGCCCTTCACGAAATCCGTGAAATCCGCTAAGAGGGTGTTTGGGAATGGGTTGAAGGGCTAAACGAAAACGAGCCAGTACGTTGCGGCGGGAGTTCCTAGGCTCCCGCTACATGATGGTTGACAGCTCTCAACCCCTACCTGACTCGCAGTGGCAAGTTATGTGCTGCCTCTTGCCGGTGCAACGCAAACGGCAACTGTGTGTGCGGCGCGTCGTGGACGCGGTGTTCTACCTCTGCCGCACCGGCTGCCAGTGGCGCAAGCTGCCGGCCGAGTACCCGCCCTGGACGGCGGTCTACTACTACTTCTACCGCTGGCAGCGCACTGGGCTCTGCCAGCAGCTCAACACCGTCATCAATGCCCTGGCAATGCCCTGGATCGGCTCACGCAAGGCCGGCAAGCCTGCCCGTCGTTGTTGTGCGCCGACAGCCAGCGCGTGCGCCTGGGCCCGCGCATCCACGAGCACCGGGGCACGGACGGGGGCAAGCACGTGAACGGGCGCAAGCGCCAGATCCTGGTCGACACGGGCGGGCGCATCTGGGCGGCGCACGTACACGCAGCGAACCAGCACGACGGCACGGCGGGCGTGGCCCTGCTGCCGCACCGCCCCTGGTGGGCCTGGCGGCTGCAAAGCGTGCTCACCGACACTGGCTACCGCGGCCGTTTTGCCGACCACCTGGCCACGCCCGGCCTGTGTCACGAACTGGCCAGCCGTCCGCCATCAGCCAAGGGCTTCGTGCCGGTGGCCAAGCGCTGGGTCGTCGAACGCACCTTTGCTTGGCTCACCGGCTTCCGCCGCCTCGCCATCGACTACGAGTACACCCCCGTCAGCCACGCCACCTGGCTCTTGCTGGCCAACATGGCCTTATGCCTCAACCGCCTCGATTGATTCCCCAACACCCTCTAAAATCCGCGCCAATCCGTGATCTGTGGAGAATATCGGACTCGAACCGATGACCTCTTGCGTGCGATGCAAGCGCTCTAGCCAGACTGAGCTAATCCCCCGAACTGGCGCGCAAGTACAGCAACCGGCAGCACCTGCGCAACACTTGGGCGCGGCAAATTTTTGGGTTGGCTGGTTTGGTTGCTGTTCGCGGGCAGGGAATCTTGGCCGCCTGGTGAATCCTGGTCGGCTGTAGGCTATTTTTGCAGCTATGAATCTGCTTTCCGCCGAGAATCTTTCCAAAAATTACGCCGACCGGTGGCTGTTCCGGGACCTCAACTTTGGCTTGCAACACGGCCAGCGCGTGGCGCTGGTGGGCATCAACGGCTCGGGCAAAACCACGCTGCTGCGCATTCTGGCCGGCCTAGAGCCGCCCGACACCGGCGAGGTAAGTACCCGCAAAGACACGCGTGTGTCGTTTTTGGGTCAGCAGACGGTGTTTAATGAAAGTCTGACGGTGGAGCAAACCATCTTCGCCAGCCAGAACGACACGTTGCTCGCCATCCGCGACTACGAGCACGTCGTGAACGACCCCAACCACCGGCCCGAAGACTTGCAGCGCGTGATGGAACGCATGGACGCCTACAACGCCTGGGACTACGAGTCGCAGGTGCAGCAGATTTTGGGGCGGCTCGGCATTTTGGGCGAGTTGCTGCAACGCAACGTCAGCAAGTTGTCGGGCGGGCAGCGCAAGCGCGTGGCGCTGGCGCGCGTGCTCATCGAAGAGCCGGACGTGCTGATTCTCGACGAGCCTACCAACCACTTGGACCTGGCCACCATTGAGTGGCTGGAAAACCGGCTGGCCTCCCCTGCCCTCACGCTGCTGATGGTGACCCACGACCGGTACTTCCTCGACCGCGTGGCCAACGAAGTAGTGGAGCTAGACGGCGGCCGCGTGCACCGCTACCAAGGCAACTACGCTTACTTCGTGGAGAAGAAAGCCGAGCGCGAGCAAATGGAAACCGCCGAAGTGGAGAAAGCCCGCAACCTGTTGCGCAAGGAGCTGGAGTGGATGCGCCGCCAGCCGCAGGCGCGCGGCACCAAGCAAAAAGCCCGCATCGACGCGTTCTACGAAACGCAGGAAAAAGCCCGCACCCGCATCAAAGGGCCCGAGCTGGAGCTGAGCGTGAAAACCACGCGCCAAGGCGGCAAAATCATCGAAGCCGAGCACCTGCACAAGCAGTTCGGCGACAAAGTGGTGCTCGACGATTTCAGCTACGTGTTCAAGAAAAAGGACCGAATTGGGCTGGTGGGCCCCAACGGCGCCGGCAAAACCACGCTGCTCAACATCCTCACCAAACAGCTGGAACCCGACTCCGGCACCGTGGACGCCGGCCAAACCACCGTGTTCGGCTACTACACGCAGCAGGAGTTGGTGTTCGACGACACGCAGCGCGTCATTGACATTGTGAAGGAAGTGGCCGAAGTGGTGGAGCTGGCCGACGGCAGCACCGTTACGGCGTCGCAGTTTTTGCAGCACTTCCAGTTTCCGCCGGCTCAGCAGTACACGCTGGTGAGCAAGCTGAGCGGGGGCGAAAAGCGCCGTTTGCAACTGTTGCGCGTGCTCATCAAAAACCCCAACTTCCTGATTCTCGACGAGCCCACGAACGACCTCGACATCGTGACGCTCAACATCTTGGAAGAATTTCTACTCAACTTCCGCGGCTGCCTCATCATCGTTTCGCACGACCGGTATTTCATGGACGCGCTGGTGGAGCAGGTGTTTGCGCTGGAGCCCGGCGGCCGTATGCGACAGTTTGCCGGCAACTACACCGACTACCGCGAGTGGCTGCAACAGCACGAAGCCGACACCGCCGCTCGCTCCGCCGACAAAGCCCTGAAGTCGGTGAACCCGACGCCGGCCCCACCCGCTGCTGCCGCGGCGCCAGCGGCCACCAAGCGCAAGCTCACCTTCGCCGAGAAGAGCGAGTATGAGCGGCTGGAAAAAGAGCTGGAGCAACTCGAAGTTAGCAAGCAGCAACTCATTCAGCAGCTGAACTCCGGGGCCGGCACCCACACCGAGTTGGCCGAATGGGCCGCCCAACTCAAACGTGCCGACCTCGACCTCGACCAGAAAGGCGAGCGGTGGCTGGAGCTAGCCGACTTGCTCTAGCTCCTTTTCCCGACTCTTGTTCCGCCACGGCGGCGCCGGTGCGTACCGGCGCCGCCGTAGTGTTTATAAAGTACTGCAATAAGCCAGGGCCGCCGCTCATACCTACAGATGTAGTTGGGTTTTACCAGCTGATGTTGGGGCTCTGGCTAGGTGGAGTGCTACAAGCAAGCAGAAATAATATTTTGGCATTTCCAGAAAAATTCGCGGCGGCAGGGCGCTGCCAAAATTGTTTTTTAAGCGGCAGGGTGGCGCGGCAACTCGTGGAGCCGTGGTAGCAAATTGCCTTTGCAAGACAATAATGGCCGTGTGTTGTAAGTGTGCAGCTTGTGGGTGTGGTAGAGGCAGAGTCGTGGTTTGCTGATGCGCGGCAGCTAAGTAAGAATTTGCATTTGGCGAGCGAGATATTAACATTTGGGTGGCCACAACTGCGCCTTTGCTGGTTTTTAGCAGCTTTTTTCGCTCGGCGTTTTGTCTACGATAGCATTCTGCTGATGCCGTGGCAACCATTGCGAGGCCGGCCACAGCCAACTTCCGGCGTACTGTTTTTCCCCCTGCTGGTTCCCCTTACTAATTCTTCCTTTCCAACCACCCCTCCAATACTTCCATGAAAATCACTCTACGCGCAGCCCTTGGCGCGGCCGCTGTTGTGCTACTGCACCATGCTCCCATCCAGGCGCAAACTTACCAGCAAGTCTGGGCCGACGAATTCGAGGGAAGCATTAGCCCCAGCTGGCAGTTTGAAACTGGCGGCGGCGGCTGGGGCAACAACGAAAAACAATATTATCAAGCCGACAACGCCAGCGTTGCTAACGGCAACCTGCTCATCACGGCCCGCCGGCAAAACATGGGCGGGCTGCCCTACACGTCGGCGCGCATGATTACGCGCGGCCTCAAAGAGTTTACGTACGGCAAAATCGAAGCCCGCATCAAACTGCCGCTGGGGCAAGGGTTGTGGCCGGCGTTCTGGATGCTGGGCGGCAACATCAACTCGGTGGGCTGGCCCAAGTGCGGCGAAATTGACATCATGGAGCACATCAACTCCGAAAACAAAATCTACGGCACTGCGCACTGGGACAACAACGGCCACGCGGAGTACGGCGGCAACACCATCACCACGCCCCAAGACTACCACGTGTACTCTGTGGAATGGGACGCCACCGCCATCCGCTGGTTTCTAGACGGCACGCAGTACCACGTAATCAATATTCTCAACAACGCGGGCGGCACCGAAGAACTTCACCGGCCGTTTTTCCTGCTGCTGAACCTAGCTGTGGCGGGCAACTGGCCCGGCCAAACCGTGGACGAAAGCAAGCTGCCCGCTACCATGTACGTCGATTACGTGCGCGTGTACCAGAAAACTACCGACCCGCAACCGGGCAACGGCGTGGCCACGGTGTTCAAGAACTGCAACTACGATGGAGCAGCCGTGGCCCTGCCCGCGGGCGACTATACCCTGGGCGCGCTGCAAAGCCGCGGCATCCTCAACGACGACATTTCCTCGTTGAAAGTAAACGCCGGCTACCAAGTGGTGCTCTACGAGCACGACAACTTCGGCGGCGCCTCGCTCACGGTGCGCGGCGACAACGGCTGCTTGGTGAGCAACGCGCTGGGCGCCGGCAACTGGAACGACAAGCCCTCCTCGCTGCGCGTGCAGCCGGCCTCGTCGTCGTCCTCGGTTACCCTTCAAGCCGAGGCCTATAGCAACATGCAAGGCGTGCAAGTGGAAGCCTGCAGCGAAGGCGGTCAGAATGTGGGCTACATCGACGCCACCGACTGGCTGGTGTACAACAACGTCAACTTTCCCAGCTCGGGCAGCTACACCATCGAATACCGCGTGGCCAGCCCTGGCGGCAGCCGCTTGTCGGCGGACCTGAACGGGGGCTCGATTCAGTTAGGCAACATAGACATCCCGGCCACGGGCGGCTGGCAGACCTGGACCACCGTCTCGCAGACGGTGAACGTGAATGCCGGCACCTACAACTTCGGCGTGTACGCCCAGGCCGGCGGCTGGAACCTGAACTGGATTCGCATCAGCAAAAACGGCGCCCGGCCAGCCGCCGCTAGCGCGGCCGCAGAGCCCACGGTGAGCGTGGCGCTGTACCCCAATCCGGTAACGGACCACCTCACCTTGACTGGGTTAGCAAAGGGCGTGGGTCAGGTTAGCATTCGCAACATGCAGGGCCGCGAAGTGTGGAGCGGTTTTTACGCCGGCAAATCCCTGGACGTGTCGGGGTTGGAGCCGGGGCTTTACACGCTGGTGCTGACTGGGACAGGCCACCAAAAACAAACGCTGCGGTTCAGCAAGCAGTAACCGGTGCACCTTGATAAGGCAAACGCGGCCAGCTGGTTATTCAGCTGGCCGCGTTTGCCTTATCAAGGCGCACCGGTTAGTGTTGGAGGCGCGCTTGGTTGAAGTCGAAGGCAAAGGGCCGCTCGCGTAGGTACACCACCACGCGCAGGTGGCTGGCGGCGTTGGTGCGCGGAAAGTACACGAAGCCGGTGAGTTGCTCGCCAGGCTGTAGCAGGCGCTTGCGCAGCGTGAAGCGCTGGTGGCTTTGGTGCTCGTTGTAGAGTTCGTCGGCTTGGGCGGCGTGCTGGGCGCGGCTGTCGTCGAACACTTGGTTTTCGCGAGCCTGCCGCTCGTTGCGCTCGGCTATTTGCTGCGTACGTTTGACACCCACTTGGCTTTGAAACCTGCGCCCGTGCTCTACCGCATTGCCGACGCTGCCGACTGGCAGCACGCCCAGCAAACCAACTTTTTCGTTAGCCCTGACTTGGCGGCCGAAGGCTTCATCCACACTTCGGAGCGCCGGCAGCTACTCGAAACTGCCCGGCGCTACTACGCCGGCCGCACGGGTCTGGTGCTCCTGGAAATCGACGAGGCCGCGCTAGCTGCGGCGGGAGTGCGGGTGGCGCGCGAGTGGGTAGCGAGCCGGCAAGCCCATTTTGCGCACGTGTT
>QQTW01001905.1_pt1 | contig 14917 bp, 8 predicted proteins | sample 1904831 | NCBI WGS metagenome assembly QQTW01 (sample SAMN09435610, study PRJNA476489) | Subsurface metagenome, whole genome shotgun sequencing project. | reverse complement strand
GCACACACACGCAGATACACGCACACACACACACACACACACACACACACACTCCAGCGCGAACGCGAGTTGCGTCAGCTCGCCCACAACGATGCCTTTGCCCACCGCATTAAACCCACTCTGGAACTGGGTGCCGTCCTGACGGCGGAGCCACAGCGAGCCAGGGAAATCAGCCCGCCTGGCTGATTTTTCTCGGTCAGCAGCATAGAAAAGCTGGCCTGCCCCGCATTGGCCGCGTCGCTGTCTTGCGTGTTACCCGAGCCGATGATGTGCATGTTCTGCATGGCGACCCCCTGGCGGACCCACGCGATAAACAGCCAATTGTTGGTGGCGATCGTGGCAGCAAAGTTGCCCGTACCGGTCAGCAGTTCGTAGTTGGTCTGCGAGTTCCCCGCGTTCCGGACGAACCCCAGGCCCTTCGAGTTGGGGTAGGTGATCAGGCCTGCCGCCCCAATGAACTGACCGTCCGACCCGGCCACGCGATTCGGCCACGCTCCAGGTTTGCGGGCGAGGTTGTAGGCGAAGGTCGGGTTGGCCTGGCCTTGCGGCACAGGCGGGAGCGGCAAACAGTCTTTCTTGGCGTAGTCGTGAATCAGGATGACGCCGTCCGCGTCCATCTGGTCCCGCAGGCGCATCGGGAAGTTGGCGGGGAACTGGACGGAATCGTCGAGGACTTGGATCAGTGCTTCAGGCATACAAACCTCTTTCCCGCAGGAAGGCAATCAGGGCGTCCGCCAGGCGCTGGAGGCCCAGGGCGTTGAGTTTCACGTTGTCGGCCATGTACAGCGGATCGGGGCTGCCATCTGCCCGCCAAGTGCCATCGGCATTGCGGCAGAACAATGCCCGGACGTTGAAGTAGCGGTCTCCCGCGACGCTGGCAATCCGGGCGTTGTAGGCCATGATTTTTTCCAGCCCGGCCCCATAGATTTCGGTTCGGGCGTTCAGGAGGCCGAGCACGACGAAGCGGTCATGCCGCCCGCTCAGGGTTTGCACGATGGCCTGAATGTTGTCGGCGATGGTCAGACCCTTCAATTGATCGCCGATGCTGCTGGTGGCCGTTGCCAGACCGATATCAGCCCGGCCCACGCCGATGAGGCTCGTTTCGAGCCGGTGAGGATTCTCAGGAATGAACGGATGCACGACGCCGAGTTCCATCGGTGCCCCGGCGTCCGGGGTGAACGTGTAATACGCTCCTCGGTTCGTCAGGGCATCTGGGACCCCAGTGGCTGTCCGGGTCAGGAGGCCGCGCACACCGCTCAGGCGGCCATACAGACTACGCGTAACGGTGCCCGATAAGGGACTCAACTCGGTGTTCATGAGCGTGAGGGGATAGACACCTGCGGTGGCCGCCGCCGCTGTAAAGGTGGCGGCCTTGCCCATCGCACCAAAGCGTGCCGCCACGTCGCCTGAGGTCTGGTCTGCCAAGCCCAGGTTGATCGGCCGCCCAGGGGCCAGCAGCAGCTTGGGCGCGAGTGACTCCACCAGGTCGCCGCCCCAGGCTGCCAGATCCCAACTGGGCGACCCCAGCGGACGGGCAAGGTGCAGGGTGCCCCCTGGATCGAGCCACATCGGGAGACGGTCTGCGGTGTCACTCAGGCCCCAGGCAATCAGGGGATCATCGACCACAACCGCGAGCGCCCCGCCCAACTGCAGGCTGGTCAGGGTGAGATTGGGTGCACCTCCCCCCCCGCCTTCGCCACCGGAGCCAAACTCGGTACCGAACTGCGCCGCATGGAAGGTGCCGTCTGTCGTCAACCAGATCGCCAGTCGGCCCTGGCTGTCGGAGATGCCCCACACGATGCCACTCTCATCCGACTCTGAAATCAGCGTGTGGGCACCGACGTGCAGGCGGTTGGTCCGCAAGATGGCTGCCGTAATCTCCGGTGCGTTGAGCGCTTGAGTGATGGTCAGGGCATCCACCGTCAAGGACTTGATCAGCGCCGAGGTGATCTCTGCCAGCGGGATGTGCGTTTTCCCCAGGATGTCGATGAAAAACGCCAGGCGCTCATTGGCTTCCAGCGCGTACGCGAGCTCCAATCCGCCGTCAGTGAAGCTGGTCTCTGTTTTGACTTTGAGGGTGGCCAGGCCTTGTGTCCGCTCTTCCAGATCTGCGACGGCCACATTGAAGGCCGCCAGTGCCGCGTTGTAATTGAGTGTCGCGGCCTCCAGCTGGGCCTTGAGGATGCTGAGCGCCTGCGATGGCAACAGCGGAACGGGAAACGGGTCCACCGTGATGTCCAGCTCCCCCGGCGCGGTCTCGTACGGGGCAAGGATATACGGCGTCGTGGTTGGTTTCGCGGTGTTGACGGTGACGAGCGCAGACAATTTCCCGCGCAGGGCCGCGTCATTCTGCCCAAGCCGGGGCAAGGGAATCTGCAATTCTGCGCCCGTTTCGTCCATCCAGCGCGACGAGGGATAATCCCAGGACGCCCGGTAGGTGGTGGTCGATGCGCCCTGACTGCCGCCCTGGTACGGCACGTCGTACGTAATTTGCAACTTCATAGCCGGGGTGCCGTTCACCTTGGGCTTGCCAACGATTCTGGTCATGTCAGTTGTCCTTCGGCCAATCCGACATTCGTCAGGGGCGCGGTGAGGTTCAGGGTCAGCGTGATGGCGACCGTGGGAAAGTTTTTGACCCGTACCACCCGCAGCGTTCCCGGCAATAGCGGTGTCAGCTGCGCCACCTGCTGCCCCCGCCACTGCAGCGTGCGGGCCGCACCAGGCGCCTGCGCCGTGCCCAGGGCCCGCTCAATCTCCGCGGGGTGCGTCAGCGCCTCGGTCACGTCGCGGTAGATCCAGTCTCCACTCAGCTTCAAGCGGGGCGGCTCGTCGCCGAACTCATCACCAAGTGGAAAAAAGACCGAACTCCCCGGCGCGCGGTCGTAGGTGTAGGGATCGTCGGTGCCGAGGTCTAGCCCGTCCCCCACACTGGGGGGGAGCGACACCAGCACCTCGCCGTCGACGTCCAGCAATTCAAAGGTGTGCCCCTTCCAGGCGGCAGGCACCCTCAAGCGGCTGGGCGAGATGTAATCGCGCATGAGCCTCCGCCTCCTTTAGGTTTGAGCTGTGACCGCACTGATGACGGCCTGGGCATCCCGCGCCTTGATCAGCGCGGTCTGGGCCAGCGCACGGGGGTCGTCGGCCTGTCCGGTCAGAGCGGCCAGGGTCAGACCCCGATCGGCGGAGACCCGGTACTCCCACGCCTCGACTGCGCGGGCATAGTTGCCCAGCGTGACGCGGCCCGCGAGGTCAGCAGGCGGGCGGTAGATCCGGCTCTCTAGGTCAGCAGGTTCCTGTGCAGGAACGGAATAGAAGAATTTAGCGAGGCCATCAAGTAACGCGGTATCAATGCGCTCGGCCCGGAATTCCGAGACCCGGACTCGCTGCTGCGGCGCAGAGGCAGAGGTGGACAACTGCTGCAAGGTGTAGGAGACCGTGGTTGCTTTGGGCTTGAAAGTGGTCTGGAACTGCGACCAAGTCGTGTAATCCAGATAGTCCATCGTCGTGAGCGCAACCGTGGCCGTCCGAGCGACCAGGGCCAGCGCACCGCTTGCCGCGACGCTGTTATCAGGGAGAATGCTCTGAGTGGGGTAGCCGCCCACCGTAATCCGCTGCACCGGACTGGTGGGGATGAACCGCAGCTCCACGAATTTGCCAGGAACAAGCACGTCGATAAATGACCCCTGAAAGGTGTTGGTCTTATCGGTAAGCAGGGCAGCGTTATAGCTGGGCTGGGGATTGACTTTGGTGTACGTGATCGCGCTCTCGTCCGAGGCCCAGAACTCGTAGGTACCAGTGGCGAGCGTCCAGGGATCGACCCCCACTGGAACGGGCAAGGGGATCGACCAATACCCCCAGGTGTCCGATTCAGGTGAGACGCTCTCGTAGGTCAGGGGCGCGCCCTCTTTGGTCTTGCCAACAAACCAGAGGATGGCCGTGCAAGGCGTCTCGGCGACTGGGGACTTCCAAGTCTTGCCGATGATTTCTGCGTTGGTCAGCGTCAGGTTGTCCGTCCGCGTGACCTGACAGAAGAATTTGCGGTCGGGGCGTACGCCGAAGCTCAACGCGACTGGAATGGGGGAGGCCGCTGCGTCTTGCTGGATCTGCTCCAGCAGCGCCCATGCGTTCTGTTGGTTGCCGTTCTTAATTTCCCGGCAGTTAAACCCGAGATCGGGGATCAGCGCCGGATCGTAGAGAATCAAGCTGGGATTGCCCAGCTTCCCGGAGGCGATCACCGCTTGCAAGATCGCCTGGATGGTCAGGTGCGCCGTCTGCTTGGGGGCGGAAAAGTTCTCAGGTAAGGGCACGCTCTTGAGCCGCAGGGCCAGCGAGCGCAGGGTGTATTCCTCCCCGTCCACATCCTGGCTGTTGCCGCCCACACGCACCTGACCGTAAAAGAGCGGCACGTAGGCCGCTCCATCGTGGTATTCGAACTGCACTGCTGACAGAGACGGGATCTGAATGCCCTTCCCTTTGGCGGTGAACACCCCTTCCCGGCAATCTCCGTTCGGACTGATCTGAAGGCGCAGGCCTGTGCCGCGCATAAAGGACGCGTCCCGCTCAATGACCCGCGGGCCTACCCCTACCGGCGTCCAGACTTTCAATCTCCATAACAACGCCACTGTTCACCTCCTTTAGGTCAAGTTGTTGTTGCCGCTGAATGGGGGCGGGCCTCCGGATCGGCCTGCCCGACTGAACAGGCCTTGAAGCTCCACGGCCACACCCCGCAGTTCTGCTGTGGCCAGCGCGAACTCGGGGACGACGGCGGCAAACTGCCCCAGAGACGCGGCGTCCTTCCCGGCCAACGTCGCTTCCACCCGGGGAATGCCGAGCTGGGCACTGGGCGTGGCCCCGAACAACGCACTCTCGGCGTTGCCCCCCAATGCGGTGTCCGAAGAGGCGTCACTGCCAAAAACGCCGAGTTGCTCTGCGGTGGGCACCAGCACGCCTTCGTAAAAGCGGGCCAGTTCCGCGTTGCCGGTGACGATCGCCGACTGCAAGGCCGACGCGGCCTGAATGTCGTCGGCGGGATCGGCGGTTTTGCGGGCCGCGATGTACTGGTCGAGAAACGGCTGAATGAGGTCTTTGATGATCGCGCCCTGCAGGAAGCCGTCGATCAGCCCTTGCAGGATGTTTTGAGCCAACGACTTTTTCAGGTCGATGCCGAGCTCACCAAACGAGGTTTTGCCCGCCTTGATGCCGTCTAACATGCCACCACTGATGGCGTCGTAGATGGCGTCCCCAAGGGTGCGGGCAATCTCCAGCGACTCTTGGTCGATCGACGACTTCTTGAACCCGAGGAACCCCCAGAATCCGCCCTGGCTTTCGACCTTGGCGTATTTGGACAGGTCGAAGAATTTAATTCCTTTGGTGGCCTCTTCGATTTCCGATTTGGCCTTCTGCATCGACTTCTTGCCGCCCTGGAAGATGTCGATGATGGTGGACACCACGGTGGCAACCCCGGCGATGATGGCCCCCATCCAGTCGCCTTTAGCCAGCGCCGAGAGGGTGCCCTGCACGCCGGAGACAAATGTGCCGATGACCTGATCGGTTTCCTCGTTTCCGGTTTTGAAGACTTCGCCGAGGCCCCCCACCAGGGCCTCTGCTCCGGCCAGAATGGCCTTCCGACCGCCTTTGCTTCCCCCAGCCCCGAAATAGGCCGCGAGGCCGTCCAGACCCGCCGTGACGGTCTTCTGGAAGGAGCCGTTTTTGCCGATGATCCCTCCCAGCCCTTTGAGGCGGTTGACAAGGGGCGTATTGGCCTGTGCAGAGCTGATCCGGCCTTCAAGATCAGTGATCTGCTGCAGGGCCGCGAGGTAATCAGGGGTACCTTCCTTCAGGCCCAGCAAGCGGGCCCGCCAGTAGGCGAGTGAGGCGTTTAGACCCGCGAGGTAGGCCGGACTGTCATCACGGCCTTCCGCCTCAGCCAACGCACGCCGGGCTTCGAGCAGGGCCAGAGACGCCGTCTGCTCCTGATCGGTGATCTTCTCTGGGGCAACGGCCTTGACCTTCCCTTCGAGGTCAACAACCTGCTGCAGGGCCGCGAGGTAGTCAGGGGTGCCTTCCTTGAGGCCCGACAAGCGGGCCCGCCAGTAGGCGAGTGCAGCATTCAGTCCAGCACGGTAAGCCGGGCTGTCATCGCGGCCTTCGGCTTCCGCCAACGCACGCCGGGCTTCGAGTAGGGCCAGGGACGCCGTCCGCTCCTGATCGGTGATCTTTTCTGGGGCAACAGCCCCGACCTTGCCCTCCAAGTCCGTGACCTGCTGGAGGGCGGCGAGATAGTCGGGACTGTCTTTGGTCAGTCCGGCCAGACGTGCCCGCCAATACGCCAGCGACGCATTCAGGCCTGCACGGTAAGCGGGACTGGTATCGGTACCGGCCTGCTGGGCACGGGCGTACTCGGCGTCCAGCAGGCCTTGAGAGGCCAGTTGGGTCTGATCGGCAATCTTCTGTGGACTGACGGCCACCAGCTTGCCTTCCAGCTCGGTGACCTTCTGCAAGGCCGCCAGATATTCCGGGGTGTTCTGGTCCAGCCCGTCCTTTCTGGCCTTCCAGTAATTCAGTGACGCCTGCAGGCCTGCGCGGTAGGCCGGGGAGCCATCCGTGCCGCCCTGTTGGGTTCGGGCATACTCCGCTTCCGCCAGCGACAGGGCCGCATCTGCCGTTTTGTCGGCCTGGGCGAGATTGAAGGCCGCTGAGGCTTTTTGCCCTGCCTCTTTGGCCTTGCCCGTAATCCGGGCAATAAAGCCGTCATACAGGACCAGATTGGCGAGGAGCCCGTCGCGGGTGACCCGTTCATCGGGCGTGAGTTGCTCATCGGAGAGGCCCTCGAACTGGCGGCCCGCATCCTCAGTCTTTTTCAGGAAGCCCTGGTAGGTCTCCAGCAGCCCGTTGTATTTCGCCTCAGCCGTTGCACGGGCGTCGTCAGCGTCCTCGTCTTTGCCGATTGCGTCCAGGTCACGGGTGAAGGTACCAGGCAGCGCGGCGTCCACCACGCCCAGGTCAGCAGTTTGCCGCCGTGCAGTGCGTCCTGCTGCGCCAATCTTGGCAATGGCCGCATCCACGTCGGCCAGTGCTGCTGTCCCAACCGCCCCCTGAGCGGTGTACACCTCTCGCCAGAATTCCAGCGTCTGGAGGGCCAGTTGCCGCTGAGATTCATTCATTTCCGACAGGCCTTCCAATTCACGGTTGATCCGGTCCTGTCCGGTTTTGACCAATTCATCGCTGGTGGCTTTGGCCGCCGCGATGACGGCCTGCCCCACATCCCGCTTGCTGCTCAGTTCGTAATCGCGTACGGCATCGGTACCGCGCCGCTCAATTGCCCCCAGGTTGGACGTGTGTTCGGCCAGTAGCTGGGCGGCCACCGTCTGGAGGGTGCCGTTCTGGCGCGCTGCCTCTTCCGCGTCAGCGTAACGGTCATTCTCGGCCTGTATTTCAATCTCTCGACTGGCGGCCACTTCTCTTTTCTTCTGATCGACCAGCAGCGGCTGGAAGCGTTTGCGGATGTCCAGGATCTGCGCCTGGGTCAAGCCCTCCGCGGAGAGTTCATCCGCCTGCTTGGCCTCCAGATCGGTGGTCTGGCGGGCCAGCAGGTCCAACGCGTTTTTCCGGATGGTGTCGCGGGTGCTCCGGTCTGCCGAGAGCAAAGCCGCGTCAAGCGCCGTTTTGGCGTTCAGTTCGGCGGCGGTGCGGTCACTGGCATTTTTAGCCAGCACGATGCCGAGACGGGTGTCGATGTCAGCCAGGGCCTTGCCCTGGGCCGCGGCCAGTTCGAGACGTTGTTGGCGACTCAACCCTTCGAGTTCGCCCAATTTCTTGTATTTCTCGTTAACCTGCCGGATCTCCTCATCGGCTTCGGCTCGTGCACGGACGTCGCGGGCGGTCTGAATTTTTCCGCCGAACTCCAGTTCAAGTTGGTACAGGGTGGCTAGATTGCCCTTCGCTTGCGCCTGAGCATTCCCCAGTTGACCCTCGAGCGTCTCACTGCCGGTGCGGGCAGCCGTCACCGCGTTTTCCGCCTGCAATTGGTTCAGTTGCACGCCGGTCAAGGTCTTGCGTTTGGCGATCTCGGCATCAAGCAACGCCAGTTTTTTCGGATCGCCACCAGCAGAAATCACGCGGGCACGGGCGGCCATCAGTTCGGCATAGGCCCAGCCGTCTACGGCCTCGCGCAGCTTGTCGATTTCAGTGCGGTAATTGGCGACGCCTTGCCCTTGGGTGGCGAGGGTGCCACTTTGGGTGAGGAGGGCCTTGATATTGGCCTGTAGCGCCGCAGGCAGCTCACTGGCCTTGGCGCGAAGCTCTTCGAGGGCTTGCTTGTAACGTAAAACGCTCTCAGACGTCACGTTTCCGGCAGTGACCTGCTGGGCAAAGCGTTCATTCAGTTGGCGCAGATCGCGCTCCAAGGCCTGCGCCGTCTTCTGTCGGGCGGCGGCCTGGTCAAGTTCTACTTTCGTGGCTGCTTTCGCTTCCTGGACAGTGGTGTCCCGGACGATCTGGGCGGCCCGAACAGCATTGTCATACGCGGCTTGAGCTCGCTTCGTTGCCCCTGCTTGCAACTTCGGAGCCAGCGCGAGGGCGGCTGCGTCGTCAATTTTTTTCTGGGACGCAGCAATGTCTTTTTGAGCCTTCAGCTCGGCATCCGCTTGCTGACGGATCAGCACCTCACGCTGGGCCGCTGTGCCGGTGAAGCTCAGGAGTTTCTGCTGGTTGATCTGGTTGATGCGCTCCAGCGTCAGGCGGGCTTCTTGGAGCTCACCTTCCCGCACCTGTCCATCGAACTGCGCTCGCTCGACTTTCAGGGCATCGTTGCCCTCGCGTACCACGCGCAGGCGGGCATTCTCAATCTCGCGTTGGGCATTCTCGAAGGTCTTCGTTGAACGGGCCAGCGCTGCCGTCTGTTCGCCCGCAGGAAGGGCTTTCGCTGCCGCATCATCGACTTTCTTCTGAACCTCAGCCACTTTGAGCTTGGCGGTCGCTTCCTCTTGCGCTTGACGAGCGACGATCTTGATGCGCTCCTCTGACGTGCCCTTGAAGCGGATCAGCTCGCGTTCGTTCACCCCTGCGATCCGGTCAAGGGTCAACCGTGCATCGGCCACGCGCCCTTCCCGCAGCTGCTGGTCAAGCCGGGTTTGTTCCTCCTGAATGGTCTTGCCCGATTCCTTGATAGCCCTCAGGCGGTCGGTTTCAATCTCGCGCAGGCGATTGCTGTAATCGGTCTGGGCCTGATCCAGCCCAGCCTGACGGTTGGCTGGAGCCAGACTCCGAGCGGCATCCTGATCGAGTTTGAGTTGCGCGTCGGCAATCTTTTTCTCTGCGCCTGCGATGGCATTTGCTCCATCACGGGCGATCTTGGCGCGAGCGACAACATTGTCCCCCGCATTGACCAGGGCACGGGTCTGGATGGTTTTCAGACGTTCTAGCGCGGATTGGGCAACCTCCACTTGCCCCTGGGCCGCTTCGCGGGCGATGGCCGCCTGCTCATCAGACGATTTCTTGGCAAGGTCTTTGGCCTCTTTTGCACGGTCAGCACGCTCTTTTAGGGCGTCCCGTTCATACTCCAGAACTTTGGCTGCCACAGAATTGTTCTTCGTAAACTTGCCAATTTCGCGGTCAGCAGCGGCCTCAGCCGCCCCCTTACCCCGAGTGCTTGCTTCTAGACCGGCCAATTCTTTGGCCCGCTTCTGGTACTTCGCGTACTCGGCGTCAGTGACCTGCGCAGCCTTGACGCTGCTGGCTGCCCCATCTTTATTCGTCTGGGTAATCGTTTGCCAGACGCTGGCATGGGTCTTTTTGAAGGCGGCAATGTCGGTGTTGACTTTGGTGAGCCAGAGCTTGTTACCCGACTTGATCGCCAGCTGCTGCTGGTTGTAGAGGCTCTGGGCGCGTTTGTTCAACTTCTCGATTTCGGCATTCGCGGCGGCGGCTGCTGCCGCGTTTCCTGCCGCTGTTCCGGCCTGTCCGCCCTTGGCTGCACCCGCCAGGTCGTCGGCCCGGACATAACCCGTGACCTTGCCTAGCTTTTCGATACCCACATTGCCGACCGGGTTTCCTGTGGCTGCCGCGCTGAGACGGTTGTTGCCGCGCACCAGGCCGTCCCCGATATAGATGCCCACATGTCCGTCACCGCCGTCCTCGTAGAAGACGGTGTCGCCGGGCTTCAGCTCGCTCTGAGAGTTATACCCACGCAGCAGGCCTGCTTTACGGGCATTGTTGGCCGCGTCGTTGGCATTAGTGCGCCCGTCGCCGTTGCTGTCGCTGAAGATGCGGTTGATGTACCCGGAAATGGCCGGCTGTGCCTTCCCAAGCGTGAGCCGCACCCACCTGGAACAGAAGTCCACGACCGCGTCGGCCTGCTGGTTGCCTGTTTTGATCAGGGTCTGCTGGGCCACGGCGAGGCCGTAGTCACTGGTTGGCCCAGTGCGCACCTGCCCCGGTGCGAGCGGCCCCTGGCCTGTCAGGGTGCTGGGATTGTTGACGCGGTTGCGCTCTTTTGCGGCTTCAAGCTCTGCTTTTGCCGCTGCCAGACGCGTTTCCGCCGCCTTGATCTCGTTAGGATCGACCTTGTACTGCCGCTCGCCGAACAGGTTGACCCCAGTCAGCGTGCCCTGTTGGGCGGTACTCAAGCGGTCTTGGGCCAGCAGGAAGCGGGCCTGTGCCCGACTGAGTTCAGTCCCCAGGGCGGTCAACTCACGGACTTTTGCCAGCAACGCTTCGTTGCCCCGGGCTGCCCCTTCGTCAATCGAATCGTAGATCCGTTGAGTGTCGGCCTGGATTTTGTTGGCGAAGACCGCGACTCCAGCAGCGACCGTTGCAATCAACCCGATAGGGTTAGAGGCTACAAAGGCCCTCAGCGCCGTGCCCACCGCCACAATGAGGCCCGGTAGAGCCGTCAGGATTGTGGCGAGCGTTCCCCAAGCCGATACCGTTGCAGTCGCAACGACATTGGCCCGGAAGACCAGGAAGGCCCCGCCCGCCGCCACCAAGTAGCCGCGCAATTCTTCCAGTGACACGCCGGTATTGCCGAACCATTCGACGAGGCTGGTCAAGGCCTTAACCACGGTCTCTGCTGCAGGTGCCAGCTCTGCGCCCAGACGTTGCTTGAGCAGCAAGATCTTGTTCGAGAGCTCGGCCTGAGCTGCGACCAGACTGTCGGTGCGCTCTTTGGCGGCGAGGTCGGCGATGCCCTGTTGGGTCAGTGCCTTCCCACGCTCATCGAGCAGGCGGGTGCCCTCGGCGTTCTTGGTGTTGTAGGCGTCGAGCGCAGTGGTCGCTGTCCGAACGCCGTCAGAACCAAAAATAGTTTCAAGTGTCGCCAACTTCTGCTTATCGGAGTAGCCTTCCAGCCCTTCGGCCAGTTGCTGCACGATATCGCGCATGCCTTTCATCTTCCCTGCGGAATCGAAGGCAGAGAAGCCGATCTTGTCCATCGCGGCCTGGGCAGGCAGCGAGTTGGCCGTAAATGCGGCGGTAAACGCTTTAAAGCTCGTCCCTGCGTCGGACGCCCCGATCAGGCGATCGCGCATCAGGGAGATGATGGTGGTGAATTCGGTGACGTCAATCCCGGAAGTCCGGGCCGCGCTACCGCCTGCCGCAATAGCTAACCTGAAGTCATCTAGCCTAAGCGCAGAAACATTTGCCGCGCTAGCCAGCAAATCTGGCACTTTGGCTGCTTCTGCCCCTTCGAGCCCAAAGGCCCGCATGGTCCCGACCAGAATCTCGGAGGACACCGTGAGGTCTTTGACGCCCGACGCTGCAGCCAGCTTGGCCGCCGTCTGCAACCCACCGTTGATGATTTCGCCGGTGCTCAGGCCACGCGAACCGAGTTCCTCAATCGCAGCCGCCGCCTGATTGGAGTTGAAGCCCAGTTTGGTCAGCGACGAATCCTGCGCCAGATTCGCCAGCTCTTTGCCCAGTGCCTGACCCTCTTGCCCAAACAGACCGAGGGTGGCCTTGGCATTCTGAATTCCGTTCTCAAAGGTGGCAAAGGCCCCAACCGAGGCCGCACCTGCGGCGGTAAACGCCACCAGTCCAGCTGTCACGCCAGCGATCGCCAACCCGACCGGCCCTGCGGCGGCAAGAATGGTCCCCAGACCGCCTGCGAAGCCAGTGGCCTGTGCCGCTGCTGCTCCAAGGCTGCCCCCTGCCTGTGCCGCGAATTGGGGCAGGGAACGCAGGGCGGCAATGATGCTCCCGGATAGTCCCACCGAGCTGGTCAGCCCATCCAATTTGGTGCGCAGAATAGACAGTTGCTTGGTGGCTTCGGCCAATTCTTTAATTTGTTTCCGGCTCAAATCGGCGCGCTGTCCAAGGGTCTGAATCCGCTGTTCCAAACCGCGGATGCTTGCGGAATACGCTTGGATCGCTGCCCGCTTATCGGTGAAATTCCCTGCTGCTACCGTCGCCCGCTCAAACTCAGTCCGGGCATTGGCCATATCGGTTTTGAGTTTGGTGATGGAATTGGAGGTGATGCTCCGCGTCGCATTGCTGACGCCGCCCAGAACCCGTTCCAGGTTGCGGGCTTCGACGCTCCCCGCCTGAAGGCCTGCCGCCATCGCAGCCCCACCCGTCCGAATCCCTTCGAGACCCCGCAGGTACGTCCGGAGGCTGATGGCCCCGCGCTCGTACTGCGACTGCAAAATGGCGAGGTCGCGCTCCAGTTTGCTGATCCCGGCACTGGCCGAAGGCCCGACTTGTTTCAGGGCCTGTGCCAGAGAGCCGGAGCCGGCACGTAGCGCGTCATATTTACGCTGCTGCTCGACAGTCAGCACGCCCAATCCACGCAAAGAAGCGATTTCAGCGTCGATCTGTGCTTTCAGCGCGCGTGTCGCTGTTTCGAACTGTGCCGTGGAAAGGATGCCGTTTTTGAGGTCACCCTGAAGGGCTTTCAGTTGGGCGGCATATGGATTGAGGTTGGCCCCCCCCGCCACCGCCTACACCCCCGCCACCAGCGGGCGGTCCGTTCGGAGGGCGCGTGTTACGGATTTCCGCCAGCACACGCTTCAGCTCAGCAACAACCGCCTGAAACTGGGTGATCATGGACGTGCCGCCCGCGAGAATCGCCCCGAAGCCCGCCGTATTGACGTTGAACAGACCTGACACTGTGGTGCCCAAGCTGGTCAGCAGGGTGCGAATCTGCGCGATCCGAGTGGCCGCGTCTGCCGAGTCGATCTTGATCGAGACTGTCTTTTCACCCTTCAAGCCCGACAGCGCGGCGTTCAGCTCTGCCTTGGTCGGGGCCTTGATCTTGACGGTGGCTTCCACCTTCAGGCCAGTGAGCGCTGCGAGTTGGGTTTGGGTTTGTTTGACCAGATCCTGTAGGGCCTGACGGGCACGCCCGGTGTTGGCAGTGACGTCTAAATGGGCCGATGCGACTTGAGTAGACAGACGGATCACCTCCAGGCAATCAAAAAGCCCCACATGGGGCGCTCTGCATTTTTTAGTTAAGGGTTGGCGTGAAGAGGAATCGAGCCTCGCCAAACAGGAAGCCGTTGTACTGTGAACGACATATGCGACTCTTGGTGCTTGGACTGTTGCTCTCCGCTTCCGCCGTTGCTCAAACGACTGCTCCGAGTACAAATCCTTCAGACATCTCAAACTTCAAGGACATTGCTTCAGGAAGCTCACTGCCCACTGTTGCCAGTGTCAACGCTCTAAAAACCCAAGCAGAAAGCTTAGTCAGCGCCAGTAAATGTACAGAAGCGTTACCTGTGTTGGCTGAATGGGCTACGCAAGCAAACGTGTTAAGCAATCTCCTGATAGCTGGGATGGAGCCGTATTACAGCAGTACCTCTTCCGAGAGAAACGGTGTATCACTGCTCCCAATACTTGAGGTCATCGTTCCTTATGAAAAATTAGCGAACGACTTTAAGAAAGACCGGAACATCGCTACGGTTATGCGCGCCGAATGCTTGGCAAGTACTGGGAAGCCTAATGAGGCAGCAGCGGTATTTGCGCGGGCCTTAGAGTTGATTTCTTTGTCTGAGAAATCAACTTGGAACCGTGCCGCCACTGGACTGTACAAGCTCATCGACCAACCTGCACCCAAGCTCTAAACCTTGTTCTTTCCTTCGTGGGCTGGGTGGACGCACACCCAGCCCCTTAGGCCCCGTGAAGCGCTGGATTTACCCCCAAATCAAGCCAGGGCACCAGCCTCCAACGCGAGATACTGTTCGGCCACCGCGAAGATGCGCTCCAGCGTGTCTTCTGCCGTCACCAGCTGAATGACCCAACTGGCATGCGCCAGGTGCTTGGCCTCCAACGCTTCAGCCAGCGCCGCGCAGTGGTGGGGTTCCAGTAGGTCTGGAGCGTTCGGGTCCTCCACACGGGCGTAACCAGGCAAGAACTCAGGGGTTCGGAACAGTTTCCAGGACGGCATCGTGCTGCCTCCCTGGCTTTTTCCCCCATTCACGTTCCCCAACATGGACGTCAGCTGCGCGACAGGCCACGCCCGTTTGTAGTGGATGCCAGGAATTCGGCCAAACAGCCGGGCCAGGACCAGACTGGATTCCTCGCAGGCCGCACGCCAGGTGTAGGCCGGGTAATGCTCCACGATGTCGCACAGGATTTCTTCCCAATCAATCGGGGCTAGGTGGACGCGGCGGCGTCCGCCCCTGTTTTTGGGGTCTCACCCTCTTCCGGCTCGTCCTCAGGCGTGGAGCCGTCCCGGAGATAGTTCGTGATCTGCCCCAGATCCGCATTATTGACGTGCGAGAGCAGCCACCTGCCGTCAATCGGCTCCCCGCCATCTGCAATCCGGGCATTCAGGTCGTGAGCCACCAGGTCTGCTGTGGCCCGGATGACGGTCTTGGAGCGAGTCTGCAACTCAAAGGCCTGCCCACGCACCCGCTCAAACATGGCCGCCGTGTCCTCGCCGTCCAGCACTTCGACCTCGCTCAGAGCCTGAGCCTCTTCAGCC
>QQTW01001904.1_pt1 | contig 14918 bp, 7 predicted proteins | sample 1904831 | NCBI WGS metagenome assembly QQTW01 (sample SAMN09435610, study PRJNA476489) | Subsurface metagenome, whole genome shotgun sequencing project. | reverse complement strand
ATAACCGTTACACTGGTCACGGACGCGGCGCCGAGGCCGAAGTGGGCGACGCTAGGGTCGGTTTGGGCGGCCCAGTGACCGTAGGGGCCGGAGATCTCGCGGGTCTGTATGCGCCCGTCGCTGGTGGTGACAATGACACGGGCGCCGGTCGCGCTGGTGCTGGCGGTTTTGCCGTCGCCGATGGCTTTTATGGTTAGCCAGCCGTTTTCGGGTGGGGCGAGGTGGTTTTCCCAGAGGGCGAGAGCGGGTTTGGGACGCGCCTCCTTCCAGCGGGTGGTCGACCCGGTAGCGACAATATCGATGTCACCGTCGTTTTCGTAGTCGCCGAGGGCGATGCTGGGGCAGTTGGGCCAGTCGAGGCCGAGGTCGCGGTCGTGCTCGGCAAAGGTATGGTCCGGTTTCTGGAGAAACAGGCGAAGACGGTTCTGCGGATAGTCGGACTCGCAGATGAGAAGATCGAGAAGGCCGTCGTTGTTCAGGTCCGCCCAGTGCGCCTGCAGGTCACCCTGGTTCCAGTTAGTCGGCGTCTGCCCGGTGTGGTCGCGGACAAGGCCGAGGCCGGGACGGTCACGGCGTCCGGTCTCGGGGTCGGGGATGGCGAGTATCTCTAACTGACGCTCGAAGTAGGGTTCTTTGCGCGTGTCGAGCCGGTTGATCAGAAGGCACGACAGGTCTGACGAGTCACCGGCCCAGGAGTGGGTGATGGCGGCGTCGAAGAGGTCCAGGTCACCGTCGTTGTCGAAGTCAGCGGCAGCGAGCGAGAAGTTGTTGCCGCCGCTGCGGAACGGCAGCTCGTCCACGCGGTCGATGCCCCGGCTTTTCTGCGACGCCTTGACCGCCTCGCTGTATTTGCCGTGGCGGATGCTGTCGGCGTCGATACCGTAGTTCGCGGCCAGGTCGTCGTAGAAGGGGGCGGCGTGCGTCCGTTTCCAGAGCGTGTTCCACTGACGCCCGTAGGCCGCGCCAAGCAGCTCGGGGTAGCCGTCGTTGTCGATATCGGCGGCGGTGAGTCCGTAAAGGGGGCGCGGGGCGTGGGCCGCGCCGACCGTAACGGTGCGCGTGGGAAATCCCCAGGCCCCTGTGACATCGGTGAAATGCCCTTTGCCGTCGCCCCGAAAGACGCGCATAGGCTGGGCTTCCAGGCTGTCGCCGTCGTACTGATTACCAAAGGCGACATCGAGCTTGCCGTCGAGATCGAGGTCGGCGAGGACCGCGCCGTGGGTCGCCGTGTGCGTCTTTTGCTCCAGACCCGAGCGTTTTTCACGCCGGAAGTGACCGCGCCCGTCGCCCCTATAGACCGCATAGGTCTGCGGGTCCTTCTTGAACTGCGCCGCGGTCTGCGTCACAATCGAGACCGCGTCAAGATGCCCGTCGCCGTTGATGTCGCCCCACAGAAGCATCGAATGGACCCGGTCCCCAAGGCCGGTTCCCGCCGCGCCGTCTATAAAAGTCCGTCCCATGCCGCCGGGACCGTGCCGCGAAAACAGAATCCGAAACGGCGCGCCGCCGATGACGAGGTCCAGCCAGCCGTCGCCGTCGATGTCGATTAGCTGCGTTCGGGCGCTGTTGTCGGAGGCGATGCCGCGCTGTGCGGCGACATCGACAAAGGCGGGCGCGGGGAGATTTTGCGCGGTCGCGGCGGTGGTCGCCAGAACAAGCAACGGGGCAAGGATCGGGGCCGGAAACGGCGAGAGTTTCATAGGCAAAAGTGTACCTTTTTTTGTCTTTCCCCTGTCCGTTAGTTTTTGTCGGTGGGTTTTAGTCCGGGCGTGAATGCCCGGCCTGAATCGCCGTTGGCGGGGCACCCCTCCGGGGCGCGGATGCCACCAAGACAAACGCAGGTTTCGTTTCACGGACCTGCCCTTGTTACGGAACGTATCGCGCCCCGGAGGGGTGCCCCGCCAACGGCGATTCAGGCCGGGCATTCACGCCCGGACTAAACGGTCGCCGCTCAGCCATTCGCCGTCGCCAGCCAATGACTCAGCAACGTCAGTGAGTCGTCCGCTGTCATCAGCCAATGACTCACCAGCGCCAGCGAGTCGTCGGCTGGCCTTCCTGAGATATTGACTGGCATTGCTGAGCTATTCGCCGCCGCCGCTCAGCCATTCGTCGGCGACAGCGGACGACTCACTGGCGTTGCTGAGTCATTGGCTGGCGTGGTTTCAGGCGGAAATGTCGAAGACCGCCATCTGTGTCGGGGTGCCGCGACCCTCGATTGTGTCATCGTCGCCGATGCCGAAGAAGGCGACCACGTAGCCGTGAGTAGCGGCAATATCCCCGGCCCACGCCTGAAACTCCGCGCGGCTCCACTCGAACCGGTGGTCCGGGTGACGGAACTTCCCGGCGGGCAGGGCAGGCCAGACGCTGTTATACTCGGCGTTCGGGGTGGTGACGATGACGCGCCGGGGCCGCGCGAACTCCCACACCACCCGCACCAGAGCGCTTAAACGGTCGGCATCGAGGTGCTCGATCACTTCCTGCAAAAGCGCCGTGTCAAAATCGGCGAGACGAGCATCGCGATACACCAGCGACCCCTGAAACAGCGACAGCCGGGCCTGCTCACGGTCGCCCATCCGCTCGACATGGAGGTTCCGGGCCGCCCGCTGCAGCGCGACGGTCGAGACATCCATCCCCGCGACATGCGCTAGCGGCGGCGACATCTTGAGCAGCGCGGACAGCGTCTTGCCCTCGCCGCAGCCAAGGTCAAGGACACGCGGCGCGGACGTGCCCGGCGTCGTGCGGACCGCCTCAAGCACGGCGGCGATCCGGTGATCGTTCAGCCGGGCGGGCTTCTCCAGGGCGGCTTCGCCCTGCGCGGCCCGAACGGACGGGGACGGCATCGCTGCCTCGCCGGTTTCGGGAACGACCGCTTCCTCGTCGGCATCCGGCACGCCCTCGATGTCCGCGAGACGCTGGAGCGCTTCGTTTGCGAGTGTCTTGCGGTAGCGCAGGTAACGCCGCGCGATCAGATCCTTCTCCTTGTGCGACGACAGCCAGCCCTCGCCGCGCCGGACCAGCTTCTCCATCTCGTCCTCGCCGAACGCGTAATGCTTGGCGTTATCCAGGACGGGAATCAGCACATAAAGATGCGTCAGCAGGTCCTGGACCGTCGTTTCAGCGGCGACCGTCACCGTGTACAGGTCGCCCGCGCCCCATTCCGGGAACCGATCATCGAGCAGCGGCGCGGCCCGCTCAGCCGTGACTGTGTAGCCCAGCGGCTCGAACAGCTTCCGGATCAGTGTTTCGCCGCCGTCACAGTCCAGCGCATAAAGTGTCGCCGACAGCGGTATCTTTTCGGTCACGCGCTCCTGCCGCTCCTTCGACCGCCCGCCCATCGCCGTCCCAAAACACTCCGCAATCGCCACGGACATAAACGACGACGGCGCATACGGCCTGTCCGAAACGTACTGCGCGAGTGTCGGCGCGGACGGCCCCTTGCCCCGCACCAGCCCGATCGGGTCGACCTCGACAAGCAGCGCCATCGTACAGCGGTCCGGGTCCGCGTCGGGATAGAAAACCCGCGCGACCCCAAAGCTAAGCGATTTTTCGTATAGCGCACCGGGGTTTTTGTGCAGCAGATAACCGAGATCGGTCGCCTCGGCGGCGGTACAGGTGATAGTCAGCAGCATAATGATTTGTGTCTCCCCAACAGTGTACGTGTGAGCGGGGGCTTTCGCTAAAGAGGAGGGCTTTCACCCGTCAGGCCCTCACCCCCGGCCCCTCTCCCGCAGACGGGCGAGGGGAGTCTGAGCGCGTAACAGCATCTGCTTTGCACAAAGGCTGGTTGAGTACAGAGGCAGGCGCGAAGCCGCAGACGCTACCGTCTTCAGACTCCCCTCGCCCGTCTGCGGGAGAGGGGCCGGGGGTGAGGGCCTGAGGCAAAACAGGGAAACCCTCCGCCCGCGACGAACCTGTACTCGTGAGACAGACTCACGAAGTTACGAAGAAAGCAACAACAATGCATGTTTTGTTTATTGGAGGCACCGGCCTCATCTCGACGGCGATCGCACGGCAGCTTTTGGAGCAGGGGCATCAGGTAACGCTCTTTAACCGGGGCAGGTCCGAGAACCGACTGCCCAATGATACAAACGTCGAGGTCATTACCGGGGACCGCAAAGACTACGCCGCCTTTGAGGCGCAGTTCGCGGACAAACGCTACGATGTCGTCGTCGATATGGTCGCCTTCCACCCCGACGATTCCGCGTCCGCCGTCCGTGCGTTCGCGGGGCGCTGTGGGCAGTTTATCCACTGCTCGACCGTCTGTGTCTACTCCGGTCCCCCGAAGACTATCCCGACTCCGGAGACCGAGCCGTTCCACAGCATCGGCAGCTACGGCAAGAACAAGATCGCTATCGAGGAGCTGTTGTTCAAGGCGTACAGCGAGCAGAAGTTCCCCGCCACCATCCTTCGGCCCTCTCACAGCTACGGCGAGGGCGGCGCGATCACACGTCCCTGGGGCGCCTCGAATACGTTTGTGGATCGGTTCCGCAAGAACAAGCCGATCATCGTGCCGGGCGACGGCACGGGCCTGTGGGCGTCCTGCCACGTTGATGATGTCGCCAAGGGGTTCATCGGGGCGATGGGCAAAGACATTTGTTTGGGGCAAGCCTATAACATCACGGGCGAACAGTATTTGACCTGGAACGACTATCATCAGGAGATCGCGGATGTCGCGGGCGGCACGTTTGTACCCGTCTACATTCCGACCGATGTTCTCGTTGAGGTCGCGCCAAAAGCCAGCGGCGGCGCAAAAGAGATATTCGCCTGGCCCAGCATCTTTGTCGTTGACAAGATCAAGCGGGATGCGGGTTATCACGGTCAGTCGATCTCGTGGCGTGAGGGCTTGCAGCGGACCATCGCCTGGATGGATGCGAACGGCAAAGTCGCGGACAGTGACGCCGACGATTACGAGGATCGCCTTATCGCCGCCTGGAAAGGAGGGACCGCCGCGCTCCCCAGACAGGGTTAGGTCACCCTGCTGTCTTCGTATGAAATACCCCCGTCATTTGTGGCGGGGGCATTTACAGTACAGTTTGAGTGGTATAATGCGGTCAGAGCGGCACTTTGTGCCGTTCGCGAGTTTCCGTTGACGAAGCCCTCGCAATCTTTTAAGTGACGATTTTGGCGTGCCATTGTTTGTGCGCGATGCCCCCCGAAAGAGAAAGACCGTGATCCGCCGCCAGATGTGGCGCGAGCGTGAGCCGGTGACGGGAAGTGGAGGTTGCGCTGCGCTCCGTGAGAGCGCTGTCACGGTACCAACCGTGATCTGCGGTGGCCCGCCGCGACCAGCAGGAGTACCTTTTCATGCGACGTAGGCGAAACGCCGACGCCTCTTCTTCCACCGACGTGACCAGCGACATCACCGATGCTAATGATGTTACCGTCCCCGACGAAGCCACCGAAGCCGCAAGCAGCGCTCTCGGTAACGAATCTATCGAACCTATCGACCCACCTCTGACGATCGCGGACGCGGCCCCATCCGAAACTTCGGATGCGGGCGAAACAAAGCCGCGCCGCCGCGCGCCGCGCCGCAAGGCCGCCGAAGAACCCTCTGCCGCCACGCCCGATGCGCCCGCGCCGGACGAAATTGCTGCGCCTGCTACGGACGCCGCGCCTGCCGAAAAGCCGAAGCGTGCGCCGCGTCGTCGCGCCGTCAAGGTGGAAGCCGCCCCGGAGCCGGAAACTGCTCAGGAAGTGGAAGTCGCTCCGGTGACCGAAGCGGTTGTCGAAGAAGAGCCGGTGGAGGAGACGCCCGCGCCGGTCGCGGAAGTCACCGAAACCGAAGTAACCGACCTGCCGGTTGTGGAACCTGCTGCCGAACCCGAGATCCTGACGGAGACCGTTTCGGATTTTGCCGACGAAACGCCTTTTGAGGAGGCTGTGGGTGAGGCGACAGACTTCCCCGAGACGGACGCGCCTGTGTCCGAGAAGCGTCCGCGTCGCCGCCGCTCGTCGCGGCGCGGCGGCAACGGCAACGGGCAGACAGAAACCACAGAGCCTGTCGCTGCGGCAGAGACCGAAGTTCCCGAGGCCGTCGCCAGCACTGGCGACGCCGATGAGGTCACAGCGTCCACTCCGTCGCCGTCCGCGCCGCCCAAAGCGCCGGGAACGGGCCGGTCATCGCGGCGCAACCGCTCCGGCAGGCAGAACCAGAACACGCCTTCTGAACCTGCGCCCGCGCCGTCCGATGATTCCGGCGCGCCCAAGCGTATTCGTGGCCTGCGCCGTACACCCGCACCGGTCACCGAGTTTATTTCAGCCCCAACTCTTGCTGCCGAGATCGTTCCTGCACCTGCGGGAGAGAACGAAGAGGCCGCGCCCAAGCGTATCCGTGGTCTTCGGACCCGCCGCGTGGTGCCTGCTGCTGCCACCCTTGTCGCGCCGACCCTTGTGGCCGAAGTCGCTCCGCAGGAGCTTCTGCCGCCGCCGTATCAGCCGCTCCCCGACGAAGTCCTCGCCCGTCTTCCCGAAACGAAGATCGTTGTTAACAAGGGGATCTCGGAGCTTGTGGTCAATGGGACGGCGCAGCTTCCGCTCTGGTTCTTTGTGAATACGGAAGCCGCCGAAGATCCCGAAGTGGGCCGCGAGACCGCGATCCGAGAGATCCGTCTCGCTTACGAATCGGGGATCCGGTTCTTCACGCTGCCGTCCCACCTTCCCTGGAAGATGCGGTCCGGTGAGCGCCGCTACGACATTCTCGATGCCGTTCTGCAGATGGTGGCGGACAACGCGCCCGACGCGATGATCCTGCCGCGCCTGATCTTTTCGCCGCCGCTCTCGTGGGAGCGCGCCCATCCCGATGAGATGGCGCTCTACACGGACAATGAACCCGGTGACATCTCATTTGCTTCCCGCGAGTTCTGGGAGGGAGAGGCGGATCAGACGCTCCGCGCCGCGATTGAGCATATTGCTGAGGGGCCGCACGCGCACCGTGTCTTCGGGTTTTATCTGGAGCACGCCGAATGGCTTTACGAAAAAGGCCGGGGCTACGATGTCTCGCCCGCAAATGAGGCGGGGTTCCGTGCGTGGCTCCGTCAGCGTTACAAAAACAAAGAAGTCATCCTGCAAGCCGCATGGCATGACGGCGCGGTGGGCTTCGATACCGCCGAGATTCCGCCGTTCCCGCCGCCGCCGGGGAGCACGCTGTTCTTCGGCCCGCGCGAGACCCGCTGGAGCGACTTCCACGAGTACAGCAGTGACATTGTCGCGCAGGTCATCACGCGCCTTGGCAAAGCGATAAAAGAGGCGAGCGGCGGGCGTTCCGCGGTCGCGGTCTCCTATGGCTACACGCTGGAGATAAACCGCGCCGCCGCCGGTCACTTCGCCCTCGCGCAGGTACTGGAATCGCCGAATGTCGATATTCTGACCGGGCCGATCTCGTATAGCGGACGGACACCGGGTGGAGCGGCGACCTTCCCCGCCCCGATTGATTCGATAACGCTCGCCGGGAAGCTGTGGGTCTCCGAGGACGACAGCAAGACCCACCGGGCTACGGGCGAAACGCCCGATACTTATAACCCGAAAATCGCGAACCTTGAAGGCACTCGCGCAGTTCAGGCGCGAAACTTCGGCGCGGCTCTTGCCCGTGGCACCGGTATATCCTGGATGGATCTGTGGGGTGAAGGCTGGCTGGACGATGCCGAAATTTGGCAGGGGATCGCGTACCTGCGCAATCTCGCCGAGGCGGTCACGTCTCGTCGTCAGAACCCGGACAGCGCCGGTCTGCCGGAACCCGATGTCGCCGTGATTGTCGATGAACGCTCCTTCTTCGGGGTCCGCAACGACGAGTTCCTGCTGGGCCATCTGGTCGCGCAGCAGCGGGACGCACTTCTGCGCTCCGGAGCAAATGTCGGGTTCTACCTGCTTTCCGACCTTGCCAAGCCGGAGTTCCCCGCCGGTCCGAAGCTCCTTCTGTTCCTGAACGCCTACCGCATTCCCAACGATGTCCGCGCGGCAATTCGAGACCGCTTCCAGAACGACGGACGAACATTGGCCTGGCTCTACGCGCCCGGTGTCCTCGAAACATCCGAGGGCGCGGCGACCGAGCTTACCGAGGTAATCGGTATGCAGCTTCGGCTGCAGCCCTGGGGATCGAAAGCCGGGACGCAGGCGCTTTCCACCGCCCGCTCCCCGATCAGTGATGCGCTCCGTGGTCAGAAGATCGGCGAGGAGACCCGGTTCAACCCGACCTATTATGCCGCTGATCCGAAGGCGACCGCGCTGGGCGAGTATGTGGCAACCGGCAACCCGAGTCTCGCGGTCCGAAAGCACGCGCGGTGGCAGAGCGTCTTTATCGGCGAGGTCGCGTCGCTAACCGTCCCGCTGCTGCGCGGTCTGTACCGTATCGCAGGTGTTCCGACACTCACCGTAGATGATGATGTGGCCTGGATCGGCGACAGCCTGCTCTGTCTGCACTCCGCGCCCGGCGGCGGCACGACCGTTTATCTGCCGGAAGACAGTGTTTTGTTCGACCTGCTGACCGGGGAGACGCTGGCGACCGAGGGCTTTGGCGCACGGCTCGCGATGCCGCCACGGGGGACACGCCTGCTGTTCTTCGGCTCGGCGTCGGATGTCGCCCGCTTCGGCGGCGACCCGAACGATGGCCCCCTCGGGCTGACCCGCGAGGAGCTTCCCGCGCTTCCGCCGCCGTTTGTTTTCGAGGCAGGGGCAGCCCCGGCAGCGACCCCGCGTATCGCCCCGGTCATCACGGTTCGCGCTCCCGTGGAAGTGGACCCGGAAGATGATGCCCTGTTCACTGCGGCGCTCGACGGCGATTTTGTTCCTATTGAGGCTGAAGGCGCGAGCGCAGCAGGCGCGGAAGGCTCCGCCTCGCCTACCGAGACCGAAACCGAGGCGGCAGCCCGTAAAAAACGCCGCCGACGTCGTCGGGGCCGGGGGCGTCGCGGGGACCAGATAGAAGGCATCGAAGGGGAACCGGGAGCGGAAGGCGAAACGGACCTCCTCGAAGACGAGGACGAATCCGGTGAGATCGACGAGGCCGACACTGTTCTTGCCGCCGAATCCGATCTTGAAGAGGAAGACGGCGGGGACGGGGAAGACACCGAAATGACGCCCGGCGTCATGATCTTCGATGTCGCCACCGAAACGTTCGCCGCTTCTGTTCCGCCTGGACCGACTGCTCGCGTGCGCCCTTCGCTTGAGGAACTGCTGCCGCAGTCCGACCTGCCGGATGGGGGAGAGCTTCCGCCGATCCCGGACGAACTGCTTCCCCTGCCGGACGGAGGACTTGGTCTAACCGGTGTCGGGGAAACGGATCTCGAAACCGATTCCGCGGCTTCGCCGGAAGCGGTACGCCGCGCCCGGCGTACCCGCGGCGGGGTGGGACGCTACCGACGGACCCGAGAGACCGGTGATGCGGCTCCCGCTGCCGAGGAAACCCCGGCGGAAGAAGCGAGCGCGGACATTTCCTCTGTAGAAGCGCCGGTATACTCCGCTCTGGTGGATAACACACTGGAAACCGATTAGCCACCGCTGACGGTGGTAACGACCAAGAGACTGCCTGCGGCGCTTGCCGCAGGCAGTCTCTTTTTATACAATACACCCATGGCTCTAAACTCAGAAAACGCACGATTTCCTATACGCACCTCGCAAAAAGCCGCTCAGTTCGGTGAATCGGTTATCCGAGAGATGACGCGTCTCTTTCTGGCGCGTCCCGCCGATGCCCCGCCCGGTGTCAATCTGGCGCAGGGCTTTCCGGACTTTCCCGCTCCGCTTGCGATGAAGGAAGCCGCCGTTCAGGCGATTCGGGACGACATCAACCAGTACGCGGTCACCTGGGGAGCGCCCTCGCTTCGCCATGCGATCGCGGCAAAGACGGAACGGTTCTACGGCGTGCGCCCTGATCCGGAGCGCGAGATCACGGTCACCTGCGGCGCGACCGAGGCGATGATGGCAGCTCTTCTCGCCCTGGTGGACCCCGGCGACGAGGTGATTGTCTTCGAGCCGTTCTACGAGAACTACGGCCCGGACGCCATATTATCCGGCGCAAAACCTGTCTATGTCACCCTGCGAGCGCCGGACTGGAGCTTCGACCCCGACGAACTCGCGGCGGCATTCTCCGACCGAACGAGGGTGATCATTGTCAACACGCCGCACAATCCGACCGGTAAAGTCTTCACGCGGGAAGAGCTTACAGTTATCGCGGATCTGTGCCGCAAGTGGAATGTCGCCGCTGTCACCGATGAGATCTACGAGCATCTTGTGTATGATGGCGTTCCGCACACGCGCCTTGCGGATCTGCCGGGAATGCGCGAGCGGACCGTCACCATCAGCGGCCTGTCCAAGACCTACAGCGCGACCGGCTGGCGTATCGGCTGGCTGCTCGCCCCGCCCGAGATCACCAATGCTCTCCGAAAGGTGCATGACTTTCTGACCGTGGGAGCCGCCGCGCCGCTTCAGGCGGGCGCTGCCGCCGCCCTCGCTTTCCCGGACGATTATTACCGTGACCTTGCCGAGTCGTACCGTCAGAAGCGCGACGTCCTGCTTCCCGCGCTCGCCGCCGCAGGCTTCGAGCTTCCCGCCACTCCGCGAGGCGCGTATTATGTTCTGACCGATGCCGCTGGTCTCCTGCGGGCGCATCGTGCCCCCGACGGCGCGGCGTTTGCCCACTGGCTGATCGAGGAGGTTGGTATCGCCACGGTTCCCGGCAGCAGTTTCTGGCGGGCCGGGCACCCCGACGGTCAGAACCGCATCCGTTTCTGCTGGTGCAAACGCCCGGAAACGCTCCAGCGGGCGCAGGAGCTGCTGCATAGTCTGCAGACGAGGCAAAAATAGGGATACTATAAACGTATCTCCTATGACCGACCCAAACCAGAACCGGAACTCGATCCGCGACAGACTTTCCCGCTCTCAATACGATGCCGTTGTCATCGGCGCGGGGCCGAACGGGCTTGCCGCCGCTGTCACCCTGGCGCAGCGCGGCTGGTCGGTCGCCCTGCTCGAAGCGGCATCCGTGCCGGGCGGCGGCTGCCGCTCCGAAGCGCTGACCTTGCCTGGCTTTATCCATGATGTCGGGTCTGCTGTTCATCCGCTCGGGGTCGGGTCGCCGTTTTTCCGGTCGTTGCCCTTGGATAAATACGGTTTGGAGTGGGTGCATCCCCACGCCCCACTGGCCCATCCTTTCGAGGAGCGGGAAGCAGGCGCGGTGGCTCTGGAAGTCTCGCTGGACGCTACAGCCGATGCTCTCGGGAGCCGCGACGGCGCGGTCTACAAAAAGCTGCTTCGCCCGCTTCTCGAAGAGACAGAGGGCGAGACAGCCGTAGATCGTCTCTCCCGCATTCTGCTTTTCGCCGGACCCCCATCTGCCCGTGACCTGATGCATCTGCCAGTCCCCGGTATCGCTCGACTGGGAGCGGTCGCGGCTCGCTCCGCGCGGGGGGCGGTCAACAGCCTGTTTGTCGGCTCCCGCGCACGGGGTCTGTTTGCCGGTATCGCCGCTCACTGCCTGCTGCCGCTGGAGCAAAGCCCTTCAGCGACGGTCGCGTTCGCGCTTGCCGCCGCCGGGCACGCCTTCGGCTGGCCCTTCCCAAAGGGCGGCGCGCAGGCGATACCGAACGCGCTTGCCGCCTATTTTCAGGACCTTGGTGGGGAGATTTTGCTGGACTGTCCCGTTCGTTCTCTCGATGATCTGCCGCTCGCGAAGGCCATACTCTGCGACCTTTCGCCGCGTCAGGTCGTGGCAATTGCAGGGGATAAGCTGCCGCCTCGCTACCGACGCTCTCTGGAGAGCTACCGCCATGGGCCGGGGGCGTTCAAAGTGGACTGGGCGCTCAGCGGGCCGATCCCGTGGAAAGACAGTGTCGCGGATGCCTGCGGACGCGCGGGTACCGTCCATCTGGGCGGCACTTTTGGGGAGATCGCCGAGTCGGAGCGTGCAGTCGCCGAGGGCCGACATCCCGAGCGTCCGTATGTCCTGCTCGCCCAGCATACCCTGTTTGACCCGACCCGTGCCCCGGCGGGGCAGCACACTGTCTGGGCCTATTGTCATGTCCCTCACGGCTCGACCGTCGACATGACCGACCGTATCGAGTCCCAGATAGAAAGATACGCCCCCGGATTCCGGGAGCGTATCGTTGGAAAGCACGTGATGTCGCCGCAGTCACTGGAGCGCTGGGACGCAAACCTGATCGGCGGGGATGTCGGCGGTGGTGTCTTCAACTGGAATCAGCTTCTGTTCCGCCCGACCCCTCGGCCCATACCCTACACGACCCCGGTACCGGGACTTTTCCTCTGTTCGGCATCCACGCCGCCCGGTCCCGGAGTCCACGGTATGTGCGGCTACTGGGCCGCACGGGTGGCAGACAAGCTCACGTGCTCAAACTAATGGTTTGTATTGAGCGCGGCGGCGTCGCAAAGCCAGACCCCCTGCCATCGGCAGAAGTCCGGCGGCAAGCAGCGCCATACTGCCCGGCTCCGGTGCGGATGTCACGGCAAAAGGGGCGATTGCACCGGCAGTCTTTGTAAACGCGGAGATGCCGTCGCCCTGTACCGAGGTGCTTCCAAAGATCGAGTAGTCCGTTGCCTCTGTCCGAACGATGAGTGTGAACGTCGTCTGATTCTTCGAGACACCGGTTGTCAGGCCCGCATTGATACCGACTCCATTAATACCAGGTCGATTGGCGACTTCAAAACTGCCGCCCGACGATGCTCCTGTGAAAAAGTTCTGAACTGCCCCTCCGGCATTTTCTGCTGCCAGTCCGGTATCTCCATCTATATCTTCCGCTGTCTGAGCAACAGAAACACCTTGGACATCCTTATAGCTTGCGATAGAGACCGAAGCAACCGTGGCGTCACTGAGCGAGCTGAACCGGAACTGGTACAAAAAATCCAGGGTAAGCGAGGTATTTCGAAACACAGACGAAGTTACAAACCCATCAATTGTATTGATGCCGTTTGTAGCGGAAATGGGGGACTCAAGCTCCAGGAGCAGCGTTCCACTATAGGGGGGCATACCCGTGGGGACGACCGGGATCATAACGCCGCTGGGCGTATTCGCCGGAAGTGGGTTTTGAGCGTAGACGGCGCTGCCGGTAACGGAGGAAGCGGTAACTGCCGCAGAGACTGCTAAAACTCGAAAGAATGGATGCCGAAACGTAAACATAAAATGACCTCAAACCTTCTCGTGAACAAACCCTTTCGGGACAACAGGCAGGCCGCCAAATTCTTCCGCAGTGAATAACAGGAGCAGCAAGGGACGATTTAGGGCCACTTCGTTTCCCGCGCGCGTCTGGAGAAAGCGGGTCAGGACAAATCGGCTTTTCGAATATTTCTGTTCAATCGTATGCATTGTACCAAAAAATACTAGAAAAAACCGTTCAGGGGTAAAGATCAAGAAAGATTATACCGATAATGCACGCTGGCGAAGAGCAGCCGCTCTTTTAGCTTATAGTTTGCTGGCGATTTTGTCCGCGAGGCGGAGCGTCCTGTATAGCGTTTCGACAAAATATGAGTGTTCAGCATTGTCACCAGGCAGCGGTACATTTCTACCAAATATTAGGGTTTCTACTTACTTTTGCACTCTATAAACAAGACGGCATATTATTTGCAGTAGAATTAGTCTGTGATGAACGCACCTGCCATTCTTGCCAGTAGATTTACATCCGCTTCAGAAAAGGACCTGTGGAACCGCCTCTTCCGAAATCTTCCGGTCGGCGCTTATCGGATGACGCCGGATGGTCACCTGCTCTATGCCAACCCCGCCCTGCTGAAGATACACGGCTGTACTGCGTTTGAGGACATAGCGGAGTGCGGTACGGACGCCACGCGCACGCGGCTTCTGTACCGACTGAAGAAAGAGGGCCGCGTTCAGGGGCTGGAACATTCCTGGACAAGGCAGGACGGCACCGAAGTCCTTGTTCGTGAGAATGTGGCGGCGGTCCGGGGTGACGATGGGCAAATCCTGTACTACGAAGGAACCGTTGAAGGCATCTCTGGCCGGGCACAACAGGAAAGCTACCATCGCCTGCTGCTGGCGGCGGTCGAGGACGCCAACGATGTCGTTATGATTATGGAGACGGAATCAGACAGCAAAGCAGACCCGAGAGTGCTTTATGTGAACCCCGCTCTGGAGCGGATGACAGGCTACACGAGCCGCGAGACCGTGGGCCGCGCGCCGCGCCTGCTCCGGGATGCGGGAATCCCCGGCGAAATACGCGAATGGATACGCGGCGATATGGCTGCCGGGAAACCGATTCGTACTGAAATCCTGCATCCTCACAAAGACGGCGCCGCTGTCTGGGTCGAACTTCATGTCAGCCCGGTCGCGGATGCCCGTGATCAGGTCACGCACCTGGTCGCCATTCTGCGGGATGTGACCGAGCGCCGCAAGTCAGAGCAGGCGCTGCAGGCATCGGAGCAGCGTCTCCAGACCATTCTGAACAATCTGCCGGTTATCGTCTTCGTCGCGAATCAGGATGGCATTTTCACGTTTCTGGAAGGAAACGGCCTTCGAAGCCTGGGCCTGAAATCTGGACAGATGCTCGGTCGGTCCTTCCGGGAGATTCACAAGGATGAACCGGATGTCATTGGAAAAATGGAATCCGTTCTTGAAGGCAATGAGGTCTCCTGGCTTTACACAAGAGAGCAGGCGACCTTCGAGATGCAGTGCCGACCGCTCCGAGGCGAGGACGGAAAACCCGGCGGCCTGATCGGGGTCGCGGTCGATGTGACTGAACGTCGCCAGCTTCGGGAAAAAATTCTCCAGTCGGAAAAACTGGCGACAATCGGCGAATTTGTTACCGGGATCGCGCACGAGATAAACAATCCTCTGGCAGCGATCTCGGGCACGGCCCAGCTTCTCGGACTGCATCCCGAACCACAGGTACAGGAGGATGCGCAGTCTATTCGCGAGATGGCGGATCGGGCGGGCCGCATCGTAAAATCCCTGATCACATTTGCCG
>QQTW01001903.1_pt1 | contig 14921 bp, 10 predicted proteins | sample 1904831 | NCBI WGS metagenome assembly QQTW01 (sample SAMN09435610, study PRJNA476489) | Subsurface metagenome, whole genome shotgun sequencing project. | reverse complement strand
AGAAAATCTGAGAAACTACTTACCTAAAGATGTCAAAGTTCTATCTAAGCAGGAATTCATTGATTTTGAAAAATCTTATTGGGCAAGTAGTACACCAATTGGGTTTATTTTTGCATTCGGTACAGTCATAGCCTTCATTGTTGGGACTGTGATTGTTTATCAAATTCTTTATAGTGAAGTCTCAGATCACTTGCCTGAGTATGCCACTTTGAAAGCGATCGGGTATACTCAGAATTATTTATTGTTCGTTATTTTTAAGGAAGCTTTAATTCTAGCATGTTTAGGATATATGCCGGGATTCGCTTTCGCTATATTTCAGTACAAAATGGCTAGCGATGCCACCCTATTGCCAATTGTAATGACAGGCAGCCGCGCTGTATTGGTACTAATTCTGACAATTTTAATGTGCTCTATTTCTGGCGTCATTGCCGTGCGTAAGCTGCGCTCTGCAGATCCAGCAGATATTTTTTAGTAAGCTTGTAGTGCTCATTTAGTTCTCCCTCCGTAGGGAACTGGCGTCGGAAAACGCCACTCCCTCGTCCAGTTTGCAAGGGCGGGGGGAGCCCCGGCACCGCAACTGGACTCCTCAACAAAGGAGAACCCGTGCACGGGGATGGCTCCCCTCTATACCCGAAGTTCCGCTCAGAGGGAACCACATCTCAGAATTTGCGCTCCTTGATGCTTACCTCACCACACCGCATTTGGCATCCTCTATTTAGGGTATCTGTGAGTATCAATGTATATTTAGGTTTTACGAAGAAGTCAGTTGAGGGTTAATTTGTTCTTCCCTCAAGCTCGCGTCCTGCCTCATAATTCATTGCCTTACCTCCGTCAGCCGTCACAGAAAGCGCTTGATACACAACCACATAAGCGACTAAAGTAATAGGTAAAATTTATTAAATCTTACTGGGAAACGCAGTATGTCGATCGGGGTAAGCTGAGCGCTACTTGATGCATGCTCGCATAAGCGGCTAAAGTAGTAGTATTTAAAATTTCTTAACACTTACTGTGAAAGTATTATGACAACCAGGGCAAGGCGATCGCTAAAAGCATCACCCGAAGGCATCAACCGAGCTAACAACGCTGTGTTAGTTTTTGCCACAAAGATGGACTTGGCAGTAGAGTTGGAAATATCTCGCGCCACAGTGCAGAACTTTTTCGCCCGCAAACCTGTAAAACGAGAAAATTTTCATAAAATTTGCCAAAAGCTAGAACTGCCTTGGCGGGAAATTGCTGAGCTACCGCCCGATATGGAAATTGAGGAGCATCACAATGGTACTCACAGCCTAAGTGATATTGATGCCTTGGTACTTGAGGTGCGGCAAAGAGGACATGTCAGTATTCAACAACGGTGTGGGATGATACGGGTGCTAGATATGTCCCAACCGATTGATTTGAACGACATCTACACCAACGTCAACACTCTGGAGAAAATTAGTGGCCGTCGGCGGCTAGAAGTTACAGCTCTACTCAAAGTTTGTGTTTCTGATGAGTTTGAACGTCCAAGCTTAGGCAGAATTGATCAAGAGCAGGCGAACGGCTTAGAAACCGTTAAAAACTACTCCAAATTGATGGTCTTGGGTAAGCCAGGCGCTGGCAAAACCACGTTTTTGAAGCATATCGCCATCCAATGCAGCTTGGGGACGCTGCTAGCCAATAGAGTCCCAATTTTCATCTCGCTGAAGGACTTTGCAGAAACTGAACCCCGCTTAAGCTTACTCGAATACATCGCATCTCAGTTTGATACTTACGGAGTTAGCAATCCTGTAGTTCTCCTAGAAATATTAAACCATGGTCGAGCGCTCGTCTTGCTGGATGGGCTCGATGAAGTGCGGGAATCTGATTGCTATTGGCTCCTGCATGAAATCCGCAGTTTTACGGGGAAGTTTCACGACAATCATTTTGTAATTACTTGTCGAATTGCGACGCGCGAATACACTCTCGAAGAGTTTACCGAGGTGGAAGTTGCCGATTTCGATCAGGTACAGATTGCCAGCTTTGCAACCAAGTGGTTTGCGGCAATTGACCCGATCAAGGGTAACAGATTTATTCACAAGCTTCAACAAAATCCCCCGATTCAAGAACTAGCCACTAATCCGCTGCTGCTGACGCTGCTATGTTTGATTGTTGAAGAATCAGCCGACTTTCCCTCAAATCGTTCAGATATCTACAAAGAAGGACTGAACGTGCTGCTCAGAAAGTGGGACGCTAAGCGCAATATTGCGCGCGAACAGGTATACAAGCACCTATCTATCCAGCATAAGGAAGACCTACTCAGCAAAATTGCCCTGCTTACCTTTAAACGGGGTAACTACTTCTTTAGACAGCAAGAACTAGAGCAGCACATTGTTGATTACATCTGTAACTTACCGGGTGTGAGTACCCAGATTGAGGCTTTGCAACTCGACAGCGAGGCTGTGCTCAAATCAATCGAAGCCCAACACGGATTATTAGTGGAAAGGGCTAGGGGGATTTACTCATTCTCCCATTTGACCTTTCATGAATATTTTGCTGCTAGAGAAATTGTCTCCAGTTCTGACCCCCAAGCATTAAAAATAGCTTTGTCACAGCTAGTGAGCTGTATCACGGAAAACCGGTGGCGCGAGGTCTTTTTGTTGAGTGTGGGGATGTTGCGCAATGCTGACTATCTGCTGCAATTGATGAAGCAACAGATTGATAAGCTAGTAGCCTGCGATCAGCAATTGCAAGCATTTTTAACTTGGGTGAGCCAGAAATCCCGTAGTACTGAAACCAATCCACACAAATTAGCTACTGTAAGAGCCTTTTATTTTGACCTTGACCTGGCCAGGGAACTTGATATGCTCGGGGGTACCTTTGAACTAGCCAGGGCGATCAACGGTACATTTACTCGTGCCCTTGCCCTTGACTTTGACCTTGCCCTTGACCTTGCTCTGGATCGTACCCTTGCCCTTAACCGTGTCCTTGACCTTGCTCATAACCGTATCCTTGCCCTTAACCGGGTCCTTGGTCGGGCAATTTCCCGTGCCCATGACGTTGATCCTGAGCTAGAGCGAGCACTGCAACAACTTAAAGAGCAAATATCTTACCCCGAGGATCAAAATGGAAAAGAATTTGTTGAATGGTGGAAAGCTAAATGTCTTGATTGGACTGAGCAATTCAGAGCCGTGATGATTAAGTATCGCAACATTGGTTACGATTGGCAGTTTAGCGATCAGCAAAAGGATGTGTTAAAGAAGTACTATGATGCCAATCGGTTGCTGGTGGATTGTCTTAATAGCAATTGTTATGTGACTAGTACAGTACGGCAGGAAATTGAGGAGACTTTGTTGGTGCCGAGCAAGCTTGAGGTAACTGTCAAGGCAGGAAGCGCCTTGACAATGCCCTAATCTCAGCGCTCCGTTAAGCTGACATTAGCTTTCTCAGTCATCACGAACTCGCGGAAATGTCGATAGAAGGCTTCGACCGTGCCGTCTGCCAATGCAGTACGGACAGTATTAACTGCCGAGTCCAAGCTGTAATTTGGTTTCACTAAACACAAGGCAAATGCTGAGTTTAGAATTACCAGGTTGACAAGATGTTTTCGGCCCTGTCCACTGATGATGGCTAGGAACTCAGAAGCATTAGCTTTAGCATCACCTCCAGCAATGTCTGATTCTGACACGGTCGTCAGGCCGAAATCTTCAGGGACTATCTGTTTTGTGCTGATGTTAGATTCTTGTACCTCGATCAGCTGGGAATTACCAGCTAAAGTAATCTCGTCGAGTCCGTCCGAGCCAGTCACCACCAACGCCCGCGCTCCGAGTTCAGATAATGTTTCAGCGATAATGTGAGCGACTGCTGAATTACCACAGCCCACCATCTGGTGTACTGGGCTACTGGGATTTAGCAACGGTCCCAACAGATTAAAGACGGTAGGTTCTCCTACCTCAGATCGAGCGGAGGCAAGAACACCAAAAGCAGGATGCCAATCACGAGCAAAGAGAAATGTTAGCCCGGTTTTCTCGAGGATCTCAGTTGAGCGCGCTGTGAGCGCAGAAAGAGAGATGCCTAATAACTCAAGTAGATCGAAAGCCCCATTTGCCTTGACTGAACCTCGGTTACCGTGTTTAGCAACTCGAATGCCAAGGGCAGCAACGATAAACGCTACCGTTGTCGAAACGTTGTAGCGTGGCCGACGAACTCCTCCAGTCCCAACTATATCGAGATCAACGTGACCAAAGTCCGCCTGACGCCTTCTGTCCCAAAGGACATCGCGATACCCTAGTAGCTCTTCCGGTCGTGCATCCACGATCGGTCGATCCCGCAGGAAGCTGACAATTTGATCGTGCTCAGCGGAGCCCGACAAAAGGTAATCCATAACCTCAATCGCCTGAGCACGCGTACGTGGTATCGATAGTTCCATAATTACGTCTTTAACTAGGCAAGAGCTAGAGCGGGTTGCTGCCAGCGGCTCATGGCTTTACCAATGACCGCCAATTCCTGCATGAGCTGATCGAACCGCTCTGGATTCAGGGATTGGGGACCGTCAGACATGGCTTTAGCGGGATTGGGGTGAACCTCAATCATTAGGGAATCCGTCCCTGCCGCGATCGCTGCCATCGCCATAGAAGGCACATATTCGGCTTTGCCGGTACCGTGGCTGGGATCAATCATAATCGGCAAGTGGGTGAGCGATCGCAACACGGGAATCACTGACAAGTCCAGTGTATTCCGAGCGTAGCGTTGATCAAACGTGCGAATACCTCGCTCACAGAAAATTACATTCGGGTTGCCAGCTGCCATGATATACTCAGCCGCCATCAGCCATTCTTCAATCGTGGCTGACATTCCCCGCTTCAGCAGGACTGGTTTATCCTGAGCCCCCACCTTCTTCAGGAGGGAGAAATTGTGCATATTGCGGGCACCGACCTGGACAATATCAGCAACGGCAGCTACTTTTTCCAAATCAGCTGTATCCATGACTTCGGTGATGATACCAAGACCTGTGGCTTCGCGCGCTGCTGCCAGCAAACCGAGGGCGCTCTCACCATGCCCCTGGAAAGCATAGGGCGAAGTGCGAGGCTTGTAGGCACCTCCGCGCAGGAATTTTGCTCCCGCTTTCTTAACTCGCCGTGCCGTTTCCACGATCATTTCTTCGTTTTCAACCGAGCAAGGACCTGCCACAACTACGAGAGGATGATTTTCACCAAAATGAACAGGTCCTGACGGAGTGGCTACCACTACATCACTCGCCTCACCATGACGAAACTCACGGCTAACTCGCTTAAAAGGTTGCTCAACCCGTAGCACCTGCTCAATCCAAGGGCTAAGTTTTTGCACTTGTAATGGATCTAGGTCAGCCGTATTACCGACTAAACCTAGTAAAACCTTATGGTTCCCAATAATTTTTTCTGCTGTCAGCCCCCAAGTGCAGAATTCTTGGATAAGACGCGCAAGCTCGGCTTCTGGTGAGCCGTTTTTCATCACTACGATCATAATTAAACTCCCTAAATTTTTACTCAGCTCTACTCAGCAAAATTCAAGTAAAATTCAACAATTTGGTAACTGTTTGCACATCTTTATCACCACGCCCCGAGCAGTTGATCACAAGTCGTGGACTGCCAGTGAGTTGCGGCGCTAGAGTGTCTAGATATGCGAACGCATGAGCAGTTTCTAAGGCAGGAATAATCCCCTCAAGTCGAGCGACGCGCTGAAATGCATCTAAAGCATGTTGATCGGTCACGCTGTAGTATTCGGCACGACCAAGATCCTTCAAATAACTATGCTCCGGACCAACACCGGGATAGTCTAGTCCAGCGCTAATAGAGTGCGCCTCAATAACCTGACCATCATCATCCTGGAGCAAGTAGCTCATTGCACCGTGTAAAACACCGACTCGTCCTTGTGTTAGGGTAGCTGCATGCTTTTCGGTCTCAACGCCTTCACCCGCAGCCTCAACTCCAATCATCCGTACAGTTGGTTCATCAACAAATTCGTGGAAGAGTCCGATCGCATTCGATCCACCACCCACACAAGCCAGGAGAATATCCGGTAGCCCTCCCCATTTCTCCTGACACTGACTACGAGTTTCTTGTCCAATTACAGCGTGGTAGTCACGCACCATCATTGGGAAAGGATGGGGACCAGCAACGGAACCGAGGATATAATGGGTACTTTCCACATTGGTCACCCAGTCTCGAATTGCCTCTGAAGTGGCATCTTTCAGCGTTCCTGTTCCTGCCTCTACTGGACGTACCTCCGCCCCCATTAGCCGCATTCGGAACACGTTCAGAGATTGCCGCTCCATGTCATGGACACCCATGTATATCACGCACTCTAGACCAAAGCGAGCACAAACAGTTGCTGTGGCGACACCATGCTGACCTGCTCCCGTCTCAGCAATAATCCGCAGCTTGCCCATTCGCTTTGCTAATAGCACCTGAGCCAAAGCGTTGTTAATTTTATGAGCACCCGTATGGTTTAAATCCTCACGTTTGAGGTAAATTTGCAGACCAGTGCCATCAGGTCTAGCATAGTGGGCAGTTAAACGCTCAGCGAAGTATAAAGGGCTGGGTCGTCCTACGTAGTCACGCATTAAGCCTTTAAGTTCTGCGTCGAAGCTAGGATCGCTGCGGTACTGCTCAAAAGCTGTTTCTAACTCCGCCAGCGCAGGCATCAAAGTTTCGGGCACGTACTTACCGCCGAACTGACCAAATCGACCGAGGCTATCTGGTCTTTGCGGATCAAGTGGAGCTGGAACGTAGATGTCTTTTGTACTTGTCATTGTGTAATGTCCTTTAATAAAATCGGTGTTTCAATCACGAAGTTGTAATTGCTGCCTTCAGACTTCGACAGAGATCCTCAATTGATTGCAGTCCTTGAGTTGGCGTACCATCTGCCAAACGTTTCACAAAGGCACTACCCACAATTACAGCGTCTGCACCCCAATCCAACGCCTGACGCGCTTGTTCTGGGTCAGAGATGCCAAAGCCAATGCCGATAGGTTTATTGCTCACGCCTCGTATTTCCATCAGTAAATCTTTAACGCGGGCTTGCAGTTTGGTGCGTACACCGGTTACGCCAGTTACACTCACCAGGTAAATAAATCCCTGAGACTGAAGGGCGATCGCCTCAATGCGTTCTTTTGAACTGGTAGGAGCCACCAGCAAGATCACCTCAATTCCTAAGGCAGCGGCGGGCTTTAGCAGAGTATGTGCCTCTTCCAGTGGCAAGTCGGGCACCACCAACCCTCGTATCCCGGAACTCGCAATTTGCTTTAGAAACTTCTCAATGCCCCTGTTCAAAATCGGGTTGTAGTAAGTGAATAGGATCAGAGGGGCTTGTAGACTTGGACTGACAGCCTGAACCATCTCCAGAACCTGATCCAATCGGGTTCCTCGCTCTAGGGCGCGGGTTGCTGCTGCTTGAATCACAGGTCCATCTGCTAGCGGATCAGAGTAGGGAACACCCAACTCAATCAAGTTAGCACCGCTACGATCTAACACTCGTAAAGCTTCTGCTGTTGTCTCCAAGTCAGGATCACCAGCTGTGATAAAGGGAATCAGGGCACACTGGTTGCGTTCGCGTAGAGACTTAAGGCAATCGGAGACAGAGATCATGGAAGTAGATGAGGAACTTGGAGTTCCCTCTGAGGTAATGGGGAGAGTATTTGAATTCAATATATTAATTACAGCCTGCTCTACATCATTTTGTTTGACTAAAGATTCTCCAATCAGAACCGCATGCGCACCAGCCTCATGCACAAGGGCTAAATCAGCGGCTGTGTGCAAGCCAGATTCACTCACGAGCGTTATGCCCAAGCTGTGCAACTGTTCTTGTCGTTGTGCTATCAGTTGCTGTGTGGTTCCTATATCGACCGTAAAGTCTTCCAGATTACGGTTGTTAATCCCCACTAAATGCAGGTCTTTTAACGCCAGCACCCGGTCGAGTTCAGCCAGATTATGCACCTCTACCAGAGCGTTCATGCCCAAACTGTGGACAATTTTCAAAAACTCCTGAAGGTTTTGATCCGACAGAATGGCCGCAATCAGCAGCACGGCATCTGCTCCAGCCACTCGTGCTAGATAGATCTGGTAGGGGTCAATAATGAACTCCTTGCACAGCAGCGGTACTGCTACGCTCTGTCGAACAATTTGCAAGTTGTTAAAACTGCCCTGGAAGAATTTCTGATCGGTCAGCACTGATAGACAAGCTGCTCCGCCTCGTTCATACGCCTGTGCAATCATTCGCGGGTCAAAGTCCGCCCGAATTACTCCTTTACTAGGTGACGCTTTTTTGACCTCTGCAATTAAGCTTGGTTTGGTTGGACTATGCTGTAGAGCTATGAGGAAATCGCGTGGAGAAGGGGCATCGGCGACTTGTTTTTGCAGCTCTGCCAAAGGCATTTTCTCACGCATTTGCGAGACTTCTTGCCGCTTATGCCACACAATCTCTTCGAGGATGTGACGCGGACTCGCCTCAGGAGCAGCAACTTGGTCACTCAGCTCGAGGTTACTAAGGAAGGAATTTGGCGGACTATAACGGGTTTGCATAATAAGGGGGGAGGGGGGAGGGGGAGGGTGTGCGCAAGAACTTTGACCTTTGCTAGCTAGTTATCAAGCTTGCGCGTTGGTCTACATTGGCATTAGCTTGAGCGTGTCCATCCAAATCTTGCAGCAACTCTGAGGAGCTAGCTTTCGTGTACATACGGATCACGTTCTTAATGATTGCCAGACCTACTTCTCCTGTGAGGCTCATGATCGATTCTGGGTGGAACTGAACTGCTGCGATCGGGAGTGTCTTATGCTCGATACCCATAATCACATCATCATGTGAAATAGCTGTAACCTTCAGTTCTTCGGGCATTCGCTCGGGCAAAGCAAACAACGAGTGATATCTACCAACTTCAAAGGATTGCGGTAAGCCCTTGAAAATCCCAGCCTCTGGATCTGTGACAAAAATACGAGAGGTCTTCCCATGCTGTGGATAATTAAGAACTCCTAATTCACCCCCGTAAGCTTCAACGATTCCTTGTAATCCCAGACAAACTCCGAAGATGGGTATTTTTCGACTTGTGCAGGCTGCTACTGTCTCTGCTACATGAAAGTCACTTGGCCTACCAGGGCCAGGAGATAAAACAACTAGGTCTGGGCATTCAGTATCCAGAACCTCTTCAGAGAAGCCATGGCGTAGTGTTGTAACTGTGGCACCGGTCTGGCGGATGTAGTTGGCAAGTGTGTGAACAAAGGAGTCTTCATAGTCAATTAGTAAAACGCGCTTGCCAGGTTCGGAGTCAGCCACGTGGTTGCCAAGTCTAGATTTGCTTGACAGAGCATTAATTTTATGCTTAGTAAAATTAATTGCCTCTAACATGGCTGCAGCTTTCGTCAAAGTCTCCTGTTCTTCCGCTTCTGGAACGGAGTCATAAAGGACAGTAGCGCCAACTCGAACTTCTGCAATCGAGTCTTTCAGTCGTATAGTCCGTAGGATCAGGCCGGTGTTCAGGTTGCCATTAAATGTTAAGCGTCCAACTGCTCCTCCATACCAACGCCGGGCGCTATGCTCATGCTGTTCGATAAACTGCATTGCTGCCCGTTTTGGTGCGCCCGTCACCGTTACTGCCCAGGTATGGCTAAGAAATGCATCCAAGGCATCAAACTCAGGCCGCAGTATGCCCTCTACATGATCTACTGTATGGATGAGGTGACTATATAACTCAATCTGGCGACGACCAATCACTTGCACCGACCCAGACTCACAAATACGTGACTTGTCGTTGCGATCGACGTCAGTACACATGGTCAGCTCAGCTTCATCCTTATGTGAGTTGAGCAACTGACGAATTTGGTCAGCATCCTCAATCGCATCCTGTCCACGCCCAATCGTTCCACTAATAGGGCATGTCTCAACGCGCCTGCCTTCAACACGTACAAACATCTCTGGAGATGCACCAATAAGATACTCTCCACCTAAATTAAAGATGAAACCATAAGGATTCGGATTAATTTGCTGTAGCGTTTTAAACAGCTCAGCGGGGGATTCGTCACACTTCTCAAAAAAAGTTTGGCCAGGAACAACCTCGAATAAATCGCCTCTTTTGAAGTAATTCAGTGCTTTTCGAACCACATCTGCATACTCGCCAGGTGCATGGTCAGATGCTTGAGTAGGGGTACAACGCTTACCCTTGTAATCGATGAATTCACCTGTACGAGGTAGACCCCTAGTGCTGCCATACTCTGTCTCGAATTCATACTGTAAACGGAATGCACGTTGAAGATAGTAGTCAACAATCAAAAGATCATCAGGTAGATACAACACCATATCTCGCTGATCCATGGGACGCTCGAGCAGCGATGGCCTTGACTCAAACTGCAAGACCAAGTCGTAGCCAAACGCACCGTACAGCCCCAGGTGCTCATCTTCAGTGCTGTAAAAGCTATTTAAAATATCGCGAACGATAGTGAAGACAGATGCTTGCTTACTTCGCTCTTCTTCTGAAAATAATTGTTCTGTGGGCTTTACACAGCCAGTGATATATGTTTTATCTAAAGTGACTGCCTGAAGTTGGGATTGCTCGTATAGGCGATCTGCCAAATACGGAAGCAGAACGATGCCTCGCTCGTTATGTGCCGTAAGCGTGAAAGAGTTGTCACGTGTGGCAAGTTCGAGCGGTGGAGCAATAAAACCTATCGCCCATCTCTTGTACCGCCCTGGGTATTCATAGCTACTTCTAAGCAAACCTCCCCGCTGGGAATCAAGGCATGACAAGATATCTTCAACAGCAGTGTCCAGTGAAACCTCCACCGTGGAGCGAGACACATGAACACCGCCTCGGGTTGTGTAGCAGTGGCAATCAAAAGTCATTTGGAATTTCTCTGCCCTCGATTTCTCCAAAAACCTTGCCACCCGCTCGCACGACAATGTTGTTGCTGAGGTTAAGGTGGCGTTTGGACTATAAACGCTGTAGTCATGACATAAATCTTATAAGAGGTTACGATGAGGTTGCCATAAAGAATCTTTTGATCGGCTTGTTAATTCTTTCGCTCCTGGCTCAGACCTTTTGTCTGCTGACTTTTAGCAGCTTATGGGTCTTACCCCAAATACTGAGAAACACAATCCCAGAGATCAAAGCTCCAAGGATGGATTTAATCGCATTTTTCAGCAAACCCTGGCGTATATCTGCTCGTTTTGCTTCAACTTGACCCTTGACTTTCTTCTCAGTTTGGGCAATTTCTGAAAGCAATTGGCTTTTTATTTTCTCAGGCTCCCTAATCTGTGGCGCACCGCCTCGAGGGTTGAGGCGAGCCAAAATACTACTGACCTCTTCGGATGTCGTAGCTTTACCCAGTACCTCCCGTAACTGTTTCATCTGTGTCGTCTGTTGGTTGAGTTGGCTACTGAGTTGCTGATTGTTTTGCTGATAGATCCGGAAGCCGGAACTGACACCTAAAGGCACCAGCAGCACAAACAACACCCCAGCCACAAGACTTGCCCAGGATAAAAACTTGAAAATCCGCAAATTTTTCTCCCCGAACAAGACCAGCACCAGCCCCAACAAAGGTACAGGCGCACGCTCAACCAGATTTGTTAAAGTTTGAAATTCCCAGACAGGATTTCCAAACTGCGGTGGGATAAAAATATCAATAATGTCCAATAATGCCAAACCCAACAGACCATAACCGGCTATGCGAAAAAGAGGACCGAACCACAATTCATTACTGTTTAGCTTAGTCACCAGGTTAAACCTTTTTGGGAAATACTAGTATTAGCTGAGCACTCAAAGTTTTGGAAAGCGGGGACGCCACCACTCATACCAGGACTCCCACGCATTTTCTAAGATGACGTAGGCCGCCTCTGGAGAAGACCGATTTAAAGGTATGGACAAATGAGTCCATAGACAACGCCTGTCACGAAGCGGTTGCTGAACGAGTAACCAAGCAAGTATACGATTGAACTGCGCGTCATAGTGGCTCCGATTGTAGTTAAACTGTTGCGTAGTGAATGTACTTCCTCCGCGTGGGTTAATACACGCATTTAGGTACGCTCGTTTCTGATATACAAAGAGGCCATAGAAACCTAGCTGTTCGTGCTGACGTACATCCGGCAATGGTTGATTGGGCGAAAACTTGATGTCAGTGTAATTTTTTATAAACCTCTTAAAATTTCCATCCGCCTCCACCTCATAGCGCATCTTAATATTTAAGGGAAGTTCCTTTTGGACATAACGATACTCCCTTCCAGGCATGACTAGCTTACCGAATGGTAGTAGCTCGATAGTTTCACCCTTCAAGGGTTGACTTTCCACTAGCTGCCATTGCGGTAAGGGTATCACTGGCGGAAACACAAAGGGTGTAAGAGTCCGCTTGCCGATGCTTGGATCTAGAACTGACCTGCCAAAAACCAACAGAACATTAGCAAATGTGAATGCCAGCAACGGTATTCGCAACTGTTTCCAGAGGTTCATGATCCGGAAAGCTCCATCGGATCTTGATTGTCAGGATCATCTTCTTTGCTGATGAAATAGCAGAATAACCCGAATAACAGGATGCTAATCATAAAAAATATCTCCGAGCCAGTTCCTACATGCCAGTATTCAAACGCTTCCTGACTTGAGTACGCGACTAGAATAGCCATCAGGGCAACCCGTACCCCATTAACAACAAAAGCCACCAAAACCGCGACGATAGGGAATAAGATTGTTTTGGCTAAACTAGTAGGAAACATCACTAAAAAAAGCACTGATAATCGCAATAGTCGAACTATACCTTCCAACCCAGAACAACCACTATTTACCTCTACAGCTCCTGAGGGAAGGACAACATTGACTCCTTGGCGAGAGACTTCAAACCCTAAATAAGACAGGAGAAAATGTGCGAACTTAGCTGTGGGCGTGGTAAGGTCAACTCGGCTTAGTAGGAATCCTACCGGTGCATTAATTACCAAGACAATCATCAGTTCCAGCCAATACTGCCGCAATCCCTTCACACCAGACGCGATCATTGCCAGACCTAGTGCTGTAATGAAGGGTGAAATGTCAAAAACGGCGTCAAAACTGATCACGAACCAGCTCCTGAAGAGCACAAAAGCAATAAGTAATACGCCCAGCAAGCTAGAGAAAACGTCACTTTCCAAGTTTAAACTGTGACGCTTTTCCCATAGCAAAGATAATACAGCGCCCCAGCCAAGGACGATAATACCCAGGTGACTGAAGTTTGGGGTAATTTTCCAGCTCAAGCTTAAGTGAACAGCAATTAAACCTCCTGTGAGGACTAATAACCAAAATTGCGTGTTTTGTAGAGGTCTAATTGAAGCAAGGGAAGTCGCTTTCATAGTTGTATTAAAAAGCACCTGTCTCTAAGTTAACAGCAAACATGTGTCCGGGCAAAAACTGTGCTATACCACAAGCTGTTGCAGGGCACATGCATCTTAAAGTTGAGATTTACGACGAGCTTAAAACAAAATTATTTTTTTAATAATCGTTACATCTGGAAGTTTGCCTTCAATAAAGAAAATAAAAGTTATTTGAAAGATTATACACGTAAACACAAAAAATAAGCAGAATTTTACATAAACCAAACAAAACTTAGGCAATAGACAGACATAACCCATACAGACCAGCCCTTACAAAAAGTTACACATAAAACAGATAAGAATTCCACATAAAACAGACATAGGACATACAGGCTAAGAATTTCAAGGTGTTAAGTTTGTTGTTAGGTCGTCTTGTGATGATTAAACAGCCGAAAAAACCAAGCTCAATTCAAGCCAATGTTCCAGGCAGCCTAAGCCAGGGGAAGGGAGAGCAAACATCGTTTGCCCAAAAGTGCCCCGACTACAGGAACCCAGTTGTGACATTTCCTACCTGATGGTCTAGATTTCCCTCAAAAAAACTTTTGTCAGTCAACCAACAGTAGACCGGTGTTTTCTTGACAGGAGAGATGTGAAAAAAATTCTGGTAATTCAAGATGATGCACAAACCCGAACCTTTTTTCTAGAAGGCATTAAAGCTGAAGGTTTTCACACTATCGGTGCCGAAAACGGCCTTGTTGGCATCCAGCAGGTCAAGGAAAAGTCACCCGATGTGATTATTTGCGACATTATAATGCCGGAACTTGATGGTTACGGCGTCCTGAACCTGCTGCGCCAGGATCCTACTACAGCGATTATCCCCTTCATTTTTGTTACTGCCAATGCGGCTCGGAGCGACCTCCGCAGAGCTATGGAGTTGGGAGCGGATGACTATCTCACTAAGCCGTGTACGTTAAAGGAATTATTGGCCTCGATCGCAACCCGTTTAGAAAAACAGACCGTCCTTCGGCAGTGCTTGGCGGCTGACGCCCAAAGAGTCCCAGCTCCGCCACCTACTGATACTGTAAGCCTAGCAGCCCCGGAGTCGATCTTTCCTGCTTGTACCCAAATGAATGATGTCTTCCGCTTCATTGAGGCTAATTATCACCTACCAATTGGCCTCTGCGACGTGGCTCAAATAGTTGGTTACTCCCCGGCTTACCTCACCAACCTGGTGCGACAGCAAACTGGACAGAGTGTACATCGGTGGATTGTCAAGCGCCGGATGGCAGAGGCGCGCTCCTTGCTTCTAGAGAGCAAGCAGCTAGTGAATCAGATTGCTGCGGCAGTGGGCTATGCGGATGCATGTAATTTCAGTCGCCATTTTCGCCAGATTCACGGGACAAGTCCCCAAGCTTGGAGAAGTGCCCATCGGCGCTAGCTCGGCATGAACAAGATCGAAATAACTGACAATTATTTCACAAGATTGTTCATGTCAATCGCCTCTCAAATCTTCTAAGCTGCAAAGTTGCAGCGTCTATTGTAGTCTTGATTTTGTCCTTAAAGTGCGCAGAGGCTTTAATTCGAGCCGATTGATAAAGCATAACTCTGTATTTTTGCTGCCTATTTCAATAGTTCCTCAAAATGTGCAAGAAGTATAAAAGTTATTGGCT
>QQTW01001902.1_pt1 | contig 14923 bp, 20 predicted proteins | sample 1904831 | NCBI WGS metagenome assembly QQTW01 (sample SAMN09435610, study PRJNA476489) | Subsurface metagenome, whole genome shotgun sequencing project. | reverse complement strand
TGATAGATATATCCAATTCTGTGAGGCGGTGGAGGAGATACGAACATTCATGACGGTCATCAGATACACAAGAAATGAGTCAAGGAAAAGTAAGCTCTACCAGTACTGGGAGTGTCTTCATTTGGTGATCCAGCCTAGATAATCGGCTACGATCAACGTCACCATTCTATATATGCACCAGATGATCAGCAATCATCCCCGCACACGCGAAAGGTTGAGAAGAGCACCGTGAGCTAGGTTGGATAAAGTGATATAAGATGAAAATAAGAACAAGATGTGGAATAACTCACGCGTGGGGTGCAATCCGAACATAATACGTCCCAAACCCTCGATAGAACCTCATCAACCCCTCCTGGGCGGCGACCTTCCTGAAACAATCCGCCATACCCCGATATGGCAACTTTCCATCCGGACCAGGCTGCTGTTTCTGCAACCTCGTCTTGACGAAATCGAACGGCAGACTGAAGAACGATGCAAAGAAGCCCGCAACCGCAGATGCGGTGAGGGTCTGCGTCCTCGATGACCAGGCTGTATGCTTCTTCAATTGCTGCTTCGCTTCGCTGAAGAACGCCAATTGACCGAAATTCAACGCCATGGCTCTCGCGACAGTCGGTGCAGCGCCGGCCCATAGTGCCCCTACCCCCTCGACACGCGCGATCCGGACAAGGGCGTCGACCACGGAGCGATACTTGGCTTGTTGCGCCGCGGGTTTCAATCCGTCGGATTGCATCCGGATCAGAGCCAGGTCGGCTGGATTGCCGATCATGGCGGCTAACCCGCCCGCCGCCAATCCCGCCGCGGCTCGCTCCCGGAAACCGATTCCCCGGCCTTGAGGTTCGGCTTGAGCTCGCGATTGGAGACGGTTCATGAAGGTGTCGAAAAACCCAAGGCGGGCTGTCGTGTACACCGCTTGACGAAGCAGGCCGGCGCTCAACCCTGTGTAGAGATCGAGTACTTTACCACCCGCGATGATCTCCCGGGTGATACTCAGCGGGGTGGGGCGAGGACCGGTTTTGACCCCTTCCCCTGCCAGCTGGAGTCGGACTTTGATCATGTCCACGGGTTGAATCACCGTCGTGGCCGTCATTCCGGCGAGACCGCCGTTGATGAAGGGCAGTGCGGTCCGCATGAGAGGTCGATGGAGAAGGTCGGTGGAGGAAGTATCGGGGGCGGCATTCTTGAGCTCGGACGTCGCTCGGGCCGACTTCTCTTTGACGGCCGCGACGGCGGCATCGGTTTTTTGCTTGGCCGCTTCCATTGCGCGAGAGGTCGACGACATGGTGGTGGTGATATTCTAGCCTGGCTTTCTACTAACAACGATTGCGGGAGCAGATTTCACACGGATACTAGCTAAGGTCAGTTGCCATAGCTGAACAGGTGGACATGGATGTACGTACAGTCGAGCAATGTTCGATCAGACAGCTCTAGCTCTATTCCCCACCCGGCAAGCTCTTTGTTTTGTATCGTCGGCGATTCTTTGTCTTCTGCTGAAGCCCGAAACCAACAACGACGAACAAGCTGGTTCTAAACCAAGTTGGTCTATTCAAGCGGCATATGAAGATCCACTTTCTCAACAATCTTGAAGCTCCATCCGAGATCCGCGGATGGGAGTCAGGCACGATCGGGTCAAGTCGGGAAAGGAACGAGTCCTGGTCGGTGTATGGGCAAGCCACAGACCCCACTCCTCCCTTCGTGGCTTTGTCCTCCCATCCCCTTCTCTTTGCGGCCTGATAGATGACATCCATCTTCAGATGTACCAGCCGGTCGACGATGCTGCGTTTGTAGCCCGACGAGATACTTGCGCGTGACAGTTGGGCGGCAGATATGGATAGGCCCCGCATAACAAACGGTGATCCCGTACTGGGGACCCGTGACGGGTAATTGCGGGGGAGGGGCAGAGGAAGACAAGGCTGAGTTGAAACCGAGTGTCAGAACTGGCAAGGCTTGATAGCATATAAGATATATTAGTTATGGGATGATCAGTTATGATCCACGGTGAACACTTACCACGTCCAACGCTATGTTTCACATTCCAGCACTGATATCAAGTTGACTTCGATAACCGTCTTGGACCCCAGCGGGATCAAAGTCCATGATCCTTTGGCGAGTCTGTTGATTGTTGATTATGAAGCTCGAGCACGAGATCCTCGGAGGTCGATCTGGCTGCTGATACCATTTGCCCGTATTTCGCCGATTCGGACAGGCCCGGACCCGGGACGCTGCACATGACTCAAGGAAAGGTAGTTGAAATGGCTTGAGACTGAAGAAATGCGAAGTGAAAAGGGATTAAATCATGAAACGCGTTGCTAGATTGCCAGGAGAAACGAGGATATAACAACGCATTAGAGTAGCCCAGTCCAGAAAACCCGAATGAAGGAACAAAGGCAACCAAATCAATGCGGCATCTGCTCCAAAAACTATCCCGCAAATGGATCTTCAAGCAGTCTTCTTCCAGACGCTCCACACACCAATCAAGCTGCTGATGGTGCCAGCCAGTCCGACAAAGCCATCATCCAGAGTGACGTATCCCAGGGCCGAGCTTGGGATCGTCAGATCACAGATATCAGAGACAAGTTGAATCTGAGTCGCCGTTCGTTCTCTGCTCATGTTTAGTTACCACCACCTGGACAACCACACGATACTCAAATCAAATCAAATCACATACCTCTCCAGCTTCTTACTCTCCACCAACCCTTCCCCTTCCTTCTTATCCACCCGTTGCTCCTTCTCCTCCAGTTGCCACAGGGTGTACGTCCCCGCCACCGCGCTGAAGATCAATCCGACCAACCACGCCCTGTAAGCCTCTTGTTGCAGCCGTTTAGCGGAAGCGAAGGGTCTGATACCCGCTGCATCCAACTATATCCATCCAGAGTCTCCAATCAGCAATGTGCAAATTGTCGTAATCGAAAACGAGTACTGTACTCACATAGGTCGCCAGATCGAAAGTGAGATACATCGCATATCCCAGTTGACGGCCCACCGCGCAGTATTTCAACACCGGATCCATGTTCTTCGCATCTGCGGCAGTGGCCGCCGCTTTGAAATGCTCGACATTCTTGCCCACCCGCATCAACTTCCTTGTCAAACCGAATTGTTTCTTGATCGCCTCGAAGGGCGCAATGGACGAAGGGAGCCCGTTTGTACGGAGGAGGTACCACGCGTAGAAGCGCGAGAAGTATTGAATGGTGCGGAGGAGCTTGTCACGACCGACTAAGTGATTATCTCATTAGTAATGGCTCGAGTCCAAGCGGATTGTAAGACAGCGGTGCTCTTCCTGCATTGTCCAGATATCGGGTCAGGGGAGTAAATAGCTTACCAGTTGTTGCGACATAGCGCAGGTAATGCGCCACGGAGGGATGATAGATCAAAGCGTCTGCAACCATCGTGATATTCGTGTAGGCTATTACTCGAGTCCAGAGCGTGTAGACTCGAAGCTTTCTAGACGATGTATGTAGTTGATGTTGACTGAAGGAATGAATGATATCAGGAATCGCGCCTTGGCCGACGGAGCTTCTGACGCGAGCCTCTGCGCGATCGACCTCGGCATCGGAACGGAAAAAGATATTCCCATAAGCCTATTATGCTTTAGCCAATTAGAGCCGAGCATGGTCAATCTTTCGTCGACCAGCGCAGAGTCTCACATTTAATGGAAAACCCAATCAGAGGCCAGCATTCCAGACGCACATCGAAGGCGAGTGCCGTTACTTTCTTCAGCAACTGATGAATCAGGGGAGAAGTTACATGCTAACTTAGGAGACGTTTAAAATGATCAAGTTGGAGCTTCTTGACTTTACAAGAAGAATAAATATAGAGAAAAATAATTTGAGATTTAAATTCAAGGGAGCAGATAGTTTTATTTATTGATAGTCGGTCGAGCAAGTCCTGAAAATGGTCAATCGACTTTCAACGGACTCATCGCACGTCCCTCTCACATCTGGCTGGTTCGAATCCCTTATTGGATAGTGTTGGACAATTCTGCGAACTTGATTCGTAGACTCAACATGATGCTCGCACGCGAGTGACAAACACATATGCAACAGCTCAACCGGAACCGCTTCAAACTCGCCCAGCCCGTGCCAGCTTCTTCATCGCCCTTACGACGAAGTCACCTTCACGATTCTGAAGATGGAAGTTAGCTTCGTCACACTTACAACGGGGTCATCTTCAATATTGTGATGATGGAAGGTAGTTTCACCGCACTTACAACGGAACCGTTTTCATCATCCTGGTAATGGAAGTAAGCATCGTCATGTATATGATGAAGAAAACCCGCATCAGCCTTATAAAGGTGAACTGACCCTCATAACACCGATGATGGTGATCCGATCTTCGTCATAAGTCCGATGCAAGGAACGCATATCACTACCATCAGTGTGATGAAGGGTAGAGTCATCGTCTTGATTGTGATGAAAGTTAGGTCATCTTCGCAAGGCTGGTGCAAGTATATTTTGTCATAAAAGTGACGAAGCTACTCGCATCATGAGGATGATGAAGATGACTTCGTCGTAAGAGTATGGGGATGTTAGCAGGGGTAGATTTTCTACTAGTAATAGTCGCCACCGTTATCTCCATTCTCGATGTGCAAAATATGCCATTACCATCAAATTCATCGCCTAACGTACATATATCATACCTTATAGAAGCAAAAGGCAACGTAAAAGCCTAGAAGATGTCCCTGTTAGTCACTCCGGAACCTCATACTAGAAATGATTCTTCCTGAACTCACTGGCTGCATCCATTTCCTCGTCACTGACCAGCAACGGTCCTCGTCCACGTCCTCGCACGCCCATCCGCTCGCTCAACGGACCCAAGATCGGGTCGTCCTTTTCTTCTTTCCAAATCTCCGGAAACGGTCGTCGGTATTGGAGTTCGAGATTGTATTCCTCGGTCAAGCTATTTATTTCGAAATCCATTAGCGATTGATTTGCCCAACATGACGAGTCGGCTACTCACGCTCGAAACGCCTCCCAGGGCACCACATATTCGGGAACGCCTTCCACTGCTTCCTCGAGGAAGTAATTGTATTTCCATCCGAACGGAGGCCGAAAGATGCCATCCTTCGGTAGGTCCGTTTCTGGAAACTGCACACGGTAGATACTGTTACCCCATTCCAGTCTTGAGGATTCCGTCTCCTCGGTCTCCTTCACGTTCCCCTCGGCGTCTCTCTTCGATCCTGCCACGTCCTCCTGAACCAACTCCCGTCGGCGGTGGTGCTCGATAACCTTCTGGGTGATGACGTCCGAGTTGGGTATTGCCCCCAGGAATCTCGCGCCCTTTTTTAAACTGCCTGCGATGTTCCGTAGCATGCCGCGTACCTTTTCTTCGCTCTCAAAAGCGTAATGTAAGGAAAACATCATCGAGCAAACATCGAAGGAACCTCCACTCCATCGAGAGCCGATGCCTTCATCGATGCCGACTTCACGGATAAAGGGAATGTCGCCGAGCCACTCGGCAAACGCATCTTTCACAAAAAACTCGGCGTGGAAGTCGCGTGGTCCTCGGCCACTTGGCGGGGGTGGTCTCCGATCGTTCCCACGCCCTCCACGACGCATCTGCCGATACCGCTCCCGCGCTTGTTCGATGGAGACATCGGCCGGATCGATGCCCACGTAGAGCTCAACCGGCTGAGGTGCCAGCTGCCATTTTCCCAGGTCCCCTCCCTTGCCGCAGCCGATGTCGAGCACCAACAGGCCTCGGCGATGGTCGGCGTCCAGCCCTCCGCCGTCCATGCCCTCCGCCCATTTTGCTGCAGGCTCGTCCCCGGGTCGATGGCCCTCCTTTGGCGAGAATTTCTGGATGATGGTGCTCTTGACCCAGTTATTGAAACTGCGGAGACCGCGGATAGTACTGTCCGTCTTACGCCATTCGCGACCTCGTTCCGGCACGGCATTGTAGTGCTCCCGCACCACATCTTGCGTGCCTCGGATCGCCGCCTCACGCTGGGCCTCGCGGGTCTGCTCCTCCAGGCGCTCTTGCTGCCGCTTCCGCAATGCTTCTTTCTCGGCCGCACTGATCCGCGCCGCGCCACCAGGTCGCTTGAGTTTGCGTGGTGGAGATCGTGATGGCGATCGAGGGCGCGGTGGGGATGGTCGACGAAGTGGGCTTCGAGAGCGGATCCGTCGACGAGGCGGCGATCTTCTCTCGTCCCGACTATCCACATGACGATCTCGACCTGGAGAACGAGCACGTCGTCTTGAGATTGGCGATCGTGATCTTCTCTCTTCCCGAATATTCCCACGACGATCTCGGTCCGGAGAGCGAGCACGTTTCCTTGATGTCGGCGATCGAGATCGCTCACGGTTCTCCCGGCGAGATTCTCTTGATCTTGGGGATCGCGATCGCTCACGCGCGTCTCTGCGAGGCATTCTTGGTTTCCTTTGATCTTCTGCATCACGGTTCTTGCGCGAGAAGCGCGGGAGTTTGTCCAAGGGCATCGGAGCTGGGAATTGGGGGGTTGACTGGTCTGCTTCGGCTGACGATAGCTTGCGTCTCTTTTTGCTGGCTGATGGGACCTCGTCATCTTTCTGCGCTTCCGTTTCATTCTTCGACTGAGCCATCGATTTATCTTGAATCGGCTTTTCCGAAGGTGATGCCCTCTCCACCTCTGGAGAGCCTGATCGTCGCCGCTTCTTCATTTTCTCAGGTGAAGTGGTTGTCGATACCTCTTGCTCTTTTGCTGTACGTTCTTCAGACTGAGGTCGAGAATTGGACTTGGTCTTATTGGCAGCTTGAGTCTGCTCAGTTTCTTCGACAGATCCTTCACCCTGGGCCGTTTCAGTCAGACTTCATTTAGATTCAATCAGAAGGTAATCCTCCACTCACCTTGGAGCCCTCGGCGGTCTGGCCCTCCCGATTCACCTTAGCTGATGTAACCTCGTGCGACGCAATAGGCTCGTTGCGGCTGTCATCGTCCGCCTCATCACTTGCTTGGGTGTGATCCTCGGACTTGAAGATGTCTCGAGCTGGATCATACATGATGATTACTATCTAGTAATATATTGTCAATCTGAGTTTGTCAGCTCCAAGCAAGTGACGTAAAGGTGTCAGATTTGTTGTTGAAGCGAGTTGGAATGAACAATTTGAAGTTGATATTGTGAGGTCACGGCAAAAGGCGGCTGATCGGGCAACTTTAAAGAACAACGAACTGCAAGGGACCAGCTGGTGACGAAAACAGAAAGCTTTACATCTACCATCAGAAGCTCGACAATAAGAACATAAACCTCGCCAGCAAGACAGCGTGACCCTCTGAACAGCGATTTCGTGAAATCGAAAACCTTTCTGACCATACTATTGATACTGCTGAGCTCCTCGATCTCTGTTCAAGATGGGCTCCGACCCACAGTATGCGACCTATCCCGAGCTCTCCCTCGCCCAACACATCTTCCATCTCACCAACCCCTCATCTGGAGCTGATAGCCGTCAAGCATCGCTGAAGATCCTGCAAGATGCCATCCTCAAACACAAGATGGCACCGCTCTACCGATACCTGGCCCATCCCACGGAGGGGGTGCTCAATCCCGGGGGTGAAGGGCGGTCGCAGTCCTCTCCCAGCTCACGACAAGCACCGTCCAGTGCCATGACAGGAATAGTCGTGAGTCAAAATGGGATGACGGATGTGGAGTTTCCATGGGAAGAAGGCCTCTACGAGCAGCTGAAGAAAGACAACGAGAAGGAGCTTGAAGAACTAGAAAAGGAAGAGGTGGAGGCGGCGGAGAAGGCGGGCGAAACGGAGGTGCAGGCGGCCAAAGGCAAGCGAGCAGAGTTCTGGGCGCGTGTCGGTGACAAGGTGAGACGAAATCAACAATTTTCATGATATGGATACCAGTTAGTTTATATCGCTTCATTGTGCTAACTCAATTTACAGGACAAGGCGCTCGCTGCGTATGAAGCGGTATTGGAGAAGATTGGCGTCTTGGGTACCCGCATCGACCTGGTGCTAGCCATGATCCGAGTCGGGTTGTTTTTCGGCGACAAGCTGCTGGTCAAGAAGAACGTGGAGCGAGCGCAGACATTGGTTGAGAGCGGAGGCGACTGGGACCGTCGAAACCGGCTCAAGGCCTACCAGGGTCTGCACCTGCTCACCATTCGCTCCTATAACCTGGCCGCGCCGCTCCTCTTGGACAGCCTGTCGACCTTTACGAGCTACGAGCTGTGCACCTACTCGTCTTTGGTCATCTATTCGGTTCTGGCTGGTGCGGTGTCGTTGAAGCGAGTGGACTTCAAAGCGAAGGTGGTCGATGCACCCGAGATCAAGGCCATCTTGGGCGATGTCTCACAGAAGCTATCGGCCCTGACTGGAACGATCTCCGCGGGGCCAGGGGCGGAGGACGAGGAGATGACTACGGATACGTCAACGGCCACGCCCGGACCGGCGCCGACAGCGGTGAACCTGACGACACTGGGTCAGTCGGCGACGGGCCAGCCCGAGGTGGAGACGCCCATCGACTTTGCGCCGCTCGGGCAGCTGGTCAACAGTCTGTACGCACGGGACTATCGATCTTTCTTCCTCGCACTGGCAACGGTCGAGGAACGCTTCCTCAGCCAGGACCGGTACCTGTACGAGCATCGGGGCTGGTTTGTGCGCGAGATGCGTCTGCGTGGATATCAGCAGATGCTGCAGAGCTACCGGGTCGTGGGGTTGGCCAGCATGGCCCATGATTTTGGGGTGACAGTCGATTATCTGGACCGGTAAGGACTACGCTCGGATGCAACCAGAATATCCGGTGATGTATACTAACATCAATCCAGCGATCTGAAGAAGTTTATTGCGGCCAATCGAATCCCGTGCACCATCGACCGAGTGAACGGGATAATCGAAACCAACAGGCCGGATGACAAGAACAAGCAGTATCACGACGTGGTTAAGCAGGGCGATGCGCTCATTACCAAATTGCAAAAGTATGGTCAGGCGGTGCGGCTGCGAGGGAGTGAGCGGGCATGAGCTCGGATTCGTTCGAAGGCCGAGTTTCCTTTCCTTCCCTTCCAGCCTATTTCCAGCGTGTATCCTGTACAGCGTACCACTACCACTATTACTCTGGTCAATCTAGACTCCTTTTCCTCCGGTTGCTGCAATTCGCATGAACCTGTTCCCTCGATCGTGAATAATGCATCGACTTTGATCTACTATCCCCTTTGGAGGGCTTTGGAGACTGGTTGGATCTTTCAAACTTCTCACGATGGAGTCATCTTCATCATCTTTACGATGGAAGGCAGCGTCATCATACTTATGGCGAAGACTTTCACCAGCCTTACGATGAGGACAATTGGGCCTCATCAAACTGATGACGAAGATGGCTGGATCTTCACCATATTGACTACGAAGACAGCCTAACCTTCACCAGCCTTAGGATGAAGGTACCTGATCTCACTGTATTAATAATGAAGACGGTCTGATCTCACTAGGCTAATCATGAAGATGGCTTGACGTTCAGAAAACTGATGAGAAGATGAACTGACCTTCATCATCATGATGTGGCTACAGCCCGGGCTCTCTCAACCGATGCATCCGTCCGAACGGAGCAAACGCTACCCCTATGCCCCTCGACCGCTGGAAAGGAGTCTAGATGAATTAGCAGAACAGGTAGGGATCGATCAGATCTCGCCAGCGAAGATACGAAAGGCACCAGCAGTTAGTCCTCAGTCATCCAGTAGCCTACCTCGGTCGGTAGGTAACCTTCTTCCTCAGGCATCCAATCAGTCCAGTAGTCAATCGAACCCTCGAGATTGGGGGAACGGGCCACCTTCTATCTCCCATTTCGTACAAAGAATGTAGTGATGTCAGAAGATGAATTCATGCTTCTCTTACCGGATCGGTGCTGAAGATGTAAAAGGAACCTTTACGGCGGCTGAGAAGCCCTCATGGCGGCTACTGCTGAGCTTTTCCATTTATTTGATCGGCGATGATAATCAAATTCAATCCTATTGCAGGTTGTTATTTGCAACATCACGGTACCGATTCCAGTTCAAATAATGCTTTTCAAGCAGTATCTAATTGATATCAGGATATATTCCTTGCACTCTATCGACGATTAGCCTGAGTTAGTCGCGCCGGGAAACGTGGTTGGCAGAATTGCCGCCACTTCGGCTGTCATCGTCAATGCTGTCTGCACCGGCCCGAGAAATCTTCATCGCCACCACCATCACCATCACGTTACGTTGCATATCGACTCCACATTTGAGTGCATTGCGATATGTATACAGTATGTACGTCCCCCTGGTCGCCGCATGGCATATATACGGGCCCACAGGCGACAATGGGAGCTGAGCCTCGACGCCGGAGCAACGACAGCAGATGGACAAGGGATGATCGATGACGTTCCGAGGTTGTTGAATCCGACTCCGTGAACGACAACAAGGTAATCAGACCATCGCCTCCATCAATCCACGCTGTATTATTATATCGAGAGTGGACAGGTGACTTGAATCCTTATAGGGCTACAGTAGTCGGGCAGGCGGGACCTGCACGCAATTCAACCCAGTTTTCCAATCCTTCATTCCCCACCCGTCCGTGCCGTCTCCTTTTCACTTCTTCTCTCATTCTTTCTTGCCACTCCCAAATGAAGGACGAGAGTTGCCGTTGGGTTGCAGTATCTTAATCGCCAACCCTTGCAATCTCTCGACAGGGCTCCCGAAAAGAAACAGCGCTATCGAACAATTGATCACATCGGCCCTCGACGATCAACCACCACCTTTAGGCTGGCGGCTGGCAAGGATACCATTGTCGCCCATTTTCCGGCAACAGACACGGTCCCGTTAGTTCGCTCGCCGGTGACAAAATCAACAGGACAGTTCAGCAGTAACTGCTTCATCATCATCCACGCGATGAAAGTATCATCATCAACATCATTGCGATGAAGATTAGGTCCTTCGTCATAAGAGTGACGAAGGTTCCTTCGCTATAATGATGACGAAGCTCCCTTCCGTCGTGAGGATGATGATGATGAAGCAGTTACTGCTGAGCTGTCCCGCTGATTTTGTCAACCGCGTGGTTCGTTCGTTTGATCAAGCGCCCTGCCGGGGATCAATCTCTTCCCAGAAACGACGTTGCGACACACCACCACCACCACCACCACCACCGGCTGAACTCGGCGGGACACTCGGCGCCGGCCGTTAAGGTTGGCATCGTCACGACTGGCGCCGGTCAAGAACGAGACGTTAGTGCCCGCATCAGCCGACGTCTGGCCCGAGAGAGTTCCATCTTGTTCACCACCATCATCTTCGAATCTGGAGCGGTTCATCAAGGTTACGATATTCGTAATCTGGCGCAAGAATGAAAATTTATCCCGTCGGATGGAATCGTCCCGACCGTCATCCAGGACCGTTTGGGGAAGGAAATTTGAATTTCACCGAAGATGATTGCTTCTCCTCAAACACTGGCGTGCTTGAGGTTACCACTTGTGGTCGCTGCAATACTATCACGTGATAGTATTGTCGATTTCTTTGCATGCCCGGTGTTGCTGGTGGATACTGGTTGCTGTTGGCTGAGCCTCCCACGGCTTATGTGGATGGATGGTAGACGGAAGCTCCAATCCTGAAGGACCAGCCTTGGACGATTTCATGCGCTCCGGCAACGAAGAAAAAAGCTATCGCAGAAGAGAGGATGGTTATCCGATCGCCATCCTAGACGGAACTTCGACCAGGGGGGCCCCAGCCAGTCGAGGACATGGGAGCGGTGCACAGGCCATGTCGAAAAGATCAGACGAGAGCTCGCCGCGCTATTGCCGCCGCCGGACCGGCAGGATAGATTGTCTGGTTGTTGTCAGCTGCGAGCCCAGGAGGAGACCTCCAGCCCGCCAGGGCAGGCCTTACCTTGGTCTGGAACGTGCGTCAAGCATCCGTTCTTTTGCGCTTCGACCTGGCTGCCGGGAACCAGGGACCAGGGACCATGGCGGGACCGTTCAGCCCAGCAGCTTTCTCCAAAAACCCGCAGGGTTTAGTGTGATGGCGCGTCGTTATTGGATGCGCTTGCGCGCCCCGCAGGCGCAGCCTCGTCGGCGTGCATTGCGCCGGCCGCGCAACAAAGCACTATTCGCGGACCCGCGGGGATCGGGGTTCGTCTCACCTTTCCCAACCTCCTCCCTCCTTCTCCTCCTCCTCTTGCTCCCCCCGCGTGGGAAGTGTCGCAGAAATGGAATGATGTTCATCCCTGACAGCCTCTCCAGCAGACCCGGAGAAATCTCGCCTGTGTCGAGCTTGACACGGCTCCGTTGTCGTCCAGTGCACGGCCCAGACGGATGCGAATGTCTTGGACGTCCTTTATCAATAGCACCGACCTTCCTACGGGGGCTGCCTTCTCGAGCGACACCCATACAGTTCTTCTTTCAGGTCCACTCCCCTGGTGGTAGTGCTTGATCGTGCGCATTCTTCAAGACTTCACCCAACAACGACATGCGCAAGCTTCACCGAGAAGCCATCACGGCTCATTGATCGACACAAACGCCAGTCCGCGGTCTACACCATCATGGGCGTCATCCCTCGCTTTGTTGCCGCCTGGCTCAGGCTGGCTCTCCTCCTCACGCTCATCCCCATGGCGGCCGCCGGCGCCGGGCAGCACTGGAAGGATTGTCACGCCCGATTCATGAAGAACGACACCACCAAGCGCCTCTATGGTTTTCATGGGCCGGTTCATAGCCAGAGCATCGCGCCCGGCACGCCGCTGCTCTCCGTCGACGGCTGCAAGGCTCTCTGCGGCAAGGGCTCGAACTATCACGACTGGCAGACGAGCGCGAGCACCATCACCACCTGGGTCCTACCCATGGTCGGTCTGCTGCTACAGGCGCCCTTCGAGTCAAATGCGAAGAAGCGCACGTTCTTAGCAATAATCCGCTGGCTGGGCTCGCCCATCGCCTCTCTCTCCTACATCCTCTGGAACGTGCGGGTGACGGCCAAGAGCTCGTTGATTGTCGACATGTGCGTACCGTATCACGAGTTCCCAGATGCCGACTCCGACTTCGCCGAGATCCGCGACAGCTTCGGCATCTTGAGTTTTATGAACCAGTATTCTTTCGACCCGACCTGCGATACGGGCGCCGGTGAGAAGCTCATCCGCGTCGCCCTGTTCAGCAATGAGATGAAGATGACCGACGGCGGACCCAGCCTGGCCCAGCGTCGGCGCACGCTGGCCGATAGTCTCCGGTCTGCTAGAAGGAAGGGTGTTGTGCCTCTATATATCACCTTGATGTGGTTTGTCTTTGCACTGGCTATTTCGTTGGCCGACGCCTTTGGCCCCCGAAACATCGGGAGCAACACCTTGGCCCACGACCTGGCCATGGGGCTGCTGATGTCCTGGGTACCCGTCATCATCCTGTCGGGCATCGTCGATCGAAACCCGTCTGCGGTCGAGGACACGCGCCGTCGCCTCAACGAACTCTTGGCCGTCACCCGTAACGCCCTGCTCGACCCCTACAACACCGAAACGATCGTCGTCCAAGGTGGCGGCTGGCGCGAGCATTACCCCTGGCTGGACCAAATCGAATCGGACGATCGCTTTGACGACTTCTTTCACGAGTTCGCCGGCCAGGGCCGCGTTCGCATGCACTACGGCATCGCCGACCCGATCCTGTCGAACATCGAGTTCTCGTATGTGGGCCAGCACGGCCGAAATTGGCTCGAACACGACCGTGACGCACGCTGGGCGCTCGTGTACGGCTACGTGAATCCCAAGGGACTCTTTCACTTCGACCTGCGACAGCTTTGGCAGATTTTGTCATCGATTCTGATTATCGACGGCATTATCGCGGGCGCCTTTGTGATCTCCTTCCTGACGCCCACCGTCGGCCTCGGATGCCGGAGCGGGGGGTATATGATCTTTCAAGTCTTCACGGGCGCCCTTCTGACCACCGAGCTCATGGTCTGGTGGGCCACGCATCGCACCTCTCCCATCCGGGCCGCCTTCAACTGGGTCCTGACCGTCGGCGAGCTTGTCTCGACTTCCTGGTTGATCTACATCATCATGGCCCAGATCGTCGGCAGCTACCAGTCCTGCGCGTGCAAGGGCAGCACCTGGGCCGGCAAGGGCGGCTACATCGACCTGGGCACATCGGAGGTCTATAAGTCCCCCGAGGTCAAGAAGTATTGGGGCGCTGGGACGGCCTTGAGCGTGACGATTATGGGCGGGGCCTTTGCGTTCATCATCGCCGAATGGTGCGAGCAAAGCCATCTCTTCACGCAAAAGTATAGCGATGCGATGAGCGGCCTACGACGGACCCGGCGCTGGAAGAGGCTGACGCTGCCCTTTCGCCACATCCCGGATCGAGTAATTGAACTTATCAAGTGGACGATCCGACATCACCAGAGACGCAGCATGATTTGGACCGTACATTCGCGGCCGCAACGACAACGTCTCCTGCGCCAACCGTCACGCACCTCGTCGCGCCGGCCACTCGAGACCTTCGACGATGGATCCTCCTTCGTCCTCTCGCCCGTGACGAGTCCCGACCCCTCCTACGAGTCCAGTCGATCCTTGTCGCTTTCTCGCTCATCGACCCTAAGTCCTGACGACGCTTACACTCATCCTTCCTATCCCTTTCCTACTCCTGCCCTGGCGACGTTTCGATAGCTGTGGGAGGAAGAGTCGCATTAGCCATCGATACTCCCGGTGAAATCGGAATGGACTTTTCTCGGGTTTCAGGCCCCTCTCGTTCTCTACGATGTTTTCTCTTTTAAGACCTTGCTTGACCTCTTTCTTCTCTTCCCTGTAATGCCCTTCGATGATACCCATGATGTATGTATGACTTTAGCCTTCTTCAATACTTCTATTATATGAAAACCAACGCTTTAATCGGTACGATTAGTACATGAGCCACCTCCATGACGTATCTTGCAACAGCTTCAGTAGTAACTGCTTTATACTTCGCCCTCGTCTCCGTCGTCTTTGTGACGAAATAGCGTCTCCATCATCTTTACGACGTACGATCTTCCTCAT
>QQTW01001901.1_pt1 | contig 14932 bp, 17 predicted proteins | sample 1904831 | NCBI WGS metagenome assembly QQTW01 (sample SAMN09435610, study PRJNA476489) | Subsurface metagenome, whole genome shotgun sequencing project. | reverse complement strand
ACCCTCAAGAACTACTAATAACTATTTCTATTGGAGAGATGAATCCGCAATGGAACGCCAAGACTATGCAAGGGTTTCGTAATAATAAGTAATTACTAGTACACAGTTAAATACAAGTTCCGTTGCGTTGCCTGTTCCCCACAAGCGCACCCCAAACGACCAGTACATTGGTTGTTCAATGTGACCAAATCATCATGGGAGATAAGGAAGACAAAGAGAAGGCAGAAAAGCTTGCAGCCGCGAAGAAACGGGTAGGTGTATACCCTAAAGATACCCCTCAACTTCTGTCTTCGTTTTCACGGACTTCTATTCTCACCATGGTGCTGACCCTTCTGCTAGGTAGCTCAATTGCAGAAAGCGAAGAAGAAAGCTGGTGGAGGAGCTCTTAATGGCGAGAAATCTACTAAGTCGAAGAGCAAGGACGAAGAACCAAAATCACCAGTCAAACAGCCCACCGCAGAGGACGTGTCGATTGGGTCCGAAGATTTACAGCTTGACCAGCTCAGAGAGCAGGAGGAGGACACTGTAAAGCATGATCTAGACGAAGCTACTTACAGCGATGCCATTGCGGCGGTACAGGCTGCTCCAGCTGCGCCGGAAACCGTCACCTCACCGGATGCAATTACCACGGAAGAAGGACATCCGGGTGTCTCGACAGAAGACTCAATATCAAGTCCAGGGACACGGGGAAGGATGCATGGGCGGCAACCTTCGTTGTCCATCCAGTCAAAAATGCGGAGCGACTCTTTTCGGAGAACGTCCACAGCTGGACCACTATCCCCTGGCGCCACGTCTGGTGCTTTACCAACGCTGTCGCCAGATGGCGAAACCATGAACGACATATATCGCAAGCAAGCTCTACGTCTAGAAGAATTAGAAAGGGACAATAAAAGACTTGAGAAAGAGGCAACGGATGGAGAGGCACGCTGGAGAAGAAGCGAAGAGGAGCTTGAAGAATTACGTGAGGCGTCTGGAGAAGCTTCTGCACTTAAAACACAGGTCAAGAAGGCGGAAGAAGCTCAATCTGTGATCGCAGAGTTGAAAACTGAGATCGCTACCCTACAGAGGCAGGCCCAGCAAAGAGGTCATTCTCACTCAATCTCGAAATCAATCCGGTCGCCTAGCATCCCAAGTGCAGGCGACTCTACTGGATCTCCAGACAGCCTCCGGAGAGAACTAGAAAGCAAAGACTCCACGATAGCGGACATGGAGCTCGAGATCTCTAGACTGCGCAGCGAGCTGTCCACCAAGACCAATAGCTGCGAGACTCATGGTAGTCAGATATCCGCGCTGCAGGAAACCTTAGCATCAACTCAAAACAAGTTGTGGAATATTGAAGGAGAAATGGCGGACTCAAAGAAGGCCCTTTCTAGAGCGAGCGAGAAGGCCGTCAGAGAGGGCGTAGAGAAGACTAGCTCAGATACAAAGATCAAAAACTTGGAGCGTGAACTCGCACAGATATCTGCAGCTAGGGACGAAATGGCGAAAAAGGCCGAAAATCTGGAAAAGAAGATCGAGACCATGAACAAGCTGCACAGAGAGGCTGAGGCAAGGAACGCTTCGAAACTATCAGCCGCGGAATCGCAAGGAAGAGAAGCTGGAATGCTCAAGGCTCGTCTCGCAGCAACTGAGAACGAGAATCTCAAGCTTCGTGAAGAAAGGGATAGACGGAAGAAGCGTGAGGTGTCTGGCGCCGACGATGAAGGTCTTGACGAGCTTGAAGACGAAGAACGAGTCCGATTGGAGCGTCGTATCCGAGCACTGGAAGGTGAGATTTTTGACCTCAAGCGAGGTGTTTGGCGAGAACAAAGGCAAGAGATGCAACCGAACCCGGAATCGGTGGTCGATGGCGCGGCCAAGAGGGATGACACGGGTGATTTCGATGAAGTTGACTTGTCTGGAAACATGGCCTTAAATCGGAGTCGCAACAACACCGCGCAAACATCCCAACAAAAGCATTCCTCGTTCTCGACAGTCCTCAATTCTGGACTAGCTGCCTTCCGAGGGTCACCAGAGCAAATCAATCGTTCGAGACAGGATAGCCTTTTGCAAGAACTTGATGATGACGCTGAGTTTGACGAGGAGGCATTTGTCATCGCGCAGCGTGAAGAGGAGGCCAGGAAGATGGTGGAGCATGTCAGGGAGGTGAAGAAGAAGCTTCGCGATTGGGAGGGTTGGAGACTCGATCTTGTGGATGCACGGAGAAGTGCCGCTGGGACCCTTGGGGCGGGAATAGGAGAGATTTTTGAGGTATGACGGAACATCTCTGCCACAGACGGAAAGCTCTTCATTCTCCGGGTGATACTCCCACCAATCGACAGGGCTTTCGGCTCTTGTCGGAATGCACAACTGTGGAGCTTTGCCTCGAACACGAACAGAAAGCTGTTGATGACCCAACGTGATCAGTCACGCGCAGCAGATAGCACATTCGCCCTGCCAGGTGGAGCGCAAGGATGTCGGGAAATCAGTCCGCTATGACTCGACGCCCCGTCTAGGAATCCCCTCTACCGGTCCACAGCCCAAGCGTACGTGATCCGTGGAAAGCCACAGGCCCTTGGTGAATCTCGAGAGCGAACCGCTTCACCGCCCAGTCCAGCTTAGCCCTCTACTGCTGCTGCGCGGTACTACTACAACCCGCATCCCTGAAGGGAAACACTCCTCCAGAGCCCGAACGAGCTCGCCTCTATCCGCAGCGAGGTAGAGGCCTGGCCACGAAAGGGGTGCCATGGGGAGGGGAAGCAAGCGACATGCCGTGTTGGCGCGCGTGGGGATGGTTCGAGTAATAGTAGGGCGGGAAAGGAAGGAGGTTGATCTGGCTATGGCTTGTCCTTGCCTTGTCCCTTCCAGGGAAGTAGTGGACGTACTACTACGAAGAACATTAAAAGTGGTAGCATAGATCATTCATCTCTCACCGTCGCTTTTCTATTCTCAATTTCCTTCATTCTTCAGGGGAGGGTGCCGGGCATCATTCTTCGCCCACTGCAGATGAGGAAATCTGCTCAAGAAGGGCTATATTGTGATTACTTAACTACTAACTACAACCAAGTTCGGAAGACATCTTTCTCTCTCTCTCTCTCTCTCTTTCCTTGGAGACGGGCATTGTCCTATTCTGTCCTATCCTACAGGTGAGAAATCCCCCCACTTAACGTTCAGATGAATCACACGTATCCTTCACGAAGAAGACACGGTAGCGGTAGCGGTAGCTACTGCTGAGAGGAAAATACCTATTCATTTGACAGAGTCTAGATATTTCTTCCCCCCATGTCTTCGAAAACGACCTCACGTTGGATATGGAAGCCTCCTTATTCGTCTTCTGACAGTGTTATAGTGCGTCTCATTTCAAGTAGAGTACTGAATCAAACATGCGGAGTAGCTACTACCGGCCATTTCCATTTCTCCCTCTTACCTTTTTTCTCTTTTTGGTGGATAGGAAGTCACCATGCCCCACCCCCTCTTCCCCCCAAAAAAGGGCGCTAAAAAACATCATAAACCGGACATAACTTCGGTTCTCAAATTTAATCCTCAACTCAACTGAGCATGGAAGGCTGGAGAAAGGAAAATTCTCCATTCCCTTCTCGGATCACACAATAGCCACGACAACGACGGCCAACCCAACCACGCCGACAAGGGAGTTCCCGTGGAAGTTGCCATTTCGGGCTGCAGCGCCGGTGAATTGGGACACGGCTGCGGTGCTGGTTGAGGTGGCGGGCGTGCCGAGAGGGGCGGCGGTTGTGCCGGGTGCTGCTGGGGTGGGAGGTGGAGTTCCAGGGACGACAGTGATGGAGGTAAGGGTTGAAGGGGCTGGTGCTGAAGTCTCGGGGGGTAAAGTGGATGCTGGCGGTGATGGCGGAGAGGGTGAAGACGGAGTTGCAGGGGCGGAGGGGGATGCGGGGACTGGTGGTGTTTCCGAGGTCGTAAGTGGTGCTGGGGGAGCGGAAGACGGGGCTGGCGCTCCTGATGTAGCTGGCGGAGCTGGGGTTGGATGCGTCTCGGCTGGCGATGAAGGTGGAGCAACTGTTGAAGGAGCCGCGCTTGAGCTTGGGCAGCTAGAGTGACAGCTCGACTGAGTGACAGCGGTAGAGACAGTGGTTGCTGGAGGTCTTGGAGTTGGACTCCTTGTCGATGGGGATGGAGCAGCAGTGGTAGTTGGACATGCTACTGTCACGGTGTACGTTTTGGTGACAGTTCCGGTGGTATAGTGAGAGGTCACAGTCGTCATGCTACCTCCGTAGGATGAGCTGTCTGCTGTCGAGCTATGGTCGTCACCGCCCGAAGGAATAGGAAAGGGACCGGACCCATCCTCAGGATAAACATTGCCGTCGAAAGAACAAGCGGCGTCTCCAGCGGAGGTTGATGACTGATAACATGTTGCAGATGATTTGACACCAACGGGTGGGATGCCAGCAAGACTGAAAAAGGGTCAGCCCTGCCGCCAGAAAAATACGGTCGATGGTGACGAACTTGTCGTTGCAATTGCCGGGTTGTCCCTCAGTACCAGTACAGCGGATGATGATGTTGGTGGACAACGAGTTGCCAGCACAGTAATTAGCATCTGGCTCGGCGCAAATGAAAGAGCCGTTGTTGCTTAGGATGGTCAGTAGGGTCCATGACCAAACAGCATTAAAGCAAGCAGAGGGTACTGGTAGACAGGAGAATCAGAAACTCACTATTCGACCTGCGCCCATGTACATGTTGCTCCCAGAAGAGCTAGAACGATAGTGGGTCTCATGCTGAAGATGGACTTGGCTGATATAGAATGTAAGACAACTTACAAGGATACTCGGTCACGGTAGCGATCTTTTGACGCGATCAACAGCCGATCGTGAATGAGTGAGTAGCAGGTCTGTTTCTGAACGAAAGTATCAAGTTGGAAAGCAACATCAAAGGAGAGCTGAAGAAAATGAAAGGGAAGCTGTGTATTCAGTATTCTCAATACACAATGAGCTCTTTCGTCGCTATTACGTAGCATCGTTTCTTCTCGACTAAACAGCCCACCTTGGACGTGGTTAGAGAGGCGGCCGGGCACCAAATCGATTCCAAAACTCAAAGTCTTATTCGTCCATACATTTCGACAGCAACTGAGACATGCAGCGGATGATGAAAGCTAACGTTTCGGGCGGCCGATTCGGTTCACCACCTGCAGGAACAAGCCTGTCAAACGTGGAGTGGAGAGACGCCCATTGGGACCAGTGAGTTGATTAGTCGACCGATCAGCTTGTCAGACCATTCCAGTCTCTTCTCAATGCCAAAGCGCCGTAGTTGGTCTTCGAAAAGGCCAGTGGCCTGATGCCACAGCATGGGTATGGCAGGAGATGTTCTGACTTGTTCTTGCTTTGGCTCCAGGCCACCGTTTATCGTTTATCGATATCAACGTCGCCGTACGTAATAAGCTTTGGGCTAGGGGCAGGAGATCAGCGCCGGGACGGTTTCCCCACACAAGAAATCAGCCACAATGACCTTTGGCTGGTCGCCCGATGGCGCGGATGGAGGTCTGAGAGGGGAGGTTAGAGTAGTTGTACTCTGTGACCGCCTGGCAGTGACACAGGATTCCACGATCAGAGTGTTTCGAATAGAAGTTTGAGCGACCGTTGCTGCTCACTGATCTCATTCAATAGCTCTATCATAGGTAACTCGAGTACGCACAATATTGAGATCTTGAAGGATTCGGTCGCAGGAAGCCCTTGCAGCTGGGAAGTCAGACAACACCTGCTTGCAGAAATGGTGTACGAGTCGCAAATCTCGTTTACTCTTGACACTATTTGCCCATGGTGAGCTGCCTCTAGCCGACGGATCCAACTTCCTGCGCATCAAGACAATGTGACACTGGCTCATGGATAGCTTTCCCAGCTGAAAATTGCATGACATAGGACCTATCTTGCCAAGAAACGGTAGGCTCATATTTCTCTCTTGCTGGGCGATGATGTACCGATGCTGAAAGGGCTTTACTGCGCCTGACAGGCTCGACGAAGGTCAGTCCTGCTTCTTGGAGGTTATGATGCCAAGCTGATCAAGGATTTCCTTGAATCCTTGTCGTAGCACTCCGCCGTTTTCAAGAGACAGATGAGGTCAGATTTACAGTCAAGTACTTCCCGTACCAGCTCTATCCAGAAGCTTCCAAAGAAGGCGAAGACAAGTATGAATGGTACAGGAAATCCAGATATGGTGACTCGGAAGAAAAGATGCAAATGTACACCACACTGATGACGGCCTACGGTGTCAGTGCGGGTATTGACTTCAAGTTTGGTGGAACCGTTGCAAATACAGTAGATGCGCATAGATTGATACAGCACTACCAGGAGGAAAAGGGCCCCGATACAGCGGACAAGCTGATCAATGGTTGGCACGCCTTTGGAATGGCAATTGCGAGAAGCTGACCTCAGTGCAGTGCTGTATTCGCAGTATTTCGAACAAGAACAGCATCCGGCAACTGATGAGACACTTTTGAAAGCTGCAGCGGCGGCAGGAATCCCAGAGCCAGATGCAAAAGCATTCATCGAAGATCGAAGCAAGGGTCTGCAAGATGTCAAGATGTTGATCCGCGAGCAGGCAGGCAATGGAGTCGACAGTGTCCCGTACATTGTATTCGAAGGGGAGAGAAGAGACATAACCTTGGTAGGAGCGAAAGAGGTCGAGGAGTATGAGAAGGCACTTCAAACGATTGTCAAGGAAAGCAATTAAGCAATGGAATGAAAATATTTGAAGTTCGTACAGCAATCTGGCAATGAACGGTGCTGCTCCATGTCCTTCAAACTCATCCATGCAGATTCCCCAAACTCTGCCAGCGGTGCCGGTCTGTTCACTACAGCCTCTGAGAGTCTGTTCAGATTCATGAAGGTATCAGACTGTTGTGGTTAGTGGTCTTGCATAGAATGAATGGGTATGATATCGACCAAATTAGATGGTCAGGCAGCCGGCGTCTCTTCCACCATCTCAGCAAGCCCCGGTTCTCACCCAATACACCTTCAAGGAAGCTTATTCAAGGCGACTCCGACCTAGAGACCAGTCTCTGACAGCGGATGGGTGGAGCAGGACCCATCCAGCATGAGTATCCACAACAACATGCTCCTCAGCTCCTTCCGATGACTCCAAAGAGGACCTTGGTGCAAACTTCAAGTTGTAAGCCGGCCTTCCACTAACGCTTCCTCATCTGAAGGGTCCTCATCCTGTAAAATATAAGTACATCTCATACCTCGCACTCTGTTGCATTCCTTCTCGTGTCATCTAAACTTAACAGCTCATATCTCATTGTCACAATAACCTCCTGAACATTACACCACACATCACATCCTTTTCCAGTCGCCCCAAATATCATACCGCCTAAAATTCTTTCACTTCATATCCCATACCAAGCCATCATGTCTTCTTCTATGTCTTACACAAATGATGATTTGGACTTTTTCTGCGAATGGGAGGACTCCGCTACCACTTACAGCACCACCAATGAACCCAGGAGCAGAAGCAGAAGCGACAGCATAAGCTCCAATACTTCCTCGACAGGTATTGGTCAACACCCTTCACGACATCAAACGAAGAGATCCAGAAGCAGGAGCGCCAGCAGCAACAGTAAACCCCAGAAAATCTGCCAGCGGGCACCTCGCCCCAACCCCTCTGGAAACAGGACCGTCATCAATGACGCACTCTTCAACCGTCTCCTCCGGAGTGAAACAGCCAATGGCCTCCACCTGGTTATGAAAAATGAGGTCTCGTATCGTTTCGAATCTGCAGGAAATGCCACAGACGAGAGAAGAGATAGCGTAATGGAGGATGCCCAGACAAGAAGGGGGAATATGAGCAGGTTGGTTAGAGGACAGGCGGGGTTGTTTCCAAAGAGGAGGATAAAGGATTGGGGTGTTCCTGAGATTGAGAGGGGAACGAATATGGAAGAGAGTGACCGTGGGGTGAGCAGGAGGATTTGATTGAGTTGGACGTGGTGGTGGAGGGGAGTGGGGAAGAAGTGGAGGAGGAAGAAGAGGAAGACAACTTGATAGAGTTGTGTGTTGAGGAGGACCTTATAAATTTGGGTGTGGAGGAGGACTTGATAGAGGTGCATGAGGGTGAGGACTTGATAGAGCTGTTTATATGAGGAGAACTCGGCCAATGTTGGATATCAGAAAGGATTTGATAGAGCTTTATAAGAATGGTCGCCCCGGTTGAAACATCTTCACAAAGCGTGGGAAGGATAAGAAACAAGTAGTGATAGGATGTAGAATTTGCACATTGGCGGATCACATCAACCCAATGTTGCCTGGTCCAACACAATATCGTAACATAAACCGAAAGTCCCTACCATCTGGCCCATCTCCGACTAGAATCCTTGACCAATTCCCCAAGCCCGTGACCCAAACCGCTGAAATAAGATTCCGTATTGTACAGATTGTAGGGACTGTGTTTGGAAGAGGCAACCCGAGAATCATACACCCGACTCCTACCCGACTCGTGACTTCGGCGACCGGATCCAGAGCTGTAGTGTCCATGGCTGTAGAGCCCAGAGCCCTGACTTCGATGACTGTCGCCATAATTGTGGAAGCTGTCGTAGCTGTCCTGGCGCTCTCGTCGACGACGGACACGGACACGTTCTGTGTCTTCCATCCTGCGAAGTTCTTCCCGGATCGAGGCTTCATGATCGTCCCTTCTGTGCTCATCATGTGCATAGTCCGGCTGAACGCTTCGTACGCTACCGCCTTTGCTACTCGGTGATCGACTTTCGAGATCTTGCTCCCGTCGAGCATGTTCCTTTTCCCAGGCCTCGTCGGCTTTCTTCCTGATCGGGCTACGCCAATCTTTCTCCTTTCTGCCAGGCGGCGCCCAAGGACTGCTATGAGAGTTCAGCGAGATGGTGGCTAATGGCGTTCGATTCGACGGGGTTTTGTGCTCCTCCTTGTACAGCTCTCTAGCGTATCTGCCTTGTCCTTCTCGACCCCTTGATACGGCCTCGCCATCCTTCTTACATTGTCGGCAATCTCCTTCGCTTTCAAAATGATACCTTTCAAGTCCGGTACAAGAGTGGCGATGGCAACTCTGATCTTGTTTGTAGGTGTGACCGCAGTCATATGAGGTTTTGGTTCTGACGCACATCTCGAGAATGAGGCAATTAAGGACAAGTGAGGCAAACTCGGAGAAGCGCTGTGTGAGTTGGACGAGTATATTGATTAAGTGATAGTCGGCAGGGTCAGACGGTATTCGCGAAGAGGTAGTAGGACAAGCAGAATCGAAATATGGACTTGTACACTGGCGAAACCAGGGATCGGATAGCTACAGTGCGAGGATGCAAGGCATTGCAAATTGAACTGAAACAGACATATACACGACAGGCTTAGATCGCCGGCGATATGTCAAAGCCGTGAGTTTCTGAAGATCTGCACGGAAAGAATAGGAAGAGTATGGAAGTACAGACATTAATCAGTTAATTGAGATGGAAGGGAATAGACGTCCAAGAATTTGCCATCCACGTACTCCAAGTCTCTGGAGACTCAAGAGGCGACCATCCTCTTTTCATTCAATCATATCCAGATGGGTGATTGATTTGTGGAGTAGATGCCCAGTCCGCCAGTTTCGTGTCACCACACTGGGGCGTATGCAGAATGGTTTAGTATGGGCCGCAACGATGGACTACGTAAGAAGGGTGAACGAAAGGTGATGTGCCTTGCCGTTCCGGGTATGCCATGAAAGTGATCTACCGCCTAGTCGAGGGCCGACCGCCCAATCACCGCCAATGACCGCCTAGGCCCAGCGCCCGATCCCGGACTGGCCAGCACCTTAATGCATGGCTTGTCACACGGCTTCGGGGGGTGGCTGGTTCCTCTGGCGGCTGGCCCTTCTAGCCAATGCCCAGAAGACTGGAGTCACTTCAAGTGACCAGGTCTCCAGGTTCAACATCGCGTGGTAACTAACTTGTAAGTAGTAGCCTTGCTTCAAGCCCTGCTGCAGGTGAAGCTGCCATTGGGAGTGACTTCACTCACTTTCGGCCTTCGTGTTGTGTGAGGCCGCGAATGACACGGTGTTCGAGCTACAACAGCCAGTGCAACGGCCGTCGCTAGGGTTTTCATCATTGTTCCCATTGACATCCACCAGCGGGAAGTGCGAGGTGTGCGAGGCGATCGGGATCCAGCATGCAACTTTCATGCTAAAGGACTTTACTGCCTTAGCACCTAGTAGTACTGGGGATAAAAGCAGCTTCAGCCATCGGGCTGGAATGATGTCGGGGCCCAACTGCGATTAAGCGCCCACTCAACCCAGGATCATTCATTGAGAAGTCTCCGAAGGTTGCCCCATTTGTGAGGACAGTCTTGTCCCGGTCCAAGAGCTATTAATGCTTGTAATACCAATGGAGAGCATGCAGTAAGGTTTGATTGAACCAACTGCTGCGCGCTTGAAGCCTTGCCCTATTCTTTATGCGACTTACGTGACCATGACCTTTTCAGCCTCCACCCGTTGGAAGAAGTGGAATGCATTGATCAGACCACGCCGTGTCTTCACATCCAAGCAATCTTCTAACCAGATGCGCATCTATCCCTATCATATCCTTCCGTGCAGCCCAGGAGAAGAACATGGTCAAAACCCGTCCGGATCGCCGTTCGGTCCTTCGTCTGCCAGCCTGGATGCATTCATCTTGTGCCACCATTCATGTGTCTCATCCGACGCCTCTCCAGTCTTTTCATCCCACGGTTTGGGACTCAATATGTAGTGGATGTTCTTGACTCGATCGTCCCTCCAGATCTCATCGTGAACTCCCTTCCATCTCAGTGTTTTCAAGGCATTATACACGTACGGAAGACCAACCCAGCGACCATGAAAGAGATCTCCAAGCAATGCCTGATCGGCAAAATCATAATTTGCTGTCTTGTCTCCGTCACGCAAAGCATGTGAGATTTTGTCGTAGGTACCTTGCCCTGGCACAACCACCACCAGGCCTCCATTTGGCGAACCAATGCCTGCTGTTGGTGGTGCTCCTTGCTCTTGTGCCTCGTCTGGCTTGTCATGCTGGGAAGTGAAAGCACAGTTCTCCGGGACCCAATGTTTCGGATAATGTGCCTTTTTGAGTGGATTACAGGCGCATGCATGACTTGCTGCAAAGACCCGTTGGCCATCTCCCTTCCGCTCGGCATCGTCCAGTTTGATATCCATCAGCTCATCCATGTTCCTCAGCACCATCATGTCGCTGTCCATTTGTACAACTCGGTCATATTCTGTAAGACTGAAAGGTGCCAGCTTGGTCCAACAGTCATAGAAGCGAGGGTCTTGCGTATATTCTTTTGGCACTGACGGCAGTAGATAAGGTATTTCTCTGGCCGGAATGCCGCGTGCTTTCAATGCTTGGAGTCCTTCATCTGGGAAGGTCTCCGTGTAGAGAGCTACCAGCGGGTACCGGCTTCCAACCTTCTTCAGAGAGTAGTCTAGCGTGAGCAGACCAGAAAGATATTTGGTATTCGTAATAAGTGTTGTCCAAACTTTCTTCGACATATTCGAACCCGAATCGAGATTGTCCTCCATCGCAACCAAGAGGTTAGAAGCACGAGATAATCGAAAGCACACTGAGCAACTCACTCAATTCATTCATGCTATCTATATCTTCATGACGGAAATGCTGTCCAAGACCAAGACCTATCCGTTTGACATGCAGTGGCACAAATAGTGATGATTGCGCCATGTTCTCCACACTGCTGAAAAATCACAATAAGTTAGTGGCATCTGCGGCTGAGATCTGAAGATCTGTCAGTGGCTTGGCCATCCCGGAGATAAGGGATATCGCTCATCCGGAAATAGTATTATGGTTGATGGTTGATGATTCATTATTTTGCAGTGAAATTTGCTTGTTTTCTGTGCACCCAGTCTGTAATCGGGGGAGGTGACAGCGTGGTGGGTTTGAGAGTCAACATCCTCTCCCGCACTGATGAGGAATTCCTTCCAACTTGGTCGTGTTCGCTCTCTCGGCAAGGCGTCTGCGAACAGTAGCCCGGGTTGCACATGTCCACAACGATAAGCAGGTCAGACAGCCCTCAAACTTCCGTTGCAGCAGCTCAGTGTCTAATATTGAACAGCTCCCTGGCAAATCCAGATACACAAGAACGCAGTAATGAAGCCATCAGCAAGGGCCAGCCGGCAAAGGCGCTACTGTCAAGTAACTACAAGGGTTTCGTCGCAGGTATCTTCTCTGGCATCGCTAAACTCACGGTTGGCCATCCGTTCGACACCATCAAAGTCCGTCTCCAGACTTCAGAAAGAACACAGTTCCGTGGACCGGTAGACTGCCTAGTACAGACGCTGCAAAGAGAGGGTTTCAAAGGTCTCTACAAAGGAGCCACCCCTCCGCTGGTAGGATGGATGGCAATGGACTCGCTCATGTTGGGTAGCCTAACGGTGTATCGGCGCTTACTGAGAGAGCATGTGTTTGCCAGATCAGCACTACGGCCTCAGATCCCAGGTGAGATGTTGGTGAAAGACAAGCTTCCGTGGTTCGGGCACGGAATTGCTGGTGTCATGGCGGGGAGTACCGTATCTTTCATTGCTGCTCCGGTAGAGCATGTCAAGGCGCGACTACAGACGCAGTACCAGGCAAATAAGACGGACAGATTGTATAGCGGACCAATTGATTGTGTTGGAAAGATCTTTCGTGCACATGGCATTCGTGGGGTATATCATGGACTTTTGGCAACCATGATTTTCAGGTCGTTCTTTTTCTTCTGGTGGGGCAGCTATGATGTGCTGAGCAGGTGGTTTGACAAGAATACGGCTCTTTCGACACCATCGATCAACTTTTGGGCTGGAGGACTCTCAGCGCAGGTCTTCTGGTTGACATCCTACCCCTCCGATGTGGTCAAGCAGCGTCTCATGACAGATCCATTAGGTGGAGGTTTGAACGACGGACAACGAAGATTTAAATCGTGGTGGCAGGCGGCAAAGACTGTCGGCAAGGAAAATGGCTGGAGAGGGTATTGGAGAGGATTTGTACCATGCTTTTTGCGCGCCTTTCCAGCCAATGCAATGGCGCTGGTGGCTTTCGAAGGAGTGATGAGAGCATTGCCGGATTGAGCGAAGTCGAGTGTCATAAGACGACTTTCTGTACAAAATAGTTTGATACCCCTTTCCACTCAGTTTAGAGATTATCAGCATTGTAAACCAGTGTTCCCGGCCACAATCCTGTCACAACACACTGGCATCATTGTGCGGTCATGTTAGTCTTCCCAACCTCTCCAGAATACATAGCAACTCCTCCGTCGCCTTCTGCGTAGAGGCCCTACTATGGCCATTCAGTCTTCATTACATCCGTTGAGCCGGGCTGACGGGTCTGCAACGTATACATCGCCTAACGGTTACTCTGTCCTCGCCGCAGTCAATGGGCCTGTCGAGGTACAGCGACGTGATGAACTGCCAGAAGAAGCGCACATGGAAGTCAACGTGCGGCCTCATGATGGTGTGGGTCAAGTGAAAGAGAGGCATCTCGAAGTCGTCATTGCCAGATTGCTGCGGGATGTGGTTCATCTCCACATGTTTCCACGGCAGATGGTGCAGCTTACCCTTCAGATTTTGAAAGGACCGGTAGACGACAATGCCATTGGCAAGACCAACCCACAGGCGGAAAGCGTAGGTCTCAAATGCATTTTTATGACTACGAATAACTGCACTCACTGATAGCTCGTCTCTCAGCACCTTCCAATGCTCCCTTGGCTTCTCAATGCAGCCTGTCTCGCCCTGATGGACGCAGCGATCCCGATGCGATGCATGTTCACCTCTACGATTGTCGCGCTTTTATCAAAGACGAGCGCCAGAGATCACCCTACCATCGAGGAGCTCAACGCCGCTAAGAGCTTACATGTGCTCACATTTAGTTCGAAAGATGAGTTGTTGCTGGCCGAGAGTGAAGGACAATTTAGCATGGAAGATTGGAATGCTATAGAGGAGAAGGCGAAGATCCTATGCTTGGGCAATCCGGATGCTATGATCGAGAAGGAAGAGGACAAGCCCCTGCAGCAACATATGAAGTCTATCGTTGAGGAAAGGGTCAAGATGGACGCTGGAGAAACGGATAACGGTTTCATGACAGAACTACATACAACCAGTTCAAAGATCATCTGACTTGATGCTCCCGGATATCACCTTTTGTTGACGAATCTCGGAAGCCTCAGGCTGATTTCACGAAACAAAATACATCTGGCCCACCGGCCATGAAAGAGGTGATACTCCCTGCGTTGAATCTGGCATATGCTATAAGTATGACAAATATTGGAAACATGCTGGGTCTAAATCAGCTCCTTCACTTAACACCGTGTCTGGTTAGGTAGATTTTGTTGGTACCCACTGCCATCAAACTGCCCCGTCCACAGAATGTGCAGCGCGTCGTGTCAGAGATTTTCTCCTTCCGCAACTTTGTCACGCGCCTGGTTACTGATCAAAACGACCTATCAGCCTACCTGGCGAAAAGTTATACTACGCAGATGCCATAGTCTGATCAGTTGGCCTGGTTGACTGCTTTGTATGATTGCAAGCTGTCGGCCGCCACCTGTAAGCTGTAGAAACCTTCAACGGACAACTCGGAGGACGCTGGCCGGTTCGACGGGCCCGGAGGCCGTTGAACTAACTTCATCCTGTGCATTGCGAAACTCTTGCAAATCCTTGGCGCTACCCTCAAATACTACTAGTAGCTGGCGCCCGCCTTGTCAAACAGAAACAGCTTTTTATGAGCCTTTTATATATCTGAATCAGATATGCTTTGTTCTAGAATGATGTGAGATTTCTTCTGAGATACAAAGAAATAATCGTGCAGATCTCAACTGATTAAAGTTCAACTTTCACATGGCAAGTTTTATTCTATCAATAAGAGTCATATATACCTAAGATTCACATGATTAGAATCAGAAGAAGCTGAGCATTCTTTTGGTATCCACCATTCTGGCGTAAAATGAGCGTTTTTTTTCATTGGTCACTGTGGACCGCC
>QQTW01001900.1_pt1 | contig 14937 bp, 9 predicted proteins | sample 1904831 | NCBI WGS metagenome assembly QQTW01 (sample SAMN09435610, study PRJNA476489) | Subsurface metagenome, whole genome shotgun sequencing project. | reverse complement strand
AGTTCAGAAAGTTCTGTTTTTCCATTTTGTTGGTTGGCAAGGGGCGTACCCCATTTCTTAGCGGCCATGGTGGCAGAGCCAAGAGACATCTGGAGCTATTCGACGGCTGTTTCTTTGGCACAGTCACATGAATCGCGCGACGGCTCGCGAGCTAACCACTTCAGGAAACAACAGGGGTGCATGTGCATGTGTGGCGGATATCCCTACTGTACATTCTACCTACCTAGGTACCTATATGTAGGTATGTGCCTTCCTTGCCAGCTAACGTCCAGTCAACTGGATCTTCAACTTTGCAGATATGGTTGTGATTCTTGCTGTATAGTCAACCCAGAAGTGTCGTGCTTTCTCCGCGTGCGAGGTTCTACCCTTGATTCTCTGGTAATCACAGCCGAGTGTTGGACTTTTACCCCTGTACCCCCATCCTGTTGTGATCTCGCTTCGTTGGGAGCCTGTATACCTATGTAGACAGGCTCCTCCACCTAGGATGGAGAACTGTGTGCGAGTTGATTCAACACCGAGCTCGCTGAACTTGGAGCTAACAAGTTTTCCTAGCCTTGTGATCATTATTACTGGTTATATCCAATGCTAGAATAGGCCCCACGATTGATATCATCGTGCCGGCAATTTTATATACCATTGATCCGGATAAGCTCATAAAGGGTTCGTTGCCTTGGGGATACGGATAGCTTAAAGTCATTTCTGACAGAAGCGATTTCCTTCGTCAGAGCCCCAAGAGAAGGACGGCGGTACCCCGTCGTCGCATGGCACTTTATACATCGCTAGTGCACAGTAATAATTCAAAGCCTCATTCATTCTTGTTACTGAAAGAAGACAAAGACTTCACTACGCCGCCCAGTGTAGCCTACATGGGTAACCAACCCACGAACGCCATGCTCGCAGACGCTCCCGTTGCCAAAGGCCTGATATCGCGACCAAGCACCACGCATGTGCAGAGTACAGGGAAAATAACCAGATCTGCCTTCGACCACTGAGCTCACGAGTAGACCAAGTGTAGAGCGAATGAAACATGACACGTTGGCAAGACGTCCAACGTACGCGACCAACCGCAGAACACGCCAAGACCGTCGAGAGGAGCAGAAAACCCCCTCTACCGAACTATCAAGGCTTCCTTCACCTCAGCTGCATGGCAGGCAAAAACTTCCTCAGCTGCACGTTGATGCCGATCTCGAAGATGCCCTCCTCGCAGCCGACATACAACGTCCTGCCGTCCTCGCTCATCGCCAGGCCGGCAGTCCTCACCCCCCACTGCGGCCCGTTACGCAGTCCAAAGGCCTGCCGTCGCAGCGATCCGACCTCGTAGCCTGCCCCACCTCCCGCTGCCGCACTGGTCGCGGTAGTCCGGCCGGCGGCAAGCGCCTGCGCGTCGCGCATGTTGCGCACGCGATCTCTGGCGCGCGCGAGCTGGTGCACGCGCTGCATCTCTGACAGGGCCTCGGTGAAGGGGGCGGGTGCGCGCGGGTGTGGCGGCTGGGTGTGAGTGGTGCGTGGTTCCGGATTGGTGGGGGTGGTGGAGGAGTTGAAGAGGGGATGCGGGACGCGGGGGTCGTTGGTGGAGGTGCGTGCCATGGCGGCTTCGATGATGCGCCAGGGCTCGTTGATGCTCATGTTTGCGGCGTTGGTGGTCTCGAGGGATCTTTGCGCGTAGGAGGGCGGGATGTTGTTGGGGTTGGTGATGTAGGTGCGAGTGGAGGAGGATGTGGGCGGAGCCGGGGCGGCGGGGGTTGTTGCGCTCGTGCTACCGGTACCTGTTCCGCTGCCGGTGCCGCCTCCGCTGGCCAGGACGACAGAGGCTTGGCGACGGGGTTGCCATGGCGGGCGATCCGGATCGTAGTTACGCTCGCGGAGAAAGTCGCGCAACGAGGAGGTGCCATGGATTGGCGGCAGTGCCGGTCTGTTGGAGTGAAGAGATGAGTCTGCAGCGGGAGGTTGTGGGGTCCTGCGCTGCTCGGTGCTCCCAAAGGTTGACGGAGTGTAGGAGATGCTCCGGGGAGTGATGCCTCGCTCGCGCGCCTCTTCGCGCTGTCTCGTCGTCCGCAATGCCTCCAGGATCTGTCGTTCGTGCATGGTCAACCCATGCGGATCGTTGTCGGACTCGACCACTCCTGCCTGCCGGCTCATCCGCCGACGTTCTGCTGACCATTCGATATAATCCCCCGCAAAGCTTCCCGTCACTGGCATTTGCAAGCCATCGGGAGTGGATCTGTTCCGGCGGGCGTTATCGGTTTCGATGACCGCCATGAGTTGCGCACTGTGATCAACATTCGTCGCAGTCGCCACACTGTCTGCAGTCTTTGTCTTCTTCACTTGGGCTTCGGAGGGATTCAGATGCAGCACTTGTCGCACGAGTAGACCTGCCCGGAGGTCGGCCACGCACACTCGGCCTTGGTCTTCACTCCATATGAGCAGATCCCAAGGGGCGGGCGAGAAGCACATCGTTCGCACTGCACCCGGGCCGGCCAAAGTATCCGGCCTTGAGGACGGGATTGTCTGCACGACTGCACCCTCTCCATTGTCGTCGGCGTTGAGCAACGCCGGGTCGAAAACAGTAATGTAGCCACACTCGGAACCCACGGCACACAGGTGGCCGGACGGAGACCATGCGGTGGTGAAGTAACCGGTATTCAAGGATGGGCTGGGCACGTGCAGCTGAACGACGGCGACGACATTCCAGGTATTTGGGCCCCAACGGGGCGACTCCTCAGCGGCTTTGGTTCTGCTGCGTCCGAAGAAATAAGCCTGGTGGTAGTCACCCACCGCCACCAGCATGTGGCCGTCTGGCGATAAGGTTGCGTGGTTCATGGGAAAGGGAAGATCCAGGACGCAATCCTCACATCCACATGAGAGGGAATACAGCCGAACGGTCTTATCGTTGTTGGTCAGAACCGCAATGACTTCGTCCCCACCCCTATCGCCGTTCTCAGGGTCCATGTGGTGAATCGATATGGAGTTAACAATCTCCTCCCCCACCCTTGCCATGCGGACGATTGTCGGAGGACTCCTCATTGTCGAAGTGATCCTTGCCCATGACGATCCTTCAAAGGCCCAGCTGCTGAAATCCATCGGCAACTCATTGTTTGCCTCCGGCTCTGTCAGATACTCGAGACTGATCGCGGAGAAGTGGCCGTCCTCCTCGCCGCCGATGCATAACCAACCGTGTCCTGAAGCCGTGCACCGCGCCTCAAATGGGAGGATGCAGATGTGGGTGCGCGATTGCGTTCTCGTATTGAGTCGGTAGACGTCCGGGCCGCTGGCATAGTACAGGACGTCGGGTTCCGGGGAGCTGATGAAATGCCTCAGCTGCCAGTGCCTGCGAGACGTCAGTGACAATCTCCATACATTGGGAGTATCCGCAACAATGCCATACGCGATGGGAATCTTCACAGGATAGAACGCCTTGTCAGGAAGTAGAAGTGAGTCCGTCGGCCGGCAACTGCGCCTCGAACCGTCAGCTCTGCGGACAGCGATGGGTAGCATGAGGGAGGAGAGCGGACAAGAACTCATCGACCGCCATGGCGATTCTCGCAACTACGTGCACATGCACCGGCGCTCACTTCACTCGGCGCGGGATCGGGATTGTCTGAATCTTGCGAAGAGGGGCCAAAGGCATGTAGTAGCTCCGCAGCTGTCGCATGCGCCGGTGGCCCAAAGTTACGTCATGTCACGGTTGGAATGCTGGGAGGAGAGGATTCGTGTCGAGGGTCGTTTCGGGACTCAAGGTTGTAATGGTGTATCTGAACAGTGAAATGCGCTGAGAACTGCTCATACGCACGGCGGGTTCTATATTGCCAGCAAGGTATGTAGCCAGCACAACGAGTTTGCTCCGCGATGGCCACGCCCCTACGGAGTAATGCCGCACGGTAAGGCGACTCGATCGGGAACTTCCATTGTATGTACCTTATTGTATTCGGAGATAGCTCTCGGGTCAATGTGATTATCAGTTCAAGGGCTTTATAGGTTTGAGCGAGTGCTTGATACCGGGTGATCTACTTGAGCAACGACTGCATCACGATCTTATGAGACAGATTGGGACGACAGAGGCTGTAGGCTGGAAGTCCTTTGCTTGGCTGGATATAAACTTGGAGGACTGAGTGTCGATTGACTTCTCCAGCTTTCCTCTCGTCTGATATCCGTCACGAAACTGTACGAAATTACCCTTTTGCTACTAGTGGCCGAGGTAGAACTTAAATACTCAGCTTTACGTAGCGAGGAGCCGCTAGTCCCGATTGTGCCTGTCGACCTCATCTCTCCGTGAATCTTCATTTTTTCTTTCTCGCCGCTTCTCTTCGCATCGATCATTCCCGCCCAATACTCACACTCCCCTTTCCCTCACAACCACGTTCGACGCATTCGTCTCTTCACTCCTGGTAGCATAGCAGCTCCCTCTTTTTCTTCGCGTCCTCAACATGTTGGCGTCACGACTTTCAAGAACTGTAAGTTTGTGAGAGCTGCGTCGTCTCTCCTCGACATAGCTCACATGGAGTAGATTCTGCCGCGAGCATCCGCAGCCGCATATCGCTCGCCTGCCACCAAATGTCTCGGCTCCTCCTTCGTACGAGGCTACGCCGATGGCGGAGATAAGAAGGTCAAGGGACAGGTCATAGGCATAGATTTGGGAACCACAAACTCCGCGGTGGCAATAATGGAGGGCAAAACGCCACGCATCATAGAAAACGCTGAGGGTGAGTCTGGTGTCGGTCATCACAGACCGGCGAGGTTCAGTCAAGGGAGCTACGGGCGCTGACAGAATCCTGCCACAGGAACCCGCACAACACCGTCGGTGGTAGCCTTTACAAAAGAGGGCGAGCGGTTAGTGGGTATTGCGGCGAAACGGCAAGCCGTGGTCAACCCCGAAAATACTCTTTTCGCTACCAAGCGACTCATCGGCCGCAAATTCACCGACGCCGAAGTCCAACGCGACATCAAGCAGGTTCCCTACAAGATTGTACAGCACACCAATGGGGATGCCTGGCTCGAAGCGCAAGGTCAGCGATACTCGCCTTCGCAGATTGGCGGCTTCGTTCTCGGAAAGATGAAGGAGACGGCCGAGTCCTACCTTGGCAGGAGCATCAAGAACGCCGTCGTTACTGTTCCCGCATACTTCAACGACTCGCAACGTCAGGCGACCAAGGACGCAGGCCAGATTTCTGGTCTTGATGTTCTCCGTGTCGTGAACGAGCCGACTGCGGCTGCACTGGCTTACGGCCTCGAAAAGGAGAGTGATCGCATCATTGCTGTTTACGATCTTGGTGGCGGTACCTTCGATATCTCCATTCTGGAGATTCAGAAGGGTGTGTTCGAGGTTAAATCCACCAACGGGGACACCCATCTTGGTGGTGAAGACTTCGATATTACCCTCGTGCGCCACTTGGTGCAGCAGTTCAAGAAAGAACAAGGCATTGATCTATCCAACGACCGCATGGCCATTCAGAGAATTCGTGAAGCAGCAGAAAAAGCGAAGATCGAGCTCTCATCCGCCCCCCAAACCGACATCAACCTGCCATTCATTACCGCCGACGCCACCGGACCGAAGCACATCAACTCCAAGCTGTCCCGGTCTCAGCTCGAGAGCTTGGTGGACCCTCTTATCCAGCGCACCGTCGATCCAGTTCGCAAAGCCCTAAAGGACGCCAATCTGCAAGCCAAGGACATTCAAGAGGTCATTCTTGTCGGTGGTATGACTCGCATGCCCAAGGTCACCGAGTCGGTGAAGAGCATCTTCGGTCGCGATCCGGCCAAGTCGGTCAACCCGGATGAGGCTGTCGCCATTGGTGCTGCCATTCAGGGTGCCGTCCTCGCTGGTGAAGTCACTGATGTTCTCCTACTCGACGTGACCCCGCTCTCGCTCGGTATCGAGACGCTCGGCGGTGTCTTCACTCGATTGATCAACCGCAACACGACCATCCCTACCAAGAAATCGCAGGTCTTCTCCACGGCGGCCGACTTCCAGAGCGCAGTCGAGATCAAGGTCTTCCAGGGAGAGCGTGAGCTCGTCCGCGACAACAAGCTCCTGGGCAACTTCCAACTCGTCGGCATCCCGCCCGCGCACCGCGGTGTTCCTCAGATCGAAGTGACGTTCGACATTGACGCCGATTCGATCGTGCACGTGCACGCCAAGGACAAATCGACGAACAAGGACCAGTCCATCACCATCGCTTCCGGCTCTGGTCTGTCCGACCAGGAGATCCAGAACATGGTGGACGATGCCGAGCGGTATCAGGAGCAAGACAAGGAGCGCAAGGCGGCCATCGAGGCGGCCAACCGCGCCGACAGCGTCCTGACAGACACAGAGAAGGCGCTCAAGGAGTTCGAGGACCGGCTCGACAAGACCGAAGCCGACAAGATCCGGGAGAAGATTAACGCTCTGCGCGAGTTTGTGACCAAGAGCCAGGCCGGCGAGGGCACCGCCACGGCCGCGGAGCTCAAGGACAAGACGGACGATCTGCAGAGCGCAAGCTTGACGCTCTTCGACCAGATGCACAAGGCTCGGAATGAGGCCAGCAATGAAAATCAGCAGCAGAGCACGCAGGAGGGCCAGACCAATGACGCTCCTTCGGACGAGAAGAAGCCTTGAGCTACTATTTGACACATTCTGACCTAGCTGGCTGCTTTCTGATTTCCCCTCCCTCTTCCACGCTGGTATCTGTTCCTGCCCAGCCTGTGGCTTTCGCATTGGTCGCCATCACCCGCTTATCTCACCATCTGTCCGATCAATCTGTCTTAGTAATCGTGCTTCAACATCCATCCTCCATTCTGTTGTAGAAAAGTTCACCTCTTCCCTTCACCTTCTCTCCCTTTTCGAGACCTGTCTTCTCTAGGGGTGTTGCTTGCTTTCGCTAGGTGCATCCACATAAAGGGAACGCGTTGATGCCACACTGCGATTGGACGAAACGGTGTGTCGGTGCCGCTTTTTGTGTCGCAGTGTTTGTACAGTAAGATATTACTTAGGCTAGGACATGATACTAATGGCGGACTCTCCCCTCACAAGCTAAATATATTGAGTTCTTGAATCCTTGTGTTTTGGTATTGGACAAGGATTTCCAGAAGGATCAAGCTCGACTAAGAAGTGGTTTCTCCGTGCTGGATATCCAGGTTCCATGCTAAGAAGCCCGCAAAGATATAGACTAAGGTAGGTTTAATTTCTCATTTCAAGCAGTGATGCCTCTCAAGGGCAATGATGGATACGTTAATCGATCATTAAGAGGCAAGCAGCAACATCTTCAAAATATATACGCGTTTGTGCAGCGTTGTATTGTCTATGTCCGCACGACCTGAACTTTTATCTCAAATGCATCAAAGGAGCCGCAGAAGCTAGACACGAGAATGGTCAATCTGACTCTCTGCACCATCTCACATCCCGTTGCAGCTGCTAGGAGTGGTGGATCTGAGCAAATTGCTTTCCATACCGAGCTACTGACCCTTCTGGACCTTCTCAACCTTCTCCTGCACCTTTGCGAAGAGCGGATGGTCCTCCTCCAGACCCGTCAGCTTGGCAGTTGCCTCCTTGGCCCCAAGATCCTTCAAGATCTTAGCCAGCTCGAAGCTCTCTTCATCGCCCTCGACGTTCTGGAAGCGCAGCGCCATCTCGACAGCCTCAAGCAGATTGTCCACCGAGTCCCCCCCAGCCGCAAGCTCGGAAGCCGGGCCGATAAAGCGCTCCTTGCGGGAGAGCTTGCGCAGCGGGGCGCGGCCGACACGCTCGACCTGGTCCGCGAGCGCCGGGTTGGAGATGCGCTGGACGATCTTATCGACATACTCGCTCTGCTCCTTCTCGGCGATGCCGTGCTTCTTGACGATGAGGTGGGCCGTCTCCTTGAGCGCGGCGCGGACGGCGTCGTGGATCTCCTTGTCGGCCAGGGCCTCGTGGATCAGCTTCTTGCCGCGCGCGTAGCCGAAGTAGGCCGCCGTCGCGTGGCCCGTGTTGACGGTGAACAGCTTGCGCTCGATGTACGGCGTCAGGTCGTCGACAAAGTGCACGCCCTCGATCTGCGGGTGCTGCGTCCCCTTGAACCGGCTCAGCTCCACGCACCATTCGTAGAACTTCTCGATCCGCACGTTGAGGCCTGCGTCCGGTGCCTGGCCGGGCACGATCCGGTCGATGGCGCTGTTGGCGAAGCGTGCTTTCGAGTCCAGCGAGGAAAGGACGGACTCGTCGAGCTTCTCGCGGATGAAGCCGGCTAGGGTGTCAGTTGCTCCGATGGCGTTCTCGCACGCGATGACGGCAAGCGGCTCGTCCTTCTTGCGGCCGTTGATGCCCTTGGCAATGACGGGTGCGATGAACTTGAGAATGTTGGGGCCCACGGCACAGGTGACGAGGTCGGCGGTGGCAATCTCCTCGACGACGTCGCTCTCGTTGTGCTTGGAGTTGATGGCACGGTAGTGGTCGATTTCGAATGTGGCTTCGCCGTCTGGGCCAATCTCGGTCACGGTGTATTTGGGCGTCTTCTGCAGAGCCTCGACGATGTTGTCGACGACATCGACGAAGACGACCTCGTAGCCGCTCTTGTGAAGGCTGTCACATGAGATAAGCTTGAAGTCATAAAAGAGCTCGTTGATGACGTACAATTCAGCTACAAATCCTCTCCCGATGTTGCCTCCTCCGAAATGAATTGCTTTCTTGTCGTACATTTTGCTTTTGAATCTAGAGAACTCGATCAGCTCGTTGGGCGTGTGAGAGGAATTGGTGATGCACAGTCGATCCGTTGACGTCGATTGCGGGGTTGAGTTTGCAAACAAATGGAGGGGCAGAATCTAGAAAGTCGAGGGTTGGGCTACTCAGAATAACACAGCCCAGCAATTGCAGAATAGGAAACTGTCTTTACGAAGCTATGCAGGAATGAGATTAGACGTACCTGGAGTGATCGAAGAATCCCAATTGAAGGTGTCAAGAGTGAGGTTGGGATATCAGAATTCAGAAAGAAAATTCATGTCGGAGTGGGGGCTTTATGCAAAGTTGCTCCTGTAGCGTGGACGAGCCCCCGGGTTGCACCAACCGGAGAGGGCCACACCTACAATTTGCCGGTCCAATGCCCTTCTATGAAATATCGACGAGCTAGAATCTGTTCAGGAAATCATTGCGGTCCGTGATTGATCACGGATCAAAAAGGTGGTCTTGTTATTCATTGAGGCCGCCTGAGCTCTCACGATGAACTACCACACAAGTCACCACGTGCTGAGACATTTCCCCTGCCTCTATCTGGACGCCAATCAAGACACACGAACATAATGAATGGACAAATGAAAGTCTCGAAACGCCAGGAGACCGTGCATTCTGCCTTGAGAATTACCCCCAGTGCTGCTCCAAGCCAGTCCAGTCCCAACGATGACGCAGCATTACCCCTTGACACTCTGTCGGCCATCACACCGTTCTATGCTTGAGCTCAGAAGCTTCGCCGACACAGGGAGTACAATCTCTTGGGTGCTCCGCAACGCCTAGGAATCCCGCGACGCGTTTGTCCGCGATGCCAGCAGACTCAGCTGAACCCCCGGGTACCTATCAATGATCTCCGTATAAATCTCCGCGTGATGAGCCATCAGCAAGCTTGGCTCACTTGCTGCGAGAACCAGCATCGCATCGACGCCGCTCGCTATGGGCGTCGTAAGGACGTTGGTTATCTGAAAACCGATAACGAATGCGATAGCTACAACAGTGTCAGTGTACTCGCCTTCGCGGTTGTACGTCGGTTCGGTTTTGATGAGGTAAATGTATGCGAACAGAGCGCAGGCGTATCCGATTGTGACTGCACCCATGGTGAGGGCTGGCCCGATGACCAGCTCGTTCACGGCCACGTATATGCCGGTATCCCTGAGCGAGCTGCGCTTTGAGTCAGTCATTGTTGGCTGAATCTGCAGCTTCGAAGCATAGCATAGCGAGAGAGAACAGTTACCTCCATGTGCTTCTCGTAGCCCGCCAATATCGCGTGCCATGGTGATACACGTCCCTAAATGCGTATCGACCGCCCCATCTGTGCAGACCGTTCACAAGCTTGACGAGGCACTGCAAGTTCCTGTAGATTATCTCTTGCCCTGCGGTGCATGTGCCGTTATGTCTTTGGACCGCAATCGAGCAGGCGTACCGAAGAAAATTGAAGATGACCATCGTGAAGCTGCCCAGACTGATGCTGCTGAGTCCGCATTTGAAGCTGATCATGAACGCTCTGCAAGTGTCACCGATGGGCGACCCTGTCGAGTTGTAGAACCATGATTCTGTCATGCCGCACACCGTCATGTACATGGTATTCTTGAGCCATTCAAAAACCCAGTATGCTGCGATCGACGAGACCCAGATCATTGCGGTGTTCACCTTGCGAGATGGCAACTCCCTCGCAGCTGCAGTGTCGGCCGCGGGAGCTGCCTGACGTACGGCAAGCAGCGAGACCAGCACCATTATATACCAAGCACTCAGGACAACTGCAACGCAACCGCTGATAGCACTGAGAGCATGGACATGCCCATAGCTTCTGGAGGATCGCTTGCTGTAACGGAGCATTGCACAGCTGAAATCCATTCGAGGATGCCACATGAAGAAGAAGCACGAACCAAGTAAGGAAAACCCCATAAAGACGGAGCCACCGGCCCAGTACTTCTTGGTAAGCATGAAAGTGGACATCGAGAACCCCAGTGCGATGTGAGAGAGGTGGGTGACTATGATAAACTTCTGGGTGCAGAAACGAACGAGGCACACGTAAATCGAAGCAAGCCCGACGGCAGTCAAAATGCAGAACATGAACAGTAACACTGCGTGCAGACCGAGTGCGGTCTCCTGACTGGGATGGATAAGGTCCGTTTCATCGAACCCGCCGATGTAGGCTGGCGCGATTGAAGCATAATCAGTGCGCATTCTGGAAAGACTCGAGGAACACTCACAGAAATCTCTGAACGCAATGATAGACACTCCTTGGAAACTTAAAAAGGTGAGGAAAAACTATCGTAGAGCACACTTGTCAGATTCGCGCCCGCTGATTGAAGTGCCAATGGAGTCGAGCTATCGTACCAGAACTGCAGCCCATCCATCCATCCACAATGACCGCAAAAGTTGAACAATCGGATCAGGAAAAGGACCAGTGCTCAGCCGTGCATCTGGTATGTTTGGCTCACTGCTGGTTGCTGGTTCGGACGCAGTGCTTGGGCCGGCTGCAACTGGACGTCTCGTCTGTATCTCAAGGTCGTCGTCATTGCGCCGGTGAGGGCGCACTGGTGGCCACATCGTGTTGGGTGCAACTGGTCGCATGTTCTGCATTTCATGCTCGTCGACATGGCGCTCATTGTATTGTGCTGGTGCCCTCCTCGCGGCGAGTGCAACTGGACGCATGGCCTGCAGCCCATGCCCGTCGACATGGCGCTGATTGTATTGCGCTGCCCACGGTGTGATGGCTGCAATCGGGCGCATGTTCTGCATCTCATACTCGTCCTCAACGTGGGCGTGGTGCTGCACTGACGTTGACATTTTTTTTAAAGGAGAGTAAAATAGTGAATGTAAGCTGATAATATGGAACGACCTGTTTAAGCATAGAATTGCCGAGTGACTGCGATGTGGACGATAGACTTGAAAGCAAATGGCAAAGAGAAGACAGCAGAAAAGCCCCAGTACAGTATGACCCGATTCCTTCCCGGTTAGCTATCCATTTCTTGCTAGGTCGCGGCTTCCCTTCTTCAGGCTGATCGGCCGAAGCAGGACGGTTTACATATTGGAAAGACCGCATGCTCCCTGCCTCTGACGGAAGAAAGCTACCAGACTCAGAACTCATTTCAGATTTCTAACTTGGTTGTTTCCAATCAAGAAAGAACAGACATGAGACTTTCAGGAAGGCATAGGCCTCCAGATGAAGTGACTACGACCAGCAGAAGAATGACGATGAATGAAAAATCAGTTCGTCTTTACTTACTGTGACCGCGCTTTAGGAAAGGACGTTCCGGTGAATCATGCCAAAGGAAGAGCCACATGATAACATTCCATGTTACTAGGCAGCATGTCCGACGTGACCAGGCGAACAGCGTTAAGTTGTCAGATAGACATTTATATCCGTTCCCAGCTCAATATTGACTCCCAGTTACGCCTCAGCACTAACGTGCGAGCGGAGCGCGAGTTGGGACATTTGTCATTGATGAAACAATGTGCCTTGGTGCAACCCGTAGCCGGCGCGTCGCTACGCCACAACTTCTTCACAGTGATTCTGATATGAAGCCGGATTCTCCTTCGGATGAGGTCTTCTTTGACCAAAATACGCACCGAGTCCCAGCGTTGTCAGGAGCCTGCGATTGAGAGCCTGGCCTTTGTCGAGCTTCAACTCCAGTCCCGCACTGCTGAATAGGTTCGCACACTGCGGCACACAGTCTCTATCCCTAAGGAGGTGCGGGTCGTGGAGTCCAACACAAACCACACTGGGCATGCGCTCTGTAGAAATGAAAATGCGCCAGCTCAGCGCTGGTGTATCAGAAGCCAGTGCTGCAAGTGAGCCTTATGCTAATCGGCAGTCATGAGGCATCGTTTCTTGTATACGAGTAGTAGTTTTTAGCATCCACGATGTGAACGAGAAAAGGAGAGGTTTGACATCTGGAGCTGAAATAATGAAGGTACGGTACGTACCCAAGAGGTACAAGGGTACTTCGTCCTCGGTATCCCTGAATGCCACATTTCTAAATCCAATAACGACAGCGGTATCCGAATATCACCCCAACCATACTCTACACGCTGTCCATTAACCTAAACGCGAACGGCACAATGAGTCTGGCCACGAAAACCCAGTCCCAGAAGATCTTCGAGAAGTTGAAGACGAGGCCGGCAAACAAGGTATGAGGGAGCGCATTGATTTGCGATCCTTTATGTTGACTCGGCCCCTCAGATATGCTTTGACTGCGGCACCAAAAACCCGACATGGTCGTCGGTCCCATTCGGTATCTACCTCTGCCTGGATTGCTCAGCGACACATCGGAATCTCGGGACGCACATATCCTTTGTGCGCTCCACCAACCTTGACAGTATGCCGGTCTGAGCCGTTCGTCTGCCCCTCAGCTGACTGGCCTTCCTTAGTCTGGCAATGGGACCAGCTGCGGATCATGAAAGTCGGCGGAAATGAGTCTGCGACAAAGTATTTCCAATCGCATGGCGGCTCGGCTGCCCTCGCAAGCAAAGACGCCAAAGGGAAATACACGTCTAATGCTGCGAACAAGTACAAGGAGGAGCTCAGCCGGAGAGCAGCCGCGGACGCGGCACAGTAAGTGTGTCTCGAGGGTTAGGGGAGGCGTGTCTAATAGGGCTCAGATTCCCTGGCGAAGTCTCGATTACTGACGTGCCTGACGCGCCGATGGTGGACGGTACGAGCACGCCTTCAGGAGAGCCGGACGGCGATTTCTTCTCGTCGTGGGAGAAGCCTACGATCAAACGCCCCAGCAACCCGCCCTCGCGAACGGGCACCCCGCCAGCAGGTAGCCGTACGGCCTCACCATTCTTGAACGCTCCCGCCAACGGCAACGGCGCTGGCCGGCCAAAGTCCCCATTGTCAGGGGCAGAGAACCCCACCAGCGCACCTACCACCAGCGCACCACCTACTACTCGCACGACCTCGTCCTCCGCCATAAGGAAAACCGCTTCAGCCGGTGCACCGCGGAAGGCTAACATTCTTGGCGCCAAAAAGTCCAAGCTGGGCGCCAAAAAGGTGTCCGGTAACGAAGGACTCGACTTCGAAGAGGCGGAGAAGAAAGCGAAGGAAGAAGCCGAGCGGATAGAAAAGCTTGGCTATGACCCCGACTCGGAAGAAGCGGCTGCGGCCAAACCGGCTACGCCGGCTGCTGGTGACGAGGCGCCCAAAATCGCGAGTCCGAAGCCGATGAGTCCTGGAAGGGCAGGATTTGGAGCAACTAAAGGCCCAGAGAGGAGCAGTAGTGAACTGGAGAGGTTGGGGATGGGAATGGGTCGGTTGGGCTTCGGACAGGTTGGGGGCAGTAAGCCTGCAGCCAACGCCCCTCGAAAACTGGGCTTCGGATCAACCGGTGCTACGAAAGCTGTGGAAGATGGTGAGCTGCTACTCTCAAAATTCCCCGTATGCCAGAAGAACATGGCTAACGATGTCCGGCAGACGACTCCGAACAATATGCGCGCAGCAAATTTGGCACCCAGAAGGGCATCTCCTCTGACGAGTTCTTCGGCCGCGCCGCTTTCGATCCTGCAGCGCAAGCAGAGGCAAAAACTCGTCTTCAGGGCTTCGAGGGCGCTACTTCCATCTCCAGCAACGCATACTTCGGACGGCCCGAAAACGATGGCCCCGCAGAGGACTACGGAGACCTCGAAGGTGCAGCAAAGGACGTATTGAGGAGGTTCAACATAACGGCTGGGGATGATCTTGACAACTTGACCCATATCTTAGGCGAAGGTGCCACAAAACTTCGAGGTAAGTCCTCTTTCCGGCTACTCGTCTTGATGGGAATCGAGCAGGGTGTGGTTTTGTGTATTGCGTGCTGACGAAGGGCAGGCGCTGTCAGGGACTATCTCAACCGGTAGATTGTAAGATGAGCTTCTGTAGGCTCATGCTTATAGGGTGTGACGTCTCGAGTGTGTGCTTCAAACTTCCTTGGCACAAGAATCAATTCCCGAGTAAGCTGTCGCATAATGGAGTCGGTTTCATGAATAAGTGAACGAGGCGTTAGTTATGATATCATATAGAGCAAGTTTGGATTCTTGAGCCTTCACCATTGCGACATGGCATTCCATAAAAGGAGATGAGGCCTACGCAGTGACAAAAGTACTTTTCTCGAGTGATTGACTCGGTCCTCTGACAATATATCAACGCTTGTCTTCTGAACCTTCAAGCTGGATGTCCAAGGGCTCATAACAATACACCGATCCGGTGGAGCCTGCCGCCACGCCTAACACCTTCCATTGCACTGAAGCAAAAGCATATGAAGCATCCAGCCGCTCATGAC
>QQTW01001899.1_pt1 | contig 14942 bp, 18 predicted proteins | sample 1904831 | NCBI WGS metagenome assembly QQTW01 (sample SAMN09435610, study PRJNA476489) | Subsurface metagenome, whole genome shotgun sequencing project. | reverse complement strand
AAGAGCAGAGGCCAAAGACGAAGAATGTAATCAATGTGTGCTTGGTCTGGAGAACGAAGACAGCGAGTAGATGGGCGAAGTAGAGCAGACGAGAGTAACCCGTCTCTTGTTTACACAGGGGCACATGCTAGCCGGCATTATATAGGTACAGGGAAAGAACGAAGGACATTCGTGCTAGAGAAAACAAACAGCGGTACCTGCATTGGTACCTACCTAGAAAGGAAGGCCCCCTCCCAGGGCGCCAGGATAGGAAACCCTCAAAACAGCCCATAGCACTTTCTTTCAAAAGCTCCTACAAGACATTACGACTATAGGAGAGTTTACAAGTAGACTCCCCAATGACAAACAGAGACTGCACGCAGCACAGCGCCCACAAAGATCAACACAGAGGGCAGGCGGGAAACCGAAAACTCCCTCAGTTTAACCTACTGTTTGATATGACGATTCAAAAAGCAGAATCAAGAGCAATGCTCTTGGGAAAGAGAACTAGAAAAATACTGAATCTGCTTGGCCAGAGAACGAGAAAGGAGAGCGATCGGACAGTCTCATCAGCAGTCGCAATGCCCAGTAGGAATTGCAGGCGTTACAGAGCGTCTATGCATCTCCATAGAATCTGCAGAGCTCGTACAAAGCTCCCGTGGTTTGGACACTATTGTTTTTTTTGCCTGTCGGCTGGCAACGCTGTTGAGCCATTTACCGGTCGCAGGTGCTGGCCCGAAGGATTAGGCGAGGAGATGACTGATCCGAAAGCTGGGCTTTGAAATCCATCATCATGCATTATGTCCCTCTCACAAGACGCTCTTATCACGAAGGCGATGATGAGGATGTTACTGGAAGAGCCAGGAGGCCATGAAGAGGTGAGGTTGGATCAAGGATCGGTTGGTTCGTATCGACAGACGGAGCACACCGGCTATACTTGCCACCCTACGGTGAGGCTCAAGACAGTAAATAGACCTACTTAGCAAGCCCTGTTCACGTGCAGTTTTCGACATCTCTTGTGCCGAGCTCATTTTGATTCTACTCTACTGTCCGTCTCTGCTTCATCAAAAGTCGTCCTTGCTTCTTAATTCTCACTTCGTGCTGGTATTTCCAACTTGCTGTGGATACAGGTCTTGTACCCTATCGGCAACATCCGAACCTCCTTGCCCCCTGATCTCATACCAACATACAAAGACAACAAGCAAGATGTCCGGAGAGCTGCCTTCTTACGAGGAGGCGACTTCTCGAGACCCGTGGACAATCATCGTTCCCTATCTCGAGCCAGCTGACCTCAGTGCTCTAAGTCAAACTTGCAAGCGCATCGGAGAGCTTACGACGGAAGTATTATGGGCGGACCCAGGCGAGCATTTCGGCAACGAAGGAGAAGAGATATTCAGTAAGTCTAGAAAGACTGCCGTTTCATAATCTTAACTCACTATTACTTCAGCTTCGTGTTGCAAGTTCTTGGCAACGCTACCCGTTGCAAGGTTGCGCACTAGGAGAATCACTCATACTCTGGACCTCACTCGAGTCAAGCGCCGATACGCATATTACTCCAGGATTGACGTCTCTTGGCTCCGGACCGTCCTCGATAGTCTACCGAATCTTCAGTCGCTGGCTGTGTCCGCCCTCAATGAATTCGACGTGGCTGCCCTGCGCTACCTCCGCGCCATCAACCGACCACTGAAGGATCACGACGGCCGCCTCTTGACCTACAGCCTGCGGCACTTGACGGCAGCCTCTCTCAGCAACGTGATCATCCCAAGCCTATCCGATGCGTTGGACTGCCTGCCGGGGTTGATTTATCTAGACTTCACTGACACGTGTGCCGTCAATGACATCAACATACTGGAGCAGATTGGATCAGAGGCAAGGTTTCCAAATCTCGAGATACTTAAACTTCGCAATATTTATCTTGACAGTATTGGGTTGAAGTATGTAACGAAAGGCCTGGGCACTCGGGTCTGGAGTCTTGATGTGCGAGGAAACTGGCTAGATGACGTTGCGGTCGAGTTTCTGATCAATGACTGCTTTCTGCCTCGTCAGCACGTTTCTCCACTGAGCTACCACCAAGAACAGATGGACCACATGACCGGAGCGGGACCAGCAGATGATATGGTTGGCGTCATACGTCGTCTAGCATCTGGGCCCAGCTCGCAAGGTCCCCGCCGTCACCAATCGGGTATCACACATTTGTACATCTGCGACAATAGAGTCTCAGTGCGCGGCGCGAACCTTCTGCTAGGTATGTGGCGGTTGATCGCTTTGGATTTCGGCGAACTCAGGATGCCATGCGAAGATCCAGACGGGCCTGGAGAGCGGTCCCGAAACATCTGTGCAGTCGAGATCTTCACCGCGCATCTATGTCAGGAGCTCGGTGCCGGTATGAGGATGCGCTATCTCCGAATCGATTCGCGCCTCGTTTACGGAGACGCCGACTTGCTCGATGAGGACCCAAATCGTGCTCTCGGAGCTTGCTGGCCTAGCGGATGGTTCCAGTTCAGACACGGCGAGCTGGTTTACTATAGCGAACTGCTAAGCCTCGGGTTTTATACCTTGGCATTGACCGATGTTCCGAGTAAGAGCAGGTATGGCTGGATTCCCAGGACCTTTCGGGCTTTTCTCGCCAGCTGCAGCGATACCGAGAGTTCGCTTGGTGGTGATGCAGCATACATGCTGAGAGAACTGTGCCTTGAAATACCCCGTCCGCGTTCCTGCTGGGCTGACCAGATTCTGCAAGCTTACGATCAAGAATGCACTGGGGGCGCTCATGAGGGTGACTTTACAGTACCCCCGGAGGTTGAGTTTTCTTTCTTTCCCACTTGGACGTCAGACGAACGCGATAACGGAGCCTCCACCCAAGAGCGCGCACCAAACAGAGTAGCTACTCCAATTCCAGAGGAGGAGGATCCGTTCGAAGGTGATATGGTTAAGGTACTTCAGGCATATCGGGAACACGATCCTTGGAAATGGACAGGCAAGCTCACCGTCAGCCGTCCTCCACGGTTTCTCGACGAACCAACACCACCTCACGACACCGATCCTTTCGTTGTGATTTGAAGAGCGATATTAACGAAACGGCACGCTATCTACGAATCACAGTCCTTGCATAGCGGAACATGATGACTTCAATACCCCGGCGGCTTCATTTATTCCTCGCAGTCTTCATCTCCTCTTCGCGTTTCGCTTCGACTCTACCCAGGAAATCCATTCGCCCGAGATAGCCTTCTTTGGCCTTGGTCGCGTCATCGAGCTCTTCCGCGATCCCTTCCTTGTCAACGAACCCCGCCCAATCTAACTTCGACTTCTCGATCGTGTTTAATTTCGGTCCTTTATTGCCTCCAGCCGGGGTGAGCCCTTTGACCATTCCGTCAGGGTTGGGCTCAAACATAGACGTCCTCTTCTTCGGTCTCCGCAACGGCGGCTTCGTCACCGGTGCCGACGAATTGTTACCTTCCTGTAATGATTGAAGATATAAACGAGCTTCTGCCGAGGATTTCGGGACTAATTTCTCTTCTGTGATTGTCTCGCCGGCGAAGATGTAGGTGCGCTTGATGGTGATCATGGTCTCTGTACTAGGTGGATCGGATATCTGAGCTGGCGTTGGATCTACACGTCTATGCTGTGTACCATCCTCGAATAATGTACCATCCGTCCTCCCTTGCACTAATGTCGGCTTCGATGTATCAGCGTCAGGGACTGTTTGCGCAGCCTTCAAATCCATTTCGTCTTTTTTCCGTGCAGTCGTCATACTCCGCCACAGCGCATCGACATCTACAGTCGCATTACCTGTGCTGGCAAGAGGTTTTCTTTCTTTTCCCCTGCAAGCCAGGATGTATCAGTTGTCAAATCTTTCACATTAACGCGAATGAAGTAGAGACCGCTAGATGTACTGACTCCTTCGCTTTCTGCGCCCTAGTCTTCACCAAGCCCCCCTCGCCCCCTTCGTCGTCATCGTCCACATCAGCGTCGCCGAGCTCACCCTTCGCCTTTCCTTTCCGGCGCTTCCCCTTCCGGATCGTAGCTTCATCCCCTGAGTCAAGCTCTGCTAGCTCATTTCCCTCCGCCACCGTCGTAGTCTTTGCCTTCTTAGCCCCCACCTCTTTCCCGTGTTCCTTCCGTTTCCTCTTGCCTTTACCACCTGCTATCTTGTCGTCCTCACCCACACCGTTGACCTCATTGTCAGAGCCACTTGAGTCGCTGACAGGCGCGTCCGCGTAGGTCTCAGGTTTGAAATCCTCGTCCTCAGATGAATTGTAGTCATCTTCCTCAGTCGTAGTGGGTATAGGTACTGGGGTGTGAGTTTGTGAGGCTGAAGAGACAGTCTTGGAGAGCGATGACATGGTTAAAGAGAATTGTAAGGGACTTGAGGTCCACACGATGATGCTGAAGAATTCAGAGCTTATACGTAGAGAAATGGAGAAGCGAGTCACGTCGCAGTTAAGGTACAGTATGCTGGCTTAGTAAGCGGGATTACCTCCAATTAAGGACCAGCAGACATGCAATTTGAAGGTCATTTATAGTATAACCATTGACTAGATGAATTGCCGTGGCTGATTGTCGGGTATACGCCGGTGCATGAATAATGAGCTTTTGGGCTATTGTTTAGGGCAAGCCACAATTCTAGGGAATGTGATCGTTAGGTCCCCAGAGCCTAAGGTACCCACAACCTCTCTGTATCCTACGAGGTGCACGACATAAGTATCGGGCAAGCTATGAAAGTAGTTGCAGATACAGATTTGGATGCGGCGCATTGCGACGTGGATGGCTGGAAGCCATTCATGGATACGAGGTAGATATATCAATCCTTGTCCGATCTGCGGCACATGGAGGGCCTGCCAGGTAACCAAATGAGGAAATTCGCATTTCTAGCACAATGCAGTCTGTTTGGATACTGCTTGTGTCTAGGTGAGAATCTCTCCTATTGACCTGTGCGATACAGGTTCAGTGGTAAAGCCCTATCGCGAAACCCTGCCATACAAGTACGCCGATTGTACACCGAGCCTTCACACCTCCTCACACGGCTTTTCTATTTCTTTTCCGCGATCTTCTCCTGGACCATACCTCCGATCGTTCCCGTCTCCTTGAAGTTCTTCCCAATCATGCCTTCCTTGTCCAGCGGACCGCCGATGGATTGTGCGGTACCACCGAGGGCACCGTCAGCTACGCAAAACCAACAGTCAGACCAGTTCCTCGAGGTGGTAGAGGGCGCATATCTTTCCGGACCAAACGAACCTTTGAACATTGAGCCAATCGCTCCATCCTTGTCGAACATGCTCTTTCCGGTCCCGGTCGTCTTCTCGCCGGCGGCGGGCTGTTGGATATTAGAATCTTGTCGGAGTATATTGGGATGAAGAGTACAGGGCATACTGTCTGATTGACGGACTCATGGATGCCAGTGGTGAGGTCCTGGTCTTTCAGAGCACTATTGGCACCTGACTCAAAGGTTTTGGCAGAGCTGTCTCCGTCCATATTGTTTGACATTTTTGAGATTCTTGATTTCGATATGAGATCTGTATGGGAGTTTCTGGGTGAAGAAGTTCCGAGTATTTATTGAATGGAGATGATAAAAGTCGTCGAAGTGACTTAACTTACCCGGGACCCCTCGGTGGGGCTTATAAGCGTCATTGCGAGATGAAGCGACGGGTGGATTGACGTCAGTCAACAATTACCTCACCGTTACACCAGATACCTTATTAAGGTGTGGACCAGAGAACCAAAGCTTGGGCATGAGCTTCGTCAAAGAGAGAAGCACGGCCATTGCACAAGGTACCTAAAGAGAGCCATGAAGCACCAAGGTAGTAACTCTTCTGTGCAAGAGTCTAAACTTACGTAGGTGATGGCTCTCGCCTTGGATGTCATAAGAAAGATTTATGCTTCTGATATATCATTCAGCGTCTTCGGTATACTCTTTAAGTGATGATCATATGTATACATGAAGAACATCTATGTCTATCTTATCATCCCGGGCTTCCCAACAGAAAGGCATCTTAACCAACACGCTTCATACTCAGCACGGCCTTTCCCAAGCCTGTCTTCTGGAATTTCTTTCCTTAGAAGTCTTGATGAAACGAAACAAAGACTATTGTGAACTATTACAGAAGGCAAATTTACTTGTGGAATATCGGCTAGAATTTATCACTCGGCAAGATACTCCCTTAGTTTAAGTTGTTCGTGGGGTAAGCTATAAATAGGGGCACGTACCACAGGCAGAGGCGATGATTGCAGCCGCTTGACCTCGTCGTCTCGCTGACTCCACTCTTGATGCAAAACACTCCATGGACTATGCTTGTATATAACTTTCGACAACCCCAGCTTGGTAACTTGTGAGAGGTTCTCTTACTATGCGTACATCTTGCTTGCGACTCTGACGGTGATCGATCGGGCCAAGCTCTCGGTAGAAGGTAGGAGCACAAAGCGCACGGTGCGTAGGACAAGATCGAAATCGGTCATCTGTGCAGAATTAAGATAATCGTGACACTGTGTACACAGAATTTACATATCAAACTCGCTATCAAACTGCCTTGAATAGGCAAACTAACATACATTTCAAGTTAGGGGCGCGAGAGGAGTAACAATCATAATCGTATTAATTATTTCTACGGAGTGTTTCCTTTCCTACGGTCCACGGATAACGCTAATGTACTCGAGCACCGTACGTTTGGTGGCGTCGATCTGCTGGTCACCGCTGGACCCTCGTTCCATTTCCAATTCGCAGGCGGGCCTGATCATACTAAGTTACCATTAACTTAACAACCCCCAATTCTGGGTTGGTCTTGATGCTGACAGCTGCAGCTTTGCGGAGGGCGTCCAATACATCTGTCTTCAATGGACTCGAGGAATTTTGCCTCGTCTTTCCTAATTTTAAAATCTCTACTGCGTGTCTGTCGCCTAGAAACAGTCCATTGGCCCCAGATTCTAGACTCTTACATTTTCAGCTCTGTAGCTGAGTTGCTTCTTCTTCTTGCTCCTTCGTGCTCTCGTGCTCTCGTGCTCTCGTGCTCTCGGACATTTACGACCTTTCTACAATCCTTGATCGTGGCTACCAAATAAAGTATAGTTTAACCTGTCGTATAGAACGCCCCTTCAGCCTCGAGGGCCAACTGCACCCAGTTGCGAGGGAGGATCTCGAGCAGCCACAGTACTCCGGACTACCAACTCCCAAATTCTGAACGAACAATGCCGGTATCAATCTCGTCCGAAGACGACTCTCCAACCAGGACTGGACGACAATCACAGGTTGCTGACCATGCCTCTCGACCGGTGAAGAAGACTGTGATCGTGCCAGCGAATGGAAACGATCCTCCGTCGCCTTTCAAGCCGACCTTTTCCTTCAATGACCGAGGTCAAGCTGGCTCTGATCTCATAGACGAGCGACGGTTCAAAGGTAGAGGTGTTCCTGGCGATGCGGCACTCGTTGCTGCTTCCAATCGGAGTCCGGAAGAAAGCTTACAAGCCAGTCGAAAGAGTTCATTTTATGGAGAGGTTTTTGCTTACCGGGAATCGCACACCTCAATAAGAGATAGGATAGCCAGAGAGTCGGTGGTGATGGCAGAGGTTACAACTAACGTCAAGGTAACCATTCTCCCATCCCGCATTGCTGTCGGCTTTCCACTGACACCGTATGCTGCGTTAGATACATGATGAATACGGTTTCATGACAGACTTCTCTCGCTATCTTTCCCTGCGATATTCGCGCCCCGAGTCCTTGATCATGGTCAACGTTGGACATTCGGCCTGCATGCTTTTTGGTGGTACCTTCGACCCGGCTTACAAAATCACGGTCACGGCTCTTCCTTCACAGATCCAACCTACAACCAACAAACGAAACGCCGCGCTGATTCAAACTTTCATGACGGATGAGCTTCGTGTTCCGGCTAACCGAGGCGTCATCAAGTTCATCGCTATAGCGGAAGAGAATCTGGCTACAAACGGACATACCGTTCTTGGGGAGATAGAGGCCCTTGATAGGCATATAAATGAGGAGGGTGGTAGCCGGAAAGGCAGCATGGCGTGGCCCAAGCACCCGAACAGAAAGAAAAGTTCTGCCGGCTTATCTGTGCAGAGTGAGACAAGAAGGAAGAGCCACGTCCGCACGCCGACACCAACACACGCCGAACAGAGGAAGAAGAGTCACGCTGGCAGTTTTATATCATCTCAAACGTTACCTGAGGGACGCGAAGTTACGTCTGGGCAGTGAGACGAGCCAATACACAGCCCTGCCATACCACAAGACGAGCGCGCAGAGAAGGCGCAGAAGATAAGCAAAAGAAGGAGTATCTTGTCCCTGTTCGGGAAGTAAACTGGTTCTTGAGCATCACCACGGGCGTTCGTTGGTTGGCCGTATATCATGCTTACCTTACCTTCCTCAGGTTATAGAGATCTCTATTGGTTTAGAAAAACGGGAGGCTGCACAGGTTGATCGCTGTCTCATGGGTGTATGGACTTGGGTTTATTTTTTGATGTTTCGCATAGTCCACATTCCTTTTTGTATTTTTTGCGACGTCTTCGACTGGGAAATTCCGGCAGTTCCATGTTTGGGTTCGCGTACGTTGGTTCTGTATTTTACCGCATGTATTTATTACGCACGCCGATCGCCCCCAACGTGCGATGCGGTGCCATATCACATACCCTTTACTACTCGCATCCTTTCTCTATAGCTCACTCATCGTCGATGAAGCATTTCCTAAATCTGCTTGAAGGATTCAAAACTGATGGCTATCTACACTGCTAACTTTAGACGCTAATTTCATGGAATCCCAATTTCATGGAATCCCACTGCACCTGCAGCTGACCCAGTCACACAGCCCTGTGGCCAACGTCGCGTCCTTGTGTTTCTATCCACCATGTCACATCTCACGTCCGCTGCGATATTGTGCACGCGTACTATTGGAATGACGCTTTATTGGGATTTGTTTGTCTGTTTGCTTACCGGCGCCTCCTGCTTCCTTCGATCCGTGCGGCGCATGCGGCGCCTCCTGTACTGATAGTGTCTTTCGAATAAAAGCCGTCTCCCCTGCCTATTCACTCTCAAATCTCTCGGAATCTTCTTAGCCATCCACCGTTTCTCACTAACATGGCGCTCATCGCCAGCCGATTCTTCCTCGGAAGCCATGTCCAGCTACCACATACCTATAACGACAACACCACCGAATACATGACTTCCTCGCCTTTGAATATCTTCCAAGCGAAAGCCCCTGGCGAGAAAGCTCCAATATTCATCCGTAAGCGCTCCCTTTGCAAACCTGAACCTCCTTGCGTCGCGCTGACACCCCCTAGATTGGCGAACATGGGAAAGAGTCGAAGCAGGTCGCCCGTTCTTCCCGCAACTCAAGGACGAGGTATATACTCATCTATTCGCTCTTAAGCAAGCATGCCGCTCATGTGCATACATAGTACCCAACCGCATACGATCAATATGCCGCACCCACCACCGCTCTTTCCCAGGACGCACCCTTCCTGGTCCTCAGAACCGACGACCCAAAAGTCATCGTGCTAATCGCTCATCCTGACGCTGTGCGAGAACCGGCTAGCACCGACACGGTCGCCAAACCCGACTCCGACCTTACGCACCCAGACAACCTCTCGGACATCCTCACGCGCTTTTCCGCCTTACTCGCCGGTTGCGCGGTACCGGTCAAAGAGCTTGCCAATCTGTGTCTCGAGGACGATAGCAGGATCGGCCTTGTGTTGCAGTGTCAGGACGATGTGCACAGTGCCGTGGCTGGCAAAGTAGGACTAGAGTCGATTGTCGGGGAGTTGATGAGTGGCGATTATGAGCGAGGCGTCGATTCTGAGGCTGATGGTGCGGAGAGCGATGGTCAGGAGACGGTTGTGGGTGAGGTGGTGAGGGAGGATGAGGATTGGATTCAGATTCAGCGGGATTGATGCGGGTGAGTATGCGTGGCGTTGGGGTGTTTGGGGGGTTTTATGATGCATGGATGGTGTCGAGTGAGAGTTAGGGAGTATTGATACCTTTCTATCTTTCTTTTGTATCTTCCTTACTTCTCATGTGACGTTGTGACTGGTGGCGTTGAGCTTCTATCACGATTCACGAAACTTTGCAATACCAACCTCTATCTCACTGATGCCTACACCAACTACCCCGTCCGGTTCTTGCGATGTTGATGTCTACATATACTGAATGATACCGTTCAAAATCATCCTGTCGTCTTCTCTGAATCCAGTCCAGAAATTGTCCAACAGACCATTTTGCCCTTAGTCGCCTCTATCTATCTCTCAATCTATTCAGGTATCCATCACTTTTTCGGCAGACCTCACCTAATCCACCATTCCACACTTATACTTAACAAGAACTCAGATTTACCACTCCTGACGCCAGCGAACTTCGCACCTACTATCCAACCAATCCCACACGCAGCACGTCAAGATGACACTCACGCTCACCGAAAAGGAAGGTGATCTTTTCGAAAGTCCCGAAAACAGCGTCCTTGTCCGTACGTCTTGCCTTTCTTCCCTGTCTTATCTGACGTTCTACGCTCGCTCACTGCCCTTGTGTGGTGGATCTTTGATGGTTAGTTCGATCAAGCAAGACAGTGACAGGGCGTCGGTTGCTGAAATGAAAGCTGACTGCCTGACTGACTTGATATGTCGTAGACGCGTGTAACTGCCAAGGAACATGGGGCAAGGGCATCGCGAAAGAGTTTCGGAAACGCGTGAGTTACAATTCTTATTCGCCTCACCTCCTTCCCTCACCCCCATTCTCTCAATACCATCTTTATCAGCTCTCACATCACACATAACACATCTCGCAAAGCACCGCACCAAACCTCTCCTCAATCCACTCCACTCCTCCACCGACGCATAACCTCCAACCCCTATCTCCTTAAACACCCAACAGGAAGGGGAACAATAGACTAAACAGACATTCGCAGTACCCAGAAGCCTACGCCATCTACCGCCGCCACTGCACCAATTACCTCGCCCTCCGCTCCATCGACCCTCACACCCTCGGCCCCAGCCTCCTAGGCCGCGCCCTACTCATCCCGCCCCAACCCCCCGACCGCCCGTACCAGCGCCACCGTCCAAAACATTGGATCGCATGCCTCTTCACGCGCGAACACTATCGCGGCAAGGCTGTCGTTGCCGACGTCCTGAGCGCGACGAGGAGCGCGGTTAGAGAGTTGGAGAGGGACTTAAGGGGGTTGCGGGCTTCGGCGCAGAGGGACGAGGAATATGGGGATGATTTCACAGGGTTGGTGGAGGTGGTTGGGGATGTTTATGCGTGTAGGATCAATTCGGGGTGTTTTGGGGTGGAGTGGGAGGGTACGAGGAGGGTTTTGGTGGAGGAGGGGGTTTGTTGGTTTGTTTTGTCGGTTGGGGGGGGAAGGGGAGGGTGGGATGGTGGTTGGGGAGAAAGGGAAGGGGAAGAGGGGCGGAGGGGTTGGTGAGGGGTTTGATGGACGAGATGGTTCGGTTGAGACATTGAGGGATGGTGCGGCTGGTGGTGGTGTGGTTGATGGGGAGGGGATGGGTCAGAGGAGTTCGAAGCGGGCACGTCTGGCGTAGGCCAGTAAGCTATGCTGACGGCCTATTTATTCTCGGCCGTTTCGAATCAGGTGGATCGCTGTGACAGGCGACATTTCTACGCCTAGAATCAGGCATGAAATCCTATCAGACTATGCGAAACGTGGGCCATTCAACCTACATCGAATGTCCAAATTGTGCATAACCCAGATGAAGATGTTCGGTCTTCGGATTTACTGAGTTAGGGCTCTTGAGCGCTTTGTGGCTTAGCTTATGTAAGCTTAGTGAGGCCTTCTGAGCGCTTTCGGATGCTCTTACCTTAGCTATCTCAATATGGTAATGTGACATCTTGATCTGAGTCAGTGTTTTGAGACACGCCTGCGGCGTGCGGACATGAGATGTGATCGACCATTGTAGATCTTGGTTGTGACCTGCTTATTACCATCATCAGGGTTTCTGATCATCCAGTTGACATTTGACGGTTCCTTTTCTTGACCTTTGCTGACTATGAACTTCAAAGGATCCGATGAACTCAGTTCAACAGTGTTGAATGTTCTCTTGATCACAGAAGCTTACGGGACTTGCTTTATCCTATTCACTTTACACCTACTACGCAGTGTGTTGAGTGGTCAATGATGTTCTGCAAGAATGTGGAATAACTGGATTCTAACACTCTCTGTGGTCTCTTGTGCTTGCTTTACTACTCGCCTGATAAGCACTCAAACAATCGCTCCTTCGGGGTCATCATCTTTGTCCAACTTCAAATCGTCGTCTTTTCTTCTTCTTCATCCTTATACACATCTACATCATTTCCCTCCTCTTGATCCGGCTTATCGTCATCATCACTAAATTCCTCCATAGCCGCTGCGAACCGTTGATTATCCAGTCTTTTCAAGACGACCCTCTCCTCTTGCTTGTCCATAGTCTCGGGATCCCACTGGATACTATGCTTCTCCAAGTACTGCCGTCTGATCCTCGCTCGTCGAGCTTCTCTAGAGGAAACGATTTTGCAATCTTTGAACATTAACGTCGTCTGATACATGCCATCTCGCCAGTCGACTTCACCGGCTTCCATCTTCGCCCGCATATCTAGAAGCTTATGCTCACGAGCTTGGCTCTATGTTCAATTCTTGTTCTTAACAGCAGTCCAAGAAAGGGAGCTAGGGGGGTGGATTTTTCATACCACTTCACTCAGCTTCTTCTCGTATAACTTCTGATCGGCGAAAAAAGCGGAGAACATCCCTCTCCAGTCACAGGTCAAGACCATTGACTTGACATCTAATTGCATGGCAGGCACTTCCGTGTCGTTGACAAGGTTGCGAATCTGAACATAAGGAACCGGCATTTCCACAGTGCTTTTTTCCACAGCCTCACGCAGGCGGGCATTCTGCACCTTTCGCATTTCACCGTCATGCGTGTCTCCCTTGAAAGCGGCCAAGTTACCGTCATCCAAGAGCTCGGTAAAAGAGAAGAATGTGTCCATGTTGCATAAATCTTCAGTCTCCGACCGTGCCATGCCTACCACTCTATCACATTAACCTTTTCTGACCGATTCCACCATGATGAGCACTGGGTATTATTGCCTGCTCACCAAGGCAAAAATTCAGCGACGTCTTTGTGAGGTATTTCTTCTGAAAGCTGAGATCCACAGCGTCTCGGAAGAAATTGCATACTTGTCGATAGGTGGTCCAGGCAACGAATGGCCGTTTCTCTTCCCGTAGGAGGATTGCGACGATCTCCGTCCATATCTCCACCGGTAGGGTGGGAACAGACGATGTAGCCATAGCCACGGAGACTCAGTACTTCTCGAAGATCAGACTTTTACCGAACAGATTCTGTGAAGAACTTGCTCATGGTCAGGATTTCATACCCCTGACACAGCGGCGCAGCAAAAGGCGGTGTACTAGTGGCCTTGTTTAGGCAGCCATCATCGAATTCAATCAACTTGTTCAAATCAACTCTAGAGCAGGCTCGTCGAAGGCTCAAGGTTTACAGAATGGTAAGATGTTGCGTTTAAGAGACATAGACTACCCGGTGAGGTTGATACAGCGTTATACGAGTAATTACCGTCGGGCTAAAACATGCGGGCTGAACCCGACCCGACCCGACCCGACCCGACCCGACCCATATCCAATCAACCTGAGAGAAATGCTGCTGCGAGTCCAAAACTTTGCTGAAGAAAGAACAAAGAGAAGAAACCTGAGACTCCAGAAATACATGGCAACAACCTGCTCATAAACACTCAGAGAATGCTGGATAATATCCTGACCACGCTCGTTCAAGCCCCTACTTGCTCGATCTTGCATGACACGCAAGCCCGAGCCTCACATTCCGGACAGCGCACCAAATAAGAAGGACGAAATTTGCCACAGTAATGGCAATCCTCGGAACTATCTGCCCTTGGCCACCACCTCGGATGGACGCACCTCGCAGTGCGAGCGCTCGATCTGCTTTGTGTTCGTGGCTCTGTTTTCCTGCTCTCCAATCCTAGTTCCCGGAATTCCTCGACGAGAGTCGCAATATTGGCCAGGACAGATGCCATGTTGGCCAAGACGGTCGTGTTTAACTCTAACACTTTCCGCAGGTCGGCCGTGTCTCTCTCTAACATGGTCCGCAAGTCGGCCGTGTTTGACTCTAACATTCTCCGCAGGACCTCCCGGAACGTCTCTTCTGCGTCTTGGACCTTCGGCTCTTCTTCCTCCGTCTTGGGCTCCTGGGCTAGTCGCGATTTTGCAGCTTCCTCTTGTGCTTCCCTTGCCCTTTGCGCGGCCTCCTCCGATCTTCGCTCGGCCTGTTCCTGTTTCTCCCGAAAGGCCTTCTCTCGTGCTTCTCTCTGCAGTCTTGCTGCTTCGGCAGCTCTCGTTCGCTCAGCCTCTTCGGCAGCTTTCCTCCGCTCTGCCTCTTCGGCAGCCCTCCTCCGTTCAGCCTCTTCCTCTTCAGGATTGCCCCGCGCTGCGTTGTTTCCAGCCTCTTTCTGTGCTGCTTCATACTTGTCCCATTCTGCGCTGATCCTCGCATAGCGTAAATCAAAGAAGTAGCGACGGCTGATATCACGAAGTGTGTCGTGCGCTTCTCTGATCTATACGTGTTTACTGCTCGTTAGCAGGAACTGTGCTTTCGCGCATTCCAGCTCGGACACATCGAGTATCTCATACCCTTAGAAACTGAAAACTAGCATCCGGTTTTCCGGTAGCTTTATCCGGATGGTATATGAGAGCAAGCTTGCGGAACGCTCTCTTGATATCGTCCACGGTGGCCTCCTTACTCACACCAAGAACCCTATACCAATCCAACTCAGCCGGCTCTTGAGTCTCCATTGCTTCGCATAGCACGAAAGCTAACCAGAATATGGATTTTGAAAGACAAAACGAGTGTAGGTACACTTGTCAGAGCATGCGGTATATGAAGCTGGAAGACACTGGTGCGGTCACCAAGTGACCGAAGCCTTGGGTGTCCATACGATGTGCGCAGCCTTG
>QQTW01001898.1_pt1 | contig 14947 bp, 12 predicted proteins | sample 1904831 | NCBI WGS metagenome assembly QQTW01 (sample SAMN09435610, study PRJNA476489) | Subsurface metagenome, whole genome shotgun sequencing project. | reverse complement strand
CTCGAAGATGTCGATCATGAACCGCCCACCAGCGTCCCAGCAACTCATTATAGATCGAATCCACTCTCGACGACTGCCCCTCTGCCGACCAAGGCTTGTCCTTGCCGATGAAATGCAGCAAAGCAATATCCGCCTCGAAGTGACGATACGCCGGCACATACTGATAATGACCAGATGGCGTACAATTGTACCGAAACGAAATCCGATGGTAATCCTTGAAGTGCATATTCAACAGACCCTGATCGGCGCCATCGAACGACACGCCCCGTTGCGCCAGAGCCAGCAGCGAGTAATAATCCGCCATATTGGGCGTCAGGACCAACACCCCGCTGTTGAAGCAATCCGGCCAACCGATGTCCGGGGCCGCAGCAAAGGGGGCTTTGATATTGAACAGCTCGTCGGGGGCACGTAACGCAACCACGTCAGCGTCCAGATAGACGATCTTCCGGAATCGTGTCTGGTGCCAGAGCCCGATCTTGGTAAAAGTCGATTTGAGATCCCAACGATCCATGAGGTACAGATTGGCCGGGGATCGATTGACGATACGCTCCACGGGGATGATGTAGTCGTAGAGTTTCTATTGCCAGGCTTAGCTCGTGCAACAAGAGGCAAGCGCAGAGGGAAGATGTGGAAATTGCGTACGTCCAGCTCCGTCATCGTCCCAGCGGAGATGTTGTCCAGCGTCACCAGCACGGCTAACTTCTTCCGCGTACCGGCATCGCGCAACGAATGTGCGAGGACCTGTGCTCCGGGTAGATAACTATCGCTCATAAGAAGCTGCGTGGGATCAGATCAGCTTCGTGCTGGGCTGGTTTTCGGCCTGGACAAGCTCACCGTGCAGTACACGTCTTCTCCTTCGCCCGCCATCTTGAGCAATGCAGTGTATTACTGGAGTGTATTGCTGCAGCCTCGGAATATCCTCTCAAAGCCCCGACAATTCAGTCGAGTATTTCCCAGCAATCTGGCAGTTTGCCCTACTCTTAACAGAGATTCTCGTCTTGCTACCTTCTTGTCCTCGTCCACCTTTCACCGTCACAATTGCGGCACCCGGCGTAGGACTTGCAACGATGCATGAGCTGATGAGGATGCTGGCCGCACCTTTCTCGAGACAAGGAAATAGCAATCCAGAGTGGCGATCTGGATCTCGACTGGTAAATATCCAAGCAAGATCAGTTGCGATTGAGATCAGGAGTAAATTTCCATTATCAGGGGAGCTCCTTTTGTGCTGGAGCGGGGCGGCAAGGAAGCTTCCTCGTAAATCAGACCAGAACCAGCAGCTCGGCCGTTGGTCGTAAATGAAACAGGTGGGGTCGGTCTCCTTGGTCTTTGGTGGTTGCCGTGGAAACCAGGTTCGATCGTGAAGCTAGCAAACCATCGATCCAAAGCTGTCAAATGGTAGAGTTGATAGCTCGATGCTATTTGTGTAAAGTGGCGATGGAAGGTGGCAGCTGTCAACGAGCCATTGATCCATGGAGGGGAGAGCTCCTTCGATGCTGGGCTGTAATGAGGTAGGAATGAGGGGAGAGCTCCGATGTATCTTTCGTATGGCGGTTCCAGCCGATAGCGACTTTTGAAGATCTAGGCTTTCGAGCTCTGCCCCACTTTAATTCCCTGCAACGGGATGGCCTGCAGGGTCGTGTGACCGCCTGTGTTTATGGGCTGCATGCTCTTCCCCGCAATATCCCTATCCAATGGCCAAGACATCCTAGGCCGAGGTGCTCTCTGTCCGGCAGTTGCTATACGAGCTACTGTAGATCTACCATTAGTACTGAGTATTCAACAATGAAAGGACGATTCAAGATCCAGTCTTTCGTTTCATCACCGCCAAAGTGGCATAGAATGAGCTGAACAGACGATATGGATGGCAAGGGAGTTTGAGATAGTATCGGCCATTAGGTCTGACAGCGAAGAAGAGCAAAGTATGGCCAGTTCAGATTCCTGTTGCCGCTCGAATAGCTAGGACAAATAGCAATGATGAAGAGCAATATAGACAGGCTGGAGCAATGGGATCTACAAGTTTGAAGCTATGAGACGGATACAGGCTAGGGGAAGCTAGTGCAGATGCAATATAAAGCAATCAATGGTAGGAGTGGGGATGATGAAAGATGACCGAGATACCATCTTGGCTCCAAGGCTTGGCTGGCGGATCCATGCAGGGCCGATGCGAAGGGGCGCAAGCATCGTATGGTTGCAAGAGGCGAGACGGCGGATGAACAGCGTCCGTGCGGCCACATGGGGTGCTCGAGACGTCAGGCGTCGTCTCGGATGCCGTACGAGGATGAGCCGGACGGCCGGTGGTCGGATCACCACTCGCGGATACCGCCGTCGACGCCGTAGAACTCCTTGGGCAACCATGGAGGGGCATCGTTGGCCACCCGGCGCACCGCCGCCTCGTCGATCTCGATACCCAGTCCGACACCCATCAGCGCCTTGACGTAGCCGTCCTGGACGTCGAAGACGCTGCCGTCCTTGAGGTAGCTGACCAGGTCGTGTTCACCGGCTTCGGTGTTGTAGTGGATCCCGATGGACATCTCTTGGATGACGAAATTCGGCGTCGTCAGCGCCACCTGCATCGAGGCCGCCAATGCGATGGGGCCCAGCGGACAGTGCGGCGCGATGGCTACGTCGTACGCCTCGGCCATGGACGCGATCTTGCGAATCTCCGAGATGCCGCCCACGTGTGAGATATCCGGCTGCAGCACGTCGACCGAGGCCTCCTGCAGGAACTTCTTGACGTCCCAGCGGCTGTAGAGTCGCTCGCCCAAGGCGATCGGACAGGTCGTCAGGCTGGATAGCTGCTTGATACCCTCGGAATGCTCGGACAGCAGCGGCTCCTCGATGAACAGTGGCTTGTGAGGTTCGAGCGCCTTGGCCAGCTGCTTGGCCATGGGCTTATGCAGTCGACCGTGGAAGTCGAGGGCGGCTTCGAGCCCGAGCGCCTTGACCGTTCGCAGTCGCTCCACGGATGATTCTAGGGCACCAGGAGAATCCAACCAGTCAATATCCGCGGTGGCATTCATCTTGATGGTCTTGAATCCTTGTGCCTTTCGTGCCTTGCTGATATTCCGTGCAATCAGTATGATCGTTCTCGCATTAAGAGGGTCTTCACTTACGCCATGATAGCCACATCTTTGGGTCGGTCACCGCCGATCCAGGCGTACACGGCCAATTTGTTCCTGACTTTACCGCCCAGCAGCTGATGAACCGGCACTCCCAGTCTTCGGGCTGTACGTGAATTAGCAACAGACTCAATTTGATCAAAACGAGTAGATCTATCAGGAAGGATCTAAGATGCCACTCGAGATATCATGTGATCAGGTTGATGAGAATCCCGACGAAGACAACATATAGGCCGGAAAATAGAATTCACCCGAAGTTATCAGAACTTGGATATCACGCTCTGATGAGATATAACGAAGGAGACCAGCTTGTTAATACCTTTCAGATCCCACAGTGCAATGTCGATGCCCGAGATAGCGGACATCAACACCGGCCCACCACGGTAGAAGCCCAGTCTCCAGGCGGTCTGCCAGAGATGCTCGATATCACTGTCACCACCCGATGAGCTTCCCAATACTCCCACCGTGAGGGAGAATGGTATACTGACTCGGCCTCATATCCCACGAAACGCTTGATCAGTGCATTGAGCGTCCCCTCGACCGCCTCCGTGTGGCCCTCCAGCGTGGCCTCACCCCAGCCGCTATGGCCCTCGACGTCCTCAATCTTGACAAAGAGCCAACGAGGCCGCACTCGAAAGTACTCGATGCTCTTGATCTTAACCATCCTGTTGACGAATGAAGAACTTGGAAGAATACTAGTAGTGCTACTATAAGGAAACGATAACCTGTGAAATGAATCGAGGTGAAGTCGGGTCGTGCACTGTTATCCAGTCGGTCACCAGTGGAGGTCGGCTATCGTTCGGCTCGTTAATCTGAGGGGGAGTTGAGATAGAGCCGGGGAGTCAGGGCTAGGAAAGGGAAGGGGCGATGCCGAAACGAGGAAGGAGCGAGTGATTCCAGGAGCGAACAGCAACAGCAACAACAGCAACAACAACGCTGATGACGACGGGCACAACACAACCACAACACCAGCCACGAGGCGACGACGAGCATCATCCGCGACGCGCCGGCATGAGATGATATATGGTCCGACCCATGGTTGGGAGGCGGGCTCTCGGAAGGCGGCTTAGTCCCAACGTAAAGTGCATCCTGGAGCGCAACATGCCCTTGGTAGAGTGGTCACCCATCTTAGCGTCATTGCGGTTAGAGGGATTTACAGGGCCCCAAAGTTTCGTAACGTGCTTTCCACACCACACACACACACAGACACACACCAGTTGCTGCGCTCTTAAGGACCGCCCGCTCGTGGCAACTCCGGACAACATGGCCTCCCGGGAGATAAGCGGCAGAAACCAGTGTGTCTCTGGACCGCACTGCCGGCACTTGACAGCCTTCGGCGAAGTCAAGCTCAGGCCATCGTGAACGAGACACATATTGTAACCTCTGGAGATGCACGGTCGCCCTATCGTCCTCTGGTCCCGTGGCTAAGGCCGCGCACTCCATCGACGCCGGCGCTCAACGCCTGTATGTCTGGCGTAGGCGAGTAAGAAGAAGTAGCACAACCGTATACTAGTCCTGGTAGTATACGGTGATCTCCTCGGATGGAAGGGAGGAAACAGCAAAAAGGACCGTAGGCGGCACCTACGGTCGACCGGAGGCGTCGCCGCGAAAAGCTAGTGCGGATACCCTCCCTGACGATGGCGAAGATGAGGATGACGCCAGGCGCATCGTTCACGGTCGGACGTCGACGAAGTAAGTTGGCGCCGGCGTCTGTTTGACCCCCGGATGAAGGCCCTTCTCTCTAACGACGCGCTTGGATCCGTAGCGATACCGCGAGCCCATCCTTCCTTCCGGGCGGGATAATGCAAGGACGCGGTCGATCCCAGAGCCGGTGAAAATACGAAAGGAGCAACCTCAGACTCGGACGAGGACCGTGATGCCGTCCAGTCACGACCAGGGCATCCTGGGTCATCCGGGGGCGGCGATGATGGTCTGAGAGGCCACATGCGGCGTCAGGCTCGCGTTGGGAGGGAGCCAGGATGAAGGACCCCGGTTGCGCCTGAGCGGCCGTGTTAGAGGCCTCGAGGGTTGCATCGGCTTGTGACGGGCTGACGAGCAAGCAAATCTCGGTCCATCGTGTATGCTCGTATGAGGGACGCTCATCCAGCGTCGTATTCTTCGTGTTGGGCGTGCAAGGCGATGAAATTTATATCGAGGTGGTGATGGAGAATCGTGCCACATCAAAAAGTTTGTCTAACCACCAACGGGCTCGCCGTATCCAGTCAAATCAAACCAGGGCGGTTGCGACTACTGTCAGTCGATGGAGGTTGGCTACTACCTTGACTCCGTGGTAGGAGGACAAGAAGAAACCATGGTACTGTAGTGTAACACTTAGTAAGGCGGTCGTACTACCATCAACGCGGGGAAAGTGCCAACCATCGTCATATCGTTGGGGCCAAGGCTTCTTCCACTTGAGCCTCATTTCCTTCTGAACTTTCTGGTGTTTTGATATCACCACCAATAACACAGAATACCGTGTGCGAGTCTGCACTACCGCACGCTCACATTTGTCAGTCATCACTGAAAACCAGAATCCAATCAATGATACGGATACAGTCCAGATAGTCAATTGAAGAGCGTTGAGGTTGCATTACCTTTGTCATTTACTTGGGTGCCTGCAACTGACGTCCAAGGTTCAGAGTGAGGCTCAGCTGTCACGGCCGACAACACGAACTTCACATCATCACATCACCTTGGCCCGATATCCAAGGAGGCAGAACTAGGGTCAACATTGAATCAACACACTCAATCAGCAGCTGACGATGCCTCTGGCTGAACCAGGCACCGTATGATATCCCAAGCATTGATCGGTCTGCCAGTCACAGAAATATCATAGTTGTTAACAGCAACCAGGACATCACCCAGTCCACTAATGTAGCGAGCGCAACGACACGAACCTTTGATTCACGGACAACATCCTGGCCGGAAGGGGTCACTTCACCCCTGGTCACTCCAGCCTCACTCCCACCACTGCCTATAGAATCACCATCGACATCCACTACCGATCACATCGATCCGAGCGAGCCTCGTGCGCAACCCTTCCCTGCGTGGCGGATGCGAACGGCCATGAGCTCGAGCCGGGAGGGAAGTAGCCGCTTCGCCCGGGAACGACGATCGATGCGCGAAGTGAACATGAACCAGGATCGGATGACATCCGAGCGTGGTGATAACGGTGGTAACCTGGCACCACGTGTGGTTTACGACTCGGCCCTGGCGGGGGACTTGCGACATGCTCGTGATGGAGGTCTGCACGACTGGGTCACCAATCCACCGCCGCCTCCCCCACCACCAGGCCCACATGTGCATCCGCCCTGGCAGCATCAACTGGGTGGGGATGGGGGAGGAGATGCCAGACCGCAGCAACAGCAGCAGGGACCGTCTTCTGCGATCACCGCCGAGAATTACTTCCGACCACTCCACCTGCCCCCATTGCGACTAGAGCAGGGCACGCCGTCGGCCGAACTGCGGACCAGCACCCTGACGCAGGCCATTCGACGCCACTCGCGCATGTCCGGCCGGACGCCACGGACGGGTCTCGAGAGCTATGTGCTGGATCGGGCCAGACGAGTGGAAGAGGGCGAATCGGAGCCGTCCTCGCGACATACCGCCCGACTGGTCCGTCCGCCGAGCATGATCCAGCCGTCGGAGCGTCGGCAGGGGATTCCCAACGCGGAGCTGCGAGCGAGCATGGACACGTATCGACAGCGGTATTTACAGAATCCATCGAGTGTGTCCGTCGACGGCGGCGGGCCGCTCGAGCAGGCGATCCGCTATCTGGAGCGCGTGCGAGATCCGCAACCAGGCGATGGGGATATCCTCGCCATGTGTGCCCGCTACTTTACCGATCTGGCGGACGTCGATCCGGAGACGGGGAAAGATGTACACGACGTCGTAGTGGATAGCAGAAGCATTCGTGGACCGGCAGAAACGTCATGGTTGCGCATCGGGAGTGTTTTCGAGGGAACGCAACACGCGGCGGGTATCCCGAACTCGCTCCGTCGACGACTGTCATCTCATCTTGCGGGTGGAAGCAACAACAACAACAATGAGTCCCGCGGGACCACTCCCGACGCCGCTACTGGTCCCCGTGGAGTGGTACCCAGCAGCGCTCTCGCCGACAACCACGTCAGTTTACGCTATCTCATGGACAGCCAATGCTGCTGCGTCGGGGATCTAGACGGGGCGGAACATTTCGACAAATGGCCCGTCAAAGTAACCATCCACTCGATCGATTACGAAACGATGCAGTTAGCGGGTGAGATGGAAGCGTTCGATGTGCCCGATCGCACGGCGCCGGAATGCAAAAGCAGCATCACCACGTTTCTCGAGGGCGAGATCATCGATTTAACCCATCATACGCTGGAAACTAAGAATTATCGATCTTCCGTAAGGATCGATTCGATCTATTGGCAGAAATTATTACCCTTCCGAGGTCACGACGAGAGGGAGGTCTGTCATTGGTTGTTATCGAGGCGGTGGTTGGAGGAACATCTATCGAAGGAATGGATCTTGATGCGATGGAAGGGTATGTATCTCGCGATTCTCCCATCCCATTCCATCCACTCAACAGCTCTTCTTCCCTTACATTAATGAGAGAATGCTATTGCTATTGCAATTGCTACTGCAATTGCTGAATAATGATATGGGTGTTAATGAATATTATAGAGAAATGCTTCATCACCCCCTCCGATCAACGTCTCGGCTTGACCATCTCGGGGTTCTATTACATCTCCCTGCGTCGCTCCGATGGGTTCGTGGAGGGGTTGTACTACGATCCCGCGAGCACGCCGTATCAACACCTGGTTTTACATCCTGTTAGTAGGACCTTTCCGACGTTTGAGTTTCGATGATGGCATTGCATTGCATTGCATCATAATATGCCCTTCTTTTCCTTGTCTTGTTGTGGCTTGGTCTGGCCTCTGCGGAAGACCTGTCCTATCTTAGTCGATCAGCATCGGTATGAAGACAAGGATTGTTATGGCTGGCTTGTGTATTCTGTCTCCGTCAACTTGCATCGGCATTGAGAAAAACAAGGATCGTACATTACTAGGAGCGAGCTGAGTCGAGTCGAGTTGAGCTGGGGGAGACAATACGGAAGATGGGGAAAGGAAGGGAAGGGAAGGAAGCAAATAAGAAGAGGCACCTTTGGCGTGAATCGAGTCGGACGTCGTCAATGAGGAATTAATTTACTCTATTGCATCTGGACCAAGTCATGATGTATATCTTACTTTCTCTTTGAGCGTGGCTTGAACATTATTGCTACGTATTTGGACCGAGCGAAGAAAGCAAGAGAGGAAGCAAGATGCGGTGGGTAGGGAGCAGTGGAAAGGCAATTGGCAATGGGGTAGTAGCAGGGTAGTGGTAGTGGCTAACATTCACGACAAAGTCATCATTGCCGTTCTGTGAGTGACGAGCAATGAATGACACTGGCACTAGTTCTAGCATGGTAACATAGATAAGTCGTAATAGCAGACAGACGAGAGGAGGAACCAAAGTCAGGCAGTGCTAGCATCCATCATGATAACATACGTATGTGATGGTACGCCGCATGTCCTAAGAGTGAGTGAGTCCTACGAGAAGGGTGTATGTAAAAGGATGAGTCGCCGGATGATGAGCTGTCCCATTTATTAATTTATTTCACCGGCGTGACACAGGAACGCCGTTCATTATACGTCGGTCGAGCCGGAAGATCAGCTCGATTCGTCACTGAATTTCTGCATTGTGCCGGTAACAGCGTAAGTAAGAGACGAGGGGCACAGGGTCTCGAATTGAAGAATTGACTTGAAACCACTGGATTGATTGACTCGATTGTGTAGAGACAAGATGAGACAGCTCTATGACACACATCCCCTTATTCACTCTTCATCGTTCCTTCTGGAAATAATCCAATAGCACCGACCGTTCCTGACTCTCTTCGCCCCAGTCACGAACAACAACGCAGGAGCAATTGACTACTTTCCTAGCATTTCCTTCACGGTCGAGGACGCCTATTATTTACAGCATATCAGTGTCAATTCTGTGGTGTAGATATCCCTAATTCAGAGAGACTAGTCTTCTTTCGGTGACTTTACTTGTCCGGCTCATCCGCCACAGCTTGGAATGAAAACAAGAACGAAAAGGGAAGTAATGCTAGGTATCACAAGGGAAGAGGCATATCCGGAACGAAAGGTTGAATGGGAAGGGAAGGGGTGACAAGGGAAGATATGCTGTACGCAACACTCACACAATCCAGCCCACTGCCCCAATTCCTTCCCATCCGGGACTTTAATCAACGGGATGTTATGTTCCGAACACAGCGCCACGACCAGCTTCTTGTATGCCTCCTCCTCGCACGCTTCATTGAGGACACACATATGCGCTTGACGTCGATCGAGCGCTTTACTGGCTTCACGTAGACCTCGAGCCAGTCCGTCGTGGATCAACGCCACTTTCAACACCCCTTTCAATGCATCCGTGACCGACATCTGTCCGGAACCACCCCCGGCGGCTTTGCCGGAGCTGTCGGCGGGGACTTCAACTTCATCGGGACCGTCATTGGTGGTATCTTCGGCCGGGGTGGGGGAGGAGGGCTCTTCTCCGTCCGACTTTGCATTTGAATCACATCATGTTAGCTGATAAATTGCTCCAATGGACACGGAGGAGTTGCTGGTAGTGATGAGAAGTCGAGATGGAGATGAGTAACCGCCATCTGCGCAGTACAATTCATGGGATTGACGAATGAATGTAGAATGGAAAGGCCGGTGATAAGAAGCGGGTACGTGTGAGGATGGAAGAACATACCATCTTGACTGAGTGACCAGTGTCAATTCAGTGTGTTCAGGTGTCGGATTGTCCTCGAAGAGCTCTACTGTAGCTTGAATGGTGAAAGAGTGGATGGAGGGTAGTGTGACGAGAACCAGCAAATTGGACAGTGAACGTGGGTAGGCTCACTGAGATTGTGGGTGCGGTTGGGGAATTTTGATTGGATGAGTGGGACTTCGCAGCACGGAGAAAGTCGTGTGCCGCCATGGAAGAATTAGGGCTTAACCCGCAGAGAATTTAAAAAGGTGGGATAAATCACGTGCGCCGAAAGTGTACGTCTTGAACGGTTGACTCCTGTGCGAGAACGTACAGACGTCGAGAGCCATGTAGTCTACTGGTAGGTCATCAAAGACTGTATAGACCTTCTTCACTCACGTTGGAGGCTTGTCTTCGACCATTGTGTATGCTGGATATGTCACTGCTAGTTCTGTAAGGTCATCAATTTCAAACAGCGACGGACGGTAAAGATTGGGGCAAGTATGTGCGCTGATGACGTTGGGGGAGTAAAGTAAGCTACGATACTGTCGAAGAACAGAAAAGAAAACTCAGGGGGTTGGTGCTATTAGCACTAAAATATCTACATGAAGAGGGAAAGGAAAAGATGACCACCAGTCGTATCAGACAGTGAACCTCCTGACCCGCCCATACGTACTGTAGAAGCTGCGAGCCGTGGAGCTAAAGTGCAAATATGAACTGGAAGCGGATGGGGTTAAGGGTGAAGAAGCGAGGGGGAGAGTATGAGTGCAAAGGGAGACTGCGATGATCAGACGAGGGTTCATCCGGTCGACGAACCTGTCCTCCCGGACGGTCCCTGAGACGTTCCGTTTGTAGCCGGCTGCCCCGTCGTCGACTGAGAGATAAACGGTAGAAGGGCTACCTGCTGAGGGTGACCGTCCGGAGACACCTGCCATCCACGACGCCAGACGATGTCGATGGTATTCTCCAGTGGCAAAGCCGACTCACGCCCGTCCATGACTCCACCATATCCACCGACGCTGACCGGGAAAATGGTAAACCCCGCAAGCGTAACCCGCGCCATCTCAAGTCCTTGTAGATGAGGAAACTGCGGCACGATGCCGAGAAAGTCGTCGACCTGGATTTAATACCCTTAAGTCAGCTAGACATACCTCGAGGGTTGTAATCATGAGAGAATAATCACCTTGATCCAGAACAGCGGCTGCAGCGTCAAAAACTTGGCCACCGTCGTGGTGTCAGAGTCCCAGCGAGGTAGTCCGCCTTGACGAAGCGCGTCCTGGTCCTGGAGCTTGACGCGCATAGCATGCCACAGGAAGCTCCTCTGCTCCGGCGTGACCGGCTGCCTCGCGAGGGTGGAGACTGGAGAAGTTGTCAGCATTCGTCTTCAGCCACCTGATAACATGTCGAAAGAAACAAAAACCTACAGTTGGATAGAGCCAGGTCATCGAACCCGAGGATTAGGGCAGCTTGAACGTTGCACATCCATTCGACTTCTTTTGCAGACTGATCCTGTCCACCCTCGCTCATGACCATGACATAGAGAGGCAAGTGCCGCTGCGCTTCCGCCACCGTTTGCGCGGCCTGGGTCGGCATCTCCGCCAGACGCTTCAGCACGAAAGGCAGCCTTTCACGTCGAGCCAGCTCCGCCTGTTCACGCTCGCGTTCGCGTGCCTGTTGCTCCACTCGCTCACGTTCCTGCTGCTCCGCTCGCTCGCGTGCCTCCTGCGCTGCGCGACGCTGACGAGCCTCCTCGCGCTCTCGTTCTTCCTGTTCGGCCCGTCGTCGCGCCATCTCGGCTTCCTGGCGGCGCTGTTCCTCCGCTTGCCGCACACGAGCCTCCTGTTCCTGCTTCTCAACCTCGGCCTTACGTTGCTCCTCTGCCACTCGCTTCTCTTCGGCCTCACGAGCCTTGCGTCGCTCCTCTGCCACTCGCTTCTCTTCGGCCTCACGAGCCTTGCGGTCCCTTTCCGCCTGTTCCGCCTGCTTCTGTTTTTCACGTTCCTCCTCGGCACGCTTGCGTTCCTCTTCTGCCTTGCGCTCGGCCTGCTTCTGTTCTTGCTCAGCCTTGTCTTGAGCCGGATCGCGAGTGGGCTTTTGCGTTGTAGGAATGCCTCGATGAGAGCCTGTCTGAGCTTGCTGGGTATTCTCTGCGCCGCTCCCGGAGAGGTTCGTGGTGGCTTGAGAGGGAATAACCTCTTCGGCGGATGAAGTTGGGTGAGAAGTGTCAGGAATAAACAATAATATGTCCGCGTTAGTGGAGTTTACCGTGACGCTTTCGCCTGTTGTTTTGGCCCCACCGGCTTCCACCATGTTCCCTTCTTCACGACTTCCATTGACTGCGTCGACCCCTGGCACGTGATCCCCAGAAGTGACGACGCGGCCATCATGTTGGCCTTCACCAACATCCCTCATGACGACGTCCGCCGTGGTGTCGTCCGGCGATGTCACACCGCTCATGGAGCGTGTTTGGTCCAACCTGCCTTCCGGCCCTGCACGATCATCCCCAGCAGCGGCGTTCGCCGCCTCCACCGACCCATTCTGGCCTCGGGTCAGCTTCCTACGCTTCTGCTGGGCACGTTCCACGCTTGCTCGCGAGGACGAATCGCTGCGGGGCGGCGAGGATCGAGGGCTCGAGCTGCGACGACGCCGCTTGGATCGGCCGGCACGCGTGCCCGTGGAACCTGTCTCCGCCGCACGTCGCGGTCCCGCGGTCCTGGAGGACCGGGGCGAACGGCTCGGGCGACGCTGCTGTCGTTCCCGACTGCTCAGCTCTCTGCCCGATACCAGCTTGCGTCTCGGTCGGGTCACCGGTGTCTCCGTCGTCGCAGCCGAAGCGTCCACCGACTGCCCCGGCGAGCGAGCCGTAGATGTAGAGCGCCGCGTAGAAGTGCCCATCGTCTGCCCACGAGCTCCCGTGTTGCTACGGGACGCCTTTCGAGATCTCGACTGATCCTGCACCGTCAGTCCCGTATTGGCTGCGGCCCGTTCCTGCGCATCTGGAGTGGAATGGTTGCCTGCTTCATGGTTGCCAGCAAGCGCCGCTGCATCCAAACGATCGGTGATGCGAGGAGATGAATGGCTCGGGTCGGCATGCTCTCGCGATTCCGAGGTCACCTCGTGACGCCCATCGTCTACACTGGAAGTCGGAAGACCCGGTGCACCACTCCCTTCCACCTTAGGGTTGACGGCATTATCGTACGCTTCCTTGAGGATCCGTTGCTCAACCTGCCAGCCGGGGCCCTGTCGCTCCTCCGCGATCTCATAATATGTCTTGCCGCGATGGTCCTTACGCGTCGGGTCGAAGCTTGGCTGGCTGAGCAGCAGCTGGATCACCTTTTCATTTCCTCCGCCGATCGCCGCCAACATGGGCGTATTGAAGCCCAGCTGGTACGAGCTGAGCGGTTCCGGGTCGGCGTCCGCGTGGCCGATCCCCAGCAGCAGCTGCATGACCTCGTCATGTCCGCCGCGTGCGGCCACGATGAGCGACTCGACGTCGGCCGTCTGCAGCACCTCCAGAATGGTCCCGACGCCGGGCATGTCGCCCTTGCCGGCCCGGTCTCGAAGGCTCTCGCGGCTGGTGCTCATCCACAGCAGATCGTTGCGGGTGGCGTCGGTGCGGACGTTTCGACGACGTCCCGTCGTCGGCGGCACCGGGCTGATGAGATCGGCCAAGCCGGCCGTCGGCGACGGTCGCGGGTTTGCGGCCAGGGCGTCCCGGGACGGTTGACGAGTCGCGGGAGCGGGCACGGGTGGGTTGACGTTCGTGGCCGCGGCGCTGTGGTCCTGCGAGGCCCGGCGAAGACGGTCGTCCGTCGCGGTCTTCAGGGCGATCCGGAACTCCTCGTCCGACGCGTTGTTGACATCCAGCAGGTCCATGGGCCGTTCGCCGCTGACCTTGCGTTGATTCGGTTCAGCTCCGGCCGCGAGCAGGCGCCGCACCACCTCGATATGTCGATTCTCGACCGCGTCGATCAAGGGCGTGTCCTTGTCGTTGTTTGTACAGTTCACCTTGGCTCCGTGGGCGATGAGGAGGTCCACGATCTCGACGTACCCGTGCAGGCTTGCGATCTGCAGCGGCGTGTTGCCCGCGTGGTCCGCCACGTCGACGTCGTCCGGCCGTTCCTCGAGCCGGAGGCGTGCATTGTTGAGCTCGCCCAGATCGCATGCTCTGGCGAGACGAGTCCGTCCGTTATGGTCACGGCCAAGTTTCGACCAGAAAGGCATCTTGACGGGGGATGTGAGCGATGATTCAGTTGCGGTGGTTCGGTGGGTGTTGGATGGTTGATGTTCTCGTTGCTGTTGTTGTGGTCGATGTGGTTGTTGTGGTGGCCGCGACGCATCTGGCGACCTGGGTGAGGTGGGCGAGGAGCAGTCCCCTGATGGAGCCCTAACCGCCATCGGTGCGTGAGGGACATCCACCAACAACGAAGGCAACTTTCGCCGCTTGGGTATCCCCTCGCTGGGATGACGAGACGTCGACTGCGTCGACGCCGCTCTTTTGGGCGGCCGTCCTCCATTCGACGAACTGGGTTCGGGCAACGGTGGGCGCGCCGAATGATGCGAGGCTCGTCGTGCTTCCGTCTTCTTCCCTCGAGAGGCCGTGCTCGATCGACGAGCTGCCTCGGACACGCTCCTCTCACCGACGGCTGGCCTCCCCTCATGGCTTCTTCGATCCGGATCCGAGGCGTTGCGAGACTGACTCTGTGAATCCGGAGGCGCCAATATACGCGTCGAGGAGGCCTGCCTCGCCGGCGGAGGATCTCCTCCAGGCGACGAGGGCGCCGAACCCCGGCCACCGGGCCGGGCTACCTCATAGCCGGAGTTCTTCCGACTGGTCTCTTCGTCCTTGACGGTATCAGGTGCTAAGTCGGTCTTTCTGCCTTTCCGCTCTCGGTCCGCTTTGCGCGAACCATCGTCCTGTTTTACTGGTGGAGCAGCCCTCTCCAGGGCCTTCTGCTCGTCGACCCCATCCTGGTCCCGATGCTGCAGAATCCGGCGCTTCGCCGGACTGAAGTCGCCATTTGCTCCTGGAAGGACGATCGTCTCCGCTT
>QQTW01001897.1_pt1 | contig 14947 bp, 12 predicted proteins | sample 1904831 | NCBI WGS metagenome assembly QQTW01 (sample SAMN09435610, study PRJNA476489) | Subsurface metagenome, whole genome shotgun sequencing project. | reverse complement strand
TATCGACCAAACCTCTTTATGATCTCATAATGTTTCTCTTCAGACTCCGAAGTCTTCGCAACATAGTCCATCGCAGCCTGGTCGCCTCGACTTGCAAGTTCCTCCATGCAAGATTGCAACTCAGCCCATAAAGTTTCATGATCCTCTAGGTACTCAGAATGCATCAAGGGCATATAGAACCACAGTCTGTAGACGGGCGACCACCTGAGCTTGGGATGATGATCGAGCCGAGGCTGGCCAGCCATGATCGTCCTCGTCACGGCTCTCGACAGCCTGTCAAAATGGTTGTATATCACCTTCTGATCGCTGCGATATATATTCCTCGGCATCTGATCGAGCAGTATCACCAGACTCAACGCCGCCGTCGGCTGGTCAATCTGGTCGTCCTGTTGCGTGGTCTCCATGAACGCCGCGGCGATGGCCTCGGCCTCGTCCTTCTCCGCCTGCAGGCCTTTCGCTGGGGTTAACACGTACTGCGACGGCCCGATGGAGTCCAAGACGCGGTGGAAGTCTGATCGGCAGCTCGAGTCGAAGGCCTCCTTCTCCAGCGGCGTGCCGGCGGCGAACCACCTCTTCAGCGCTTCCGGCGGCGCGCTGGTGGCTTCGGGAGGGAGGGAGGCGAACCACAACGCGTGGACCCGCTTGTATAGGTTGGCATTGAAGAGTTGTTTGTTCAGTGTGAGGGCTCGAGGGGAAGCCATGCCGTCAGGCAGTCTCTCTCGATTTTCGGTAAGGGATTACCGCAAGCTTGATGGTGACTACCTGGGCAGACTTACTGTCCGCAACAATGGAGGAAAAAGCAGGATTGTAGAGTTTAAAACTAGGGAGCGATCTCTATGTACTTATACTGGCCAGCCAAAGCTTATCATCAAGCAAGTCTGCATTCCGTTAACGTTGTGGAGATGCGACAACAACATGGCTGTCGGCTTTCGCTAACGCCGAGACCGAGACTTACATTCAAAAGAACATATGATTACCTTATTAACCCCTTGTCTTATTAACCATCTGTCGAAGAGGTTTCTCTCTCGACCTTTCCTAAACATTGAAATGTATACCTGGGTAGGATCTACCTTCAGGATGAACCTCATGAATGGTTGTGGGAGTACGGAGTATGGAGTCAACTTTTGGAAGACTCGGGGAGAGAATGGGCGCTAAAACCCTCTATATTTGAGTTAAGGTCCGTGGGTTTCTCTCCTTCTTCAATGGTTGCCTTTTCTTCTTTCGTAAGGCTTCAACCACACTACTTTACGTATGACAAGTTCTTGTAATGCATCATAGTCACGCTCAAATGTCGAAACGGTCATTGGCCGTATTATTGCGTACGATCGTACCGCATGAAACTATCCTGGCATGTACACGCTCTCTCCAGGGTTAGAAGCGGTCAATTCTCCATCATTCTGTGACGGTGGAGGCAATGTGCGGTTTGTGCACCTTCAGACCTGCCCAGTGTTGGGAGGGTAGGACCACCTTCCCTGTAGACTTTCTCGCGTTGTAACATGATATTTAAGCAATCCCCTCAGGTTGAAATGGTATGAAATCCTCCACTTTCTCAACTACGACTGATATATGTACGTCAATCAAATGATAAGCTTCGGATTCTTCGCGTTCATCATCTTTCTCAGATTGGCGCTTCTCTCTCAAATCACGTCAGCCAACTCCGAGCCCGGATGGCTTAACCACCCAGGTCCGGAACCAAGAAACCTTGAGGTGGCGTCGTGCGGCTTTACATACTTCACCATTGGCGAATCTAGTCCTGTAAATGATGGCTTCGAGGCCGGCGGCTTACAGGGCCGCATCGCCTTCTTCCTGCCGGCCGAGAACGGCAAGACATTTTGCAGCGAAAAGTTCATGGAGAGCATGATTGAGACTTGCAACAATCCTGGCGTTATGCGTCTTCTGCCCGAATTGGTGAAGCGAGACCCGCCACTAATTCATGAAAAGGACGACATATATCCGAGAACAATGTGCGAGATGCAGTATTACTTCACCGTGCCCAAGTCGGTAGTGAAGCAGAAGCAAAATTATCACGATGCGGTTGATACCACGTGCTTGGTTACTGCGATCAACTGTGCGAGAGTTTGGCAGCAGAAGAGGATCGAAAGATGTGTATGAAACTTTCAATCTCTAGCATTCCTCCATTTGGGGGTTGCTCAATCTTAGCGCTAATCCTTTATTGTGTAGGTGAATAACGTGGACGGAGGACACCAGTTTATTTTCGGCGCTGGTCAATAAGTGCAATCTTCGACATATAAACGAGCCCCTGCACCGGTTGAGTGAAAGTATCATCAGGATGGCCAGTGATGCTTTCTGTTCACCTATCGGTGCTTTCGTTGTATCCAAGGCCGGCTTTGGCCTGCTTGATCGGCCACCCAACATCCCCATCCATTGTCGCCATTTACTTGCCACCCGCAATCATCTCTGCACCAGTTCCGGACTCGGAAAGCCAGCTCTTCGAATCCATTGGCTGATTCATGACCGCTCGCGCTGGCGGTAGTACTTTCAGAGCGTCATACAACTTCAGTCCTGTTATGCGAAATCGAGACGATTTCTTCGCGCCTGCCAGTACAATCGACAGGATGAGGAAGGTCAAGCTCGTAAGAACCACCCATGCTGCGTGATTATATTCTGGCGAGTTCTCATGGAATGCCAACAGCAACGCGAGATGATTCGAATCAGACATGATGATATAGATAAAAAACAGTTACGAGAATGAAAATAGGATGCAACAAAGCGTCAGAAATGGAAATGAGAAGGAAACAGGCCAGTCAATAGGTGGCCCTATACGTCCTCTTACATTGAAGATATCTTATGAATCCTTGCGAGAAGGATAGCTCCATCAACGACCCAACGGCTTGAGACGCGAAGGATCAATATATAGTCGTTGATGTTCCAAGTCTGTCCACCGGTGGGCGTACGTGTAGCGTACGAGCCGAGTCAGCCAGCGTGCCACATCTTACTGCCAAAATCGCCGCCGCTTTATCACATATGAGATCTTCCCTGCACTCCTCCTGCCGGATCCTACACAGACGTGTTGAGATCAAGGTATGGGTAGGCATGGGGCCAAGGCGGCAGGGGCACGACACATGGACGAACGTCGGAGGTTTGTGATGCCGTTGAAGAACGGTCACCACCTGTAGCCAGACCCCAGATCATGCTACCGAAACCACCCCGCCGACGTCGTACAGCATATCTCCAAAAATGCACGCACTAACCTTTAAATTCTTGTACTAGAACCCTTTTCCTGCTTCCCCACCCGCAGCTAGCACGGCTGCACATCACATCACCTACCCGCCCTGTGGGAACCGCACGTAGAAAAGGCTCGTGTTCACCTGCGTTTGGTTCCCCGTTACGCTGTTATCCTAAGCGGCACCTCTATGCTGATCAATTCTTTTCGAAGGACTAAGATACCAGTCTGGAGGGATGCTATGACCGTTTCTCTCTTCTTGTATCTGGGCACTTGAGTGCTTAGTAGACGGGAAGTCGTCTTGAACAGGCCGGTTGAATAAGTTTAAAGGTCTACGGCAAGGGAAGCTCAACTGCGAATATTCCTGCAGCACATGAGTACAGTATCTGGTCAACGCGTATCCGCGATGAACTCTGTGGCTTCTGCCACCCCGGCTTCCTGCTCTTCCAGGTATCTGCAAGCCCTCATGCACAGGCCCTTCCAGCTCACACGCTATATGTGTATATCCTCCTGGGACTGCGTGAGACTGGTTGGAGCTTCCTCGCCTCCGAGTGAATCTCGAAAGGGCAGTAGTTGCTGCAGGTATGTATGTACGGTCGGGGTCTGGCCGTCTGCTGTGCTCCCTCGTGCGGCAGCTTATCTTGCGCTCTGCATCCAAGGCCCCGCTCTCTTCATGAGCTCTTTCCTTTGCTTCCTTTACCTTTCCTATCCACGCTTGGTATGTTCAGAGATATTCAAAATACGGAAACTTTTCCAGTGACAGCACGAACGTAATGGACCATAACGCCAAAAATCTTATTATCTCTCTCGAGTGTCGTCCAACCAGCGATTATTGCGACAGTGAGTGCACGAAGCAGGGTCTTCCCCCTGCGTCTGTGGAAAGCTATGGAGACAACGTCGCCAGCCAGACGAGAACCAGGGTAGGGCTTCCCTTGCTCTCATCTTTGGGATAGCTAGCTTAATAGCATTGGACAGAGGCTATTTGGCTTTGCCCAGATCTTCGCCTTTTCGCTTACGTTCATGTCTACATGGGAGACCATAGCAATGTAAGTAAAGTCGCAGGTACCATTTGGCATGGCCAGAAAAGGACACTGAGCGCATCCGTCGTTAAGGAACATGTGGTTTGCCCTATACAACGGGGGCCCAGAAACTTTCGTCTGGAGCACTTTGATTGTATACATCGGCGCGCTCGCCCAGTCGGCCTCTATTGCGGAGATGGCTTCTATACAGCCCATTTCGGGTGCGCAGTACCACTGGACCCATCACCTTGCGCCTGCTCGCTGGAGAAGACAGATTACCTGGGTTCAGGGTTAGTCACTCTCTCTATGTTGCACGTCTGATTTTGTTGACTGAGCAGGCTGGATCACATGGTTTGGCTGGATCTCCGCGTTAGCAGGAGTGACCAATCTCACGGCCCTGGTACTTCAGAATCTCGTGGTATTAAACAATCCCACCTATGTGGCAGAGCGGTGGCATATAACAATGATCGTTCTAGCGGGACTAGTGTTCTCGGGCCTGCTGAATATGTATGCTTTTTGGCTTGTTCCGTGGATCGAGCTCATCGCCGGCATCGCCCACGTCTGCTTCTTCGTTGTCTTTATCACCGTTCTTCTCACAATGGCTCCGCGACATAGCGCGCGCTTTATCTTCTTCGAGAATTCTTACACCTCTGGGTGGGCAAGCAAGTTCGCCAGTTGGAATGTCGGCATGCTGACAAGCACTTGGAGCTTCACTGGTGAGTATAGCATCATCCACCGCGCGTCTGACACTTATAAGTTTAAAGGATTTGATGGCGTTGTGCATATGAGTGAAGAGGTTCGGAAGGCAAAGCATTCTATCCCGCGGTCGCTATTCTGGACTATCGCTCTTAACGGGTTTTTTGCCTATATAATGGTCATCGTGCTCTTGGCGACTATGGGCCCGTTGGACGACATTCTGGCTTCAACCTTCCCTATCATCACTATCCTCCAGAAAGTGACTGGGTCAAAGGCAGCTACTACCACTTTAGTCGGTGCATTGTTCATCATTTCAGTTTCCGCCACCATTGCTTGTGTCTCATCAACATCTCGACTGTCTTGGGCATGGGCCCGTGATGGAGGCCTGCCGGCTTTCTTTGCATATGTATGTGCTCTCATCCCATCCTTATGGACTATCTCAGTGACCATCACTAATCGAAAAGCCAGGTGAGCCCGAAGCGCCGCGTGCCCGAAAGAGCCGTGTGGCTTAGCATCATACTTGTCGCGCTGCTATGTATCCTCAATGTGGGATCAACTGCGGCATTTGGTGCTATTATCGCGTTGTCATCTCTGACCCTCTACGCCTCTTACTTCATCGCCATCAGCTGTATGCTCTTCGCCCGCTTCCGAAACGGTGGCGTGAAGTTAGGTGCATGGAACCTCGGGCGGTACGGCACTGCTATTAACGCCTTTGCCTTACTTTTTACCGCTTGGATCATCATCTTCTTACCATTTCCCGGGAGTCTGCCAGTGACGGCTCTCAATATGAACTATGCTGGGCCTATTTTTGGGGCACTTTTGCTGTTCATATCGGCTTTCTGGCTCTTTTGGGGTAACAAGCGCTGGGCCGGGCTGAACGAGAATATCATCAAATACATTATCGCGCAAGACGACTAGATGTAGCAAGTTGTACATCCACCCATGAGTGTCTTTAACAAGGCGGATACACTCCTTATCCCTTGTACGCTTCAGTCCTTCGTTATACATATATGATCAGAAGGGTTAGCCCATGTTGATTACTTGTGGATCCGTTCTAGATGGAGATTATCTATTAGCAGGACTTGCATATGTAGCGGTATACAAGTAATCATGAAGCAACTCTTCCCACTTATCCGTATAACTCCTCTTCAGGTATACGTCGGAGCTCCATGTGATATGACAACTGTGCAGTCTGAGCTTGCGGAGTGTGAGACATTAACCTACAAAAGAGCACATTAGTGAGTCAGGACAGGAGAGTGGTCTTTCAAGGGTTTCTTCCCAATCATTTTGTGAATTACTTCCAATATGCACTTCTGTGCGGTGTTTCGATGAATGTCATGGGAAGTTCACCTGTGTACTTTAATGCGACGGAGTGGAGGGGTACCGTGACGACTCCATCGCGTCATAAAACGCAAATACACAGGACAAATCTGATCCAGCCCCAGACTGCTGTCCAGATATGTGAGATTGGGGATTGATATGGACGGAAGACATCAAGTAGCTTCTAAATCAATCCATTTCAGTTGAAATCTCAAAAGAAAACCTCACGCTGCACCATCAAAACAACGCTGTGTTCAATCTCCCATTGATGATTTCGCAGATCAAAATGACATCAGCAGAAAGTGGCCCGCTCGGTATTCGCATTGCGATCGATGTATCTGATCTCCGCTCAGGCTTCGCGCGTGCAGCCAAAATGGCTGACTGGTATAACAGCGCGGTGGTACATTTACGGACTGCGTCGGTAACCCAGGCACGGGAAGAATGAAGGACGACGTCATTATCAAATTGCTTTCCGAAGATCCTTCAAATTACGAAGATGCACCCCTGGAAGGTATACGTCGGCTGCTCTCAAGATTCACCGGGGAAGAGATTCCCCGCGGTCAGAAATTGGACACATCCAAGATCGAGAGCATACGCATGGGAACCACCGTAGCTACCAATGCCTTGCTGGAGAGAAAGGGCGAAGACACTGCACTGGTCGTCACAAAAGGCTTCAAAGATTGCCTGGAGATAGGCAATCAGTCGAGGCCAAGCATATTCGACCTGGCCATTAAGAAGCCCGAGGTTCTGTACAAAACGGTGGTAGAAGTTGACGAGCGAGTCACGCTGGAAGACTACGCTGAAGATCCTGAGCGGCAAGAGAGTAAAGCGGAACCTCTCGAGAAAACTGGTAAAGTTTCAGATCTTGTGACAGGCCTATCTGGTGAAGCTGTGCGTATACTGCAGCGACCTTCCGAGGAGAGAATAAGAGCTCAGCTACAGGAAGTCTACGACAAAGGCCTTCGAAGCATCGCAGTATGTCTCATGCACAGTTATACGTATCCGGAGCATGAAGCGCTCGTGGGAAAAGTTGCCAAGGAGATCGGCTTCGATCACGTCAGTCTGAGCCACGAGCTGATGCCGATGATAAAACTGATACCACGAGCAACGTCAGCCTGTGCGGATGCATATCTCACTCCAGCTATCAAGAAGTATATCTCCGGATTCGCATCCGGCTTTGAGGGTGGTTTAGGAGCGCAGAGTGCGAAACATGACCAATCTGGCAAAGGTACCAGATGCGAATTCATGCAGTCCGATGGAGGCCTCGTCGATGTGGATAGCTTTTCTGGCTTGCGAGCCATACTTTCGGGCCCGGCTGGTGGCGTTGTTGGCTATGCGCTCACTTCATACGACCCGGAAACCAAGATACCGATCATTGGCTTCGATATGGGAGGAACGAGCACTGACGTGAGTCGTTATGGATCCGGCCGATATGATCACGTCTTTGAGACCACGACTGCCGGCGTCACCATCCAGTCTCCTCAGCTGGACATAAATACGGTTGCTGCTGGAGGAGGCTCTCGATTGTTCTTCCGCAATGGACTTTTCGTTGTGGGTCCGGAATCAGCGAGCGCGCATCCTGGTCCGGCGTGTTACAGAAAGGGCGGTCCTCTCACGATCACCGATGCCAACTTGCTTCTTGGCCGCCTTCTACCAGACTTTTTCCCCAGAATATTTGGCAAAGATGAAAATGAGGGCCTAGACATGGCCGCAAGCGAGAAGCTTTTCTCAGAGCTGACTGAACAAATTAACAGCGAAATCGGAGAGAACATGTCAATTGATGAGGTTGCATATGGCTTCATCCAGATTGCCAATGAGACGATGACAAGGCCTATACGTTCACTCACCGAAGCTAGAGGCCATGACACCTCAAAGCATCGTTTGGCTACTTTCGGTGGAGCTGGTGGCCAGCATGCGGTGGCTATTGCTGAAGCGCTCGGCATCAGCCAAATCCTGATCCACCGTTATTCCTCCATTCTATCAGCCTATGGCATGGCATTAGCGGACGTGGTGGATGAGAGCCAGGAGCCGGAGTCCAAAGTATGGTCTGACAGCGAAGATGTCAGAAGCTATCTCAGACGCAAAATGGAGGATTTAAAAGAACGATCTGCTACCAAGCTCAAGGACCAAGGCTTCACCTCGGACAGGATTGGGTTTGAGGAATATCTTAATATGCGCTACCGAGGAACAGAGTCAGCCCTGATGGTCGTGAAGCCTTCGAAAGAGGACGCTGACAGGCTGTACGGCGGAGATCAATGGAGCTTCGGAAAGGCTTTTATCGATCAGCACGAACAGGAATTTGGCTTTACGCTACCAGATCGAGATATCATCGTCGACGACGTCCGTGTAAGGGGCATTGGGAAAACTTTCGAGGGTCTCGAGAAGACTGTGGATCAGCAGTTGCGGGAAGTAAAGCCAAAGGACCTGCGAGAAGACAAGAAATCACACGACAAGCGACAAGTTTACTTTAAAGAAGGGAGGCAGGAGACTTCCATCTACCGACTAGAAGATCTGGAGATAGGTGACAGGATCAAAGGTCCAGCAATCCTTGCGGACGGAACCCAAACAATTGTCGTCCCTCCCGGGGCATTCGCATTGCTACTTGATACCCACGTCGTTATAAATGTCGGTGAAGGGAAGGGTGAAGACAGCCAAATAAGTCTCAACGAGGTGGACCCAATCATGCTGAGCATATTCGCCCACAGATTCATGGCTATCGCGGAACAAATGGGCAGAGCTCTTCAGAAAACGAGTGTCAGCACGAATGTAAAGGAACGGTTGGACTACTCCTGTGCTCTATTTGACTCCGATGGTGGCCTCGTGGCCAACGGTAAGGCATTGCTTGGCAATATCATCGATCATGCTCTCTGACGCTGTTCTTCAGCTCCGCATCTACCCGTCCATCTGGGAAGCATGTCTACCTGTGTCAAGAAGCAGGCCGAGATATGGAAAGGACAACTGCAAAAAGGAGATGTTCTTGTTTCCAACCATCCCATGTACGGCGGTACTCATCTCCCAGACATCACTGTGATCACGCCCGCCTTTAGTGGCGACAGCATCGTCTTCTATGTTGCTTCGAGAGCCCATCATGCAGACATTGGCGGAATCTTACCGGGTTCCATGCCTCCGAACTCACGTGAGTTGTACCAAGAGGGAGCAGCTATCAAGACAGAGAAACTAGTGTCAGAAGGCCGATTCAACGAGAAGCGCATTACCGAGCTTCTTCATTCAGAACCTGCAAAGTGGCCAGGTTGCAGCGGCACAAGATGTCTTGCCGATAACCTGAACGATCTGAAAGCGCAGGTGGCAGCCAATCAAAAGGGAATCAACCTGATACGGGCATTGATTGAAGATTACGGACAAGAAGTTGTGCTACACTATATGGAAAACATCCAGCGAAACGCCGAGCAGAGCGTAAAACGTCTGCTGAAAGATGTCAGCAAACGCGTCGAGGGGAGGGATCTGGTTGCGGTAGATTACATGGATGACGGAAGTCCCATCAAGTTAAAAATCACGATAGATGCTGATCGAGGCGAAGCTACTTTTGACTTTGACGGGACAGGCCCGGAAGTATACGGTAATGCAAAAGGAACATGGGCTTTTGGTTAGGGCTGACACAGTTCAGGGAATACCAATGCTCCCGAAGCAATTACGTATTCAGCAATCATCTACTGTCTCCGTTGCCTCATTTCGGAGGACATACCCTTAAACCAAGGCTGCCTGAAACCAATCCATGTCAAGATACCGAAGAAATCATTTCTCTCCCCATCAGGCAAGGCCGCGGTGGTTGGTGGAAACGTTCTGACAGTACGCCCTCCTGTGTATTGACCCCTTTCGCGAGCTTCTACTGACACTGTGATAATCCAGAGCCAAAGAGTTACCGATGTCGTGCTCAAGGCTTTTCATGCTTGCGCCGCATCCCAGGGTGACTGCAACAACTTGACCTTTGGCTTCGGCGGCAACCAGTCGGGAGACCCGGAAGTGAAGGGCTTCGGATATTATGAGACGATTGCAGGTGGAAGTGGGGCGGGACCTACATGGAACGGAACGCACGGAGTTCACACTCACATGACAAACACCCACATAACTGATGCAGAGGTCTTCGAGCGGCGCTATCCAGTGATCCTACGAGAATTCAGCCTCCGGCAAGGCAGTGGCGGCCAAGGCCAACATCCCGGCGGAGACGGTGTGATCAGAGACATCGAGTTTCGTATTCCGGTCCAAGTCAGCATTCTCAGTGAGCGGAGAGTATATCATCCTTACGGCTTGGAGGGCGGAGAAGATGCGCAATGTGGGATGAACATGTGGGTAAGGAGAGTGGAGAAAAGCGAGCAGTCTGCGGATTCCACCACAGAGAAAGTTACAGGCGATGACGAGTATCGCCACGTGAATCTCGGAGGTAAAAATACAGCCAGCATGAAGAAAGGGGAGAGGATCATCATCATGACACCGGGTGGTGGTGGGTGGGGCAAGGTTGGAGATGAGAGCAGAGCACTCGAGAGGCCAGATCCCAAGCTAGCTTGGAGAAAAGGCAGCTTGGCAGCGAGACAAGAGACAGCGGAGTCCTCTGCCTGAGTCTCACTTGACGACAACACACGCGGAAGATAGCAGGCTGCCGCAAGGATCCAGTATCAGGCTGTGAATAAGACGTTCCTTTTCAGTCAGCTGTCCAGAGCTTTGGCGACTGTGCTATGAGTAAGACTCATACTGCAAGTCTACCAGTTCCAATCCACCCTACCCAAACCCCTCGAGCCTCTGCTGCTAAGTCTTCTGCACTTCTTCCCTGCTCATCTCTCAGAGATCGGATATCTGTTTTCCCAACCTCGCTGATTCTCGCAAGACCCAGCGTTTCTGCCTCACGTAGGACCTCTGGAGGGAACTGCTGCGGCTCCAGGTCTGATGCGAGGAGTAACAACAACCATGCAATCTCGCAGCTACCCCCCAAGACTGCTGCATGCAGAGCGGACTGCATATCACCAAGAGGGTCCTGATATCTCAACACATCAAGCCTGCCATTGCGTTCTGATTGCTCGACATCTTGGCCTCCAGCAATGTGATTTCCGTCTTCTCCGCCATCCGAGCTTTCGCTGTCGTCATCCAAAAGCATGTCTATCACCGACGTCAGGTCGCCTTGGCGGCAAAATTCGATAAAAGCGTGTGCTTTCCTTTCCTCGGGGTAACATTTCAGATAACACTCTTCCTTGAGCAAAGGGAGGATATCGATGTTTTCTTGCAGCCCTCCCTCGTTGTGTAGGGTGCAGAGTAGCTGTTCAGTGTTCGACGGCGATAAACTACCGAGCTCGCGACCACAGCTTGGACACACGGCAACTGTGTACGCATCTAATAGACATTGCCTGTTTAGATCATCGTTAGAGAAAGTCGATAACATCAAATATGTGGCCAAATACCAGTGAAAATGACACCCACAAGGCAAGCCGACATCGTCTGGTACTGTCGTTTGCGCACCAGGAGTATCCCCAGCATTGCTCGACGCCGCTCGTGTGACTTCATTTTCTTCACCTGCCTCATCTATCACCAACACCAGTGGTTGGCTGCACGCAACACAGAGAGCCATAAAGATGTTGGCGTCTCAGCAACTGCATCCATGTTCTATCAAGATGCAGGATCCTCGAGTAGCCTTCGCTCCGGGCACACCGACATTGTACACAAAGCAGGAAGACGCGTCAGTGCTCTGAATGCTTGTTTAAGGATTTTTGTGAGTTCGTTTAACCTCGGCACTAAATCTTGGAAAGCGCTTATCGGTAAATCGTTTTCCCGGTATCCGCTGCTTCACGGATCTCGAGAGCCGCCCTTGAAACGGCGAAGCATGGACTGTGTCCTTGATCTTGTAAGAACAGATCACCAGCTAAGGATCATGACCATGAGAAGCAACCAGATATGCAAATCTCTTACGAGCTCTCGTCGGTCTCAAGTGTTCTGAGATCATGGACAAAGACACTGCCGACAACGACACGAATGGCTCGACAGCTCTACGACCCAAGGGATCGAGTAATTCCGCAAGTCAAGAGTCCACGGTAACGACAGAGCTCACAAACGTCACCGCTGTAACCAAGTCCCTTAACGATCGCGTTCTCTACTTTCTTTCCACAGCTAGCAAAGAGTCTCTTGTTGCCTGCCTTGTCGGCCTGAGCGCAACCACATACTTTGTGCTCGGAAGGGTCGGTCTGATTCTCATTGGTATTTTTGGTGGAGTCCTGTTACAAATCTCATGGGAGGGGACAGTATACGACAACAACAATGATGAAGCCCAACCGCGGCACCAGTGGAGACGGAAAGAGACCGGACTGGACGTTGTCAGTCGAGTCCTCGCCTGGAGATTGGAGAAAGCGGTTCACAATGAAGAGGATCGCGAGAGCAGTCAATTCGCGTCCAGTCTACAAGCTGCGGAGAAGCCGAGCTATTCAGCCTTCGGCGCGAGGACGGCGGCAGCTCTCGAGGAATTCACGGAGGCCGTCATCCGGGATTACGTCGTGTAGGCCCCCCATTGCTTTATAGTACTTCACCAGCTAAGTGTGCCCAGTTGGTGGTATTCTCCTATCCTTCCCTCAGAGGAATCTTTCCCCGCTGCCTGTCGCCGGACCCTGACAGCTTTCCTCTATTCTGTTTCGACCAATCTGTCGAAAAAGCGACCTGTCGATGACTTTCTTGACTTCCTCACGAACTCTTCTTCAATTGCAATTGTTTTCCTTAAAGAGATATCAGCTGCCTTCGCAGCATCGCCGAATTTGCCCCCAGAGAAAGCTATGGCTGCATATCTTCGGCTGATGCCGCTGAGCAATCTAGCCAATCTGCTGGATAAAGATCATCAACAACGAAAGCTGGGGATGGTTGCGGACGATCTGCTGGAGAGTTTTTTGGAACCCAAGACATATAATTGCGAGCCGGCTCGCGTCTTTTTGAAACAAGCCTTTGCCCAGCTGGTCCTCGATATGACGCTGCAACGCTGCTGCAAATCCGAATGGATCAACGAGTGGATCGTATATCTGCTGGAGGACGCAGAACCCGAGTTGATGAATGCGATTCACTCGGGTGTCGAGGGCTCTGCGCCAAGGGCGTTGCACGCAGCCGAACTCAAAGCCACTGCGCATGAGCAAGCTCTGAATGATGTGGCCGATGCGGCTGAGCAGGAGAATGCTGCGAAACATCGAAGAGCTGTTAGCAAAGCGCAAGAGGCCATGGACGATGCTATTCAAGAAGCACAAAGACTTACGCAGCTGATTGCCGAGGAAGAGGCGAAGAAGCTACGAGGACGGCAGCACGCATCAAACGCAAACCTGAGTGATGCAATTTCTGAGGATACTACACTCGGCATCGCGACTCCAGCGTCATCTCAAAGCGGCTCAAACGAAAGTAACCTGCCCCCGTCGCCAAGGGGCATCTCAATGGAACTTTCAAGGCCAGACTCGAATACAGACGATGGTGCTCAGTCACATGTCGCAAGGTCTACTTTTACAGACTTTGACCAACTGGTCCCTCGTCCTGGGGTTGTGGCAGGAAGCGGCAGTTCGGAGCTGCCTGCCAAGACTCTGCTAAATGCGAGAGTGTCAATATTCGACGACTCTGTCCCTGGTGAGAAAAGTACCATGAAGTCGAAACCCGCAACGGAATACCTCTTTCAAGTCGAGCCCTCATCAACACATTATCCCGGCTGGATGATTGCAAGAAAGTATGCAGAACTCGAGACCTTACATGAGATTCTACGACGTATCTCCGTTATCTCTGGAGTCGGCTTCACAGAGTCTCATGCAACCCTACCGAGCTGGAAGACCAACACCAAAGCATCTTTACGAGGAGAGCTCGAGCGCTACTTGAACGATGCCCTACGCTCTCGAGCATTGGCGGAGAGTGAAGGAATGAAACGCTTCCTAGAGAAAGACGATGGCCAAGGGCGGGCCCAAACTTCGTCGGCAAAGTCGGGGCCAGCATGGTCGGCCCCTTCAGCACTTGAGAGCATGGGCAAAGGCATGATTGATGTGTTCGCAAAGGCGCCGAAAGAGGTTGCAGGTGGTGGAAAGTCACTCATCGGTGGCGTAACCGGAGTCCTGGGGAATGTGAGCAATATTGGCTCCAAAAAAGCTAGCTCCCGTCCGGGCAGTCTGAAGTCTCCAGAGAAAACGGCTACCGCAAGCAACGTGAGGCTTGAAGATTATTCAAACCCTAATACCCAAGGACGAATGAGCCAGGAGAGCATTCGAAGCGTTCGAGCACGCCCAGCCATGGAGGGCCAAACGACAGATTCTCCACAAATTGAGCGCACTTTTAGCCACACGAGCGTCGGCTCGGGTACGTTCAAAAGATCATCTACGGGCTTGACATCAGAGCAAAGCGTCACAACCGTGTCAGAGGAGGCAATTGACCCGTTGGCAAGCTCGGCGATTGACTCTTCCTTGAATCTTCCGCCACCGCCGTCAGAGATTCCAGACGATTATGGTTCAAACAACCCTTTCCCCAGGACGGACAATAAGAAGAAGGTTGACGATGCGGGCATCCATCGATCACAAACTCCCAACGTTCGCACGTCCTCTTCTTTGGATGATTCCATAGTACACGACAAAGCCAGCAAAAAACTTGATCGCACAATTCAGAAGCCTGACCGCAAGCAAAAACCTCCCATGACAGAAGAAGAGACGCAAGTAGCCGTTGAGCTGCTTTTTGCCTTGATAAGCGAGCTATACACCCTGTCATCCGCTTGGAACATTCGGCGTAC
>QQTW01001896.1_pt1 | contig 14962 bp, 11 predicted proteins | sample 1904831 | NCBI WGS metagenome assembly QQTW01 (sample SAMN09435610, study PRJNA476489) | Subsurface metagenome, whole genome shotgun sequencing project. | reverse complement strand
GCCCGGCTTCTGTGTTAGCAGCCCGACTATCGCCAAAAGCATCAGAAACAGCCGCGACAACTTCTCCATTCAACTTAGTTGTGGTCGAGAACTGATTGGATTCTATTTCCGCAGTCTGGGCTTCTACAGCATCTACACGACCGCGTAAGGTAGCAAGTTCAGCAGAGAATTCTTCCTGCAAGCGTTGTAAGGTGGCGAGGTCTTCTCGTCTTACTAAGTCTGCTGTTGCAGTAGCAATTAGTTCGTTAACGCGGTCTAAACAAGCATTTAAACCTGCTGCAAATTCATAACGAGTTAAAGCCCGATTACCGCGATAAGTACCATCGGGATAACCAGCAATGCAACCGTAACGTTCAACTAGAGACTGTAATGCTTGAAATGCCCAGTCTGTAGGTTGCACGTCTGATAGCTGAGAAACGGAAGTTACTTGAGCTAGATTGTCGTTGGTTGGAGCATTTTGGCTTACAACAACTGGTGCTGATTCAATAATTTCTTGAGTTGCAGGGCTAATTGGCGCAACTTCTGTAGTAGCTGTAGAAGCATTTACTGCTACTAATGTGCTGTCAGCTGGTTGAATCTGTAAAGTTTCGCTTGTAGCTATACTTGGGTTTGGGGCTAGGTCGGCAGCAGATACTGCCGCAGCTTGAGTATAAGTAGCTACAAGTAGAGTAGCTCCCAATAAAACTGGACTTGGTTTAAGCGTGTTCCAAAAAACTTTTGACATATATTCCTCTCACTTACACCTTAGATAATATTAGTTGTAGTAATGTGCTTTTTAACTTGCACTGTTGCTACTTTCTTTCGATCCTCAAGTTCAACTATACAAATCTCTTGCCTAAATGTATTAACAACAAAATTCGCATTTTTAAGGCTCGATCTAAAACTTTATTGTTTGATTATTTACCAAAAGTTAGTAAATCTAAATCTGAGCTACGCCTATGGGTATCTCTTCAGTCATGTCAACACTTGTGCCATAAACTGGATATAGAAAAGTCCGCCCTTGTGAAAGAAATGAGGTTTGACCACCTTTCATTAAAATTGATAGTGTTGTTTCTACAGGTACAGGTTGAGAAAATGCAATTGTAACTCTTTTGTCCTTTATGGAGACAGTAGAGTCAATTTTTTTACCAGATTTTTCGCTAACCATGATGCGATCGCTGACATCAACACCATCTGGTATTTCAAAAGAGAGTCAGGATAGCTCTTTACCTTGAACGTGTACTCCAAAATGCCGCGTAGCATTTGGTACACGGGTACCATAGGGATGTAAGCTGCTGTGAACAATGTGAGGAGCATTAGCCTCACGCAATACTCCCCCGGCAAAGGCAGGTACTGAAGATATGTAAAACGAGGCTATCCCAACAGGAATTGCTAAGGTGAAAGTAGTGGCAGAAATTAACTTCTTCATCGCGTTAGTCCTTAAAGTTTTAATTGAATGTTTCCCTATTATTTAGTTTTGCAGTCTCAAATGAAATCAAGATGAAATATTACCTACAACCCTAAAAGTTTAGCCATTATGTAGATTCTGAATTGGGCTAGTCCTAGAGGAATACTTGCATTTATGCCAACAAGTTTAGCTGAAACCGAATATAGCCAAGCATTAGAACGCCCAAAAATTTTCACATCTTTCATAACTACTTTTAATCTGTTGCCAGGAGCAATTTGTTTAGGAAAAGAGATTGTGATTTTCTTAAGTAGTACAGTTACTATTAACTGGATTTGCATAGAGAAATGAAATCACAGTGAAATTATTGAATAATAATTAGAAAATTTCAAAATTACTCAGTATAGTACCCATTTGAATGAAAAATGAGTAAATTCCTAAAAATTTAGATTAATTAACAAAGATTTTGTACTATGGGCAAAGCTACCACCGCTATTTTGACTATTAGTTAACTTCGGTTAGATAAGATTCATAAATATTAGGCAACACCCTCTTTCTGCACCACGCCACGCGACCAATCAGTGAAGCAAAACTCGGTTACAGGAGTACAAATACGCTCGGTTGGTTCCTATGTTCAAGGAGGTAGTCCTAAACAGGTAAGGATATAGTATAGATAGCTCTAGAAAGAACGATGTTAGAAAACGCTATCTTCTGTCCGCGCTGTGATTCTAATCAAGTAGTGAAAAATGGATTTTTGACAATGGGAACCAGAACTGTAAATGTATTGAGTGCCAGCGACAATTTGTTCGTAATCCAAGAAATAAGGTAATTGGAGAGGAGACTAAAGACTTGATAGATAAGTTATTACTAGAGAAACTACCTTTAGCTGGCATCGCTAGAATCACGCTCTGTGTCGAATGCGATGGTTACAGACTCACTTATGTCAACAGGTTGTATGCCTCTATTTCAAAAAATGTAGAAGTTTGGTTCAAAAAATTGTTAAGTAGTATTATTCCTCCTCTTTAACGACTAACGTACCTACTCTATTCGTGACTATTCGCATAACAAAGCATATCTTTACAACACTTCTGGCAATCGAATAGTAAAAGTGCTACCTTGACCCAATTCACTTTGTACAGTGAGATTACCCTTGTGTGCATGAACGATTGCTTTGGCGATAGCTAACCCTAATCCCGACCCGCCTGTATTGCGAGAGCGATCATAACTCACACGATAGAAGCGCTCAAAAATTTGTGTTTGTGCTTCTTGTGCAATGCCAATTCCCGTATCTTGAACTTCAATCAAAGCATGATCGTTACTATGGTCTAAAACAACAGTTATTTGACCACCATCTGGTGTGTATTTGATTGCATTATTAATCAAGTTAAAAACCAGGCGATAAAGTTGATTTTCATCCCCCATAACATACAACGGCTTGTATACTCTTACTTCAGATACCAACGTTACCTTGGCAGCGAAAGCCATATCGATGAACTCCTCTACCAAGTCGCTTACCAAATCGTTGAGACAGCAACGCATTTTCTTTATCAATACCTTTGGCTGTCCCAATTGAGAGAGGAGTAATAAATCATCAATCATTTCAGCCAGTCGATGATTCTGACTGGCAACATTGTTCAGAGTGTGCCGCGATTCTGGTTCAGATAGATAAGGCATTCTGAGTACAGATTCAACCGCTGCTTGAATTGCTGCTACAGGAGTACGCAATTCGTGGGCAGCATCAGATGTAAATTGTCTCATTTGTTGATAAGACTGGTCAATCGGTTGCATCGCCAACCCTGCAAGCCACCAACTAGAACTACCAACCAGAATTACTGTAATGGGGAGTCCAAGTCCTATTACCAATTTTAGGGAGGAGAGACGACTATCGAAGTCTTTGAGACTTCGCCCAATCTGCATATGCCCCCAAAGCTGATTGTCTTGAGTATGCAGAGGCAAGGACATTTGATGGTAGCGCTCTCCTTGTTTGTCTTTGAGCGTTTGCCAAACTTCCTTACCTACAACCAATGGTAACTCTTTAGGTTGAAAACCTGCTGACGCAATCAACTGCCCTGAACTATTCACAAAGTTAATGTAATAGTAATTGCCTTGGTAAAAGGCACTAAAAATGTGTTGTTCAATAGAGGTGTGGTACTCTTGCCTATATATTGTTTGGATAGGACAGCTGAACTCGGCAGAGCAGATATCGGGTAAAAGCTGCTGAAAAATTGGTTCTAGACGAGCAGGCTGTTTTAACTTTGGTTCAATACTGCTATGTAGAGTTTTCGTTATAGACCGTAGTTCTTGGTCAATAGCAACTAGATGAGCGTAAATCATCACTCGATAAACCCCGAAACCGCATAAGCTGAGAATGAAACCCATGATGACGGTGTACCAGGAAGCCAGTCGCCAGCGAGTTTGACGAAATGGTCTAGTTTGCATTACTTAAATTGAACCGATAGCCCATACCAGGAACAGTTTCGATTAAATTATCACAGCCAAGTTCTGACAGTTTGCGTCGCACCAATCGAATTTGGGCTGCTACTACATTACTAATACGCTCTGCATTCATTTCGTAAAGATAGTCTAAAAGCTGGGTGCGGGTAATATATTGATTGGGGTGTTTCAAGAAGTATTCCATTACTTGAAATTCTTTTCTTGTCAAAGGAATTGCTTGTTTGTTACCGTTAATGTGTTGAAGACAAACTGTACAGGTTCCGTAATCCAAAATGAAGCAACCTACTTGAAGTTGCTGAGGTTCAAACTGGGGGGATCTCCTCTGCAATGCTCGCAGTCGCGCTAATAATTCCTCTATACCAAACGGCTTGATTAAATAATCATCAGCCCCAGCATCTAATCCAGCCACTTTGTCTTCCATACGGTCTTTTGCCGTCAGCATCAACACGGGCAAATTATTGTTACAAGTACGTAATTTACGCAGCAGTTCTAAACCCGATATTCCAGGCAGTAACCAGTCAAAGATAGCTAGCGTATATGGTATTTTTTGTTCTTCTAAGCAATTCCAAGCTTGAGTACCATCTAAGACCCAATCAACAATATATTTTTCCTGGTTCAAGGTTCGTTTAATCGCTTCCCCTAAAACTAGCTCATCTTCAACTAGCATAACCTTCATAATCAAAGTAAAATAGTGTGACAGCAACAAAAATCTCTACATCAATAGACACAAAACCAAGTTACACCCATAGAAATACATACATCAATGCAGACAAGTACAGCAGAAACTCTATGTAGTTAAACGTCAAAAATCCTGTTTTCTTTATATTATTTAGGTCAAGCTTGAGTTTTAATTTAGGAGCAACGGGTTGAAGAAAATTTACTATAACTTTACTGCCCGTAATAGAAGACTTGGCATTAATTTTACTTTCTGAGTTGTCTGTTACTGTAATATTACTAATAAGGTGAGTGGGTGCAATTAATTTAAAAACAGGTTTAGGATAGGTAAGAATTTCACAAAGAGGTATCTTATACTTACTTTTTTGACTCACCTACTTGATAACCCTCTAAAACATCGATAATTAGCTGAGAGATAAAGCTACGCCTTTAAGGAATGTGTAACTTAATTTTATGCGAGTAGTCCTCCACTATTTTGGAAGATGTTGTACAAATCAATCAGTACGAGGATTGCCTCGTGTACAGCATTGATTATCCAAAAGAAATCAGAACGACGAGAGCTAAAGCTATAAATGCCAAGCAAACTAGAGTTCTCACTTATTACTTCTATAAAAAACCGATCATGTTAGTAAGACCTCAAACTCATTCTCAATAGATAGTTGCGCTGTACTTAGCTTGACATAACAAGATGAAACCAGGATGAAATTTTTGCATACTTAACACATTTACTCAAAAATTAGCTTTTTAAAGGAAATTATTCATTCATGTCGCGATAAGTTGCAACTGCTGAGGGTGAGATACGGTTGAGGTAGCGGAAAATCCAATACTTAAAAATAGTATCCAGAATTACTGGGAAAGTAGAAATAAATAGGTTGGTAAAATCTCGATTTTCCGGCAACCCGAAATGCCTTAAGGTATTGTCTATGATTACTTCCCAACCGTGAGAAGAATGGAACCCAACAAAAATATCGGTAAATAAAATAATTAAAAAAGCTTTAGCAGAGTCGCTTAAACCATAAATTAACTCATCGATAAAAGACATTAAAGTAGCTGTCTGTTTTTTACCTGTTGCTATTATAAATGTGAAAGTGAACACTGAAAATATATCAGCAAAAATATTTTTAACAGCTTCAGCACTTTCTATCTTGTAATGGTGGGCTATCTGAATTGCCTTATCTTTCAACTTTTTATCCATAGCTACTGGAGAAAGGACTGGTGCCTTTTTAAGCAAAGTATCAAAAGCGACTCTTTTTTCAAATATTTTAAATTCAGCTAACGCTCTTTCTTCCTGAGAGAAGTTTAAAAAAACTGATGTCTTATCCGTCCAAAAATTTTTGATTAAAGGTTCAAAAAGGAAGTTTTTAGAAAGCTGATTTACAAATAGAGGGACTAAAATAAGAATTAATAAGTACCGAATAGAAGTAACTGTCAAATACCGAGACATTCGGAATTCTTCAATTAATCTTGATTCGGCATCGGGGTCTAAATCCCTCTTAAGTTTTTTCAAAGTCCGACCAATAGATCGAGGAAAAGGACCAGTTTTTTGAGATTTAGGACTTGATTTTGGCTCGTCTACTGACATCTAAAATCTTCGTTTTTGTTTTTATGAATAACTCTGTTATTAAATAAGTTTGTCATAACGAAATGAAACTAAGGTGAAATTCATGCCCACCTCAGAAAAATTTTATAAAAATGTAATAAGAACGTAATTTGAAGCAATGCTGTAAACCTTTTTAGGGGTAGATTTTTGGTTAAAATATTTAATACTGATAGTCTTTCTTCCGCTCAATTAGGTTTTAACTCACCGCCGTAAGTCCCGCGTTCTATTTGTACTCAGGTCGGTGTTGGGTAGTTCACACGAAGTTGTCTTGAGCTAGGGGACAAGGATAATTTGGATCGCCAGTTTCTATTTGAACAGTGGCATGTTCAATACTGAACAGATCGTGAAGCTCCTGGGATATTTGTACTAGAAAAGCATCCACGGGAACTCCTCCGGGTATTACTAGGTGTACGGTGAGCGCCGTTTCTGTAGTACTCATTCCCCAAATATGGAGATCATGAACGCCAGCTACACCGGGAAGTTCAGCTAAGTATGTGCGGACAGCAAGCGGTTCAATACCTGCTGGTACAGCATCCGTCACCAAGTTGAAAGATTCTTGGAACAATTGCCAAGTACCAACAACGATGACAACAACAATAATCAAGCTCACAACAGGGTCGAACCAAAGCCAGCCAGTTGCAACAATAGCAACCCCAGCTAGTACTGCACCCAACGACACCACTGCGTCTGCAACCAAATGAAGGAAAGCTCCTCTGATATTTAAGTCGTTTTTACGACCAGACAAAAACATCAAAGCACTTACCGTATTAACAGCAATGCCTACTGTTGCAACACCAATAATAGTAATGCCTGAAACTGAACTGGGTTCAAAAAAACGTTGAGTAGCCTCCCATGCGATTGCACCTGAAGCCACGAGCAAGAGGATAGCATTCAACAGAGCAGCTAAAATCGAGGAACGACGTAGCCCATAGGTACGTCGTTCTGTTGGTCGGCGACGGACAAGAATACTGGCTCCCCAAGCGAGTAGCAGACCTAAAACATCACTCAAATTATGACCCGCATCGGCAAGCAGGGCAAGGGAGTTGGCAAGAATGCCATAAACTGCCTCAATGAGAACAAAGCCGGTATTGAGAGTAACGCTAATGATAAAAGCACGATTGTAATTAGTCGGTTCGTGGCTGTGCTGATGAGACATATATTTCCTGTTATAGCGACCATCTACTACTGAACTAAGACAGGTTCTTTGTGACCCAAGCTCTCAATGCTGCTTCTGTTTCGTCTCCAAACAGATGATGGGGACAGGTCGTATCTTCTTGGTGGCTGGGAGAAAACCGATGTCCGGTAATGGCATAGGGCGGAATTTTGTACTCGGACATCAACCATTTAATCAAAGTGATCGCGGCTTGTTCTTGAGGCGGTGACAGATGCTCGTGAACGTTGGCAACGTGTTCAATTCCAATAGAATCAGCATTTTCGCCATAGGCGTGCCAAGCTTTATCTGCATCTCTCACCATGTGGTAGATTTTTCCATCGCGAGCTACTACATAGTGAGCGCTAACGTGGCTTTCGGGATGGTGAAACCAATTGAGAACGGAGGTGACCAAATCAATTGTTGTGCAGTGTAAAATAATTCGTCGGATGGGAGTTCCATTACGGCTAGAAAAGTTAGGGGAAGGGTCCCAGATGATGGGTGGTCTCCTACAGAGTTCTGAGGTTCCGTGTCCCTTTTGAGCAGAACTTTGAAGATCGTGCAACACCTGTCCATTTCTAAGTAACTGGATATCGTCAACGCAGGCATACCAGGTATTACAATTGGCGATTGAGCGCTCTTTCAACGTAAATCTTAGGTGATCAACGACTTGCAGGTACCCTTGGATGGGAAACGCTGTGCCTGCCTGAATCATACGCTTCTCGCTATCGGGCAAATTAGTCTCTAGAACAAGTCTTTGCTTAAAAAATGTATCTCGAATAGTTTTTAAGGTGTGTTCTGTCATTTGTCTTATACTCCTCTAAGCGATTTTTAGTTATTTTATTAAAGGTAAAGTGATTATCCACTTTTTTACTGTTGATATTAAAAATACTGCTACAAAATCGAAGACATAAAATAGTGGAGATGGAAAGCATAGACTAAAGCGTGGAAAGTTTAGCTTTACCTACGGGAATCTCTACATCACTGCCAACAACTTTAGCAAAAAAGCTATAAACAGAAGCAGGACCAAAAGTTGGTTGTTTGACTTTATTGAATTCAACAAAAAGCCTAGTATTAGAAATATTTTTTTCAGGAAAATCAATGATAATCCTTTTACCATCCACAGAAATACTAATATTAATTTTTTGCCTCTTTTCATCTCGAACAGCAATATCGTTACTTACAGCTACAGTGGATGGAATTTCAACAATTATCTGGGAAATAGGAGGTTGATTTTTGGGAATATGTAATTGAAAAACCTGTTTGACAAGACGCAAGCGAGCAGGAAGAATCTGCGCGGTTTTATCAAAATTAAAATTTCCATGATTATTCGGATTAGCACTTACATAGCTAGCAGAACTAAAAACGGCAGTAGCTAGAGTAAATGCAGCAGCGTGAACTATTGTTTGCTTCATCTTGGCTCCTAGAGTAATAAACATTATGGTGAATAACAATTTACAGTGATTGTTTTAATTAAGGCGATCGCTTTTATCAAAAAATAGGATTTAGCTACTGCTTTTGCATAGTTTGAACTAGAGTTTTCGCTAGTTCAAACTTTTTTGTGCTTGGCAAATTAACGCCTAAACAGTAACTTTTTCTACAAATTCAGGCTGAATAACAGGTTTAGCCTTTTTAGGAATCATAAATCTGGCAAATTGGATATACAAAGCCGGAAGTACTAGCAGGGTTAAAGCCGTAGACGTGAACAGTCCCCCCAAAACGACAACGGCTAGTGGCTGAAGAATTTCTTTGCCTGCCCCACCACTACCAATTACCAGTGGCACCATGCCCAGAGCCGATGCTAATGCTGTCATCAAAATGGCACCAAGCCGTTCCATCGACCCTTCAATCAAAACCTCCCGCAGAGGCTGCCCTTCTGCCAATCTAGTGTTGTAGTTATCAACTAGCAACAGTCCGTTGCGTGCAGCAACACCAAACAGAGTAATAAATCCTACCATCGAAGCTACAGAAACAATACCGCCAGTTAAGGCGACGGAAATTACCCCACCTATTAATGCCAAAGGCAGATTAACTAGGATCATGATGGTTGCAGGAATCGACTTGACAGCAAAGTAGAGAATTACTGCAATCGCAACAAAGGCTAATCCTCCTGCCGAAAGTAAAGTTTTTGTCGCTCCCTCTTGCGCTTCAAACTGACCGCCGTATTCAATGTAGTACCCAGAAGGCAGTTGGACTTCTTGCTTAACCTTATCCCGAATGTCTTTGATCGCAGAACCCAAATCCCGCCCAGCCACATTGCTGGATACGACAATAAAGCGGGAGACGTTCTCGCGATTGATAGTATTGGGACCCGTGCCGTACTCAATTTTTGCGACTTGGGCTAAAGGAATTTTTTGACCGTTGGGGGTATCAACTAACAAATTGCCGATGACTTCTATATCGTTACGATAATTTTCTGGCAACCACACAACGATGTCAAAGGTCTGTTGTTGTTCTAAGACTTGAGAAATAGTTCGCCCGTTGAGAGCAGTTTCAATTGTCTCTGACAGTTCCCCAATAGTCAAACCATAACGAGCCGCCGCATCGCGGTCAAACTGAATTTGTACCTGTCTAACTGGCACTTGAGGTTCTAGTTGTAGGTCAGTCAAACCCGAAATCTCACTCATGGCTGACTGGACTTGTTGACCAAGGGTACGGAGTTCTTCTAACTCAGGACCAAAAATTTTGACAGCGATCGCACTTCTTACCCCAGAAAGTACTTCATCCATACGGTGAGAAATAAACCCGCCAATGTTAGTTGCTACTCCTGGCATTTTCTCAAATTCTTCTCGGATTTTTTCAATACTCTCCTCCCGTTCTTTTGCTCCCTCCTCACTAATTTGTACATCTAGCTCTCCAAAGTTAGTGCCAGCTACCTCAGTATCGCCTTGAGCGCGTCCAGAGCGAAACTGAACGGTTTCAATCCGAGGGTCATTTTTAACGGCTTCCTGTATTGCTAAACCTACCTGATTAGTTGCACCTAGAGATTGACCAGGCATAAGACTGACTGCAATTACCAAAGCACGGTCTTGAAACTCCGGTAAAAAGATTTGCCCTAACGAGGACATAATCATTATTGAAGCCACAAATCCAGCTATAGCTGTCGCCAAAACAATCTTGGGACGACGAATAGAAAACTTCAAAGCTGGACGATACAGTCGATGGGTTTGTTTTTCCAACCAGGTTTCGGTACTTGGTAATTTCCGACCCGCCAACAGCAAAGCACACATTGCCGGGGTTAACGTTAGCGCCACTAGAGTAGAAGCTGCAATTGACAGCAGATAGGCTACGCCCATCGGCGTAAAAATGCGACCTTCGACACCAGAAAGGGCAAAAATCGGTGCAAAGACGATGGCGATAATGAGAGTAGAAAAGAGAACGCTAACGCGTACCTCAACTGAGCCATCAAAAACAACTTGCAACGGTGATACCGGATTTCCCGCAAGTTGGTTTTCCCGCAGACGACGGTAGACATTTTCCATATCTACAATCGCGTCATCTACCACTGAACCAATGGCAACAACCAGTCCGCCCAAAGTCATTGTGTTTATGCCTTGTCCCGTCGAATTTAAGATGATCATTCCTAGCAGCAGGGACACGGGTATGGCGCTCAAACTAATTACAGCCGTGCGCCAATTCATCAAAAACAAAATCAGGACAATAGAAACGATGATGGTGCCATCTCGCAGAGTTTCTTCAACGTTTTCAATTGAAGCTTCGATGAAATCCTCTTGGCGAAAGGTAGTGGTAATTTTGACATCTTTGGGTAGACCAGGTTTTATCTCCTCCAGTGCCGCTTCAATCGCTTTAGTTAATTTCGGTGTATCAGCATCAGGCTGTTTATTAACGGTCAAAGCGATCGCTGATTTACCTTCAAAACTGGCATCGCCGCGTTTTAGTGCTGCACCAATTTGTACCGAGGCTACTTGTTCTAGGAGGACTGGCGTGCCGTCGCGTGCTTTAATTACCGATTTCTTGAGTTGCTCGATAGACTGAATCCGTCCAACTCCCCTAACCAACGTCTCTTGATCGGGAGTAATTAAAAATCCCCCTGGCGCATTGGCATTAGCCGCCTCTGCCGCTTGTGTAACATCTGTCAAGGAAACATTAAACGCTTTCAGTTGGTCTGGATTAACTAGCACTTGGTACTGACGCTCATCCCCACCAAATATCACGATATTACTAACACCAGGGACAGCTAGGAGGCGGTTTTTAACTTGCCAATTAACAATTCGCCATACGTCCATTATCGGGGTGGTTTCGGAGCTAAAGGCGTATCTAACAACGACTCCTAATGCAGAGCTAACAGGGAGAATTTCTGGCTGCTCTACGCCCTGTGGCAACTGGCTTCGCGCTTGTTGCAACCGCTCCGTCACCAATTGACGGGCGCGATAAATTTCTGTATCCTGCTTAAAGACGGCTCTAATAGCAGAAAGACCTACGGCGGAAGCCGATCGTAGTGATTCTAATCCGGGTGTTCCGTTAATCGCACTTTCTATAGGTCGGGTAACTAACGATTCAACTTCCTCTGGCGCTAAACCAGGGGCTTCTGTCTGAATCTCGACTTGCGGTGGAGCAAAGCTAGGAAACACATCTAGAGGCATTTGCGTGAGAACGCGAAGACCCCATAGACTGATGAGAATAGAGGCTAAAACTACTACCCATCTTTGAGCAATCGACCACTTGACAATGGAATTAAGCATATTTTGTTCAATTTAAGAGTGTGGCTGGTAAGGCTCGTCTTGCTCCCTCCCTGCGGCTTTTTGAGATGCGGCCGGCTGCTTAGAGTTTTTAAGATCAGGTTCTATTTCATAATCAGGAGCGGCGTACTCTAAATTGCCAGCTAGCATTACCCGACGCTGGGTACGACGATTAGCCCAAAAAGCACCTGCTATGAATGTGCCAGCCGCGACCGCGACCCCAGATGAAACAACTAACCACCAAGGTAACGGTACTCCACTGTTGCTTTGACCTGTTGACTCAGCTGCCTCGTCTTCTTCATGTCCGGCTTCCTCACCTTCCTCAGCTTTGTTGCCACCCCGCAGAGATTGAGCATAAAGTTGAGGCGCACGCTGGGTGACAATCAAGTTTCCCTCGACTAGACCACTTTTAACCTCGACCATGCCTCCGGACGTTTGACCTAACGTGACTTCAACAGGCTCAAAGGCATTATCCTTCTGTACGAAGACTAGCTGCTTGCCATTCGCCTCAACTACAGCTGTACTTTTAATTGCTAAGAGTGCGGTTGTCGTCTGATTGGTTAGAACTTCCAGTTGAGCAAACATTCCTGGTTTTAGCTCTCCGCTAAAGTTTATTAGTTCGGCTTTTACTGGTACTACCTGCGTTTCGCCTTCCACTACCGATCCAATCGTGGTAATCCGTCCACTGAAGCTGCGGTCAGGTATACCAGCAATTTTTGCGATCGCTTGTTGACCTGTCTTTACTTTGTCTAAATCTTTTTCATAGATATTTGCGGTAGCAAAGACCCGACTGTCGTTTACAATCGTCATCAGCTTGCCACCCGCATCTTGAAAAGATTGACCGAGCGTAACTTCTCGATCAGCCACCTTGCCGGAAATAGAAGCCGTTACTGTTACTAATCCCTTATCATTGGCGCGGGTTCCTAGTTGTTGTAACCGGGTTTGATAAGTAGAATCGCTAAGGCGGATACGAGTCTGAGCCACCTTAACAGTTGACTGAGCGCGTTTGAGTTCTGCTTCTGCTTCAATAACATCCCGACGACTGTTGGCTTCGGTGAATTGAGCTTTGGCTTGAGCTAGTTGGGTTTGAGATTCAAGGGCGTTGCGACGTGGGAGCGCACCTGCAACTGCTAATTGACTGTCCTTGTTATATCGTTCTTGGGTAAATGCTAACTGGCTTTGCGCTTCTGCTACCTTAGCAATAGCTATCTGCGAGTATCGTTCATAGTTTTGTTGAGCTAGCTTTAAGTTAGCTTGAGCCTGCTGCAAATCGGCTTGAGCCTCTGCCCGTTTTTCTTGAGATGTAACACGTAGTTCAACCAAGTCGGGACTATATAGTACGGCGACGGGTTGACCCACTGTCACGGAGGCTCCAGGTTCTACTAACAGCTCTACCACTTTTGCCCCTTCTATCGGCGTAGTCACCTCTATTTTTTTACTGGGCAAGGTTTCGATCTGCCCGGTAGTCTTAATACCTATAGCTAGCTGTTGCTTACGAGCAGACTCAACTTTAATTCCTAGTTGTTTAGCTGTCTGTGCATTAACTTTAATCGCACCAGTTGGTTCGCCTGTACCCTGAAATTCACTCCCACCACCGTGTCCCCCATCAGCCCACACGGCTGTGGGAATTGCTAGTAGTAGGCTCAACATTACTGAAGAAACGTAACTCAAAGCTTCTGAAGCTTGAGGACGGTTGGAGATTCTCATTGCTAAAATTTTTCTAAAGTTACTAAAGACCAGTGTTGCGCTTGAAAGTTGACGTTTTAATACAGAAGGCTGTAAGCCAGTTTTTCTAGATTTTAGCCACGTTGCTCCTAGTAAATTTCATCAGAGAATTTTTATAGCATTAAATACTTAGTTTCTCATACCCAAATGAAATGAGGGTGAAATTTTTTAGAAAGTAGAGATTAAGTAAAAGCTACATACAAATGGAATTACCTGATCGCAATAAGATTTTTTTGCGAGAGTTTTATTATATTGGTTGCATTTTTTCTTAATATTCGCCTGTGAGATTAAAACTTAACAATTTTCTATAAAAGACAAAAATTTCACCTTGATTTCATAGTCAGCTGTCAACATGGTGAATAATAGATTTATTCAAAAAGTGGTTATAAATGACAATCTAGACTGGAGCAAAGCGTTATGGTGATGGATAAAGTAATTAATAGTTCGGAGGTGATTACTCAATTTTTAAATAAAGAGAGTGCTTTATAACCTAACTACCCAGTTCGTTACTGTTAATAATTACTGTAAATGTTATTAGCAGTTGATAATAGTGGTGCTAGCCAATTTATAACTTTAAAGTTAAGAGGATTAAATGTATACCTCCAAAGAGAAAAATCAGAATTATTTTAAGAAGCAGTTATCATTATTTTGTTATTTAAATTCAAGTTAAGAAGCCTAGACATTTGAGAAGCGATCGCGAGTTTTTAATTGCTTTTATTGAACAACGAGCAATCGCTATTTTTAAAGCGGTCGCTTTAAATTAAACCTTGTAATTAGTGACTTATATAACAAGCAGGTATCGATATTTTGAAGTTTTCTCATTACTTAATGACTGTAGGTGCAGGATCAGTAATTATCTTTAACACAATTAATTCAGCTATATCCCAAACTATATCGTCTTTCCCGTGTACTAATAATTCATGTATCTTATCAAACTTCCTTTGGCGACCAGATTCAATACCAAATATAGCAGGTGGAAATAAGCCCATTGCAATATCTGAAAGTTATGACTTTGCTCAATCTCCTGCTCCTAGCTCAATGCCTTCGGCAAGTCCCAAACCACCCAATCTAACAGATACTCCTAGCGGAAGGACTCCCACACCTAGCAAGCTTAACCCTAGTCCAAATCCGTTACAATTTCCGACTCAACCAGAAGAAGTGCGACTTGAGGCAACAGAAGCGATTAGCTTACAACAAGCATTAGAACTAGCACGGCGCAACAATCGGCAACTGCAAGTTGCTTTGCTGACTTTAGAACGCAGTCGCGCCAGCGT
>QQTW01001895.1_pt1 | contig 14964 bp, 12 predicted proteins | sample 1904831 | NCBI WGS metagenome assembly QQTW01 (sample SAMN09435610, study PRJNA476489) | Subsurface metagenome, whole genome shotgun sequencing project. | reverse complement strand
CATTGCTGAAAACCTGCACATTGACGACGCCAAGAAGCTGGACAAGCAAGAACTGATTACACCATAGAACTCAATATTAAATTGCTGTTCGCGGCGCTTTTCAAACATCTTGTTGGTAGCCTGCAGGAATTTTTCGGCACGGGCAGTTTCCACGGACAGATTGTTTTCCGGTTCCTGCACATCGGCTTCAGGAGCAGGTGCTTCGGTTGCTTGGTCGGCAGGCAACGGCAGTTCCAATGCAGGTGCGGCCGCAGCATCTTCATCAGCCTTTTTACGGCCGCGGCGGGGGGGCGCTTCTTTTTTTGCTGGTGCAGCAGGTGCGGTAGCGGCAGCCCTACGCAGTTCTTTCTTTTCACCCTGTGGTGCGGCGGCAGGTTCCGGTGCTATGATTGGTACAGCAGCAGGTTCGGGAGCCATATCTTCTACCACGGCTTCTTCGGTGCTATTGGCAGTAGAGGCTTTGATGATGCGTTTGCGCTTGGGGCGTTCGCCGGCTGCTACGGCAGGGGCTTTTCCTTCACTGGCCACAACGGCCTGACGGTCGAGAATTTTATAAATCAGTTCTTGCTTGTCCAGCTTCTTGGCGTCGTCAATGTGCAGGTTTTCAGCAATGTCCAGCAATTCCGGAACGATCATGTCGTTCAATTGCAAAATATCGTACATATAGGAGGTAATTCTTGTTTATACGCCGGGGTATGGCAGACAAGCTAATAGCGGCGTTTAGGAAAAAGTTTGAATGGAAAAAATGAAATAAAACCGGTTGTTGCGAGAGAATAAGGGATGATCGCTCAACGCATTCCAATGCAATTATACGCTTAAAACACAAAACCCAAAAATTTTTCGCTTCTCGGTATTGTTTTGCTTCGACAATTATCGTGCGGGGAATGCTCCATTTGCTCCATTATCTTTGCCCCTCATCCTAAAATTATATGTTCAATAACAGGATAAAGGTAAAAACGCTATTGGCAAGCGAGCCTGCTGCACAGCAAGCAACAGTAATGGGTTGGGTACGCACTTTTCGCAACAACCAGTTTGTAGCACTTAACGATGGTTCTACCAACAACAACCTGCAGGTGGTGCTGGAGTTGGGAAAGTTTGAAGAAAACTTATTGAAACGCATTACCACATCGGCCGCACTAAAGGTTACAGGTACTGTTGTGGCTTCCCAGGGCAAAGGCCAAAAGCTGGAACTTAAAGCAGATACTGTAGAAATCCTGGGCGACTCCGATCCGGAAAAATATCCGCTGCAACCCAAAAAACACAGCCTCGAATTTTTGCGTGAAAAGGCACACCTGCGCTTCCGCACCAATACATTTGGCGCTGTGTTCCGCATCCGTCATTCGCTGGCATTTGCCGTGCATCAGTTTTTCAATGAACAGGGCTTTGTTTACCTGCATACGCCTATCATTACCGCATCCGATGCAGAAGGCGCCGGCGAAATGTTCCGGGTCAGTACATTGCCTTTCGATAATCCACCGCGCAAAGAAGACGGCAGTATTGATTTTAGTGAAGACTTTTTTGGCCGTGCCACCAACCTTACGGTAAGCGGCCAGTTGGAAGGCGAACTGGGTGCAACAGCTTTTGGCGAGATATATACTTTTGGACCTACATTCCGTGCCGAAAATTCCAACACCGCCCGCCACCTTGCCGAGTTCTGGATGATAGAGCCCGAAATGGCTTTCTGCGATCTGGAAGATAACGCCAACCTTGCCGAAGCATTTATTCAATACATCATCCGTTATGCGATGGAGCACAATGGGGATGACTTGGAATTTCTGCGTCAGCGATTGCTGGAAGAAGAGCGGAGCAAACCACAAGGGGAACGCAGCGAACTGGACCTGATGCAAAAGCTGGAGTTTGTGGTAAATAATAAGTTTGAACGCATTACGTATACCGAAGCCATCGATATACTGTTGCAGTCGGCGCATTACAAAAAGAAGAAGTTTCAATACGATGTAAGCTGGGGAATCGATATGCAAAGCGAGCACGAACGCTACCTCGTGGAAAAACATTTTAAAAAGCCGGTGATCGTTACCAACTATCCAAAAGACATCAAAGCTTTTTACATGCGGCAAAACGAAGACGGTAAAACAGTTGCTGCCATGGATATTCTTGCTCCCGGCATTGGAGAAATTGTGGGCGGATCACAGCGTGAAGAGCGCCTCGACAGGTTGCAACAGCGCATGAACGAAATGAACATCCCGCACGAAGAGTTGTGGTGGTACCTCGATACGCGCCGCTTTGGTACCGTGCCGCATGCAGGTTTTGGTCTTGGCTTTGAGCGCATGGTGCAATTTGTAACAGGCATGGGCAATATCCGCGATGTGATTGCTTTTCCGCGAACACCAAAAAGTGCGGAGTTTTAAAAATTGGAAAGAAGAAACAGCGGGTTACTTAAAATCAACCTGTCGATTGCCTTAAAGAGAGAACATACGATTTTGGATTGTTGGAACAGGGCTGCAGCTAATATTAAAAGCATTTGCGAAGTAGTAGCACTTCAGCCCTGCTTTTGCAAATGTCATGTGGCTGTTGCACAACTCACTTCAAAACTGCAACCAATCCATATTCTTGTATTCTGAAGCTTTAAGAACCGCTTATTTAACAGCAAAAGATTTCTGGCAGGTATTTATAAAAATCTCAAAAGCTTTACGAGTACCTGTTTCCTTTCTTGCCGTTGTGCAACAACCACAGCAGCTTACCAAAATGCGGGTTGACACCTAAAACCTGATCTAATTACCTTTACTTAGCCTCAGTTCATTGGCTAGGCTAAAGGACCCTAAATAACCTGTACTTCGGTAACACCTTTAACGTTAGCTATATCTTTCTGACAATTTGTTCAGGTTAAATAACAATGGGTTTGAGAAGGCAGCGCAAAAGAAATAACTACGCATCCAACATTCCTTGTTTCTCCTATTTTACTTCCTGCATTGCTACCAACTTTTTATAATATCCGCCTTTTGCCATCAGGGCTTCATGTGTGCCGCGTTCTACAATAGTGCCTTTTTGCAGCACAATAATTTCATCGGCATGGCGGATGGTGCTGAGCCGGTGCGCAATAACAATGGAAGTGCGGTGCTGCATCATGTTGTTGATGGCGTCCTGCACCAGGCGTTCGCTTTCGGTATCGAGCGAGGAGGTGGCTTCGTCCAAAATAAGTATGGGTGGGTTTTTTACCAGGGCACGGGCAATGGTGAGGCGCTGGCGTTCGCCGCCGCTAAGCTTGGAGCCCCGGTCGCCTACGTTGGTTTCGTAGCCCCTTTCTTTTTTTACAATAAAATGGTGCGCATTGGCTACCTGGGCAGCCGCCACTATTTCAGCTTCTGTTGCGGTTTGCTTGCCAATAAGGATATTGGCCGCAATGGTATCGTTAAATAGGATCGGCTCCTGCGTTACAATCGATATTTGTTCGCGAACCGAACGGAGCGAGTAATCTTTTATGTTGATGCCATCAATAAGCAGTTCGCCGCTGCTTACATCATGAAAACGGGGCACCAGATCGGCAAGGGTGCTTTTGCCCGCCCCCGAAGAACCTACCAGGGCTATTGTTTTGCCTTTTTCAATTGTAAGATTGATGTGCTGCAAAATAGGAAAGCCATCATAGTTGAACGATACGTTGCGCAGCTCAATGCCGTGTTGAAAATGGTCTAGCTTTTTGCCTCCCTCATTATCATCCACCACGTTGGGCGCCTGCAATATCTCTTCAATGCGGTTGATAGCGGCGCTGCCTTTGCGCATATTGCTGAAAGAAGTAGATAGGGCTTTTGCCGGATTGATAATGTTGTAAAAAAGAGCCAGGTAACCAATAAAAGAAGAAGCTTCCAATGCAATATTGCCGCTCAGCACCAGCCGGCCGCCAAAATATAAAATGCCGCAAAACACCGCCACGCCCAACAGTTCGGAAACGGGCGAAGCCATATCACGTCGGCCCATGATACGGTTTTTGGCCATCAGCAGTTCGTTGTTGATCCGTAAAAAACGGCTCTGCAACAGGCGCTCTACATTAAAGGCTTTAATCACCCGGAGGCCCGACAGTGTTTCTTCCAGCACCGATACGGACTCGGAATATTTTTCGGCGGCTTCGTTGCTGTTTGTTTTCAGGGACCGCGATACCCTGCCCAGCACAAAACCTACAAATGGAATGGTAATGAGTAAAAATGCCGTAAGCTGCGGGCTTAAATAAAACAGCACAATAAAGTTGATAATAATCGTAATGGGGTCGCGGATAAAGCCCTCCAAAGTTCCTACCACCGATGTTTCCACTTCGCCTACATCGTTGGTAATGCGGCTGATCAGGTCGCCTTTTCTTTTTTCGGTAAAATAGCCAATCGGCAGGTGCAGTACTTTTTGGTACAGGTCGATACGAAGCCTGTTTACTATGTTGTTTTTTAACGGGTTTAAAACATAGATGGCCAGGTACAAAAAAAGGTTTTTCAAAAAAATGGAAATGATGATGAGTACACATATCCAGCCCAGCATGGCCACCTTTCCGGCCGTGCCACCACCGGTGGTTTGCAATGCGCCTGTCAAAAAGCTGCGGATAGCCCCCACCACCGGATTGCTGCTGCCTTGTAGCAAGGTAGCCGTGCCCCCCTTTTGTTCGCCATAAAAAATAAGTTCCAGAAAAGGCATCAGCATGCCCAGCGAAACAATGGAAAAAAGAACGGATAAAATAGTAAACAGAAAATACAGCGCCACTGCTCCGTTATAAGCTTTGAGGTACTGAAAGATCCGGGCGTATTGCTTCATGATAAGTGGTTCACGGGTTCACGGTTCAAGGATTCGTAAATTGGGATGCAATGCCGGTGGGTGTGCCATCAGGCCTGCAAACCTGCGAACAGGAGAACGCTTGTGAACTTTAGAAATAGACGGCGCAAAAGTAGCTATTTTTACAGGCCCTAAAACAGCAAACTATGGAGGAAGGAAAAAGGCAAAAGCAGATAGGCGGCCTTATACAGGAAGAAATGAGCGGCATATTTCAGCGTCTGGGCCTGGGCATGATGGATGGCGGTATGGTATCTATTTCCTCGGTAAAGATTACCCCCGATCTGCTGGAGGCACGCATTTACCTGAGCATATTTGGGGTGACAGATGAAAAAGCCCTGCTCAAAAAGATAGAAGAAAGAAAGTGGGAGGTTAAAAAAGAACTGGCTGCACGGGTAAAAACGCAATTGCGCCGCATACCCGAACTAAAGTTTTTTCTGGACGATACGCTGGATCAGGTATTCCGGATGGAAGAACTGTTTAGGCAAATTAAGCCGGAGGAAAAGCCGGATGAACCGAAGAACAAGGAACAAGGAACAGATGAATGATGAAGGGGAGAGAAAGAATATTCCATGTTCAAATTTGGCGATAAGGGTTTTGACCTTGTACATAACTTCATCATTCGACATTCCTTGTTCCTTGTTCTTCGGTTCTTTACCCTGCTATTCCTCAACTTTGAACTATTAAACTTTGAACTTTCTTTTTGCCTGGCGCTATTTTAAGGCTAAGAAATCCACCAACGCCATCAACGTTATATCCTGGATTTCCATTGTTGCCATCACCATTGGCACAGCGGCGCTTATCCTGGTATTAAGTGTGTTCAACGGGTTTGAAGGGCTGGTAAAATCGCTGTATTCTTCTTTTTACCCCGATATGCGTATTGGCCCGCAATCGGGTAAAACGCTGGTGCTGTCGGAGGCGCAGCTGGCAAAGCTGCGGTCGGTACCTGGTGTGGTTCAGCTATCGCGGGTAGCTGAAGAAAAAGCGCTATTACAAAATGGCGATTACCAGTCGCTTGTTTATCTCAAAGGTGTGGATAGGGCCTATGGGCAGGTAACCGGCGTTCCGGATCATATCATTAAAGGTGCGTTTGATGTAGGCACCGATGATGCGCCGTTGCTGGTACTGGGGTCTATTATTGAAAATGCCGTAGGCGTACAGTCGGACCGCAACCTGGCACCCCTGGTGGTGTACCTGCCGCGCAAGGCAGAAGTGAACCTTGCCAACCCCCTGGAGTCTATTTCGGCCGATACCATCAACACCGCAGGCGCTTTTCAGATACAGCAGGATTTTGATAACAAATACGCTATTACCAATCTTGTCTTTATGCAACGGATGCTGCAACTAGAGCCGGATCAGTATAGCGCTGTGGAGATAAAGCTTGCAGCCGGCACAAAGGAAGATGCCGTGCAGGCGCAAATAGCAGCTTTGCTGGATAAAACTTATAAGGTAGAAACACGCTACCAGCAAAATCAAAGCCTTTATGGCATCATGCGGTTGGAGAAGTGGGTAATTTATGCGATCCTTTCCCTGATATTGGTAGTTGCAGCCTTTAACATGATAGGTGCACTTACCATGCTGGTGCTGGAGAAAAAAGCCGATATCCAGGTGCTGCATGCCCTGGGTGCCGGCCGTGGTCTGATACAGCGCATCTTTTTAAGCGAAGGTATTTTGCTTGCTTTTATCGGTGGCGGCTCGGGTATGCTTATTGCCTTGCTGATTCTTCTTTTGCAGCTCCGCTTTCACCTTATACCACTACAGGGCAGCACTTTTTTGATCGATTATTTTCCGGTGGCACTCAATGGAGCCGATTTTTTACTGGTGGGCATTACTATTTTAATAATTGCATTTTTGGCTGCCTGGGTGCCTGCCCGAAAGGCGGCTGCAAAGCAGGTAATCATCAGAGAAGAGTAAAACATACTTCTGGTTAAGCAGATATATATTATCAAAAAAAAGGGTGTTGGCGGCATGCAATGCAAGCAGTTTAAATAGGAGCACACAGCAGGTAAGCTTTTTAGGGGTATGACTATTTATTACAGAAATAATGATTTGTAATTGTAGGGGTATTTGCCTAGATTTATTTTTGCGTAGAAACACCAACCAACTTGCGTATAAACACCAACAACTATGCTGCTGCTGCTTTTAACCGGCTCTATTGCTTTTGTTATTTCCTTTCTTGCGTTGCCTGCCATCATCAAAATTGCAGATGCAAAGCGGTTGTTCGATGTTCCCGATACCCGGAAAATTCATAAAAAGCCAATTGCCGCTCTTGGCGGCGTGGGTATGTTTACCGGTTTTTTCCTTACCGATCTGTTGTTTATCTCTACCAATCAACTTCCGGAGTTTCAATATTTCATGGCTGCGGCCATTGTTATTTTTTTCCTGGGTTTGAAGGATGATATCCTGATCATTACGCCTTTTAAAAAGTTTATTGGCCAGGTGTGCGCTGCCGCAATTATCATTCACCTGAGTGGCTTGCGGATCGATAGCCTGCACGGCGTGTTTGGCATCCAGGAACTGCCCGAGCCTGTAGGCCTGGCCTTGTCTTATGTGTCCATCATCCTTATCATCAACGCATACAATCTTATTGATGGTGTTGACGGGCTGGCAGGCACCCTGGGTTTGGTTTCAATGGGCCTTTTCGGGTTTTACTTTTTTAGCGCCGGTTATCTTCCTTTTGCCATGCTGGCTTTTTCCATGGGCGGAAGCCTGCTTGCTTTTCTTATTTTCAACCATCACCCCGCAAAAATATTTATGGGCGACAGCGGCTCTTTGATGCTGGGGCTGTTTAATGCCATTCTCGCCCTTAAGTTTTTGACTGTTGCCGATACGCCGGGTGCGGTGTACCGCATCGAGTCGGTAGTGCCCGTGGCTATAGCTGTTTTGAGCGTGCCCCTCATCGACACCGTTCGGGTATTCAGCATCCGCATGTTTCGGGGCCATTCGCCTTTTTCGCCCGACCGCAACCATATTCATCACCTTTTACTCAACAAAGGCTTCAACCACAAGGAGGTAACCCTTTGTTGCGTACTCTTCAACATGGTGCTGATATCTTTTGCTTATTTTGGCCGCATGCTGGGCTCCACCATCATGCTGTGCACCTTGGGCTTACTGGTGCTTTCGTTACTGGCAGTGCTTGTTTATTGCCCAAAACCGTCTGAGCAGCAGGAGCTTTCGCTTTCTTCTGCTTTGGCTGCCAGTGGCAGCCATGCCAAAGTAGTTGCTATTATCACCGAGCCAGTTGCAGCTTCCCAAAACTGAGGGTCCGGCCACAGTTTTTAATCTTGTTTTACTGTACTTCATTAGTTTTGTGGCCTTAAAAACAGTTACTTATGTCTGAAGATGTGTCGCTGACGATAGAGTTGGCGGAAGATTCCATGAAGAAGGCGATCAATCACCTGGAAGCTGAGCTGGCGAAGATCCGTGCAGGCAAGGCAAACCCGCAGATACTGGATGGCATAATGGTAGATTACTACGGGGCGCCTACGCCGCTGGCCCAGGTGGGTAATGTTACTGTTATGGATGCCCGCACCCTTATGATTCAGCCTTGGGAAAAGAATATGCTGCAGCCTATTGAAAGGGCCATCATCAACTCCAATATCGGTATCAACCCGCAGAACGACGGCAACTATATCCGCCTGTTTTTGCCCCCGCTTACCGAAGAGCGCCGCCGCGAACTGGTAAAGCGCTGCCTGGGCGAAGGCGAACACTCCAAAGTAGCTGTCCGCAATATTCGCCGCGATGCTATTGAAGCCATTAAAAAGCTCCAGAAAACCGGCCTGAGCGAAGATGCCGCAAAAGATGCAGAAGCCGATGTGCAGGAAGTAACCAATAAATACATTGCAGCTATAGATAAGCACCTGGCAACAAAGGAAAGAGAAATCATGGCAGTGTAAATGCGAAGTGCGAAATACAAAGAACGAAGTAGGAATTACGAAGAATAAATCCGAAGTAGAAAATGCCCGGCGCATTCCTGCTTCGGATTTATTGTTTGATGCCTTTCTTATATCGTACTTATTTTTTCGTACTGGTCCAAACGCCTGCCAGTATCAGCCCCAAACAGCCTACCTGCAGCAAGGTAACGGTTTCGTGGGCCACAATGCCCCATCCAATTGCTACCACCGGAATAGCATATGTAACCAAAGAGGCAAACAAGCCGCCTGCCCTTTTGATAAGCATATAGTAAAGAAAGGTGGCCACTGCGCTGCCCATGATGCCCAGGACGGCGGTGGCCCCAACCGATCGGCGGGTAACAGGACTGATGCCAAACTGGGCCAGGCTTTGCTGTTGCCAGGCCACCAAACCTGCCACAATGCCCATGCAAGCAAGCGATACACTGGCCAGGTGCAAGGGATTAACCCCTTTAAGATAACGGCTCACCACATGAATGTTGATGGCATATAACAGCGTTGCTACAAAAATAAGCGCAGCATACCCGGCGTTCTGCAGCGATACGCCGCCTTTAGAAAGGGTAAGCACCAGCAATCCTGCAAACCCAATTACCACACCGCCTACTTTATTGCGCGGCAAAGGCGTTTGAAAGAACAATACACCGAGCACAATTACCAGCAAAGGCGTAAGCGAGTTGAGTATGCCGGCAAGCGAAGAATCTATTTTATGATCGATGGCAATGGCAAATAAAAATGCCGGAAGGAGGTTGCCCAACATACCCGATAGGAAGGCCAGCAAAAAGGTGCGCAGCGTAAAATGCCGCAGATGAAAAAAGGCCAAAGGCAAAAACACCACGCCTGCAAAAAAGATGCGCAAAGCCCCTATCTGCATGCCGTTGAGCCCTTCGCGGCTCCATTTCATAAGTATAAAAGAACTGCCCCAGATAAAGGACAGCAATATAAAAAGAACCCAGTCGGCAAATTTTTGATTGTGCATACCTTACTTGCAAATGTGCGCCAACAGCACCGCATATGCTCTAAAAGTTTGCCGTTTGCTGCTGTTTGCAGCGTGCTGGCACTGCTTTTTTATAAACCGCATTTATAAACGCCACGTTTATCCTAACCAACTACCAGTTACATGTACCAGTTAAAGCAAATAGACACAAGACCACCCGCCGATGTAGATAAAGAAAGCACAAAGGAAAGCACCAAAGCCATTTTGAAAGAACTGGACGAACTGCAAAACCTGCTGTATGCCCAACGGAAGCATGCCCTGCTGGTGGTGCTGCAAGGTATGGACGCCAGCGGCAAAGACGGGGCCATACGCAATGTATTTGGCAGCCTTAATCCGCAGGGCGTGCGGGTGCAATCGTTTAAAACGCCTACGGAAGAAGAAAGGGCGCACGACTTTTTGTGGCGTGTGCACCGCCATGCGCCGGAGCAGGGCATGATACAGGTATTTAACCGGTCGCACTACGAAGACGTGCTGATAACCCGGGTGCACGGCTGGATTGATGATGCTACAGCCGGGGAACGGTTTAGTGCCATCAATAATTTTGAGCAGTTGCTGCAGGTGCACAACAATACACACATCCTGAAATTTTATCTGCATATGTCGGCCGAAGAACAGGCCAAACGCCTGCAGGAGCGCAAAGAAGACCCGCGTAAAATGTGGAAGCACAGTGCAGGCGATGAAAAAGAAGCCGCCCTCCGAAACCGCTACCTGGATATGTATGAAGCAGCATTTGCAGCCTGCAGCAAGCCTCAATGGCACATCGTTCCATCTGATAAAAACTGGTACAAGGAACACCTGATTGCAAAAACGCTGCGGCAAACGCTACAAGGCCTCGATATGGTTTATCCTAAACTGGAAGGATAAACGCATTTGAATTACAGAAAGCACGGCTTATCTTTTTACGTAAAAAAAGATCATGAGCGTTATCAAAGAGTTCAGAGCGTTTGCTTTGAAAGGTAATATCATTGAGCTTGCAATTGCAGTAATCATAGGCGCTGCTTTCGGGGCCATTGTATCTTCGCTTGTCGATGACATTATTACACCGCTTTTGCTGGCTCCAGCGCTGGAAAGGGCCAATGTAAAAGACCTGGATCAGCTTACCTGGGGTGCCGTGAAGTATGGAAATTTTCTTTCTGCCGTTATTAAATTCCTGATTATCGCTTTGATTCTTTTTGCTTTGATAAAGGCTGTGAACCGCATGCAGCGCAAAAAAGACGCCGGAGTAGCCGCACCTGCCGTGCCGGAGCTTACCCTTTCCGAAAAGCTGCTTACCGAAATAAGGGATAAACCTGAAAAAGGGGGTGGAAAGAGGATAGTTGAAGGATGCCCGTTGACAATAGGGGTTTTGAGGCAGGATATTCCTGGTTGTTGTATTTGAACTACAAAAATTCCAACAGTCGTCCGGTAACTGTTATCCGTCATCTGCTTCTTTCTTAACTTGCACGGGTGAGCAATACCACGTACCAAATATCCTTGCCCCAGTTTGAAGGCCCTTTTGACCTTTTGTTGTTCTTTATCGAACGCGATGAACTGGACATCTACAATATCCCTATTACCCGTATCATCAAAGATTTTATGGCGTATATCCATAAACAAGAGGTGCTCAATATCGAACTGTCCAGCGAGTTTATTTTGTTTATCTCTACCCTGATGCGCATTAAAGCCAAGATGCTTTTGCCCCGTAAAGAGCTGGATGCCCAGGGAAATGAAATAGACCCCCGACAGGAATTGGTAGATAAAATACTGGAATATAAAAAATACAAAGAGGCGGCCGCCGAGCTGGCACTGAAGGAAGCCGAGCGGATGCTGCTGGTAAAGCGGGGAAATATTCAAAAAGAATTATCCCATATTGGCATGGAGAGCGGCGAAGGTACCGAGATACAAGCCATTACGATGTTTAAACTGATGAAAGCCTTCGAACGGGTAATGATCCGTTATGGAGAGCGGTTTAATAAACCGGTACATACCGTGGTGCAGTATAACTACTCCATGGAAACCACCAAGGCCACCATGATCTCGTTTGTGCAAAGCCACCGCACCGTTGCGTTTGAAAGAATATTTGAAGCAGTGGAAAACCGGGTGCATGCCATCTTTACGTTTTTGTCCATGCTGGAGCTGGCGCAGCAGCATTACTTCCGCATTATGGTAGGCGAGGGGCGCAACAACTTTATTGTAGAATACAACGAAACAGAAGAAGGCCTTACCGACGAAGAACACATGCACCTGCTGTAAAGCGGCACTGTTTATTTAAAACGATACTTTAAAGAAACCGAAAGCCCGTAATTGTAGATGTACTCGCCAATGTTAAACGCTACTTCCTGGTGAATAAGATCCAGGCCGCCATTTACCATCCAGCTACGGCTTGTTGGATGCTGATAATTTACACCGACGCTTTGCGATTTCAGACTATAGAACCCTTTGCTTACTCCTCCCGAAGCAGACTGAAAGTTTTGAAGTTCCGGGGAGAAGCCTGCACCAATCCGGATGCCCAGGTAGCGTTCCGGGTTTTTAAAATAGCGCCTGGCGGAAAGCGAGGCAGAAACGCTGGTGTTGGCACTGTCCGGGGTGATGTTGGAACGAAGCGAGAGCCAGTATTTGCCTATATAACGACCTAACGAACCGGTATAGATCGTGACCTTGCTCCTTTTTCCAAAATACAAATGCCGAAAACCGAGAGAGGCTTCAAAACTTTTGGGCAGGCCGGTAAATACTTCGGCGCCAATGCGGTGCTTTGGAAAAAGGGCGCCATCCGAAAAACCGTAATTCAGGTAAGCATAAATGCCATTATAAATTTTTGGGTATAAGTCCACTTCGGGCTGAAATGCTGTTTTGCCAAAGCGGTTGGCATAATTGAGCCTTCCTATAACAGAGCCGCTGCGGGTGATTTTGGAGCCCTGCACAAATGCAGCATACATCGGGTCGTAATGCTTGGTAAAGCCATCATAGGTAATGCCTGCGGCAACGCCATTGTATAACAACTGGCTTCGCAGTTCCTGCAGCAAAATATAGGCAGGTCCGTATTTTCGATCGCGGCGAAGAACATTGTGCGTGAGCAGTTTGGCTTCTGCCCATTGGCCCATTCCGGAAAGTAGTTTTGCTTTCCGGTAAAGCAGGTCTACATCGCCTTTAAAATAAAGCAATGCCTCATTGGTAAGTTCCAATGCTTTTACCGGCTGGTCTGCCCAACGCTCGGCATCTATCCAGGCAATAAAGTTGTCAAGGGGTTTTGGCTCTGCTGCGGCTGTTTCTTTGAAGTAATATCTTGCCGAGTCGTACATTCCGTCCCAGGCATAGGTGCGTCCGATAAAGGTTTTGATCTCTTGATAAGACGGATGTTTTGCAACGATTTGCAGGGCCACATTCCGGCCTTCCTGCCGCTTACCGGAAAAAGCCAAATCCAGGGCGGTTTTAAAAGCTGCATCCGGGTTGGTAACAGAATCCTGCTGCCCTGCAGCGCTCTGAACAAGAAAAAGATGCACCAGGAAAGCCAATGCAGTCTTATACAAATAGCGCAGTTTGGAAAAGTTATTCATAGGGTTTTTGAGCTTTTTGAAGCGAGCATTTTTGCCCACTTTTCTTTTAAGTTCTGGCCGTTTGGCAATATTTTCAATCCTGCTTTTGCTACCAGGGCCGCCGAATCTTTTTTGCCAGCCCAAAGTTCTGTATCTATCCAGGCCAGGTAGGCATCTTCAAATGCCGGATCTCTTCTGATTACTTCTTCAAAAGCAGCTGCTGCTGTTGCAAATTGCTTATCCCAGGCATAGGTGCGTCCGTACAACACCCGTACATCATGATAGTTGGGGCTGCCTGCCAACACCATGCGGCAAAGAAGGCGGGCGGGCTTGTAGTTGCCTGCAATGCTGATATGCTCCAGTGCCCGAAAAAACATGACAATCAGAACCGGTGCCAGCGTCCAATATCCACATATTGATAAAAAGTTTTAAATCGGAGCGTAGGCAGAGGCATAAGCAAGTTAAATAGGGTTTGGTTGGGAAATAGAACGGATTATAAATATGCAAAGTAGGGGCTTCAGCGGTTTGCCCTATTTGGCTTTCGATTAGCTTAAAGTAAAAAGCGGCGATCCTTTAATTTCTATAGTTTAACGCTTTTTGAAACATGCAACAACTTCTTTTAAAACGATGCAGTACAAAGGCCGGTATTGTGATCTAGGCGATTTGAGGAAGGGAGTAAAATTATTTACTTAAATAAGAAGAGTACAGTTTGCTAAAATGTTTCTGTTAAGCGTTTTCCCGATAGCATGTTTAACGTAATGCTGTTGGCTGGCTTTGTTGGCTGAGCGTAGCGAAGCTGAAGTTGCGAATTGGCGTTAGTAAATGATGGTGCATGTACTGCAGCACTTGCCCTGCATGATGTGCGGCAATAACAGTTGCGCCGGAAAGCCTTGGGAATATGGTCTCAAATTCCCGCATCGGATACTCCCTGGCCCAAGCCGGATCAGATAAAATAATATTGATGCCCCCGAAATAAGAAGCCAGCGCAGCTGTGCCGCCCTGCACTGAAATAAAGTGGCTGCAGTTGGCATAAACCATCAATTGCAGCTCGTTGAAATTGGTTACCTGCTTACCGTGCTGTTCAAACAAGTCTTCCAGCAACAATACATCGGGGTATTGGGTACGCAGCCAGTCGTGCTCCTGCAGGTCCAGTATTTCGCTGTTGTCTTCTACTATATCCTTTGGCCTTGGCCGGTTATATACAATTTGATATCGATCCCTGCAGGCCTCAATAATATGGTGCAGGGTATCTTTATCCAGAAAGTTGATGGGTGGCTGGTTCCATTCCAGGTTGTATTTATTGGCAATAACCAAGAGCGGCTTGTCGTATACAAACAACTTATTTGCATAATGCTTTTTTAAGGGCACTTGTTTCCACTTTCTGTAACTGAAGCTGTTGCTGTGCGTCATGTTCGGAATATGAAATGCCTTAAAAGAAGCCCTTACTGTTCTATGGGCGTAACGTTCTTCGTGTTGGGGGCTAAAAAAATAAAAAGCTCTGGTATGCTGGCACGAAACGGTTTTGCGGAGTGTGCCGTTTTTATAATGCCAGTAGGCAAATGGCAATACAAAAAGCAGTTCGGCTCCGAACTCGCCCTGAAAATGAATTTCCTTATAAGGTTTTTTAACCAAGTAATCCTGGTAAACGTGTCTAATCTGCAACATGCGGGCATACCAATTATCCCGAATCATGCGGCGCAAATCCGCCCGCATATCCGGGTATCTGATTTCAGCCCACTTTAATAAGAGTTTTTTTGGCAACCTTACCGAACTTCTTGCGCATGAT
>QQTW01001894.1_pt1 | contig 14969 bp, 14 predicted proteins | sample 1904831 | NCBI WGS metagenome assembly QQTW01 (sample SAMN09435610, study PRJNA476489) | Subsurface metagenome, whole genome shotgun sequencing project. | reverse complement strand
GGTATCAGAACAGGCAGAATAAGGAAGGCCAAAGGGACGAAGATTTTCAGTAGGGTTCGCAGATAGCGCAAGAAAAAGTAGGCATCCAGGCCACACTTGGAGATGAAGTCGGAGTTGGACGTTTTGAGTACAGGGATGAGCCATTGCCACAAGCCTTCAGGAGGCGGTTTGGTTCGTTCTCGCTCGGGGACCAAATAGGTTCGAGGTCGACTATGACGGTGTAAATGTGTGGAATATCAGCCTGATGTGGAATGTGTACTTACTATATCCTGAAAAGTTTACGCTTGATAATCAGGAAGAGGAGAAACTCCAGGCCAAAGATAGAGGAAGAGGTGACCAGAGAGGACAGGAAATTTGCGATGGACTGGCCATTGCTCTGAGAACCTATTCCACCAGCATTAAAGATTGCGTCGAAACTAGTATCGTTGGGTGTCTGGATGGGTGGCGTGGCCATCGTGGTGAGACAGCGCACAGGGACAATAGTCCTATGTCAAAGACGAGTAGAGAACTGGCGATGAGGGTATATTATAGTTTGACTGACGCAAATTGACGAAGCTATGTGAAATCTTCCTGACTACCTGAGCCAGGAAGATGAGCACTGTGGCACGGAGGAAGGATGGAGTGAGAGAATGCCAACAAGGGGCGTTAGAGGTGGAGAAAGTAGGCACTGCCCAACATATCGAGCCCGTCCACTACAGTTCAATAGACAAGAGAAGACGAAGGGGTTATGGATTGAAGAGTCTTGTAGTTGAGGTAGAGGGAGGATGGATAAAGGGCGAGCTCCTTCAGCCCATTCTTGTTTGAAGGCGCTCCCTTTCTATCCTATTGACGTCTGGATCTTTAATTGTCATTGACGCGTCTCGCTAAAGCGTAGCGCTTAAGCTTAATGCCCAACTCTATTTTCGATTGATCCATCCATCGACAGCCAATCAATACCCTGTTTCCAGACGCCAATGAAACGAACCTTTGGTAGCATGTTTGACAGTAGTAACACATAAAAGCATAAGGGACATCAATAAATACAGTAAAGACTCCGACGAGGTATCTGACACAGAAGTTCTGCTAACTTGAAGATCTTACCAGACCGCTTTGGCCTAGTCTCGTTGGGAATTGCGGTGGGGCAGTCCCATGTGAGTGGGGGTTCGGAGCTCCGGGCTTAAGAACTCGAGCAGCTTGGAATAGCGCCCGCCCAACGGTGAATGGAACTCTCTCTTCGCACAATACTTCAATACCCTCCCATATTCTCGAGCTCCGTTTGCTTTGCCCTTGCGGTGTCAGCCCGCCAGGTACAGAAGGCCTAAACCACTGCAATTTTCTCGGGGAAGCCAAAGGGTGGCTGCCATCGCTAAACCCCCCAATCCATTTGTCGAATTCGGATCTCACAGGAATACCTCTGCGAGTGATCTTGTCTGCCGGACTGGGTACCTATAGCTCTCTCGAACAAGGACAGACCGCAGACTGAGCTCCATAGGTTTTCAAGCATCCCCTGCGACAGATCTCAGGAGCTAGGATGGTCGACTTTCCACCTCGGCGGAAGCCGTCCCGCAAGGGTAGCTGCATCCTTTGCCATGTACTCGGACATGCTTGCTCATGCATATTCTAGGGTCAATGGCCGATGTGCCCAAAGATCTGCTCGAGCAAATCAAGGAGCTTGAGCGACTCTTCACGGTCGATCAAGCCAAGCTTATAGAGGTGACCGATCACTTTGTGAAGGAGCTGGAAAAGGGCAAGTCCTCTAAAGCTTTCGGACTTGACTTCCAACTAATCCGCGGTCAGGTCTCTCTGTGGAGGGCGGCAGCATCGTCAGTAATTCGGAGTAATTTTTCCTCGACGGTCAAGAAGCTGATGAACTATGCCGCAGCCGATGAACCCTACCTGGGTTATGGGATACCCCGATGGTTATGAGACGGGTACCTTTCTAGCCTTAGACATGGGCGGTACAAATCTGCGCGTCTGTGAGATTATCCTTCCGGAAGAAAAAGGCGAATTCGAGATCATCCAGTCCAAGTACAGGATGCCGGAGGAGCTTAAGACCGGCGACTCGGAAGAGCTGTGGGAATACATTGCCGACTGCTTGCAACAATTCATTGAGTATCATCACGAGGTAGAAGACTTAGAGCAGATGGAATCCAAGCTGCCCCTGGGCTTCACCTTCTCCTTCCCGGCCACGCAGGATTTTATTGATCACGGTGTTCTGCAGCGCTGGACCAAGGGTTTCGACATCTCGGGTGTGGAGGTTAAGGATGTCGCGCCGTTACTCGAAGCAGCCCTGCAGAAGCGGAAATTACCTGTCAAGCTCAGCGCTCTGATCAACGATACCACTGGTACACTCATCGCCTCCCACTATACCGACGACACAATGCAGATCGGTTGTATATTCGGGACTGGATGCAACGCTGCCTACATGGAGAATTGCGGTTCAGTTCCTAAAATCGCGCATTACAATCTGCCTCCAGACATGCCGATAGCGATCAATTGTGAGTACGGAGCCTTCGATAATGAGCTGGTCGTGCTTCCGCGGACGCAATTCGACGTCATCATCGATAACGATTCGCCTCGGCCGGGTCAGCAAGCCTTTGAGAAGATGATTGCTGGGCTGTACCTAGGAGAGCTCTTCCGACTCGTCCTTGTCGATCTGCACGACAACAAGTGTGGACTCTTTGAAGGACAAGACATCAGTAAGCTGCGTAAAGCATACTCACTCGATGCCTCATTCCTGTCCTTTATCGAGGAGGACCCATTCGAAAATCTGTCAGAAACCGGCGAGCTCTTCGCCAATGAGCTCTCCCTCAAAGCCAGCAAACCCGAACTTGAGCTTTGCAGACGGCTGGCAGAACTAATAGGAACACGAGCGGCACGTCTGTCGGCATGTGGTGTGGCAGCAATCTGCAAGAAGAAAAACATCGAATCTTGCCACGTTGGTGCTGACGGGAGCGTTTTCAACAAGTATCCGCATTTCAAAGCCCGTGGTGCACAGGCGCTGCGAGAAATCCTCGGTTGGCCAAAAGGCAAGCGAGATCCTATCGATATTCGAGCTGCTGAGGATGGATCTGGTGTCGGAGCGGCATTGATCGCTGCGCTGACGATCAAGAGAGTCAAAGCTGGAAATCTTGCTGGAATAAGGAACACAGAAGGTATGATATAAAACAAGTTGGAGCAACGTCTGAACGAATCTATGGTCAGTACCTTCAATACCTTAAATTTAGACTTAGAGTGTACCAGCTAGCGTAGGATAGAAGAGTTTTGTGGTCAGATATGCAATATCAGACGAACGTGTTTAGTGTTCTTTGGTTCACGCCCTTATTTCCCAGAGCCTGATCTTCCCCTGCTCGTTGGCTACAGCAAGCATCTCCGAACGTGGGCTGAAGGCGAGCGCGGTAATCTGCCCGAGCGGCGTTGACGAGGTCGGCCAATTCCTGTACACGGTACAAGAAGGTAGATGCACTGAGAATAGATGAGTATAGTAGCACCACGGTGTGACGCACAACTTACCAAGCCTCAAAGCATCCCGCTTCCACCGACTTGCCATGGCCATCAGCTGTCCATCCGGTGAGAACGCTAGATGACTCGTTGCCGTTGTCAACTGGTCAAAGGCCCTGTTCGGTTTAGGACCCGGAGGAACCTTTCCAGAACTCCAATTCTTCCGATCATAGACATTGACAACGCCACTAGAACTCCCCACAGCAACCCACCTATCACCTCCAAGATCTTTCGCGCCACTTCCACGGCCACCCATGGCAACGACTGTAATCCCTACAGCCCCTTCATCAACCCAGCGCCCTACAATCCTCCTCTGCCTCCCATCCCATTCCACAGCTTCCCCTCCTTTACCGACCACTGTCATTCCTTCGCCATCGCCCCACCACCCGAAATCTGCCACACCGCCATTACTCTCCACACGCACTTCCGCAACCCACTGAAAAGTTTGTGCGTCTAAGACGTTGATTAAGCCACCCCCTTTTTTTCGAGAACCAACGAGGCCCATCCACCGTCCACATGATGACATTTTGAATCGTTCCATGCTTTTCTGCTCTCCTTGCCGACCATAAAGACGTGAGATCTTGTCGATCCGGCCCGATGCCAGGTCCCAAGAGTGGAAGTAGCGCCGCCGGCCAGCGAATAGAATTTTGGATCCACTAGATGGTTGGAATACGGTGGTAGCCAATGGCGTAGATTTGATGTGGAGAGAGGTCAAGAGAGGATTCGGGTTTGTTGGGCGTGGGGAGACATGATGCATTGAGATTGTGGAAGCAGGACCAGAGGAGATGAGAAGCGGATGACTGGGGTGAAACTCGAGTGAGGTGATAGCCGACTGGATATCATTAGTAATTAGTGGTCGCGAGATACTCCTGTTCCGAATCTGATACTCACCGGTTGCGCGATACCAACATCTTTCGTTCGCTGTATGTCAATTACCTCCGGCCGAAGCTTTCTCTTACCCCTCGGTGTATTGATTTCTGGTGAGAGGAAAGCTCCGGGTTGTTGCAAGAGCTTGGCTAGTGGTGGAGCGGAGAGTTCGTCAGAGTCGACAGACATCTCGCTTTCTGATGGAGAATCTGAACCAGAATCACACGAAGCTATGGAATTCTGGTTTCCATTATCATGAGGACTCTTCTTGGCTCGTGATTGAACTGCCCAAAGGGGTATAGGATTTAAGTTTTCAAACTGCTGCCGGAGTCGTTTGGTGTACTGTCTGCCATTGATGAGGTCTTCATCTTCATAGGAACGTAATTTTCGTAAACGAGGATTGGCCTGAAGTGATACAACTATACGGTCGTCATCGCTATCATGCCATACGGCTTCTGACTCGTCTGAAATGGCGCCGGCATCGGGATCTGAACGAGGGGAAGGACGGGCTCTTGTAGAAGGTCCAGGATCAAGGATGAAGAGCTTGAAAAAGATGAGCGTTGTGGCAGAAGTTGGACAGCCGTGGCTGGGGAACGCACATCTGCATCGGCGATGTCTTGTATATTGTCCTGGATTTCATCTTCCGCGTTCTCTCGATGGGTGCCACGATACGCAGTAGTATCAATGGGGCCGTCTTCAATAGTGCCATGTTGTTTTAGATGTTCATGGAACCCGATTTCATCTCCAAAGACGGCTTTTTCGAGCTCCAGCTCCATGCTGTCCTTATCCTGCTCTTCGTCACTTCCGAAGCCACTAAAACCCACAGAAGAGCCATCATCCACCAAACCAGGATCCTTTTGCTGGATGGAGGTGGCAGCTTCGGACAAATCCGAAGGCTTTTTAAGACGCGACATAAGTTGCAGTCACTACTCCTAGGGGAATGCTTTTGCAATATGGTGTCTGGGAAGTCTGAAAAGTTCCAATGTTTTTGTTGACTAGCGTCACCGGGAAAGATCGACACAGGGGAGCTTTCTTCGGGAAGTCTGGTGAATTTAATTGTCCTCGACTTGGAGGTGCAAGAATGCTCAGAACCCCAAAGCTCCTGACCTCGCTTTTCTTGTCTATGGAGTCAGGGTAAAAAAGCACACCGAACCCGCTCTGGATGTATCGCGTTGGTGTTCGCTATACATTATTTCCAGCCAATTATCGGTCTTGGCTACCCAATCGTCTGGCTCTGGTCGTCCAAGCCCACCTCTACTCTAACCGGAGTCTGTCCAGAACAGATGTGAATAAGCCGAAACTCCGGAAGCAGAAGTCCTCTGTTCGTTCTCGTTTACCACATGGCCAGAACGACGGGGCCATCCAGGAACGGTTTCAATTACTATCAGCCGATGTCTTACGACTTCGGCAAGACACTGACTTGATATCTCAAGAGTTACCTGCAAACCTAGGGGCCCTTCGAATATGGATCGCGGAATTCTTGAGACTCGGCAAGCTCAAGCTACTGGATAGCAATGACTCGGCTGAGGTAACCCTTTTCCACACCTTCATCCTTGGCCCAACATCTGACTTCTAGATCGTTAGATAGCCCGTATCCTGCACAACCTTAACCGAAAATACAGGTCAAGGAAGGATCCAAAGTTCCTGGAATCGTTGCATGAGTTAATAGAAGATGTCAGGCGAGCGTTTGGCTCGGGGACGATTCCTTCCGCTGCGCAAGTGCCGCTACATCTACTAAGTTATTACAAGGAATCTGGTCACCTTGATGAGGGTATCGAACTTTGGAACTGGCTGTCGGGTAAGGATGATGCCATCTTGGACCCGATCTTTGTAGGACCTGCTATCGAACTGTTGGCTGTGTACGGAGCTGGCGTGCAATACTGCGAAGACATATTCGAGCGTACGCTTGATCAGCAAAAAGACATCAGCAGTCAGTATCAATTACAAGCTGGGGCTATCCTCCCTGATCGTTCGAAAGCTGTCACGATCAGAGGTACTTCTACGAGTCTTTTGCAGGGTATCCTGAGTGCTCGTCTGTTCTATGGCAAATGGCGAAGCTCGTACTTGACTCTTGACACAGCGTTCAGATTGCGTCCGACGCAGGTTGTCCCACGCATATTGGACTTGTTCGTATATGAGCGCCCCATCTTCGAAGCGCTCCCTGTCTTCTTCATGTTTTGCCGAGGCGGAAACAGGGTCTCCAAGATCACGCTTACAGCATTGCTCGACAGTTTGAAGAAGCTTGCGGATCAGGCCAGCAACCAATCTTCGAAGGCTGAATTGGCACGAGCCATGTTCCAAGCGATGGAGGCGTACGTCGGATCCGCTGGCGTACTCGACACTAGGCATCTCAATATCTTGACCAGAGCGGTCGTCTGCGCGATGCCACCACTTCCTGCCACAGCCTCCTCGGAGCCTCCTGAAGATGACAGAGGGATCCTCGGGACTGTCGTTCATCTCTTCAAGCAGCTTTTTACATACTTCGCCCAACACAACACCCAACCGGATTCGATAACTTTTAACGGCACTATTCCGGTCGCGCTGTCACTCGGGTATCCACTTCTTGCAAAGATACTCTTGGAGGATATGGTGGTGCTTGGCCTGTCCCCAAACATGCCGACAGCACAGAGTCTTATGACAGCGGTAAGGTTCAAAGCCCCCTAATGCGTTTGTATCGGTTACACTAAATTTTCTGCTTGTGTAGGCTGGTCTTCTCCGAGATGCAGAGCTGCTGAACACGGCATGGACATACATTAGCCAGTCCAGCGAAGGACGACTACCGAGTTCTTCCAGCTGGCGGACAATGACAATCGCGGCGAGAAGATGTGGCTTGGGATCCTTCTCCGAGGAACATTCAAAATTGCTGGATCCAGAAATTGCTCCTGGGGCAGAAACTTCCGTGCAATCCGTCGACAATAATAGTGTAGATCTGGCCGGCCTTGCAGGAAGTGAGCAGGGAACAAACTATGCAGACGATGTTCACGGTTTTGAGAATACCTGCGCCGAGATGCTTAACGTTCTGGACCGAATAGGAAAGTTCCAGCCGGGAGGTTTCAGAGATGTCCGGAATTACCCACTTGACGAAGGAAGGTTTCTTGCTTGGCCGGACATTGCAGAAGAAGGCTGGCAACGCAAATTGTACGATGAGCTTACACGAGAAGCAGACCTTGAGAACCGTCACCCTATGTCGCTGGATGAAATAAATGACCACGAAACCCCGGCAGTGAGCAACACAGGCATTGCGTTCGACGAGCTACGTTATTTGAATTGGAAGACCATCAATAGCCTCCTCATACAAGCCCAGGCGTTCGACAAACGTGTGGAGGTATCAACTGATGCGGCAATTCGAGATCGAAGAGCATCTCCGGAGCGTAAAGGGTCGAAGACCACGAACTCCACGGCTGGACCCCGCTATGCAGTCTCTACAGCTCAACTTGAGGCCTATCAGCAGGACGTCTACAACGAAAAGGCTAAAGAGATAGACGAGGATAGTTGGCGGGCACTAATTCTTCCACTGCGAAAGCCTGCACATGAAGCTCAAACTTTTACAAATACAATTGCTCCCTTGTAACGAACACCTTCAGAAAACTTCCGTACATCTACGCTCCTTCAGAGGTATGTTTGGAAGAGACATTTTCCAACCAAGATGGACGACGTTTTCTCCGTACCAACCCTTACTGTCAATGCCCATGCCAACACCGCGCCATGCTCGCTTTCAAATCCCCTTCAAATAACTCTTGATCAAGCGTGTATCGTTACGTGCACATGGCCTGGGAGCCATTCTGACGGTGAAATGACCAGTGATTGAATGGGGGCGAGGAGCCCACGGGTGAAGGAGGTGGTGGAGGTGGGTGCTCAATTGCCGAAGTAGAATCGGTTACGAGTGCGAACTTTGGCCGAGGGGAAGCATTGACGGCTTTGAAGATGTCGTCGCCTAGGCAGTGATTCGTTGCGACGGAGAGACGGCGGCGGTCAGATGGAAGTGGTGAGGACATGGCAACGACGATTTTGAGATATTAGCTTCGAGAGTACTAATAGGTCTTTACTACAAGAGCTATAGAGGAAGAGGGAAAATCAGTTATATGAAGCTAAGATCCCGCAGACAAGCACAACTGTAGAATCTTACCGTGTAATAAGACTGTCGATCAAAGTCCGGTCTACAAGCGTTTAGACTGTCGAATTGGTGTAGATATCGTGATTAGGGTGCAAAGAATGAGGCTGGACAATTGATCATAAGCCGAGTGAGATATACAGGTACTAATCGCTTCAACAGTCGAATCGCAGGGACTTTCTGACGGCAAATATTTCAATGCAAGTTGATAGCTGGATGAGGAGGAAAGAAGAGAGTAGGAAGAGAACAAAGGGATTGAAAAGTAACGTCAGCAATAATAAGAATACGGTCAAGGGCAATCAGGATGGCTCATATTCATGGCTGAGAAAATACTAGTATGTACTTCCGCTGGAACAGGGAATCGATATCCCCGGACCCCTCGGGATCTGACCGCTGGGAAAGTAGAAGGCCGCTGGAATTGGATGGAAGCTGCTGAGTACTAGTCGACTACGGGCTCGTCAGGGGTTGTAGGAGTGGTTTGGGTTGTGGGATGCCGCTGACGTGGTCACTCTCCTTGAACCAACGGATTTCAGGGATCCCACATCCTTCTCTCTGTCTTCTCGCGTAAGGGTGGTACCACGACCATTCTGTTCTCGAAAAGGGCATTCGGTGGCTATTTCGGGTGGTTGATGCTTCGGACTGTGTGTCCAACCAGCTTACAACAACGACACGTTGTATTGCCTAATCCGCCTAAATTGGTAGCCTCGTTCCTGTTGGGCAACCACACCTGGAGTAAACCTAACCTTCTGAGGTATTACTCCGTAACTTTACATGTCATCGATTGCTTAGGTGACATGTCAGCCATCAGAAACAGCCATCAGAAATTGACATGGCCGACCGGACAAAAGTCAATATATTTTCATACTGTCTGACGTCTGATGTGAGAGGTTGCCGACCCAGGAACAATCGTTACTTTATTGCCTCGTGTCGATCAGGTACAGGGACCCAAAAAGCCCGACAGCCGGGAAAATCTGCACCCCAGACTTTCCACAACGACGGCGCGAGGCTAGACACCCGACAACGGCAGGCATCCCTGCCGTTGCAGACAGACGAATCTTTCACTCCTGCCGCATACTTATTATTTGTTCAAGCTTGTTTGGTTTTCCCACCGCTTCTTCTCCTTGTACTCGCTCAAGTGGGAAGCAACAGATATGGCCCATCATTCCCCAAGCAGCAAGGCACAGCCCCGTTTTCCACCAAGTCCAAGTTCTCAACGGCATGGTACTCTGTCTTGCTACGTTAGTCGCATATGACCAGAAATGGGTGCATCAGATGAAAAATCAAGAAAGCTGGCTTCGTGCCGCTTGCATGAGACATTTAATCCCGGGTAGTAGGAAGGGCGTCCACGCCTGTGCATCCTCAATCAGACATGGGTGTCTAGGCTGGTGCACTTCCGAACGCAGATCGTCTTCTGGAACAGCGTCTGAAGCCTGTTCCTGCATTACTCTCCGTACTAGCAGATCGGAGGCGCACGCCCTTGCCTTCAAAGATCGCAGGGTACGATGACTCCTGCTGAGCCTCAACGGCGCCACTGAAAACTGAGGATTGTGAATATCTGACCCGTCTAAAAACATCAATCAGTATGCTCGAGCGATTGCTTCCTGAAGTACATCAGCACCCAGAGATATTACTATTCCATCTCGGTCCCAGCCATAGTCGATTGCACTCCGATGTAGCACCAGGAAATCCTCCTACTACCAGTTGAGACACAGGTTATGAAAGATACGTAGGCGATAATCATATCAATCCGGTGTCGACTTTTTGGATGTCAAGACCTATGCTATGTCGAAAACATCATGGTGGTATGAACTGGACCTTTCGTGTGTACGTAACAGAAATTCTAAGAACCAAGCGCATCAGACGGTCCGGGAGGGAAGGAAAGCCCATACTCGCTACAAAGCTCCACATGCCATGGAAAAATAATATCGCTAGTCTCCGCGGAGTTCTCTTCTCCAACCCTTTAGTTAACATCTGTAACTCAACGTCAAGTCTATCACCGTTTGCCCGACCCCGTATACCTCGTCACCCTGGACACTGAGGATGCTTGGGCCAAACAGACCAATGCCGGTGCTTCTCACTTTAATGGCTCGTTCGCGGACCCGGACGCCATTCAACAGCTGGCAGGAAATGTCAACATTGTACTGGAAGAGTGTTCGAAAGGCATTGATACTGGACCGAGTTGGAGGCTCGTGAACGCCATTCACTCCTTCGGATTGGCGTACCATCAGAACAATCCGAAATACGTTGGAGCAGAGAATCCATCTGCAATCTCATGGGATAACCACCGCCAGACTTGAAAGCCTCCAAGAGCAGTGTTGTACCGAGGACTGGAAGATGAGCAAGCATCTCGGTTATCGTTTCACGGGACATAAGCCTACGAGCGATGAGGAGACTTTCCTGTTAGGACTACCGCCGACATGGCTGCTGTCTTTGCCGCTTTGTATTATCGCCCATTGTGTGCAGAACAATGAGCCGACTTTCACACCAATTAGCTCCGATGCTGACAAGGAATGGCAGCTATCTACAGTCGCCTATCAAACCGTGGAGACAATTTCTGAGAAGAGAATGTGGCAGCTAGTCTTCGCGCCTGCACGAGGTGTGCCGAAGTCGGTCCCCGAGGGAGCGCAAGAGTTGGCCAGATGCCCTGTTGATCAACGAGATCGCACCACAACCTGTAAGGCATTTATCTCAGACTTGTGCCCTCAGCTGAGAACCCTCGTACCCCAGAGCTGTGCTCGAAAATTGCATTGACACTTTACAGATTTTTAATCTAGTCTTGCCTTCTAGCACAATTCTGGTCATTACACCGTTAAAGCCTGTCCATGGTCACATTTTGATGCTCATTTCTGGGCCATCCTTCGATTGCCAACACCTGACGAGGGCGTGAGTCTGGCGATGACGAAAGCCAATGCGATAGTGCTTAATATCACCGGCGGTCTGCAACCGACGATTCATCTTACAGTGGCCGAGAAGGCGTTAGCGGTCTCTGGCGCGAGTATCCATTTGTACGGCAAAGGAGATGCTCTTCCTGGAATAAAGATGGGTCATGTCACTATGGTGGCAGATGAAATGATGTCAACGAAGCAGCATCTCGAATGGAAACGCTGATCAACCCTGCGGACCTTATCAGGGAAGAGAGGCTAAATCCGCAAAGCCGCCGCATAACGAGCTTCGGCTGAAAGAGAGCCAAAAACCAAAAGATGATTCAAGATCCAATAAGATCGAAAACACCACTAGTGGCAGTGACAATGGGATCCAGATCGGATAGCTCAGCGCTGGCGCCTGGGATCAAGCTCTTGGAATAGCTGATGATCGCCATTATTATGGTCATCATTTCCGCGTACGCACGCAAGAGAAGTTGATGGCGTTGCCCAAGAAGCTGCAAATAGAGGTATCAATTTCATCATTGCAGCTCCTGGCACGTAGAATCCCGGCTTCGTCGGAAAAGTATCCCCACTCATCCATCAGGAACAGGTGGTGCGCCTCACTTTCCGGAGTGATTGCAGCAAACACATGGCTGCCCGTGCTAGGGCTTCCCGTTCAAGACAGTGTTCTAGATGGCCAGGACTGTCTGTTAAGCATAGTTCAGATGCCTGTACTTCAAACATGTTTCACTTCCTCACGCAACATCACAGACCACGTATCAGGGCCGATCGCCATAGGGAGACCGCGCTGAAGCAACAGAAGCGATTAACAACTCAATAAATGCAGCACAGCTTGCGGTGCGCATCTTGGAAACCAAACATAAACGCCGACACTCGGAAACGGCTAAAGCAAGAGCTCGCGGACCAGACGAGTCCCGTGCTAGAAGACAGCCTTAAGATGGAGCGCCTAGGGTTCGAGGCTTTTTGCTCTCAAGGGGTAAAGTGCTGGTTACACAACATCTGAACGTGCGTGGTGCGCGCTTTGCTGACGCGGTAAAGAAGCTATATGGGGAATTATGGATGCATGCTTTTGCAACGAGGAGTCTGCTGGGAAGGAGACGGACTTTCCCTTAGATTCGAAGCACGGAATCGGGTGTTTGCCTACATCAGGCCTTTGATATCCCTTCCAAGTCCCTAACAGGCGAAAGCCTATCTTCGCAGCAACCGAGTTCTGTGCGCTGCGCAGGGACCTTGGACAATCGCACACTAGCCAGAGCGATGTTTGAAGCCGAGAAGGAAATTTCGGAAAGCGTTTGGATGAAATGCAGGGGGGAAAGCTACTGTCGGCTATCGCCACTTGGTTGACTTACCCCAGACTTCGATAGGGAGCACATTCAGCTTCATACGCGCAAATGTCAAAATCTTCATGGGAGAGATGGCGGGCGTTTCGACACGCAACGGCGCAACAGGCTCGGTACTCGATCAGCGCTGAAAGACCGGTCTCCACCAGTTGGCCGGATTGACACGTAGTTCGATAGAATTAAGCAGAGATGTAGAATAGGCGACAGGAGTACAAATATCAGATCCATTGGATATGCCAATGGCAGATCGGGATCCCTTTTGCAATTCTATCATCTCAGCTTGTTTCCGAGGCTTCCTTGTCGCACGACTTTTGAGCTGTGCAGTCGATGACCGTCTGCTGTCCGGTCCCGTCTCGATCAGAAGGTAATAGGAAGGAAACTTGCATGGAACTATAAGCAGTATCTCCTGAGAATACGACAGACAGAAGTAGCATTCCTTATCTCTTATCAGCTGGAGCAGGAGACTCAGGCCAGCCAATTAATAACCCGATCCAGTCGACATGGTCCCTGATCTATCAACGGTCCGAGACGATGGCAGCGGCGGATTTGATCGTACCCGAAGAATCCTGGACAGTTCTCTGGAGAGGACGTTCAATGGCATCACTAACGCCAACGCCAACGCCAACGCCAACGGCAATACGGCCCCTCCAAATAATAGTCAGCCTGACACCCAACCAGCTTACTCAACCACCAATGCATCTGAAAAAGGTGTCTTCCACTCCCCTCCGCTCCGCCTGAATTCCAATGGTACTTTCTGGCCCCCGTTGAAGGCCGTTCCGCTCGCATCATACTACAAATTACACCGAGTGCCATCCCTCAACTCCCTCACGGCCATGGCAGAAGCACAGAACGAGAACCGCGCCCAGCCAATTGAATTGCCCCAGAGCGAGCCCACTCACATCGAAGAGCCCCAGGACAAGTCATCGCCGCCCCCCAATGGATTTCACAACAAGCTCCTCGAGCACGTCGTTCGTACACCTGGCCGCCAACCTTCACCCCAACCTACCCACCTGAGTGTACCAGGTCCCGGCCAGCATCGGGTTCTCCCAGAGCAGGGATCGGGTTATGTTGCACCCATATTCGAAGGGAAAGAACAGCAGATGGAACAGGGTAAGCCCGTTTGCGTGTCCTCGCCGTTGTCCATGAGCTGACCAGTCAACCAGTCATGGATCAGATCGAAGAAAAGGGCTTCATTCCCTCCGAATTCGTCGAATCCGAGACCAGCTGGTTCTACAATGAATTGGGCATCGATGACATGTACTTCCAGACAGAAACCGTCGAGGCCATTGTCAACCACATACTGTCACTCTATGCCGGAAAGATTGCTGCTTTTGCGCGGGATGATGGCAGGCTGGAGATTCGACTCGACAAAGAAGCGGTCGATCATGCTGTGTATATCGATACAAGCAAGCCGGGCGTCAGTGTCTCTGACGGACCGAGGTACGAGCAAAGGATTGATGAAAAATACATCAACGCCTCTGTTGGCGACAGTAGCTACAGAGTCGAGAGCTTTCGATCCGCCAGCCACCTGCCGGGAGAGAAAGCTCAGCAGCTTAGGTGCTACTTCGTCTATAAATGCGACTTTGCAAATCCAAACCCTGGGCCTGAAGAGACGAACCTGGACATCATTGGGGAAAAGCGCTTCCTTCAGAAGGCAACCCAGAACACCAAAGACATCTACCAAGAAGTCATGAACCACGCCGTCACTAGGACCGGGCCCGTCATTGAGACATTTGAGATCGAAGGCAGCAGAGAGAAGCGCCTTGTGATTGCGTATCGGCAGGGCTCAGCCATGGGTCTGTTCAGCGCGCTGTCCGATCTCTACCACTACTATGGTGCAACCAGCTCTAGGAAATACGTGGAGCAGTTCTCCAATGGCATCACAATCATGTCAATATACCTCCGTCCTCTCCTGCAATCAGCTCCAACTATGAAGCATCCACCGATCGAAGCATCTATACATCAGATCATGAAAGAAGTCTCATTGCTCTACTGCATCCCACAAAACAAGTTCCAGGGACATTTCGCAAGCGGTCGTCTTAGTTTGCAAGAAACGATCTATGCGCATTGCGTCTGGGTTTTCGTCGGACATTTCCTCAACCGCTTGGGGTCTGAGTATACTTCCCTAACTTCAATACTCGATCCTAATAACAGTGCTCACGCCGAGATGCTTGCGAAGATCAAGCGTCGACTTCGGACCGAGACGTTCACCTCGGACTATATCCTGGAGATCATCAACAAATATCCTGATCTGGTGCGAGCGTTGTACCTGGCCTTCGCCAACAC
>QQTW01001893.1_pt1 | contig 14971 bp, 16 predicted proteins | sample 1904831 | NCBI WGS metagenome assembly QQTW01 (sample SAMN09435610, study PRJNA476489) | Subsurface metagenome, whole genome shotgun sequencing project. | reverse complement strand
CATTTCATTAAAATCGCCAATCGGACTAAAACGCTTAGGAGTATTCACACACCTACCTCCTGACGATGGAATGCTTGTTTTTGGCGTGTATTATCGGGATCGTAAAATGGGGTAGGACAAATAGTTGCAGAGATTAGAGAACTATCTGATAACCTAATTGAAAATTGTTTTTTGGTTGCAAGTTCTGGCGTAACGTAAGCTAAACCAATGTAACGTTGGAGTGTTGGACTAAAAGCAATGCTAGTAACGCGCCCAGAGATATCATTGCGATCGATGACTAAATGGCATTCTTGCGGCGGATTAGTTATGTCAGATTCCAACATAAAGCCGACAAGTTTATGTTTTACAGGGCGTTTAGCTACAATTTGTAGGCTACGCTGACCGATAAAAAAGGGCTTATCCATTTTTACCGCCCATTCTAGATTTGCTTCAATTGGCGTTGTCAAACCATCAGTATCTTGACCGATAATTAAATGACCTTTTTCTAGCCTTAATACTCGTTGCGCTTCTACGCCAAAAGCAAGCATTCCATCGTCAGGAGGTAGGTGTGTGAATACTCCTAAGCGTTTTAGTCCGATTGGCGATTTTAATGAAATGCAAGTAGTTGATCCTAAAACCAACGTAACGCGGTTGGAAATCGCCAATTTATCTTTTATTCCTCGATTTGGCGTAAAAGGTGCGCTTGCTGAGGCTTGGTTAGCTACGCAATCAATAGCTGTACCCGATCGCCCTAATAGTTGGTCTTTTCTCTCAAAAGGAGGAATTATTGCTCGTTTGGGTGGAAGTGAATTTTTGATTGAAGATCAAACGAAGTCCCCCCAGTTAACCCTTGCTTGTAAATCTCCTCCCGCAAAGGTTTACCCAATTTTACGCCAAGATTTTGCGATCGCGCTTATTGGTACAAAGGTAAACGAATTACTATTACAAACAAGTAGTTTTAACTTTCAATCGCTATCAATTACCGAACATCCAGTAATTTTAACTTCAATAGCAGGGGTAAATGTAACAGTAATTCCTGGAGCTTTGCAAGAACAACCATTTTACAAAATTTGGTGCGATTGTACATTTGGGGCGTATTTATGGGAAACATTATTAGCAATCGCTATCGAATTAGGTGGCGGTGCGATCGGTAATGTTTCATTGTCGTAGAGACGTTGCACCGCAACGTCTTTATTTCTAGGTTTATAAAAAAGGAAAATAGTTAATGACACCAGAACAAGCAAAACAATTTTTAGCTGAAAACAAAGTCAAGTTTGTACTGGCGCAATTTGTCGATATTCACGGCGCAGCCAAAACAAAAGCCGTCCCCGCATCGCATTTTGACGATATTCTCAATCCAGGAGCGGGTTTTGCCGGGTTTGCTGTCTGGGGACTTGGAATGCAGCCAAATAGCCCGGATTTTATGGCGGTAGGCGATTCAACTACCCTATCTTTAGTACCCTGGATGCCTGGTTTTGCTCGTGTAGTTTGCGTTGGTAATGTTTTAGGACAACCCTATCCTTACGATGCTCGATTTATCTTAATGCAGCAGTTAGAAAGATTAAAGCAAAAAGGCTGGACTTTGTACACAGGATTAGAACCGGAATTTTCTTTACTGTACCAAGATAGACACGGCAATATTTACCCCTGCGATCGCACAGATAATTTAGAAAAACCTTGCTACGACTACAAAGGACTTTCTCGCAGTCGAGCTTTTATTGAAAAACTGGTAGACTCCTTGCAAGCGGCGGAGTTTGACGTTTATCAAATTGACCATGAAGACGCTAATGGTCAGTTTGAAATTAACTATACCTATACTGATGCACTGACATCGTGCGATCGCTACATCTTCTTTAAAATGGCGGCTTCAGAAATAGCCAAAGAAATGGGTTTAGTTTGCTCGTTTATGCCTAAACCTTTTGCCAATCGCTCCGGTAACGGAATGCACATCCATATGTCGATTTCTGATGGCAAAACTAATTTATTTGCGGATGATACCGACGTAAGAAAACTAGGATTATCGAAACTAGCGTATCATTTCATGGGCGGATTACTAGCTCACGCCCCAGCATTGACAGCGATTTGCGCGCCTACAATTAATTCTTACAAACGTTTAGTAGTAGGGCGAAGTCTAAGCGGTGCAACCTGGGCCCCGGCTTACATTACCTACGGTGATAACAATCGTTCTAGCATGGTACGAATCCCCGGAGGACGCTTAGAATTGCGACTTGCTGATGGAGCGTGCAATCCATATTTAGCTACGGCGGTGGCGATCGCAGCCGGGTTAGATGGCATCGAAAAAGAACTAGAACCGGGGGAACCATACAATACTAATTTGTATAACTTCTCCGAGCGGGAAATCAAAGATAAAGGCATCCAAACCTTACCCCAAAGTTTAAAAGAAGCACTCGACGCTTTGGAAGCAGACGAAGTAATTACGGGCGCATTGGGAGTATTAGCAGAGGAATTTATTAGCCTCAAACGCATGGAGTGGGTGGAATATATGCGCCATGTTTCCGAGTGGGAAGTGAAAAAATATTTGGAGTTTTTCTAAAAATGTGCGGAATTGTTGGACTACTGGTTAAAAAACCCCATTTGCGGGAACGTTTAGGCGAATTAATGGTTCCAATGTTGATTGGTATGAGCGATCGCGGATCGGATTCGGCGGGACTTGCAGTATTTACAGAACCCTTAGCAGAAAAGGATCGCAAGTATAGTTTGTATTCGGGAAGTGCCTTTAATTGGCAAAAATTAGCCCAAGATTACCAAACACATTTTGGCATTGAGGCGAATTTATCTGTACCAGTAGGCGATCGCGCTGTACTAATTTCCGATCTTTTCCTAGATAACGTAAAGCCGTGGCTAAAACAAAATTACCCGCAATTACATATACTTTCAACCGGACGCACCATCGACCTATACAAAGACATTGGTACACCCACAGATGTTGCTCATCGTTACAACTTCCAGTCACTCAAAGGTTCGCATTTAGTCGGACATACTCGAATGGCGACAGAATCGGCGGTTACACCCGATCGCGCACATCCTTTCACGGCGGGGGAAGACTTTTGTTTAGTCCACAATGGATCTCTATCTAACCCTAACGAAATTCGCCGCAAACTTGAAGCAAGGGGGATTGAGTTTGAAACCGATAACGATACCGAAGCTGCTTGTCGGTTTTTGGAATGGCGGATGCAGGAAGGAGACGACTTAGAAGCGGCTATTCATAAAGGGTTTGAGGAATTAGACGGGTTTTATACATTTTTAATGGGTACGGCGGACAAATTGGCATTAGTGCGGGATGCTTTTGGTTGCAAACCTGCGGTAGTGGCGGAAACAGATGATTATGTCGCGATCGCCTCTGAATTTCGCTCTCTTGCTCATTTACCCAATATAAAACACGCCCATATTTACGAACCCGTACCAGAGGAGATGTATGTATGGACAGCATAATTTTCGATCTTGCCCAAATTTCTGTGCGGGAAATCAATCAATATTTGCATCACCACCCGATTGCATTGGCGCGCAACGATGTAGAGACGTTGCAGTGCAACGTCTCTACAAATATCGGCAACATCCCAACCAATATCAACAACATCCCAACCAATATCAACAACGTCCCTACAAATATCGGCAACATCCCAACCAATATCAACAACATCCCAACCAATATCAACAACGTCCCAACCAATATCAACAACGTCCCAACCAATATCAACAACGTCCCAACCAATATCAACAACATCCCAACCAATATCAACAATATCCCAACCAATATCAACAATATCCCAACCAATATCAAAATTATCAATCCAGACGGCGCACATAACCTCGCCGTGGGAATAAACGCACCCGTTGACGTAGAAATTATCGGACATACAGGCTATTACGCCGCCAGCATGAACAAACTAGCAAACGTAACCATTACAGGTAATGCAGGTACAGGAGTTGCCGAAAACATGATGTCTGGACGAGTCCAAGTCCAAGGCTTTGCTTCTGTCTCTGCGGGTGCTTCAGCCCATGGTGGGTTGCTAATTATCGATGGTAATGCAGGTTTGCGCTGCGGTATTTCCCTTAAAGGTGGAGATATTGTTGTTGGTGGAAATGTCGGTAGTTTCTCCGCTTTTATGGCGCAAGCTGGGCGAATTGTAGTTTGTGGGGATGCGGGAGAAGCGTTAGGCGATTCGCTGTACGAAGCAGTAATTTACGTCCGGGGTAACATCAAATCTTTAGGCGCAGATGCCCAAATTGAACCAATGTCAGAAGCCGATTATCTAACAGTAGGGGAATTACTGGGTAAAGCAGGTTTCCCCTATCATCCCAAAGAGTTCAAAAAAGTAGCATCCGCAAAGCAGCTTTATCACTGGAATGCAGACGCAAAGCAAGAATACTAATTACTTCAACTTACTTATATTTGCAGCTAATAATTTATGAATCCGATTCAATCCAACGAACAATCATGGGGATACGATCGCACTATCCTTAACTATATTCAAAATGCCGCCGCCCACGGACTCTATGAAATACGCGGATTAGGCGCAAAACGCAAGTTACCCCATTTTGATGATTTAGTATTTTTGGGTGCATCCTTATCGCGCTATCCCTTAGAAGGTTATCGAGAAAAATGCTCTACTAAAACTGTTCTCGGTACGCGCTACGCCACTAAACCAATTCAATTAGAAATTCCGATCACCATCGCTGGAATGAGTTTTGGATCGCTTTCTGCCAATGTCAAAGAAGCTTTAGGACAGGCGGCGACACAAATGGGGACATCGACAACGACAGGCGACGGTGGCATGACGCAAGAAGAAAGAAAGTCCTCAAAAACATTGATTTACCAGTGCTTGCCGTCGCGCTACGGCTTCAATCCTGACGATTTGCGATCGGCTGACGCGATCGAAATTGTCATCGGACAAGGAGCAAAACCGGGCGGTGGCGGGATGCTGCTAGGACAAAAAATTAATCCGCGAGTCGCCCAAATGCGGACTTTACCCGAAGGAGTAGATCAACGTTCCGCCTGTCGCCATCCCGATTGGACGGGTTCAGACGATTTGACTATCAAAATCCAGCAATTACGAGAACTAACCGACTGGGAAAAACCGATTTTTGTCAAAGTTGGTGCTTCGCGGACATTTAACGATGTCAAATTAGCCGTTCATGCAGGCGCAGATGTCGTTGTAGTTGATGGAATGCAAGGAGGAACCGCCGCCACTCAAACCGTATTTATCGAACACGTAGGCATTCCCACGTTAGCCGCCGTGCGTCAAGCGGTAGAAGCGTTGGAAGACTTGGACATGAAGGGAAAAGTGCAATTAATTGTTTCTGGCGGGATTCGTACTGGTGCAGATGTGGCAAAAGCGATCGCACTGGGCGCGGATGCAGTATCAATAGGTCAAGGTATTTTAGTTGCTTTAGGTTGCAACAGCGAAACCTACATTCAAGATGGTACGCATCATTCAGCCATTGAAGACTACGCCGCCCTCGCTACTGTACCAGGCGCTTGTCACAACTGCCATACAGGCAAGTGTCCAGTTGGCGTAACTACTCAAGATCCGGTATTAGAAAAAAGGTTAGAGGTTGAAGTAGGAGCAAAAAGAGTCAAAAACTATCTGCAAACTCTAAACATGGAATTAACCACAATTGCCCGTGCGTGTGGCAAGCAAAACGTGCATCACTTGGAAAGAGAGGACTTAGTTGCACTAACTATTGAAGCGGCGGCGATGGCGCGTTTGCCTCTAGCTGGAACTTCCTGGATTCCTGGGGTTTAAATACGATTTGTACTTGTCACAACATTTGTTTAGGGCGGTTTTCTATAGAGTATTACAGGGAATTTTTTCATCTAATAATCTTATACGGAAAGCTTCAGTACAATAAATATTTAGCTGGCTCTAGACAAAATCTTTGCACTATGTGGAAATGTCGGTGATGGAAGTGTAGTTGAAAGAGTAAATTTCGGAAAGATAAATATAGAGGGATAGAAATGCCAGACGAGAAGAAAGAGGATGGAACATGGGGCAAAGTTGTTGTCGGTGTTCTCGTAGCGCTTCTTGCTGGAGGAACAACCCCATGGTGGTGGAGCAATGTTGTTGGAGGGAATCAGCCATCTCCAACACCATCACAACCAGCCAATCCATCAAGCCCCGTTAACTCCCCTAGCAATAAGACCTTACAAGTTTATGCAGATTCTACCGAAGGTACTCCTTTCCTCAATAAAGAAAATGGCTATGTAAATGTTGGTTTTGAAGCTACTGGAGAATGGCTTGCCATTCCTGAAAATCTCTCTGATTCTCGAGTCCCTGATAAAGCTAAAGGATATTTACCACCAAAGGGTGTCCTCAACTTTCAACCAAACACAACAGTTTGCGCGGGTGCCCCTCTAGGAGCAGTGGTAGCTATAGGAGAAGATGGACAGTGTAAAGCCTACGGGGAAAAGGGTCAGTTTGAGTTAAAACCAGGAGAAACTGTTTACTTTGTAATGAATGACGTTCCTAGTTTGTACCAGGACAATAGAGGTCAAATTGACGTTAAACTATTCATCTCAAAGGGATGAAATATATCGTTAATTGTTAAAGCTGTTGTTTCAGTAAGATCGATAGATACATCAGTGCTTAGACGATAATTGATTAATCTGAGTTTGAGTTCCCGGCTGCCGCTCAATTTCGTTGTTATTGGTACAAAACTTATAAGAAAAGTTGCACAAGGTGCGATCGCCCTCTAGTGATGATAACCATTATGAAGCGTAGGAATCGCTAGAAAATTTGCCCTTAGTGCGATCGCTTTCTCTAAACCATAAACCGTTATCTGGCATAAAGTTAGTAGGAAAAGTTGCACAAGGTGCGATCGCTACTTACCTAGCTTTTCTCGAATCGCCCTTTTCATCACTTCCAAATTCTCTGGAGTATTCGGACAAGGATAGCTTACAGATGATGGCTGAGTGTTCAATCGATCCATCAATATATAAAAAGCTGAAAGATTATCCCGATGCTTCAAGACATAGGTACGCAAATCAGAGGTAGTCATAGTTGCAAAGTCAGGCTTCATGCTAAAAACCTCCATTCCCCATTTGGCTCGATTGTAATCTCTATTGCCTCACCTGCCAGTATAACCAAATTGCTGTCTCGCTCATCCAACCTCACTAGGTAGATTGGAGTATAGAAGCCTGTGAGGTCGAGACACACTTGAACGCAACTTACACATTGCTCAACACTAGGAAAAATAGATTACTCCTTGCCTTCATTGGTTTGTTAAATGCAATCTAGAATTTTATTAATAGCACTTTATTGATGATGTGCGATCGCCTTCTGTAAACCATAAACTGTTATCTGTCGTAAAGTAGGAAAATTTGCGCCAAGTGCGATCGCGCGGTATTGGTCTTGTGTTTCAGCTTTTGCGCCCTGTTTAAGCACAGGACTATTGACCAAAATATTGCTTTTGGATTGGAGTTGCAAAAAGCTTCCAAAGCAAAAGTTAAAGCAGTTGTCAAACAGCTATTTCAAGGATTGGGCGATCGCTATCCCTTATAGTTGTCTGGCGGACAAAGACAACGGGTAGCTTTGGCTCGAACCTTGTGGGAAGTTGGAGTCGAATTAAGTCTTAAAGATGGTCAGGAAATAATCGCCTATATCACCAGAGAAGACCTCGCTCGTTTGCAGTTGCAACCAGCGCAAAAAGTGCATATCAAACCTCGAAAAGCTTTGGTTTCAAGTGTTACGTGACGTAGAAACTTCCTTTTAGTTTTAGTAAAATTAAATGGTTTGCTCTCCAAGAATTTCCGCTTTACTCTGTCCCAAGACCGCGAAAATTGAAAGCGACTAACAACGAGCAACCTTAAAAAATAATGCTCAGTTTTTTTGAGGGAAAACCTATAAAATCCTCTAATGTGAACTTATTAAACTTTAGGGTAGCTTGGCACGTGGGTCTTTTTGGTTTTTTTAATCAGACTTCTTTATCTAGGGACATGGGTATCGATCTCGGTACTGCTAATACCCTCGTTTTTGTATCTGGGAAAGGCATTGTTTTGCAAGAGCCGTCAGTAATTGCGATCGACTCCAAAAACAAACAAACCCTAGCTGTAGGAGAAGATGCCAAAAAAATGTTAGGCAGAACTCCCGGTAGCGTCATTGTAAGTCGCCCCTTACGCAATGGCGTAATTGCTGACTTTGATACTGCCGAATTAATGCTCAAGCATTTTATTCAACGGGCCAACGGCGGCAGAACTGTTAATCCACGAATTGTCGTTGGCATTCCTAGCGGCGTTACTGGCGTAGAACAACAGGCCCTCATGAATGCAGCCTTGCGGGCGGGCGCAAGAGAAGTTCACGTCGTCGATGAGCCATTGGCAGCAGCCATTGGTGCAGGATTGCCCGTAACCGAACCCATTGGCAACATGATTATAGATATCGGCGGCGGGACGACAGAAATTGCCGTGCTAAGTTACAACGGAACGGTGGAAAGTGAATCGGTGCGAGTGGCTGGCGATGAGCTAAACGAGGCAATTATTCAGTACATGAAAAAAATTCATAATATGATTATTGGCGAACGCACCGCCGAAGAAGTCAAAATTCGGATTGGCTCGGCTTATCCTACCCGCAATGATGATGATGCGGTAATGGAAGTAAGAGGATTGCATTTACTTTCTGGATTGCCACGAACGGTGACAATTAAAGGGCCAGAAATCCGCGAAAGTATGTCAGAACCACTACTGGTAATTATTGAGGCAGTAAAACGCACCTTAGAGCGAACGCCACCAGAACTAGCCGCCGATATTGTCGATCGCGGTATTATGCTGGCAGGAGGTGGAGCTTTACTACGCGGCATCAATACCTTAATTAGTCACGAAACAGGCATCATTACCCACATAGCTGACGAACCTTTAAACTGTGTAGTTTTAGGTACAGGCAAAGTATTAGAAAACTTCAATCAAATGGAACGAGTATTTAGCGGGCGTTCCCAACATCAATAACTTATGTATGCAATGCGTCGATGGTGGGATAAAAATAGGTGGCAATTAATCGGTACTTGTTTGGCGTTAGTTGGTGCTTGGATAATTCGGCAAACTCAGGGAGCCGCCATTAGCGAACTAACTAATGTAATTACTCGCCCCTTTCAAGATCCAATTCAAGTAGAAAAGTTAAACGATGCCCGCACCATCGAATTACTAGCGCGCTTAGTAGAACAAGAGCGCCAAAATCAACAGCTAAAAGAGTTACTAGACTATCGAGCCGCACAAAAAAATTCCCAAATGATTGTCGCGCCAGTTATTGGACGCAGTGCGGATTTATGGTGGCAACAAGTAACTCTTGGGCGCGGTAGCAGTGCGGGTATCAAAGTAGACTTTGTAGTTACGGCTCCCGGTGGTTTGGTAGGTAGAGTAATTAGCGTTACTCCCAATACTAGCCGCGTTTTGTTAGTCAGCGATGTTACAAGCCAAGTGGGGGTAACTATTAGCCGTAGTCGTTATACGGGCTTGCTTAGAGGACAGTCTTCAACGCGGGCGGTGATGCAATTTTTTGATAAAGTCCCCGATGTTCGCCCTGGGGATTTTGTCGCCACTTCGCCTTATAGTCAAATATTTCCGGCGGGTATACCTGTAGGGAGAGTAGAGACAGTCAATTTAACTAAAAGTCCTGCCCCAGAAGCTGCGATCGCTCTGACTTCACCATTAAATTATTTAGAGTGGGTTTTTGTTTACACCAATGCAGAAGTTGCAAAGGTAAATAATTAACTTTGAGGAGGAAGTTTTTGCGCCAAATTTTGCCAAAAAGCTTAGTTACAATCCATTTATTAAACTGGACGGTGATTGTTGGTTCCCTGGCGGTGTGTTTATTACTTTTACCCCTACGCCTACCAGGGGTAGAATTATTGGGTGTTGCTCCTAACTGGCTATTAATTTGGGTGGTGTGTTGGAGTGTCAAACGCTCAATGGGAGCAGGTTTGCTTGCAGGTATAGCTTTAGGCTGGTTGCTAGATGGAATGACTTATCCGACTCCTACTCACGCTTTGAGCTTGGTAGTTGTCGGCATTTTGACGGCGCGTTTGCACAAAACGCGCTATTTGCAAGAAGATTTTATTTCTATTGCTTTAATTGTCTTTGGTATGACTATACTGGCAGAAACGATTATGGCGCTGCAATTTGCTATTCCTCCCTCGACGCTAAATATTACTGAAGCCATAGATAAATTGCTCCTGAATTTGACCAACCAATGGACTTATCACCAGCAAACAGCCTTAGCGAGTGCGATCGTTAGTAGTCTTTGGGCCCCAGTAGTTTATTATCCTCTTAATCGCTGGTGGCAAAATCCTAGTAAATCGATTTAGGTACATCTTGGCGATCGCCTTTATAATATTGCCCAGAATTAAAAATAATCTATTACGTGAACTTTCCACCCGATGCCACCCCCAATCCGCAGCCCCCAACGGTATCTGCCTTTGACAAAGAGATCGTGCAACGGTGTTTGTCTCTAGCTCGTAACGCCCTAGGACGCACTGCCCCTAATCCCTTAGTCGGCTCGGTGGTGGTGCTGGATGGCAAAATTATTGGTGAAGGGTTCCATCCTGGCGCTGGTCTTCCCCACGCCGAAGTTTTTGCCCTTCAAGCCGCCGGAAACCTTGCCGTTGGGGCAACGCTTTACGTTAATCTAGAGCCTTGCAATCACTACGGGCGCACTCCTCCTTGTAGCGAGGCTATAGTCACAGCCCAAATCGCCAAAGTCGTAGTCGGCATGGTAGACCCCGACCCGCGCGTAGCTGGAGGTGGCATTGCTAGATTGCGCTCGGCGGGAATAGAGGTGGTGGTAGGAGTCGAAGAAGCAGATTGCCGTCAGTTAAATGAAGCATTTATTCATCGCATTCTCTACCAGCAGCCTTTTGGCATTTTGAAGTACGCCATGACTCTAGATGGCAAAATTGCCACAAGTAACGGTCATAGTGCCTGGATTACCGGAGAACTTGCCCGTAATGAAGTACATAAGTTACGGGCAGCTTGCGATGCGGTGATTGTGGGAGGTAATACTGTAAGGCTAGACAATCCTAAGTTAACCAGTAGGCTTGCTGATGCGGCTAATCCCTTGCGTGTAGTTATGAGCCGCAGCCTGAATTTGCCTGCAAACGCTCACTTATGGGAAGAAATGGAAGTTGCGCCAACTTTGGTATTAACCGAAGTGGGAGCAAATAGAGATTTTCAACAACTGCTCTTAGCTAAAGGAGTAAGGGTTGTAGAATTAAACCCTTTGACACCAACGGAGGCAATGAAGTATTTATATTCTTTGGGTCTAATGTCCGTATTGTGGGAATGTGGAGGAACTTTAGCCGCTAGTGCGATTTCTTGTGGAGCCGTTCAAAAAGTTTTTGCTTTTATTGCTCCCAAAATCATTGGTGGCGACAAAGCTTTTTCCCCGGTGGGTGAATTGAATTTAACCAACATGACCCAAGCTCTTACTTTAGAGCGCTACCAGGCTCGGAGTGTAGGCTCGGACTGCTTGATTGAGGGCTATTTACCTGTAACGCAAGTTGCTACCATCGAGCCGCCAATTGTGAGTTAATTTACTTTATTGTGTACCCTGTTTGTCAGTAGGGCGGTATTTAAAAGTGTCGTAATTATCAGCAGAAGATTTTAGCAATTAATCCTATGACTTTAGAACAAAATATAGAGGAAGAAGAAATGTTAACACCTTACGAAGCTTACGAACATAACGGTACTGATAATAATGGCTTTGGTAGTGACCAAGAATTTATCGATCCGCGCTTAGTAGGATGGGAGTTTAAAATTGTCCGTGCAAGGCGCGATTTATTTTGCGATCCAGCAGTTTTCCAATTTTTATGTGCGGAGGAAGCGGAAGCTGGCTGGATTTTGCTCGAAAAATTAGACGATCGCCGTGTGCGCTTCAAGCGACCTATTGCTTTACGAGAAATTGTTAAAGCTGAATTTCTTAATTACGATCCTTATCGCTGCGTTTATGGTTCTTCCTGGCAACCTGGTAAGTGGCTCAGTGCGATCGCGCTGTTGATTGCTGTAGTTGTTCCGGCTTACCTCGGCTATACCTTTGTAGCTCAAGCTCTAGCTACCACTACTACTCGTTCAACGCAAAGTTTCCCGCCGATAGCACCCTTGCCTAAGCTTTGAATGGTAAGTTAAATTTACTTTCTCTAGTTGTGCTGCTAATTAACGCTCTTGGGCTAAGTCACGAATTAAAGTTAAACGTGACTGAATATAGTCGCCCAGAACATCCGTCTCGCTGCCATCTAAAGATGTTTGGGTAGTAGTTTGTTTAATCAACCACTGTACGAGGCTGGCATCATCGAGTTTCAATAAAGTATGTGCCTGTGTAGCTTCGACTACAGACCACAGCTGACGTAAAATTGCTGGAGTCATAGATACCTCTTCTTAATTATTTCTTTATCTTTTAAGAATATACTCAAGGGAACCATAAACCAACCAAAGAACAACACAAGATGATACAAGTCTTACTAAATACTTAACAATAGGATTTATATCTTGACAATTAGGCTCTCCTATGAGAAGGAATATATGTCTTTGTACAGATGTGCAGATAGAAAAAGCTATAAAATTAAGTAATAATACTGCAAATTAGTTGAGTTACAAACTTTATTGTAGGTGATAGGCGATCGCCTTAGACACTAGAGAAAGCATTTTACTGGAAATTGTATTTATCCCTGTAGTCCAGTCTACCCCGTCCACTAAGCAATTGACCTACAAAATGATTAGATATTTTCTATGACAAAACTAATTTTAATTACAGGTGTAAGTCGGGGTTTAGGTCTGGCGATGGTTGAGCAGTTTATTCAAAAAAAATATACTGTTATTGGCTGCACGCGATCGCACGCTGTAGAAAAATTACAACAAAAATTTGGTTTCGACAATTTTACAGCAGTAGATGTCAGCAATGACAGTGAAGTGAAAACTTGGGCAAACCAGGTACTAAGTCAATACTCGCCACCGGATTTGATAATTAACAATGCTGGCGTAATGAATCAATTAGCGCCTCTTTGGGAAATCAGCGCCGAGGAGTGCGATCGCATTATTGATGTAAATATTAAGGGCGTAACTAATGTTATTCGCCACTTTGTTCCGGCGATGGTAGAAAAAAACAACGGTGTAATTGTAAACTTTAGTTCTGGTTGGGGTCGCTCTACATCCCCCCAAGTTGCGCCCTACTGCGCTTCTAAGTGGGCAATTGAAGGACTTACCCGCTCTTTAGCGCAAGAATTGCCGTCAAAAATGGCAGCAATTCCTCTTAATCCTGGCATCATTCATACCGATATGTTAGAAATCTGCTTTGGTGAAGAAGCCGCGCACTATACATCAATTCAAAACTGGGTAAAAAAAGCTGTGCCTTTTTTACTCCAGTTGAGTGCTAAAGATAACGGCGTAGCTTTAACTGTGCCAAGCTAATTAATTGCTAACAAATATCTTTGCTGTATATGCGGGCAAATTTACTTGTAATCCTTCATTACCAATTTTGACCTCCGACGAGCCTAGCCACTCGCGCCATACTTCACTAGCAGGAAAATTAGGAACTATGTAGGTATCAAAAGCGCGACTTCCTAAATTAATAACTACAACTACTTGACTACCCGCATCATCCCAGCGCTGATAAGCAAAAACTCTCGATTCTGGATTTTCGTGGAAAAATTCAATATTGTCGCTTTGCAGGGCGGTACATTCTTTGCGTAAAGCGATTAACTGTTGGTAGTAGGCAAATAAATCTTTATTTTCCTCTCGCTCTAATAACGGCCAAGCAATTTTCTTTGGTTGAGTGACGCTTTCACTTTTGCGCTTGTGTTCGCCAAACTCCTCTCCCATCCACAACATCGGTACGCCTACCGCCGTCATGAGCAATACCGCGCCTAATTTAGCTCTTGTAAAGGCTGCTTCGTCAAAAATACCGCGATCGCCTAATTCTCGCATAGTACGCTGGCGATCGTGGGTTGCTAAGTAATTTACTACATTTGTCCCTGTTGCGTAACCTTGTTGTTTGGGATCTAAAACAAGTTTTAGATTATCCATTTCAAAGGTTTCGCCGTAAATATGCGGCATGATAAAGTAACGAAAACTCTCATGCCAGCAAGCATCTAAAGGCCCTTGCGGTGCAGTAATGGTACTGGTATCGGGTATATTTTCGGCAATATTGTAGAATGGCTTATTTGCAGTATTTTTCTTAGCTTGACGAGCCACCCAGTCTAAAAACTCATTATTAGCTAGTTGGCGCACCGCATCAAAGCGAATGCCATCAATATGATATTCCTGCACCCAAAACCGCACTACATCCCCGACGTATTTCCATGCTGGTTTGACATCTAACTTTTCGTCGTAGTTATTGTAGTTAAATTCTGGCCCCCAATGATTTGCCGGATCTTCTGGGTAGTGCATATGCTCGTAGTACCAGTAATTGCGATCTATCAGCATTAGGGGACATTCTTCGTCAGTATGGTTATAAATACCATCCATAATTACCCGAATACCTCTAGCATGGCATTCATCAATAAATTGCTTTAATTGTTCTGTAGTTCCGTAGCTAGACTCGGTTGCAAAGAAGTGGCGAACTTTATACCCCCAACTGTAATCGCCGGGATACTCATTGACGGGCATTAATTCCACCGCATTTATGCCCAAATCGCGCAGATAATCTAATTTAGAAATTGCATCTGTATATTTTCCCTTGCGATCGCTATCTACTTCTCCGCCTGTAAAGTCTGCTATATGGAGTTCGTAAATAACTAATTCGTGGTTTTGGGGCAATGGTACATCATCATGTTGCCAAACGTAAGTATCAATAATGCGATCGCCACCTTTAACACGCACTACAGCATATTTTTTTTCTTCATCCACATCTGTAGCATAAGGATCGATAACATCTATCCAGCTATCGGGTTCAAACTGCGGGCTTTTTGTTTGAATGCGAAACTTATATTGATAAACTCCATCCGCCAAATCTACCTTAGTGCGAAAATAGCCATCTTCGCCTTTTTCCAT
>QQTW01001892.1_pt1 | contig 14973 bp, 12 predicted proteins | sample 1904831 | NCBI WGS metagenome assembly QQTW01 (sample SAMN09435610, study PRJNA476489) | Subsurface metagenome, whole genome shotgun sequencing project. | reverse complement strand
GGATCGCTCGGCGGTTTATTCACTGGAATCATGTTGCGTTCTATTGGTTGGGATGTGGATATTTACGAACGCTCCGATTAGAAGCCGTATAACAAAATACAGATGATGTAATGACTATAAAACCAACAGGTAATCGAGCAATTGTTATTGGTGGATCGCTCGGCGGTTTATTCACTGGAATCATGTTGCGTTCTATTGGTTGGGATGTGGATATTTACGAACGCTCCGATCGCAATTTAGATAGTCGTGGTGGTGGCGTTGTATTACAAAGCGATGTTGTTGAAGCATTCCAGCGTGCGGGTATCTCTACTCAATCGCTGGGTGTAGAAGCACGGGAACGCTATTATCTAAACTCTGATGGCAGTATTGATGAGCCAATGTCAATGCGTCAAATGTTGACTTCTTGGAATCTGCTTTATGGTTCTATGCGTCGGCATTTTCCCTCGGAGCATTACCATTACAGAAAACAGTTACTTAATATTGAGCAAAACGGAGATCGCGTTACAGCCATTTTTACAGATGGAACACGGGATACGGCAGATTTATTAATTGGTGCAGATGGTCCAAATTCAACGGTACGCCAACAATTTTTACCCGATGCTAATTATCTTTACGCTGGATACGTTGCCTATCGGGGATTAGTCAACGAAAACGAACTGGAAGCAGAAGCGGCGGCGCTGTTTACAGAACGATTTGTATTTTATCAGTTTCCCAACTCGCATATTCTGCAATATGTCATTCCAGGCGATCGCGAATCTTTAGCACCAGGAGAACGCCGTTTTAATTGGGTTTGGTATGTCAATTACGATGAAACCACCGAATTACCGCACATTTTGACCGACAAAAACGACGAACGTCGAGATTATTCTATTCCCCCCGGCGCGATCGCACCTTCCGTTGAAAAAGAGATGCGGTTATATGCAAACAAGATACTTGCTCCCCCATTTCAAAAACTTGTTGCTGCAACTCAAGAACCTTTTGTCCAAGCGATTCTAGACTTAGGAGTGCCACAAATGACCTTTGGACGAGTGGCGCTAGTTGGCGATGCTGCCTTTATTCCTCGTCCCCATACGGCAGCAAGTACCGCAAAAGCGGCAGCAAATGCAATTTTTCTCGTTGAGGCGCTAGTTAGACACAATCATAATGTTATTAAAGCTCTGTCAGCTTGGCAACCAAGTCAATTAGCTTACGGAAGACAACTAATGGCATCTGGTAAACAAATGGGCGACTTCTCTCAATTTAGTTATGGTAAAAGTCGATTTGGGAAAAATGTAGATGCAATTGCCTGATGGAATACGGTTATTTGCTCCCACTATCCGCGAAATTGCTCAACATTTAGGCTGGGTAACGCAACCGAAATTTAAAGAATACGATGTATCAATTTATGGTGCAGGTCCCGCGGGGTTAAGTACGGCAGTTTATGCAACTTCCGAGGGTTTGCGTACAGTTTTAGTCGAACGTCATGCTGTGGGGGGTCAAGCTGGTACAAGTTCCTTAATTGAGAACTATATGGGCTTTCCTGAAGGGATTAGCGGAGCTAATTTAGCTGAACGCGCACGGCAGCAAGCTGTTAAGTTTGGGATAGAGATTCTGCTATTACGCGAAGGCACGAAATCGGAATTTAAGAATAATCGTATCTATACAGATATGGCGGATGGCAGCAAAATGGTTGCAAGAGCGAATATTTGTTTGCATTGGTGGCGCACCAAATACTGAATGGGCAAAAGATACCAGTATTATTCGCGACTTCTCTGGTTATTTAATGACTGGTTCAGACTTGCTCAAAGATGGCCGTCCACCCCAGTGCTGGACGCTAGAACGCGATCCTTTTTTCTTAGAAACAAGTGTCCCAGGTTCTTTTGCGGCAGGGGATGTCCGGCACGGTTCTGTAAAGCGCGTGGCTTCAGCAGTTGGAGAAGGTGCGATGGCTGTTACCTTTGCTCACAAATATTTAGAGGAGACAGCAGAAGAACGCGAGAAGAACGCGATCGCGATCAATACTAACTACGGCTGCAACTGTTTTAATGCAGCTTCAGCTTTTTTTAAGCCTTCTACTTGTCCTTTTTGCTGGTAGAGATCGCGGGCGCGACTAAAAGCTGCGATCGCATCTGGCACTTGACTTTGCTGTTGCAAAGCTACACCTAGGTTAAAGTAGGCATTACCATCTTCAGGTGACAAGACAATTAATCGCTTATAGGCTCTAATTGCTGGTTTTAATTCTCCTCTAGTTAGTAAAATATTCCCGATCGCTTCTTGGACGTTAACTAAGTTTGGCTGTACGGATAAAGCTTTTTCGTAAGCTAATAAAGCACCATTTAAGTCATTTTGTTCTGCCAGCATATTGCCAATTATCATGTGAACTTTAGCATTGCCTGGTTCTAACTTGGCAACTTGCTGCAACGTCAGCAATCTAGCCGTACCATTACCCTGTTTCCACCAAGCATCGGCTAAAGATAGCAGCACGTTACTATTGTTTGGCTCTAATTGTGCAGACTTTTGCAAGACAGAAATCGCTTCTAGAGAGCGCCCCTGCTGAATTAATATTTCTCCTAGCAATCCGTAAGCACTGGCATTTTTAGGATCTAGGGCTATGGCTTTTTCGTAAGCATCGATCGCGCTATTGTAGTTCCCTTGGCGTAACATAATTACCCCAAATCCCAGGTATGCGTTTGAGTTTTTTTGGTCTAGTTCTATAGTGCGACGATAAGCTTCGGCTGCACCAACGTTTTCACCCAATTTTCCCAAACTATAAGCTAAGGCATAATGAAAATCTGGATTTTCTGGTTCTAGTTGTACCGCTTGACGATAGGCTACAGCCGCAGCAGAATAATTACCTTGTAGCCCTTGCAAGTAACCTATCCCAGAAAAGATTCGCGGGTTATTTTGCTCTAGCTTGGCTGCTTTTTGGTAGAGGGCGATCGCTCCTGACCAATTTCCCGCGTCTACCAACTTGCGCCCTTGCTCTAGCAGCTTATTTAATTGTTGACTATTTGCTTGCTTTCGTCTATTTTCTTGCGCTACCAGTATTTCAGCCGTAGCTGCTATCGGTACTACTACCACAAATCCTCCTAGCAGCACTAAACTAATTCCCAATAACGTTGACTTTTGCACGATTCTATAACCTAAATGTTTGCTTGCGCCTTTACAAAATTTTACATTTACTCTCAGGATTTTTACATTAAATCAGAAATTGGGATATTTGGAAACTGTATAGCTGTAAGATTAATTGAATCTATTTTGAATAATTAAATAGTCACCAAATAATTAACAAGTTTCTATCAATCAAAAGTTTGTTATTTGAAAAATTAATCTAACTTATAAGCCAATCTTTTGAAGTATAGAGATGATCCCAACCGTTTTAAAAATGTCTAAACACTTTTGCCGAAGCAAGATAAATTGCTGATATTACAGGAAATAATTGCAGCATACAAGTTAGCTATAAATTAGGATTTTTGGATCCAAAAAAGTTGTTAAACTATCCAAAAAAACCTATTTATGTCTAAAGATAGACCACTAAGATATTTCTAGTGACGGATAGTAATTTGTTTGTTTTGTAATTAAATGAAGCTCTGAAGTAAAAAAATAAGTAATCTTCGCAAGTAAATAAAAAGGAAAATTGAGTTATGTCTTACGTAAATAGACCAATTGATGATGTAATTATTGAGCCGGGAGTTGCTGGTAGGGCAGTGGATTATCATGATCGCGTAAGATGGGGTCCAATTATCTCAGGCTTAGTCGTAGCATTAGCTACTCAGTTAGTTTTAACTGCCTTAATTGGAGCAATCACATCAGGCTTTCTTTCTGATTCAGGCGCACCTAGATCGAATGCAGATGGTGCAGCAACTACTGCCGGAATTAGTTCAATCATTGCCTTGCTAATTTCTTTATTTGTAGGTGGTTGGTTTACAGCTCAAGCTTGCGGTCCAATGAACCGGAAAACAGCCTTACTCAATGGCACAATTTTGTGGGCGACAACTCTAGCACTTAGCTCTTGGTTACTAGCAAGTGGAGTTAGTGGTGCTTTTGGTCTTGCAACTAATGCCGCTAGTAATGCTGCCGGAGCAATTGCTGACCAAGTACAACAACAGGGTGGAGTAAATGTACCTCCAGCGCCCAATGTCAGCGCAAATGAGGCTCGTGCGATCGCCGAGGGAGCTACTAGAGGGCTGTGGTCATTTGTATTTGGTTCTTTGCTAGGTTTGGCTGCTGCAATGATTGGATCTGCCGCAGGTGCGCGTACTCCTAGAGGAAACCATTAACTTTAACTCCGAAAGTGAAAACAGTTATATTAAGGAGTCAGAAAGCACTTTGCACAAAGTGCTTTCTTGTTGGGAAATCGTAAAACATACTAACAAAAGTATCCAGGGCAGTTACGAACAACTGCCCTAAATAGCATTAAGCGCTAAAGTATTTAGCCTTCGGGTGATAAGCAACGATCGCCGTTGTAGACTGTTCGGGATATAGTTGTTCGCTTTCATCCATATAGAGGTTGATGCGATCGCACTTTAGCAAATCCAGTAACTTATATTGGTCTTGAATATTCGGACAAGCTGGATAGCCAAAACTGTAACGAGAACCCGGATAGCGTTGAGCTAAAATATCACGAATATTACTTGGTTCCTCACCTAAACCCAACTCGCGGCGAATGCGAGCGTGTACCCACTCTGCCAAAGCCTCCGCTACCGATACCGCCAACCCGTGAAAGTAAAGGTAATCTGTATATTTATGCTCCTCAAATAAAGATTTAGCAAACTCGGTGGCAACTTCTCCTACCGTCACCGCCTGCATTGTAAATACATCCATAACACCAGACTCTACGGGCGCAAAAAAGTCAGCAATACACAAGCGTCTCAATGACTTTTGTCGAGGAAATTCAAAACTTGCTATCGTTTCACCATTCTCTGGCTCATAAATAAACAAGGAATTTCCTTGCGACTGACAAGGAAAATACCCATAAATTATCTGAGGTTGCAACAAATTCTCCTCAATTACTCGCTGCTTCCACTGTGCCAAAATTGGGTAAACTTTCTCTGCTAAAAATGCTTCATAATCTTCCTTAGACTGCTCTCGCGGTTTACGGAACTGCCATTGTCCAGCAATTAGAGCTTGCAAGTCCAAATAATTGAAAACTTCCTCTAAGTTGATGTCAGCTCCCTGTAATAACTTAGTTCCCCAAAAAGGCGGCGTAGGGCGTTTTATATCTACTTCGACCGAGTTAGAGCGGCGCGTATCTACAGGTACGTTTTCTACTTCAACGACTACCTCTACAGCTTGCAGATGACCATTTTGAGATACCTCTACTTTCTGGGCCAAACCATCTAAAAAGCCCGTGCGATCGCTCCATTTATCTTGCGACTTTGCAGGCATTAATTTGTCCATGAAATGCAGGTCAGAAAAGGCATCTTTACCGTAAATAACTTGACCGTTGTAGGCATTTTGACAATCTTCATAAACAAACTTAGGCGTAAGCGCCGCACCTCCCAAAATTACTGGAGTAGTAATTCCGCGATCATTAAATACCTGCAAGTTTTCTTTCATGAAAGCAGTAGATTTAACCAATAAACCGCTCATGGCAATGCAATCAGCTTCATGCTGCAAGCAAGCATCAATAATAGTATCTACAGGCTGTTTGATGCCCAAATTAATTACTTTGTAGCCGTTATTCGACAAAATAATATCCACAAGATTTTTGCCAATATCGTGGACATCACCCTTAACTGTTGCAATGACTACCGTACCTTTGGTACTGACTTCGCCTGCCTTTTTCTCCATAAATGGTTCCAAAAACGCTACCGCCGCCTTCATAGTTTCCGCAGACTGCAATACAAAAGGAAGCTGCATTTGTCCCGAACCAAATAACTCTCCTACCACTTTCATGCCATCAAGCAAGAAAACGTTGATAATTTCTAAAGGTGGATGAGTTTCTAAGGCTTTTTTTAGCTGTTCTTCCAAGCCAATCCTTTCCCCATCAATGATGTGACGTTTGAGACGTTCTTCTACCGGGAGATTTTCGTCTTCGGTGCGATCGCGTTTTGTCGTTGCGCCTTCAAATAATGTCGTTAATTGAGTCAAAGGATCGTAAACGCAGATATCTCCATCAAATTTGCGCTGATCAAAAATCAACTGACGACAAACTTCTTGATGCCGATCTTCAATCCGCGCCAAGGGTAAGATTTTACTAGCACTGACAATGGCTGCATCCATCCCTGCTTCGGTTGCATAATGCAGAAACATCGAATTTAGCACTACTCGCGCGGCGGGATTCAAACCAAAGGAAACATTAGAAACGCCCAAAATAACATGACATCCGGGCAATTCTTGACGTATTCGCTTAATAGCTTCAATAGTGGCGCTACCGTTGGCTCTATCTTCCTCAATCCCCGTAGAAATTGGTAATGCTAGAGTATCAAAAAATACTTCATAAGGTGCAATTCCAAATTCTACCGCTTGATGATAAGCACGGCTAGCGATCGCAAACTTTTTATCTGCTGTCCGCGCCATCCCATCTTCATCAATTGTCCCAATTACTATTCCCGCGCCATACTTTTTAGCCAATTCCAGCACTTTCAAAAACCGGGGTTCGCCATCTTCGTAGTTAGTAGAATTGAGCAAACACTTACCACCAGCAACTTTTAAACCAGCCTCCATTTTTTCCCATTCAGTAGAGTCCAGCATCAAAGGCAAAGTCACATTAGTTACTAAGCGCGAAGCTAGTTCGTGCATATCTCGCACGCCATCGCGTCCCACATAGTCAACGTTGACATCTAATATATGCGCCCCTTCTTTAACTTGCGCCTTACCCAAAGCCACAAGCCCATCCCAATCTTCAGCATTTAATAAATCGCGGCACTTTTTGGAACCACTAGCATTTAGCCGTTCGCCGACAATCAAAAATGAGTTATCTTGTTCGTAAGGTTGGGCGCTGTAGATAGAAGCTGCCGCAGGTTCGTACTGAGATTGTCGCTCTTTAGGCGTTAAAGTTGTACCTATTTCGGCTAATTGTTGAATGTGATCGGGTCTTGTCCCGCAACAACCGCCAATTACTTGCACTCCCAAGTCTTCAATAAAGTGCATCAATGCCATTTTTAATTCTATTGGCGTTAATTTATAGTGAGCGTGACCGCCAATATTTTCTGGCAAACCTGCGTTAGGAATACAAGATACGACAAAAGGCGAATGCTGGGATAAATACTTTATATGTTCTGCCATGCGATCGGGTCCGGTCGCACAATTTAGCCCTAATATATCAATGGGGTAAGGTTCCAAAATTGACAGTACAGCGCCTATTTCTGTCCCTACAAGCATTGTCCCTTGGACTTCCATTGTCACCGACACCATTAAGGGTCGTCTTTCTCCCTTGCGCTGAAAAACCCGTTCAATGCCATTGAGTGCAGCTTTAATTTGCAGCACGTCTTGACAGGTTTCGACGATAAATAAATCCACTCCGCCGTCATACAGCCCTTCTGCTTGCTCGGCGAAGGCAGATTCTAGCGTGTCATAATCAATGTGTCCTAACGTTGGTAGCTTAGTTCCAGGTCCAATAGAACCCGCTACGAATCTCGGCTTTTCGGGAGTGGCAAACTCGGCGGTAACGCTTTTAGCAAGTTCGGCGGCGGTTTTATTTAATTGGTATGCTTGGTCGCCTAAATCGTACTCTGCAAGGACAATGGAAGTTCCACCAAAAGTATCAGTTTCAATTACATCCGCTCCCGCCACAAGAAACTCACGATGCACTTTTTTAACGGCTTCAGGCTTAGTATGTACCAAATACTCGTTGCATCCTTCGTATTCTGCCCCACCAAAGTCATCGGCTGTCAAGTTTTGCGTTTGCAAAGATGTACCCATCGCCCCATCAAATACAATAACTGGGCGACTTTTACTGTGGAGACGAGAAAGGAAGGGACTATTCATATAATTGGTGACTGTATAAGTATTTGAGCTAGCTTGGGATAATTAACTTATTATATTCTGCAAAATTTCTAGTTTTTTATTACACCTACGATCATGAATGCAAATATACTAATTGCCCCTACTCCCGACAAACAAGTCATTGTTGAACGATTAGTAGTATTGGAGGGGGTTAGTTGGCAGACTTTTAAAGCCCTACTAAAGGATATTGGCGATAGTCGCGCCTCTAGAATTGCTTATGACCGAGGGATCTTAGAAATTAAAATGCCACTTACAGAACATGAAGAGCCTAAAAGACTTCTAGAAAACTTTATTGAAGTAATGGTCGATGAATTAGAAATTGAGGCAAGAAGCCTTGGTGCATTGCTGCTAGAACGAGAAGATTTAAGCCGTGCTGTTGAACCTGACAGTTGTTTTTATATTCAAAATGAATCCAGAGTTAGAGGCAAAAGTATTCAATTGCCCACCGATCCTCCACCAGACTTAGTTATAGAGTCAGACTATACCAGTTCTTCTCTAAATAAATTTAGTATTTACGCCGCTCTTGGGGTTCCTGAACTTTGGCGCTATCGTCAGCAAGCTTTAGAGGTGTATCACCTTGTTGGCGAGAATTACGAATCATCTGCAACAAGCATTGCTTTTCCCTTTTTGCGCATTGCTGAAATTCCCACTTTCATTGAGCAAGCTAAAACTATTGGTCAAAGAGCCGCAGTACGTTTATTTCGCGATCGCATTCGAGAAATTCGTCAAAATACTGATTAGCTCCAAAGTCAAAAGCCTATGCCTGTATATGACTCAATAGGTCAAAGTTACTCAAATTCTCGGCTTCCCGATCCTCGAATAGTTGACTTTATCCTCAAATTATTACAACTAAAGCCAGGTAGTGTGATCGCAGATATTGGTGCGGGTACTGGTGGATATAGTACCAGTCTTGCTAATCGTGGCTATCAACTTTACGCTGTGGAACCATCAGCCGTTATGCGATCGCAATCTCCTCCCCATTCACAAGTGCAATGGTTGAATGGATGTGCTGAAGACATACCTTTGCCTACTTCATCAGTAGATGCTGTAATTTGTATTTTGGCTACTCATCACTTCTCTAATCTGGAAAAGGCGATTAGGGAAATGCAGCGAATTACTAAACAAGGTGCGATCGTTATTCTGACTTTTGACCCCAGATTGGTTAAGAACTTCTGGTTTACCGATTATTTTTCCTCACTCTGGGAGGCGACTTTTCTCGTTTTCCCACCATTGAGTCAGGTTTTAGACCTTATTTGTGCAAATACTCAAACAACTGTTGAATTCTCTACTTTGATGTTGCCTCATGACTTATCAGATTTATTTATGGCTGCGCTCTGGCGACGACCAGAACTATATCTAAATCCTGTAGTTCGTGCAGGCATCTCGGCTTTTGCCTTAGCGGACGACCCTGCGGTAGTCGAATTGGGAGTTAAAAAACTCAATCAAGATTTAAGTACGGGTGAATGGAATGCTAAATATGGAAGTATAAAAGCTTTAGCAGAATTTGATGCTGGCTATCGTTTTTTATATGCAAGCGATGCCAAGCCAGCACCTAATCTTAATTAGCCGCAATCACAGCCTTCATGACCACAACCTTTTCCGTCTGGATGTCCTTGGGCGCAAGCTTCACTACAGTAAGTTTTGCTATCTTTTTGTACTGCTCCTGATTCAGAAACTGGGCAGTGGCAGGTTTCACAGGCACATTTGATTTGAGTTGCTGTCATGAGTTTGTCCTTAATTCATCTATAAAAATCATAACCTATGAACAGATATTCATGGGTTGTCAAAAATAATTAACTTTATCTGTCAGTAATCGCTAAAATATGGCTGGACAAAAAAGGGTAGATTAAATGTTTTTAGTTACAGGTGCTACTGGAGATATAGGACAAAGAGTTGTACGCATACTAAGGCAACAGGAAACACCTGTTCGCTCTTTTGTACGCCTAAATTCTCGCTACGGCGAACTAGAACACCAAGGTAGTGAAATATTTATCGGAGACTTACGAGAGCAAAGAGATATTCATAAAGCGTGTAGTGGAGTACGGTATATTATCAGCGCTCACGGTAGCGGTGGCGATGCTTTGGCTTTAGACTATCGTGCCAATATTGAACTCATTGATCGCGCTAAAGAAATTGGAGTAGAGCATTTTATCTTTATATCTGTACTAGGAGCCGATCGCGGTTACGAAGATGCGCCAGTATTTAAAGCCAAGCGAGAGGTGGAAAAATACTTGCAATCTAGCGGTTTAAAATATACTATTTTGCGCCCCACAGGTTTGGCTTCAAATTTGTTACCCCTAGCTGAGAGATTTAAGCAAACGGGCATATATTTACTGATAGGCGATCGCTTTAGTCGGACTTCAATTATTAGCACCGATGATTTAGCAGTTATAACTGTAGATTCTGTTAGCAATACCGCCGCTTATAACCAAGTTTTAGCTGTTGGTGGACCAGAGATTTTGAAACGAGAAGATATCCCCCAGATTTTTAGTCGCATTTACCAGCGCGAAGCGATTATTCTTAATCCGCCATTAGCTATAGTTGATGGATTACGCTCGGCAATTGGGTTATTTAACCAAGACGCGCAAAAAGCCTTTGGCACATTCCGCACATTGCTCAATAATGAATTTTTCTGTACCCCTACCGAAATTGAGCGCTTGGAATCGATATTTAATTTCAAATTAGAAACCTTGGAAAGTTTTTTACGGCGAAACTAATTGTGATGCAGCCAATAACTGGGATTGTCCTCGCTGGGGGCAAAAGTTCCCGTATGGGGAGAGATAAAGCTCTGCTACCTATTGACGGCGTACCGATGTTGCGCCTAGTGTGCGATCGCGCTTTATCTGTATGCGATCAAATTTATGTAGTTACGCCTTGGCAAGAGCGTTATCAAAACTTACTTCCAGCAAAATGCGAGTTTGTTGATGAAATCCAACCCCAGGGCGAAAATAATGCCCCTATACTCGGCTTTGCTCAAGGGCTTGCTCAAGTTAATACCCATTGGGTACTACTCTTAGCTTGTGATTTACCTCGATTGCAAGCGCAAGGATTGCAAGAATGGGTAAAGCAACTAAGTAATTCTCATGCGATCGCTTTTTTGCCGCGCCATGCCAAAGGGTGGGAGCCATTATGTGGTTTTTACCGCCACGACTGCCTTACCTCACTTACAGACTTCATTAACCAAGGTGGGCGATCGTTTCAAGACTGGCTCAAGCTGCAACCTGTACAAGCACTGACTGTAACTGATGCTCAAATGTTTTTTAATTGCAATACACCAGATGATGTATTAGCCATAGATGTTAAGCCAATATCTAGGGGCAATGGTTTGGCAATGCCGTAACCTTGAGCGTAATCTATGCCTAGAGCTTGAATTTTGCGGAGAATCTGCTCGTTTTCTACAAATTCTGCAATAGTTTGAATGCCCATTACAGAGGCGATACGAATAATTGCTTCTACCATTGCTGATGCAATATCATCTTCGACAATATCTTTAATAAAAACACCATCAATTTTTAGATAGTCTACAGGCAAGTTTTTTAGATAGGCAAAAGATGACATTCCACTACCAAAATCATCTAAAGAAAACTGACAGCCAAGAGTTTTTAGTTGCTCAATTAATTGTGCTGCTTTAGTTAGATTAGTAATTGCTACAGTTTCGGTAATTTCAAAACAAATTATTGAGGGTGAAATATTATATTTACTAAATTGCTCTTGGATAAAGCCAACAAAATTTATATCGTTAATACTAGCTCCCGAAACATTAATAGCATATAAATTATCGCAGTTTTTTTGCGCTGGATCTGTTTTCGCCAAATAGGCAAACAATGTAGATATTACCCATCGATCGATTAAGTACATGAGGTTATAACGTTCTGCTGCTGGAATAAATGCCATTGGTGAAATAATTTTTCCAGTTTCGTCTTCCAACCGCAAGAGAATTTCCCAATGCTTGGTTTTTTTGCTATTTTGAATTGGAGTAATAAGCTGAGAATAGAGGCAAAAACTATCTGCTTCTAAGGCTTGAGGAATTAATGATAACCATTGCATTTCACCGCTTGCTTCTACTTCGCTGTCATTGGCTTGATAGATATATACTTGATTTCTGCCTCTATTTTTGGCAGCATAGCAAGCCGCATCTGCTGAACGTAACATACTAACTAAGTTTTGACTATTTTTAATCGCAACTAAGCCAATACTTACACCCAAAGCAAAAGTTTTCTCTTGCCAAACAAAGCGAAACTCCTCAAGACAAGAACGCAAGACATTGGCAATTTTTAAAGCTTCGTTAATTGGACAGTCATAAAGTAAAACTCCAAATTCATCGCCACCCAGCCGCGCCAAAATATCAGTTTTTCTCAGTTGTTTTTGAAACAAAACGCTAACTTGACCTAATAATTGATCGCCAGCTAAGTGTCCGCAAGTATCATTAACAATTTTAAATCGGTCTAAATCCAAGTAACATAAAGTATGTTCTTGATAGGTAGTTTTACTACTAACTACGGCGGCTTGCAAAAGCTGCTCAAAGTGACGGCGATTAAACAATTGCGTCAAAGGATCGTGGTTAGCTTGCCAAGCTAGTTGTTGCGCCAAGCGGCGAGATTGAGTCACATCGCGAAATACGACAATGTTACCCACAAAAGAGCGATCGCTATCAAAAATTGGTGACGCACAATAATCTATAGCAAACTCAGTGCGATCGCGAGATATTAGTAAAGTATGTTGTGTTGTATCAACCAGGCTCTCTCCACAAAGAGACTGATCGACAAAATTATCTATAGGTTCGCCTGTAGTCTCGTCAATAAGTGTGAATATTTCCAGCAAGGGTAATCCTTCGGCTTCGTGAAACTGCCAATTAGTAATTTTCTCTGCTACTGGATTGAGGGATTTTATTCTATTATTGACATCAGTAGTAATTACCGCATCGCCTATCGATTGTAGTGTTATTTGAGCCAACTCTTTTTCTTGAAATAAGGCTTGTTCAATTCGCCTGCGTTCATCAATTTCTTTGGTCAGCTTTAAATTAGCTATCTCGGTGATTTTTGCTTTAATTAGCGCTTCCTCAGCAATTTTTCTCTCAGTAATATCTCGTTGGATGCCCCATACCCTTACTAAGTAACCGTTTTCAACAATTCCTAATAAATTTATTAGGAAATATCTTTTATTACCTTGATTATCTACTTGATAAATTTCTCTATCAATAATTCGGTAATTGCAATGAATAAGAGAAATCAATAAGCTTCTACTTGATGGGTAAGAGTTTGATAACAAATCGTTGATACTAATATCAGTTAGCTTTTGAATGCCTTTATAACTAAGCATGGAAGCCAAAACATCATTGCATTCTACTAAATAACAATACTTATAAAAATATTCAATTTGCTCATTTTCAGAACAGTTAATTGCGATAGGATGCTCTAGTTCGCAGCGCCAAATCCCTTCAGAACTTTGAGAAACAAAAGCCCGATAACGCTCTTCACTTTTTTGGAGTGTCTTTTGGGAATTGGATAGTTGATGCAACATCAAGTTGATGTTGATAGCTAAATGAGATAATTCATCTTTACCCGAAACTCCTACCCGCACCCCTAAGTTGCCACTTTTGGCAATTCGACTAACACCAGTAGTAAGGCGAGTCAGGCGAGACAATACTAAATTTTCTAAAAGTAAGAGAGTTAATATGCCAAATACCAATCCAACTGCACAAAGAAAGAAACTAACATAGTGCGTACTTACCGTACCCTGCTTGTAGATTTCTCTAGGTGTCTCTACCCGCAATAACAGCGCAGGTTGATCGTCAATATTTTTTAATAAGGTATAGCCAGCAATTGTATCTTTATTTAGCAGTTGTAAAAAAGGAGCCGGATTGTTTGCTAAAGTTTGACTTGCTACCCGAAAATCCGGGAGTGTCTGCGTTACATCGTATCGCTGTATAGCAATTTTATAATGAGTTTGTTTTGTTAGTTGCTCAATCTCTAGATAGCGTCCCATAAACAGGATGCCAGAACTTGAGCCTACACCTTTACTATTAAAAATATTTCGAGCGGTAATCATCATCGCTCCTGTGGGAAGCAGGATAATTCCCGCGCGCTGCTTGTCGCTTTGGATTAAGAACTTGCTGCTAGTGAGGTATTGTTGTAGCTGCTCTGGGATTGTTGAGCTATTCTGCTGTTTGGGTTCTAGAAGTTTGCCATACACAAAATTACTCTGGTTGCTTACATAAGCTATTAAGTCTATGTCTCCCCTAACTAAGGTTGCATCATTAAGGTTTTCTTCTACATAAGTATTATTGAATTTTTCTACAAAACTATAGGTGCGATCCCACTCCGCCCAATCGCCGTTCAACATATTGAGTTCAGTTAGCTCATCAGTATAAACCCCAACAACTCGTTGGACATTATCGCGAGCATTTTGAGCTTCAATATCCTTGAATCCTTTTAGTAAAATGGTTGTTGAAGCGATGTGTAAAACTGCCATCAAACACAAAATAGTAGTAGCAACAAGTAGCAGTGTTTTTTTACGTAACGTCATGGTTTTCAAAATAAACGTTACAAAACTGAGCAAGAGAGTAATTTAAGGTGTTGCCCTCTTTTTTTATTTTCCTAGTTGTAGAAGCATATTGAGACATATTTTTATAATGTATCGTATTAAAGTTTAGGCTTTACCTTCAATTGCATAATTGCTTTAAGGTAAAAACAAGTTGACTAAATCTATAGTTCCCTTAAAACAATTAATTCTAGCTTCTACTGCCCTTACTTCATCGAATCTTCACTGTTCAATCTTGTTAGCTATAAAACTTGCTTTTTTGGCTGCTGATATCCAAAAAGCATGGCTTAGCAATAGCATAGCCTTGGACATAATCTACACCGAGAGATTGAAGTTTTCGGAAGATTTCGTCATTTTCGACAAACTCAGCAATTGTTTCTATTCCCATCAGGACAGCAATGCGTTTGATTGCTTCCACCATTTCTAATGCGATCTCATTTTCAACAATCTCTTGGACAAAAGTCCCGTCAATTTTTACATAATCTACTGGTAAGGCTTTAAGAT
>QQTW01001891.1_pt1 | contig 14974 bp, 9 predicted proteins | sample 1904831 | NCBI WGS metagenome assembly QQTW01 (sample SAMN09435610, study PRJNA476489) | Subsurface metagenome, whole genome shotgun sequencing project. | reverse complement strand
CGCCTTCCTTCCTGGCCAAATTGCTGGAGATCGAAGTGCCTGAAATCTTTGACGGCCTGATCGTGATCAAGAAGATCGTGCGCGAACCGGGAGAAAGGGCGAAAGTAGCGGTGGAATCGTACGACGACCGGATAGATCCTGTAGGCGCCTGTGTGGGCATGAAAGGAAGCCGCATCCATGGTATTGTGCGCGAACTGAAGAATGAAAACATTGATGTCATCAACTGGACAAACAACGTGCAGTTGCTCATTCAGCGGTCATTAACACCATCGAGGATCACGAGCAGGCCGTCAAAGATTTCAGGCACTTCGATCTCCAGCAATTTGGCCAGGAAGGAAGGCGAAGTACGGGAAAGAATGATGACCGGTGTATTATTTTTAAGCTCCACTTTCTTCACCACCGCACGGATGGTTTCCCCTTTTTTGAAGTAATCCTGCGGTATCTGCTCCGATTTAGGGAGGATGAGCTCGCTTCCTTCTTCATCGAGCAGTAAGATCTCCTTCTTCCACACCTGGTACACTTCCGCGCCAATGATCTCTCCGGCCCGGTCTCCGTATTTTTTAACGAGCACGTTCTTTTTCAGGTCACTGATACGGCTGGCCAGCGTTTGTTTGGCAGCCAGGATGGCGCGGCGCCCGAAATCCATGATGTTGATCTCTTCGTAAAGCTCTTCCCCAACTTCAAAGTCGGGTTCTATCTTCACGGCATCGCTGTACGCGACTTCAGCAAGGGGATCGTTCACTGCACCATCATCCACGATCATGCGCCTGCGCACAATTTCCAGGTCACCTTTCTCTGCATTCACGATCACGTCGAAGTTTTCGTCGCTCCCGAACTTTTTACGAAGCAAAGTCTTGAAAACATCTTCCACCACTTTCATCATGGTAGGACGGTCTATGTTTTCGGCTTCTTTGAAGTCCTGAAAGGCGTCTATTAGGTTGATACTGGCCATAAAATCAGTTTAATGCCCTGTTCTGAAACAGGTTTTAAAAAACTATTTGAACTTTTGTTGATTTGATTGTTTCGAACGGAAATATATGATGGATCACTTCTTTCTTCTTGTTTTTGCCCCTGGTCTCTTCCACCATAATCCCTGTATCTGACACTTCCCTGAGCAAACCTTCCGTTTTTACCCCGTCTTTAAGCAAAACCTCTACCTTCCGGCCGATGTTCTTGTGATATTGACGGAGCAGCTTAAGCGGTTCATCCAAACCTGCCGAAGAAATTTCCAATGAAAAATCATCTGCAGGAAACAGTCCCGAACTTTCTATCATCTTGTACAGCTGGCGGTTGTACGCCACACACTTTTCTATGGAAATCCCCTGATCGCCGTCGAGGAACACTTTGATATTATTCGTAGGTCGGATCCTGACTTCTACCACAAAATACTGAGGGTCTTCGGCCAGCAAGCCTTCGACCATACCTTCAACAGCCTGTACCTGCGTTTCAATTGTCATGGGAAATAAAGAAGGGAACGATTACGTTCCCTTCTGTTCTTATCTTTTGCCATTGCAAAGGTAATGCAATTCAATAATTACTTCCAAACAAAAATCAACCGGGCCCTGCTCTTAACAATTTATTTTCTGCTATTCTCCTAACTTTATGGCATGTTTAAATACATTATCTGGGCTATTGTATTTTACTGCATGATCCGGTTTATTTTCAACTTCCTGATCCCCGTGATCAGGGCCAGCAGGCGTATGCGCCAGCAGATGAGAGCTTTTCAGAATAACATGCAGCAGCAACAATTCCAGGAAAAGGAGAATGCCTTTACCTCCCGTCAGCAGCATCCCGGTAAAACCACCGCCGGCGATTACATTGATTTTGAAGAAGTGAAATGACGTGAGACGTCAGACGTCAAATTTTCTTACTTCACAAGAACCGGCAGGAGTTCCTCCCTCCAGAGTGCATAGCCTTTGACGTTCATGTGCAGCGAATCGTCCAAAAACAGCTCGCCCCTTGGTTTGCCATCCGCTCTCAGCATTGGGTGATATACATCAATGAATGCCGTTCGCTTATGACCGCCAAGGAAATCCCTGATCATGCTGTTGGCTTCATTCATCACTGGCATGAATACCACCCTGCTCGGGCTTGGCTTCATAGATATGTAGGCGATGTGTGCATCCGGGAGGCCCTTCCGGATCTTTTGGAACAGCGCCGTAAACCGTTGCAGGACATCCGTTGAGGTAACATTGCCTTCTGCAACGTCGTTTTCGCCTGAATAGATCACCACCTGCCTGGGCTGGTAGGGCACAATGATGTCGCCGGCATACCGGATCGCGTCATTCAGACCCGATCCCCCGAATCCTCTCTGGAGGACCGGGTATCCCGGAAAATAAGCGTGGATGTCGTTCCAAAGCCTGATGGAGGAACTGCCTACGAAAAGAATGGCATTACGAGGGGGAAACGCCTCTTTATCGCTTTTTTTGAACTCCTGTATCTCATCATAAAACGGCGGTTTCGGTTGGCCGCAGGATGTTAAAACCAGGGATTGGCAAATAGCAAGGAAAACAAGTAATTGAATGCATTTCATGGCACCAAACTTAAGGGTCGGCTTGATTAATGAACCTCATTGTAATATCTCTAATCTTAACGGATTCTTCCTAACTATTTTACAGGCAGGGGGCGAACACGGATCCATTTTACAATGCCGGGCTTTGAAATCCCAGCTTTCTCATTCCGTTCTTTACCTCAGGCGCACTCATGAACAGGTCCCACAAAAGACCGCTACGATGGTTTTCGATCATTATAATGATCGGGCCCTGGTCAATGGCCAGGAAGGAATCTGCAAACCAGGGTACATTCAGGTTAAAGGCATCTACAAAGCCATATTCCTTCCAGAGTTTGTCACCAAGCTTGTAATAAAAGAATTTCATGGCATTCATTGACTTATCGGGCGTGTAGGGAAAGGAGGATAAGGCAGCCGTTGGAGAGATCACCCCAAGGTCGTTGTCGGGCGAGTGGGCGGAGTACCCATTGTTGTTGTCGCTTGCGGTGAGGCCCCAAACCTCCGCACTGTAACCGGCGTGCTCTTTGGGATTATCGACACTATAGTTGTAATTGATCAGTGTATGGGCTGTGTTTTGTGACCAGTAATTTGCGTAAGCATCCTGCAGGTCGTGCGGATTGATGCCGAGAAAAGAATAATGCGCAAAAAACAGGGGGCCTCCGAAAGCGGGACCTAACGGAAGGTTGAGCCCGTAATACGTAGAATTGTTTCGCATAGCGCCATTTTTAGCCCAGCCATTGTCGTACACCGATTTCGGGATAGTGTGAGTAGTAGAAGAGGCCGCGAGTACATAGGTGATGAGGCATTCATTCCAGCCCTGAATCGGGTGGTTCATCTGCCAGGCATAATCGGGGCTCCAATGCCAGTAAAGCACTTCCTGGCCACCATTCCGGAACCAATCCCACTCTACCCTGTTCCATATTTCGTTGATGTCGGTTCTTAAAGCAGCTTCTTCACCACTTCCGTTAAAATATTGCCTTGCCGTAAGCAGCCCCTGCATCAGGTACGATGTTTCGACCAGGTCGGCTCCATTGTCTTTTCCGCTGAAGGCAATGGCCTTACCGGTAGCCCCGTTGAGCCAATGAGGATAAGCGCCGTGAAAGGTCTCCGCGGTATTTTTCAGAAATCCGACAATCTTCTGCAGCTGCGCAAGGCCCTCCTGCCTGGAAATAAATTGCCTGTGGATAGCGGCAATGATGGACATGATGCCAAAACCCGAACCGCCGGAAGTAACCACATCCCCCGACGTATTTCTCTCCCTGGCCAGGCCACTCACAGGATGGGCAAAGTCCCAGAAATATTTAAACGTTTGTTTTTGCACGAGCGTCATTAATTCCTCATCTGTTATCCGCGGAAATTTATCCGTCGAATCCATGCCGGTAGCAAGCTCAACCGTAGGCCTGGCCGTCAGTTGCTGGTCGGCTACCGATAAAAGCCCATCAGTAACGCGCACGGTATACTTTTTAAACCCTTCAAAGGGTTTGGCAGGCTGAATGACCAGCGTTGTATTTTCATTTTCCAGCGACGACTGAAAGGGTACTATACCTGATGCATCAGCAGTGATCTGCACACCGGTTTGTATAGATGATTGTTCCACGGCATCAGAGAAAGTGAACTTCAGTACAGGGTTCAGACCTACCCCTGTATAGGTAAACCCCTTGTTTACACCGTCAACCGTGAGGCTCTCAAATCTGAATGACCTGGGCAGAGTGCTCTCATTTCCGGATTTTTTACACTGTGAAGATGTAAGATTGATCAGTAATGCAGTGAGAATGATTATCCTGTTCATAGTGTCTTTTTATCCTGTTATGAAACTCATTTTGGCTGGTAATTCGCGGCAGATGCCGTATCGAACTTCAGCCATTTCAGCTCTTCATTATTTACAGCCACGGCCAGCAGGTCGCCCTGTTTCTGAGTATGCACCCACTTGAGGTCACGAACCTGCCCCCTGACCTGAGGAACTGCGGCAGGATGAAATCCGTTGATTTGATTACCATTACCTGAAAACAGCGCAAGTGGCTGTGCATCGTGCTTCCCTTCATAAGGGATCACATCGAAAAAGTTCCCGCCTGTGATATACGTATTTTCATGCCCTTTCGCATTTATCTTTTGAAAAGAAAGAATGGGTGCCAATTGAAGCTCCGCAGGAAGATCGGTGATCGAGAAATTGCCCTTTCCATCGCCTGTACAGATTGCCGATCCCATCCGTTCTGCCGTTAATGGCTTTATTGTATCGATCCATCCATAAAAAACATCTTTCATGATCACACCGGCATACTCAGAATATTTCAGGTAGTGCTTTTTTAACTGTGGCAATGATCTTTCCACTTCATCCTTTGCCAGGAAGGGATATTCCTTTCCGTCCAGTGTATAAGAAACAAGCTGGTCTGTTTGTCCATTCCGATCAAAATCTGAAACATACATTTTAAGCGGTCCGTTCTTGCCACTCCAGAACTTATTATTCCATCCCCAGTTGCCTGCGAGTATATCCGGATTGCCGTCCTTATTCACGTCATCAACAAAAACGGATTGCCACAATCCGGTGGAGCCGGGGATTTCTTTTTTCGTGAAACCGCCGCTGTTATTGGTGAAAACGGTGATTGGCATCCATTCGCCTGCTACGATCAGATCAGGCCATCCATCTTTATTGTGATCCATGAATGCAGCAGCCGTTACCATGCCAAGCGCGGATAATGCAATGGTCCCTTCCTTTGCTACTGTAAAGTTGGCCTTGCCGCCATTGATCAGCAGGTACGACGTTTGGGGAATGCCATATGCTTTTGCATCGGCAAGTGTGCCCACAAAAACATCCTGGTCGCCATCATGATCCACGTCTGCAGCTGTGACACACGATTTATTGGCAAACAAAGCAGGTAAGGCCTCTGCTGACTTAGTAAAAGCTCCCTTGCCATTATTCAGATACAATCTGTCAGCCAGGGCCGGGTTGGCTCCAGTGTATTCGTTTCCTCCGCTTACTACGTACAGATCGGGGCTTCCGTCGCCATTTGCATCGAAGAACAATGCATCCACGTCCTCTGCATTCTTATCGGCCGCAAATGCAGTTGTGTCATTAATGAACTGTCCCGATGATTGCTGGCGCATCAATGTACCGCTTTGACCCTTTGCCCCGCATAGATACACATCATCCAGGCCATCTGCATTCACATCGGCAGTAGCCATCTTTGGTCCACGGGTGGATTGCCGGTGGGGGATAAGATGCTGAACATTAAAATCGTCAAATGCATTTTCTTCATGCCTCCAGTTATGCGATACATTCTCTGTAATTGTCAATAAAGGCGGTACCGGGTTAAAAAAACGATCATATACAAATGTGCCTGTTGCATTTTTTTGAAGCACCGATACAGTGGAGTTCGGCTGTACGTTTTTCAGCAATTCATAACGCTGGTCGGGCCATACGATCAACACGCTGTCGATTTGCCTGAGAGAATCCAGTCCGAAATGAAGGCGGGCATCAGATGAGGATTGAAAGCCTCGTGTTAACATCAGCTGCTGGTACTGCATCCTGCCGTTGCTGAATACATAGGCTTTGCTGCCGATCCCTTTACTGTTTGCATTATCTCCCCTGAAGGATAGTGAAAGCCAGTTTTTTTTGGCTGCGTTATTTTTAAGAACAACCGCCTTTGATTCAAGTGCATTGATCACCAGGTCGAGACGACCGTCATTATCGAGGTCGGCGTAGGCAGCTCCGTTAAAATAGCCTTTCAAACCTGACGTTCCCCATTCTTCACTCATGTCTTTGAAATGCGAACGGCCGTCTCCCTGGAAAAGAAAGGGATTGGATTTCCCATCGGGCATTTTTTCCAGGGCATCATCATCATATTTGTCGGTTTTGTTCGCATTTTTCTGCACATAGAGGTCGGACACAAAACGAATGTAATCGAGGTCAACGGGCCGCTTTACGATCCCACTGGATATGAAGAGGTCTTTATTCCCATCGTTGTTAAAATCGGCGAACAGGGGGCACCAGCTCCAATCCGTTGCTGAAACACCTGCGATCAGCGCTGCTTCACTGTAGCTGCTGCCGTTGCCGTTATTCCGCTGAAGGCAGTTTCTCGAACATTGATATTGAAAACCGTTTTTCTCCAGCTTGAAGCGGTAGATGTCTGCATTCTCGTCACTGCCATAAGTTTTTAATACTTTTTCATCTGGAGGAAGCATGTCAACCGTGATGATATCAAGGTGACCATCATTGTTGTAGTCAGCGGCATCATTTCCCATGCTGAATCTACTGTAGTGGCCGAAATGATTTTCACCGCTTTCCGTGAAGCCTCCCTTCCCATTGTTCAGGTAATAATAATCGTTCTCATGAAAGTCATTTCCTATGTATACATCTTCCCACCCATCGTTATTGAAGTCAGCCACCGCAATACCAAGGCCATAACCAAGGTTGCTCTGGTAAATTCCTGCCGGTTTGGAAACATCGGTAAACTTTTTACCCGGCGCTTCTGACGGTGCAGGTATCAATTCATTCCTGTAAAAGCGGTCTCCTTCATCAGGATCAAACTTGCGCCTGTTGCTGGTGTCTACGATATTCTGGTGAGGCTTTTGCGATTGGTTAAGCAGGTAACAGTCCAGGTCACCATCATGGTCGTAATCGAAAAAAGCTGCCTGGGTCGAAAAGCCTGAAAAGTTCAGGCCGTAAGCAGCTGCACTTTCTGTAAAAGTGTTGTTGCCATTATTTATATACAGTTCATTATGGCCTTCGAGCCGGTATGCATTGCTGATGGTAGAAACATAAATGTCAAGAAAACCGTCACCATTTACATCAGCCATCGTGCTGCCGCTGCACCAGTCAGATAATCCGGCAACACCTGCCTTTTCAGTAATGTCTTCAAATTTGAACCCACCCTTGTTAAGGTACAACTTGTTTCCACCGGTGCTGTTTGCAGTAAAATACAAGTCAGTCAACCCATCGTTGTTCACATCTCCTGCGGAAACACCACCGCCGTTGTAATAATAGAGGTAATACAGGATGTTGAACAATTTCCTTTCGGGTAGTTTATTCGTAAAAGCGATATTAGTCTCGGAAGCGGATAATGAAGTAAATAAAGTTTGCCGGCGCTCACAGGAGCTGAGGAAAATACAGGCAACAACCGAAAGAAAAAAGGCGAGCCTTCGCATAGGCAAATTGATCGTTTTATCAGCATTCATAACGAGGAACAAAGATACGCGATCTGCTGCGGGCCCCAATGTTTGGAACTCATGGTATTTAGGATTAGCTTGCGTTTCAGCGAATCGCAGCTGTTCTTTTGTGAAAACTTTTACAAAATATCACCGTTCTACTTTCATCATTTTATTACTCATTTCAGGCATATTTATTTTGTCAACATGTGTTGATCGCGCAAAGGAAGAAACTACTCTTTCAGGCCCTGATCAATTTGCGCAATTTGCAGGATCTGCCTCGTGTGCAGGATGTCATAAGCAAATACATGAAGGCCATGAGCACACCGCCCATTTCCTTACTTCGCAACCAGGCGTAGAGCCATATGTAAGGGGAAGCTTCCAAGAGGGAAAGAATACTTATGCGTTTAACAAGAGCGTGGTGGTGGCCATGGAAAAAAGAGCAGACGGCTTTTACCAGGTTGAGTATTTCAGGGGAAAAGAGAAGAAAGCAAAACGGATGGACATCGTAATGGGATCAGGAACCATGGGACAAAGTTCATTATACTGGAGAGAACAAAATCTTTTTCAACTGCCCATCACTTATTTTTCCGCAGCAGATCAATGGTCGAACAGCCCGGGATTTCCGGATAAAGTGGTATTTAACAGGGTGATCACGTCGCGTTGCATGGAATGTCACAGCACTTATGTGAAAACATTATCCCCACCTGGCAGGGAACCCGAAGCATTCGACCATCAAAAAATAATTTATGGGGTGGATTGTGAAAAATGTCATGGGCCCGGAGCGGCTCATGTGAAGTTTCATAAAGAGCAGGCGAACGACACCACCGCAAAGCACATCATTAATCCTGCGGTGTTCAGCAGGCAGCAAAAATTGGATCTGTGCGCCCTTTGTCATGGAGGAAGGCTTCAGAAAACCACGCCATCGTTCCAATTCGCGGCAGGGGATGCGCTCGCTGATCATTTTATACTGGATACCACAGCCCCTGATCCGGAAAAGATTGATGTGCACGGAAACCAGTATGGCCTGCTGCGTGCGAGCAAATGTTTTAAGATGAGCGAAACCCTGACATGTAACAGCTGCCATGATCCACATAAAAATGAAAAAGGTAAAACGGCTTTGTTTTCACAACGCTGCATGAGCTGCCACAACCAGGGGCATGAGGCATCTTGTCCTATGGAAAAAAAGATCGGCAAAAGCATTGTCAGCAATTGCATCGATTGCCACATGCCGTTGAAGCCTTCCCGGGCCATTGCGGTTTTTCTTCCTGGCAGTGCTGTACCCACAGCGGCAATGATCCGCTCTCATTACATAAGTGTGTATCCTCAGGAGACTGAAAAGCTGCTGAAGCAGATGAAATCGCAAAGTATAAAAGCGGCAAGCAAAGGCAAGTGAGCCAAATAAAAAAGGGCCGCATATTCTGCGACCCTTTTTCAGAACGATCATAAATCAATTATTGCTTTGAAGTGAACAATGCCATCACCTCACTATCGCTTAAAGGAACATTATAAAAGCGGAACTGGTCGAACGCTCCGTTGAAGGACCGAGCCCAGTCTTGTTTAGCGCCGCTAAGCGGTGGATCGGTTTGGAACTGGTAAGTGCCGATCACCATTCCGTTCACATCATTAAACTTCATATTTCCATAGCTGCCGCCTTTTAATACCTTATTATGTATCGCAGTGGGCTGGCCATCTGCAAATATGCTGAATTGAGAGTTCGCTGCATTGTAAGTGACAGCTATATGTGTCCACTTGTTCAGTGCATTAGGAATTTTGATCTCATTCCATTCCTCTCCCTTATCTGCATGAGTAAAGTTGAACATATGCACCTTCAGAAATGCTTCGCTTCCATTGTCCAGGCTTTCCAGGAACAGGTCGAGATTACCCCAGAATTCCTTGCTGTTGGAAATAGAGAACAAGCCCTGCGCGTTCTTTACCGGACCAACTCCGTTCATCCAGAATGCGAGCGAAAAGCTTCCCGGGCTTTTGATGCTGTCGTTCACTGCAGTTTGCATAATATAGCCGCCCTCTCCGAACTTAGCAGCCTTTCCGCTGACTCCTTCCACAAAGGTCACATTCTGTACTTTAGTGGCCATTCTGAACTGGCCGCTGTCACCTGCATTGTCTTCAAACCCCAAAAAGTTCTTCAATGTGCTGTAAGGAGGAGGCGGAGGGTCAAGAATTAATTCGCCCAGCTCCGGCCTGTCCATTTTCTGACATCCGGCAATAGCTACTGCAAATGCCACGATGAACAGCAGGTGTTTATTCTTAATCATTGTTATGTTCATGACGAACTTATTTAATAGTGATTACAAGTTGTAAAGTGATTGCATGGATTTCTCCGTGCAATCACTTACGAATATCCTACCATTCGGGATTTTGGGTGAGTACACCTCCGGACAGGTCGATAGCCTGCTGCGGTATCGGATAAAACCTGGCCTTATTGGTGTATCCCAAAGGTCCGAGTTCTGCCAGTGCATCACCCCACCGCACGAGGTCATAAAAACGGTGTCCTTCCATAGCAAATTCCCAGAGTCTCTCATCTTTGATGGCCTGTCGCATCTGTGCCTGGTCTGTGAAATTTATCTTCGGAACGATCGTACGGGCTTCACCAAGGCCACCACTGGCCCGGTTCCTGATCATTTCGAGCATCGCTTCCGCAGTTTCACCATCACCCATCTCATTGGAAGCTTCCGCCAGCATCAGGATAATATCTGCATAGCGGATCATTCTTTTACTTATCCAGTCAGCGGCGCCAGAGCTATTGATCATTCCCGTATAAGAACGCATGGATGGAGGATTTCCGGTATACATTTTTTTGTTCCAGAAAGGCTGTGCAAGTCCACCGGCTCCATCAGGATTTGTATAAGCTGGTATAGTGGCTCCATGCCCTCCAAGTGCAGGACCACCGTCAGACTGACCTGAATACAGGATGGTCTTCATCTTCCTTGGATCATCATCAGGCCATTCAGCTTCAAGTTTGTCAGATGGCACATTCCAGCCCCAACCCAGGTTCCATTCAATGGAAGCACCATTCTGGCGGATTTGTTGGGAAGTTCCCCAGGCCGAGCCCTGTCTAACAGCCTCATTGCTCGCGCCATTTTCACCCACCCAGTTCTGGATTTCCCAAATGGATTCAGCGCTGTTCTTGAATTCATTATTAGGAGATTCTCTCCAGATGTCTGAAAACTCAGGAAGCAGGGAATATTGACCCGAGGCTATAACATCATTGCACAAAGCAGCCACCCCGCCCCAATCCTGGCGATACAACTTCGTCTTTGCCCAAAGCGCTTTTGCAGTATTCTGAACCAGTCTTCCTTCGTAACCTTCTCCATAGGCCTCGAAAGTTGGCGGCAAAAGCTGGACAGCGGCCTGCAGGTTAGAATCAATGAATGCATAGATCTGTGCCGCAGGAGATTTTTCACGGATAGCATCTTCCGGCTTAACGATCCTGTAATTGATCAGGGGAACATCGCCATAGGTTTTTACGAGCTCGAAATATGCATAGGCTCTGAAAAAGCAGGCTTCTCCAACATTTCTGAGAGAAGGTTCGTCAGTAACCTTGATGGTTTGCGCCTCATCTATTACGTTATTCGCATTATTGACCATCGTGTAGTGATCATTCCAGTAAGTATTAGGAGCCCAGTCATCCTTGGAGTATTGGAAGGTTTCGAACTCAGCGTTTATTTCCGCGCCATCATTCCTGTCGCTGCCTTTTTCAGCATCATCACCGCGGATACTGTGAAAGTCTATCCAGGGTAAAGACGAAAATCCGGCATTGGATCTTAAAGCGTTGTACAAATTAAGAACCTGGCCTTCCAGACTACCCTGGTTTAGATCATCAAGGGTTGCAGTCAAGGGCTTACGGTCCAGGAACTTTTGGCATCCTGCCAGGCCTACCGCAAGCGGAATGGCCAGGAGCAGGCTCCATTTTATGATTTTATTTCTTCTTTTCATATCAATCATTTTAGACATTTAGAAAGTAACATTTAAACCAAATGTTGCCACCACCGGAATTGCGCCTCCTGCCTGGTCGAATCCAAAAGCAGTCGCTTCTCCGCCAAATTCCGGAGTGTACCCCAGGTTGTTTTTAAACGTTTTGAGGTTCTGCACATTAGCATAAACTCTTAGGTTTTTTATATTGGCCCGGCTGATGATTCTTTGGGGAAGACCATAACCGAGTTGAACATTTCTTATCCTGAAATAGCTTCCATCTTCAATATTGTACGTAGAGCCATTATAGTTGAACCGGCGTTCCTGGCTGATGATCGGTGTCCAGTTAGAAGTTCCCGGTCCGTGCCACCTGTTCAGCTTTTCAGCAGGATAATTCACACGCTGGAAGGGCGACTCCAGTGAACCCCATGCTCTGAATACTTCATTTCCGTAAACACCTACCACATCTACTCCAAGGCTGATGCCTTTGAAAGTAAGATTGACGCTGGTACCATAGGTGAAATCAGGAGTGGGGCTTCCTATAAAGGTTCTATCTAATGCACTTATTACACCATCCGGAACTCCGTTAGGACCGCTAACATCCTTAAATTTAAAGTCGCCTGGTTTTGGAGGACCTGCCACAGCTGACGCATCGGGCGATTTTTCTATCTCCGTTTGGCTTTGATAAATACCTTCTACTACGTAACCCCAAAATGAGGCAATAGGATAACCTGCAGTAGTCCGTGCTTCAGCAGCACCGTTGTTGTTAAATACCCTTCTCAAAAATCCTGTTGGAAGTTCTGAAGTAAGGTTCAAAACCCTATTCTTCAGGAAGGTGATGTTACCAGATACATTCAAAGTAAGGTCCTCTGTGAAATTCTGGGTCCATCCCGCAGAAAGTTCTACTCCGGCGTTCCGGATGCTACCTCCGTTTACCAGCATATTCGGCAATCCTTGCGCAGACCTGTTAACGAAAGTCATCAGGTCCCTTGTTGTCCTGATAAAGTAATTGCCCTCAAAATTCAGCCTGTTCTGGAATGCATTCAGCTCTATCCCCGCTTCTCTTGCAAATACGTTTTCCCACCTCAAATTAGGATTAGGGATGTAAAGCCGCTCAGCAGCATTGTAAACGTTGTTTCCAAATACCGCAGTAACGGCGCTTCTTAAATTCGGGTAAAACGGATAATTGAGGGGAAGACCTACTTCGTCAGAAGCGGTCTGATTTCCTAAAACACCAACTGAAGCCTTTAGTTTCAGGAAATCGAATATGGTCTGGTTTGCCATAAAGCCTTCCCGCGAGATATCCCATGCTGCACCCACGGCCCAGAACTGCTGGTTACGGGTGGCTTCAGGGAGCCTGGACGAAGCATCGTTTCTAAACGAAGCATTCAAAAAATACTTCCCCTTGAAATTATACAAAGCCCTTGCAAGGTATGACACGGTTGAGTACTCACTCTGGTCTGATGTTGCCTGTGAGTTAGGATTTTGGAATCCACTGCCTATGTACCAGAACCTTTCATCATTAGGGATAGGCAAACCAATGGGAGGAGCAATTTGAGCAGCTCTTCCATACCTGTTGAAGTTGCCAAAATAATAGGTGGTGAACCCTCCGGTTAAGGTAAGGCCATGGTCGCCAAAATCATTTTTATAGGTCAATACATGGTCCTGCTGGAATTTCCTCCAGGTCTTATCGTCTTCCCCTACAGTAGTAGTCTGGCTGGTAAGATAAGGTTCATTATTGCTTTTTGGGTTTGTTGCATAATACAACGGATTATAGACCCTTTGGTTCAGGTTGCTGATGTCACCATAAACGGTTGATCTGAAATTGAAGTTTTTCAGAAAAGTCACTTCACCAAAGATGCTACCGACGGTTCTAAATTCAATGGATTTGGTTTTGTCCCAATGATTTTCCGTTCTCAATAAAGGATTATATACGCCGGAACTTTGCAGACCAACGTCCAAGCCGGAATAAATATCCATTTCAATCGTGTCGGTTGATGCACCATAAGGATCTCTTACGCGTTGACGGGTAGTTCCGGAAGATACCTGCGGGATCACTTTCCTGGCATCATCAAGAATATTATCGTTTCCGGTAACAATGGTATACGGGTTGTTCTGACGGGATACATTGAAATTTATACCCATCCTGATAGCCTTACTTACTTTGAATTCATCAGAGAGGTTTAAATTTAACCTCTGAAGTCTTTCCTGCCTGATGATCCCTTCGTCGAGCGTGTAACCGATTCCAAAATTGAACTTATTTCTTTCGGTACTGGCTGAGACACTGAGGTTGTTGTTGCTGAAATGGCCTGTTTGGGTAACCGCATCGAGCCAGTCGGTGTTTGCAGTAAGACCAGTGTAATCAAAAGGATCAGTGGTTCCAAGGTTGGCCCTTTCTTCAGCAAACAGCGTTGCAAATCCTTCCGCATCCACCAGCTCAATCTTATCTACCAGTTTCTTAAACCCATAACTAGTGTTGAAATTAACGGTAACCTGGCCTGCTCTTGCCCTTTTTGTAGTGATGGCAATAACACCGGTAGCACCTCTCACACCAAAGATCGCCAGTGAAGAAGGATCTTTCAATACTTCTATGGATTCGATGTCGTTCGGGTTGAGATAGTTGATGTTGTCCTGGAATATACCGTCCACAACATATAATGGCTTAACAGCTCCGATACTTGAGGTACCCCTGATACGTATATCTGGTTCTCTTCCGGGCGTTCCGCTATTAACCACAGACAGACCGGCAACCCTGCCCTGAAGCGAAGCAACCGGGTTAGCATTTGGCTTATCTGCCACTTCTCTGCCGGCAATTTTCACAATGGATCCGGTAAGATCCCGCTTGCTGGCCGTTCCATAACCGATCACCACCACTTCATCCATGCTACGGCCGGTGGACTCCTGTAAGGTAATATTAATGGAAGTTCTTCCTGCAACGGCTACTTCCTGCAGTTCAAAGCCGACTGAAGAAAATACCAGGGTGGCATTGTCAGGAACAGTGATCGCAAAATTGCCCTGCGCATCCGTGCTGGTACCTGCTGAACTTCCCTTCACGGAAACCGATACCCCCGGAATGGGCTGGCCCGTAGGACCCACAACCGTTCCGGTAACACGAACATCTATTACTATGGTATTGCGCGCCTTCAGCACCACCAGGTTATTGGCCAGCACCTGGTAAGACACCGGTGTATTTTCAAATAAACGGTTCAATACACTTGTTACTTCTTCATCCTGCGCTTCCAGTTGAACCCTGCCCATTGCAGACACAAGTTTCTGGTTGTACAGGAACCTGTAATTGCTTTTTCTTTCAATAAGAGAAAGGGCTTTCTTAATGTCGACAGACTGAAGCTTGAACGAAATTCTGTTCTGAGAATAACCATTAGCGGAAAC
>QQTW01001885.1_pt1 | contig 14974 bp, 16 predicted proteins | sample 1904831 | NCBI WGS metagenome assembly QQTW01 (sample SAMN09435610, study PRJNA476489) | Subsurface metagenome, whole genome shotgun sequencing project. | reverse complement strand
CTTGGTAAAAAGCTCATGACCTTATGGGTATGTGAAAACGACCAAGGATATCAAGACCAAGTAATTTTTGCATTCGGGAACTTACGTCCCAGTGTAGCCTTTATTGCTGAAGGCTCGGTAATTAAAGCATTTAGACACGAACAAATTAATTATCGCACAACTTAAATATCACTCAGTCAAAAAATAACTCGATACTGAGGTATCGCATTAACCTGTACCAAGTCGGGTAACTAAGGCAAAATAGAAGAAAGTGCGATCGCATTACATTAGCGAACCGTAGGTTTATCGCTACCATCCATGAGTTATTGCCTAAATCCCCGCTGTCCGAATCCTCAAAACTCCAACGATGGCAAATTTTGCTTATCGTGCGGTTCCAAGTTGCTTCTCAAAGACAGGTATCGTGCAATCAAACCCATTGGACAAGGTGGTTTTGGTAGAACCTTTGTAGCTATCGATGAGGATAAACCCTCAAAACCGCACTGCGTGATTAAGCAATTTTACCCACAAGCGCAAGGAACCAGCACAGTCAAAAAAGCGGTGGAATTGTTCAACCAAGAAGCAATGCGCTTGGATGAATTAGGCAATCATCCCCAAATCCCCGATTTACTGGCATATTTTACCCAGGAAGACAGACAATATCTTGTTCAAGAATTTATCGACGGGTATAATTTAGCGCAGGAACTAGCACATACTGGCACTTACAGCGAAACCCAAATTCGCCATCTTCTCAACGATTTATTGCCAGTACTGCAATTTTGCCACAGTCAAAACGTTATTCACCGCGACATCAAACCCGAAAACATCATCCGTCGTCGGGGACTTGCCGGACGTTCCACAGTAATAAGTGAAGGAAATCCCGGCAATTTAGTATTAGTAGACTTTGGCGCGTCAAAAGTCGCTACAAACGCCGATATCAATAAAACAGGTACAAGTATCGGCAGTCCCGAATACGTCGCACCCGAACAAATTCGCGGTAAAGCATTATTTGCCAGCGATATTTATAGTTTGGGTGCAACATGCATACATTTGCTAACCGGGAAATCACCCTTTGATTTACACGATATCCATAATAATGTTTGGATATGGCAAAAGTTTTTAAAAACCCCCATTAGCAAAGAATTAGGGCAAATACTTGACAAAATGCTCGAAACTATTCCCGCACATCGCTATCAAGTAGTTGAAGAAGTTTTACAAGATTTAAATGAATGGTTGCCACCGATTATTAAAACACCAACCACCAACAACCAACCACTAACAACCAATAATCCACCACTAACCATCCACAACCAACCAACAACCAACAGTCAAATCGACACCGAATTAGAAGAAATCAAAACAATGTTTATGGGCGGTAGTAAACCTAAAAACAACATTAATTCACCATCGCAACAGCCAACAAATAATCCCCCCCCAAGCAAAAGTCAAATCGACGAAGAATTAGAAGAAATGCGAAAGAAATTTTTAGGGAATAATCCGTAGGGGCGGGTTCACAGACATATTATATAGATAACGAAAAATATTGATAAACCCGCCCCAACCCAACCGAAAAACCCACCCCACCCCAATTAAAATAATCATGGGCGGGCAGGGATGCCCACCCCACAAGCTTTATAATCCTCGTCGCGATTTGTGGCATGAACATTTTCGACTAGAAGGATATGAATTTATACCATTGACCGCAATAGGTAGAGTTACAGTAAGATTATTACAAATCAACCGTAAAGACAGAATTGAAGAACGTCAATTATTGATAAAAGCTGGCATATTTAATATACCTAAACAGGAATAAAAAACTAATAAACAATTGTAGAGACGCTATATGTAACGTCTCTACACTCAATACAATTGAGAAAAGCTATGTAATTTCCAACAAAGCCATTAACCAAAAGCGATTAGCCCCATGACTAAAAACTTTTGACAAATGACAAACTACTTACTTCTTCGCTTCAGTAATAGGCACCCACTCAGTATGGAAAACACCTTCCTTATCGATGCGCTTGTAGGTGTGTGCCCCGAAGTAATCGCGTTGCGCTTGAGTGAGGTTTTGCGGCAAGCGATCGCGTCGGTAACTATCGAAGTAGTCCAACGATGCACTAAATGCGGGAACGGGTATACCCAATTGTGCCGCAGTCATCACAACTTCGCGCCAAGCAGTTTGTCGGTCGAGGATGGTTTGCTTAAATTCAGGTGCTAAAAGCAAGTTAGCCAAAGACCCATTTTCATCATATGCGTGCTTAATCTTATTCAAGAAACCAGCACGAATAATACAGCCACCTTTCCAAATTCGCGCCAATTCACCCAGCGCCAAATTCCAGTTATAGGTAGTGGAAGCTGTACCCAATAATGCCATCCCTTGAGCATAAGAACAAATCTTTGAACAATAAAGCGCATCGCGGACTTTATTGATAAAAGCTTTGGTATCTCCGTCAAACTTACTCGAAGGGCCAGTTAACTGCTTCGATGCAGCAATCCGTTCGTCACGAATCGAAGACAAAATCCGCGAATTTACTGCGGCAATAATTGTCGGAATCGCTACACCTAATTCCAACGCAGTTTGCACAGTCCAGCGTCCTGTACCCTTTTGTCCGGCAGCATCCACAATCAACTCAACCAAAGGCTTTTTGCTCTCAGGGTCGATATAGGGGAAAATATTCGCCGTAATCTCAATCAAAAACGAATTTAGCTCGTCGGTGGTGTTCCACTCGCTAAACACTTGATGTAACTGGGTGTTGTCGAGTCCGGCAACGTTTTTGAGCAAGTCGTATGCTTCAGCAATTAACTGCATATCGCCATACTCAATCCCGTTGTGAACCATTTTCACATAGTGACCCGAACCACCGGGACCAATGTAGGTTACACAAGGACCATCATCGACTTGAGCAGCAATTTTGGTAAAAATTGGCGACAGAAACTCATACGAGCTATTTGTGCCACCAGGCATCAACGAGGGACCGTTAAGCGCACCTTCTTCACCACCGCTGACACCCATCCCGATATAACGGAAACCAGCAGGTTCTAATTCCCGCGTGCGACGGTCGGTATCTTCAAACCACGAATTACCACCATCGATAATAATATCGCCTTCATCCAATATCGGCTTGAGTTGCTCAATTACGGCATCAACTGGCTTACCAGCTTGTACCATTACCAAGATTCTGCGAGGACGTTCCAGCGCAGCAACAAAATCTTTGAGATCAAATGCCGCTTTGACGTTTCGTCCTGTAGCGCGTTTCGCCATGAAAGCATCTGTTTTTTCTCTCGAACGGTTGTAAACCGCAATTGGGAAGCCGTTACGCTCGACGTTAAGGGCGATATTTTCGCCCATTACAGCTAAACCAATCACACCAAAGCTTTGCAATGTCATAATCTTAATTGGCTAATTGCAGTTCCTTTCATTTTTAGGGTAGTCCGAGATTTTGGGTTCTCCCCTAAAGAAGACATTAAGAGTTTAAACCAAGAGTCAAAATACAAAATAGATACAGATAATTAAATTTAATTTGTGCCTCAGTCAACAATCCCCTTGCAAAAAGCGCAAAATTGAAATAATTAAATGAGGGAGTAGGGGAGCTACACGCTCATTGCGGGGGTTCCCCCCGCTACCGTGATGTAGCGTAGTAGGGAGTAGGGAGTAGAGTGAAAAAAATAAAGGGTATTTGGAAAAAATTAAAAAATATTCATAACTCTTAACTCTGTACGGGCGCTCAAGAGTGCGGGAACGCCTTCGGCGAACACTAATATACTCATGGGTCATGAGAAATCTTAATAAACCCGCCCCTCCTAATATCCACCATTACCCCTAGTCTAAGGAGCTTCAAAAATGCTGGCATATGTTTTGGCTTTTGCGATCGCAATCGGCAGTCTTGCAATTTACTTGGCGGCTTTCTTTTTTCCTGAAATCCACCGCAAGAATGATTTCATTTGGAGTGGCGTAGGTTTATTTTATGCTTTTGTAATCTGGATATTTGCACGCCGCATAACAGGAGGTCTTCTACTCGGTCATATTGCAAGCGTGTCACTTCTAGGTTGGCTCGGTTGGCAAACCTTTACATTGCGTCGTCAAATCGTCCCAGCCGCCCAGCAAACCGCTGTACCTAGCGCGTCTGAAGTCAAAGCCACAGTCGAACAGCAAGTTAATAAATTATCCCTGCCCCAACGTCTGGGACAATTTCAAAGAGGACTCGGTAATATTTTCTCTGGTGCAAAAAATAAAGCACAACAAACAATGAACAAAAATAAACCCCAAGATACAACTTCGGCATCTGCTTCCCCAGAACAAATTATTGAGGCGTTTACTGAAGAGATACCCGCAGCAGTTGATACAAAAGCCGCTGATGTTGTTTCAACAGACCAAATTTCACTCACTGATGCTGTTGATAGCCTTGTTGCTGAAAACCAACCCGAAACTGCTTCCCTTCCATCTAATCCCCCATCATGGGAATCAGTAGAAGCAGTGCAACCCGAAACTGAGAACAAGTCCCCTCTCCCAGTTAAAGAAAATGCCTCCGATGCATAACTTACATCGCATCCGAAAGCATCCATAGAGGATACATCACATAATCCACCTGCCAGTTAAGGGAGACGCTTTCCCCAATTCGCAACATAGAGACGTTACATATAGCGTCTCTATGTTTATATAACGTTGATATTATTACTACCAAAAAAGCAGGTTATTCATGAAATCAACTTTGTATTTGACAGCAAAAGTTCTACCAGGAAATAAAATCGAGATTCAAACTCCCAATTTAATAGAAGGACAAACTGTCGAAGTCGTAATTATTAATTCTGAACCGAAAAATGTTGCCTCTGATGTAAGCGAAAACGAGTCTCTTTCATTAGAACAGCGTCGAGCCTTCCTAAAATTACCACTTGCTGAACGCAGGCTGATTTTAGAGACTCAAGCTGAAAAAAGATTGTCTCATTACCAAGAAAATTCCGAGTGGCAGGAGTTAATGACAGGTGACATCATCGATTACTAAATCAAATATTCCTAAACGTGGGGAAGTTTGGTTAGTGACTATTATTGAAGCCGAGCTTTAATGACAGGTGAGACACCTATCTTACGGAGCGATGCTAGAATAAAAAAATTAATTTACTCGCGCCAAAGTTCAATGACTATTGCCAAGCCGTCCGAACTAGGCATAACCCACCTTCCCGACCATACTGAGTTACCTGAGTCGGATGGAACCTTCGTGAAAAATTTTCAAGAACATCCGCAAAGCATCATTCTGACTGACTCAATCCAAAGTGTATTACAGCAAATTCACCCAGATAGCCACTACTGCATTGGTCAAGATTGTGGCATATATTGGCGTTTGACCGAACCACCCGAACGCGGTTCCGAAGCACCCGATTGGTTTTATGTGCCAAATGTTGCACCGCTGTTAGATGGTCAATTTCGGCGTTCGTATGTGCTGTGGCAAGAATATGTCGCTCCGCTGATTGTACTGGAATTTGCTTCTGGGGACGGGTCGGAAGAAAGAGATAATACGCCGATTACTGGTAAATTTTGGGTATACGAGCAAGCAATTCGCGTACCTTTTTACGGCATTTACGAGTTTAGCAAAGCTACGGTTGAGGTTTATCACTTAGTTGATGGTAAGTATCAGCAACTAGGCGCTAACGAACGCGGACATTATGCGATCGCCTCGATGGGTGTCGAATTAGGAATTTGGCAAGGACAATACGGCAATACTACAGCGCCTTGGTTGCGTTGGTGGGATGCAAGGGGGAATTTATTACTAACTGGCGAAGAAAAATTGCAGTTATTAGCACCTCAATTAGAACAGGAACAGCAAAAAGCCCAACGTTTTGCAGAACGTTTACGCCAGCTTGGGGTTAATCCTGATGAAGTTTAAGATGGGATTGGGGATGGAGGGATGCCAAGCGCGTCCCTTAGAGGTTGTTTGAAAAGTCCAGTTAAGTATAAAATTGTCATTCTGAGGAACGAAGAATCTAAGGTTTCGGGCATGTACTGAGATACTGAACGAGCGAAGTATGACATAACAATATACTTTTCAAACATCCTCTTAGGCGTGTCTCCTTGGGACGAGTGCTTATCGAAGATATCGCGCTTCTAAAACAGATTTAATCTTAGGTTACAACGCATAAATTATTATTTGTTAAATATGAAAATTTTTTTGCACCTGACTTAACCTATCATTCTCTACTTCATACAACAGCGATAATATAGCTAGAGGTATCCAGCCAAGCCAATGCAACAAATCGTATCCGATCCCACAATAATGATGGGGAAACCTGTAATTGCAGGAACTCGTATTACAGTCGAGTTAATTCTCGAAAAGCTTGCTGCGGGTGAAACACCTCAACAAATACTTGAAGCGCACCCACGACTTACCGATGAAGGAATTAAAGCAGCTTTGGCGTTTGCAGCTCAAGCTTTACGGTATGATGTGGTTTATCCGACGATTGAGAAGGTTTCTTGAAGTTTTTAGGTGACGAAAATTTAGATTGGCAAATCGTTGAACGTCTACGGCTTGGTGGTCACGAAGTTTTATATGTTGTCGAAATGGGACCAGGTATTCCTGACGATGAAGTTTTGGAATTGGCTAACAATCAAGGTGCAATTTTATTAACATCAGATAAAGATTTTGGTGAGTTGGTTTTCCGTTTGCGTCGAATTGCAGCAGGTGTCGTGTTAATTCGGTTATTCGGTTTATCTCCAAATGATCGAGCAGAAATTATTGCTAATGCCATTAATCAGCACCCAGATGAATTATTAGGAGCTTTTACTGTTATTTCATCGAAAAATATTCGCATTCGTAAAATAACGTGAATTTTCAATAAGCAGTGAAGGCTTTATTCCCACTCATCTTGCCCTGGTAAATCAAAGGCAATTAGCAAAGCTTTTTCTAACTGCTGCAAACTTGAAGCTGAAAGTATTCCTCGCATTCCTTGCAAACGAGTTTTTGCTAAAGCGCGAACTTGTTCTGCCATTGCTACAGAATCTCTCACTAAACCCCCATCTGGAGCATTTATTAATACTTGGGTTGGATAAATACGTTTCCCAAGACGGTAAGTCGTGCAGGGAACTACTAACACAACCGTACTAGCTGCATTTATCGCATCACGACTAACGATAATTACAGGTCTGATTCTAGATTGTTCGGAACCTTGAGTTGGATCTAAGCAAGCTTCATAAATTTCGCCTCGTTTCACTTTTGCCCTTCACCAATTTGAAATGCTTCCCAATCAGACGATGCAAATTCGCTATTTCTTGTCTCTATTTCAGCTTGATAATCGCTATCATCCGCCATCAACGCGATCGCATCATCTATCTCTGCCCGTTTTATAGCTGCCAATTCGCGGCGCAAAGCCATTGCCACAAAGTCATTACGGCTTTTAGCCTTCCCTTGCTTCACAGCGTCGTCAGTAGCTTTCAAAAGTTCAGCAGGCAAGCTTAATGTTGTGCGAACAGTACTATTATTCATCATGTCAGCAGTTCTGATGACTCAATTGATGTTTATTATGACATCATATTAGTTATTCCATCACCTCGTTTCCCCAACTAATTATGCGATTGCAATCTGCCAACAAAAGAATATTTTATGTTACATTTATACTACAAAGAGGATTCAATCTCTAAAACTTAAGCAGGTAAAATAACATGAACATTATTATTTCCATTTCAACATTCCCCACTGCTCTACTTCTCACCGATAATAGTGAAAATCTAACCCTATACTTTTACAAACAATCAGTACTGTGACAGAACCTGGAAGCTACAAAGATACAGTAAATTTACCTAAAACGAGCTTTGACATGCGGGCGAACGCGGTGAAGCGCGAGCCAGAAATCCAGAAGTTTTGGGAAGACAACAAGATTTACGACCGCCTGTCGAAAGAAAACCCAGGCGATTTATTTATACTGCAAGACGGACCGCCCTACGCAAATGGTTCGCTGCATATTGGTCATGCTTTAAATAAAATTCTCAAAGATATTATTAACCGTTACCAACTTCTGCAAGGTCGCAAGGCGCGTTACGTACCGGGTTGGGACTGTCACGGTTTGCCGATTGAACTTAAGGTTCTGCAAAATATGAAGTCGGCAGAACGGCAAAACTTGACGACTTTGGGGTTGCGCGAGAAAGCTAGAGAGTTTGCACTCGAAGCGGTAGATAACCAACGTAATAGCTTTAAACGCTACGGGGTTTGGGGTGATTGGGAACACCCATATTTAACGATGACACCCGACTATGAAGCCGCGCAAATCGATGTTTTCGGGCAGATGTTTTTAAAAGGATACATCTATCGCGGTTTGAAGCCTGTTAACTGGAGTCCGAGTTCGCGGACTGCGCTGGCTGAGGCTGAGTTGGAATATCCGGAAGGACATACTTCGCGCTCTTTGTATGCGGCTTTCCCGATGACGGGTTTGGCGGATGGGGTATCGGCGTTGGGTGAGTATTTGCCTGATTTGGGTGTGGCAATTTGGACGACGACTCCTTGGACGCTGCCGGCAAATTTGGCTGTGGCTGTGAATCGGGATTTGGATTATAGTGTGGTGGAAGTGTCACGCAGTGGCGCAGAGTCGCAGAGAGGGGAAAAGTTTAAGTATCTCATTGTGGCGAAGGATTTGGTTGAACGTCTTTCGGCAACGTTTGAGACGGAATTAACAGTAAAAGCTACGGTTAAAGGGAAGGATTTAGAGCATTCGACTTACAAGCATCCTTTGTTTGACCGCGAAAGTGAGATTGTTATCGGTGGTGATTATGTCACAACTGATTCGGGTACGGGATTGGTTCATACTGCCCCCGGTCACGGTCAAGAAGACTATATAGTTGGTCAGCGTTACGGTTTGCCGATTCTTGCGCCTGTGGATGATGGCGGTAATTTTACTGAAGAAGCGGGACAATTTGCGGGGTTGAATGTGCTGGGTGATGGCAACCAAGCGGTAATTGACGCGATGCTTGCTGCGGGTTCGTTACTCAAAGAGGAACCGTATCAGCATAAATATCCCTACGATTGGCGGACGAAAAAACCCACGATTTTCCGGGCTACCGAACAGTGGTTTGCATCGGTGGAGGGGTTCCGCGATCGCGCACTCAAGGCTATCTCCGAGGTGCGTTGGATTCCCGCACAGGGCGAAAACCGCATCACACCGATGGTTGCTGACCGTTCGGATTGGTGTATTTCGCGGCAGAGAACTTGGGGTGTGCCGATTCCCGTGTTCTACGATGAAGCAACTAACGAGCCTTTATTGAATGAGGAAACGATTAACTTCGTTCGAGAAATCATTGCTGTGAAGGGTTCGGATGCTTGGTGGGAAATGTCGGTTGAGGAATTATTGCCCCAGATATACCGCAACAACGGTAAGAAGTACCGCAAAGGTAACGACACGATGGATGTTTGGTTTGATTCGGGTTCGTCGTGGGCAGCTGTAGCCGAGCAACGGGACGAGTTGCGCTATCCTGTGGATATGTATTTGGAAGGTTCCGACCAACACCGGGGTTGGTTCCAGTCGAGTTTGCTGACTAGCGTCGCGGTTAATGATTGTGCGCCGTATAAAACGGTTTTGACACACGGGTTTACCCTCGATGAAAAAGGCTTCAAGATGAGTAAGTCGCTGGGTAACGTCCTCGATCCCGATGTCATCATCAAGGGTGGGAAAAATCAAAAAGAAGAACCGCCTTATGGTGCGGACGTTTTGCGGTTGTGGGTATCGTCGGTTGATTATACTTCTGACCAACGCATCGGTAAGAATATCATCAAGCAATTGGGTGATATTCGCGGTAAAATTCGTAACACGGCACGGGTTTTACTAGGTAATTTAGACGATTTTGACCCAGAAAAAAATCTGGTGGCATACGATAAATTACCCGCAGTTGACCGTTACATGTTGCACCGCATGACGGAGGTGTTTGGGGAAGTTACAGAAGCGTTTGAAAGCTTCCAATTTTTCCGCTTCTTCCAAACAATACAAAATTTCTGCGTGGTGGATTTGTCGAACTTCTATATCGATATCGCTAAAGATAGGTTGTATATCAGTTCGCCCGATTCCTTCCGTCGTCGCAGTACTCAGACGGTGTTATACTATGCGCTCGAAAATTTGACTCGTGCGATCGCGCCCGTATTATCTCACCTTGCTGAAGATATCTGGCAATTCCTCCCCTACAAAACACCCTATAAATCGGTGTTTGAAGCAGGTTGGGTGAAGTTGGATACTCAATGGCAAAATCCCGAATTAGCTAGTTTCTGGGAAAAACTGCGCGACATCCGCACCGATGTTAATAAGGTGCTAGAACAAGCGCGGGTTGATAAACAAATCGGTTCGTCGCTGGAAGCTAAAGTTTTGCTATACGTAGGCGATGAGCAACTACGGAATTCAGTAAAAACACTCCATGTAAACAGTAATAATGTAGATGAACTGCGTTATTTATTTATTACTTCTCAAGTTGAAGTGTTGGATTCAGCACAAGAAATTGAAGGGTTGAAATATAATTCCTTGGGTGAAAGTTGGGGAATTGGGGTAACGGATGCTGAAGGACAGAAGTGCGATCGCTGTTGGAATTACTCGACTCATGTCGGGGAATTCAGCGAGCATCCCTTACTTTGCGAACGTTGCGTACCAGCACTAGCGGGAGAGTTTTGACCTCTCCCTGATAAACGCTTTTATTAAAGTCTGTCCCTCTCTGCTTCGGAGAGGGACTTTTTATTAAATGGTTAGAACGCAACGGCTGAAAACGCGAAAAACATTTGAAAATCTAATCCCGAAATTACTTAGCTATGAAACTGCCTAACCCACGCTATTGTTAAAATGGATAAGATCGCGGCTTACTGTCTTAACCCAGAACATCCAGAAGGTAAGCATAAAGCCCGTGTTTTCAAATCAGCCTTAGATTTAGATATTGATAATGCTGAAGAACTACAAACAGCACTTTTACAAGCAGTTGTGACTTATGATGCAATCCCAGCTAAAACCAATCCACACGGACAAAAATATATTTTAGATTTCCCCTTGAGTCGCTTAGAGAAACAAGCAGTTATCCATAGTGTCTGGATAGTACGCAATAATGAAGACTTTCCCCGTTTAGTTACTTGTTATATTTTATAAAATGCGAGGTTGTAATAATGAAATTATTAGATGTCGTTGCGCTTCTTGAAGATTTACCAGAAATAGGACTATTTCGCGGTCAGGTTGGAACAATTGTAGAAGAATATGAACCAGAAATTTTTGAAGTCGAATTTAGCGATTTAAACGGACGAGCTTATGCGATAGAAACATTAAATGCTAATCAACTATTAGTTTTATATCATCAACCAATTGGAGAGAAAGCATTAGTAAGGACTTGAAATGAGAAGCATCGCTTTGCTGTTGGAATGACTTCACCCATGTAGGGAAATTGTTCTCGCATCCATTGTTATGCAAGGGTTGTATCCCAACGTTAGCGCGATTTTAGATAGTCTCTGATACTGGTAGTAAAGTCATAAACTATAAACTATTGTTCCACCAAACTGGGGGTTGTAGTTATGAACGAATGGACAGAAGCACAAAAGCAACTATTTTCGAGATTTCAAGAAATACTGACAGCAGGAAAACAGCGTTATCTTAAAGCGGGTGGGGAAGCAAAACGTTACCGAGCAGGTTTCAAAGACAAAGATTTTCTCAGCGATGAGGAGAGACAGGAAGCAGCAGAAATAATGCGTCTAATGTTTGGTGTTGATATTCAAGATAGTTCTGTCAGTTGTCAGGGACGTTCTTGGAATTTAGAATTGTAGGTTGGGTGGAGCGTTCACAAAGTGTTCCCGTTCCCCGAAGGGGTTGCCGAAGGCTAGGGTAGCGCAACCCAACATTTAAACTTTGAAGCAACCCAAAATATTTCAACGATAGCTTATCAAGCACTACTAACAGTAATTCGCTGTTCTCGACAAGTACGTTGATAAATATTATCCAACTCAACGGGTAAACAATTATTACCCCGCAACCACAAAGGCAAAGTCGGTAATGCACCACCAACTATTACTTTCTCCTGCCAAACATCAAGATTCGATTGCCCATCTCGCTCAATTGTTCGGTAAGCAGTCGCATATAATTCACTATTAAAAGATAATGCAATTCCCCCCGTAATTCGATTTAACAATTCATTGTGAAGATTAGCTTTTCTCTCGGTAACAACATCAACAATTACCAAACCAATTCCCTGCCGTAAATATGTCTCGCATTTAGAAACAAAAGCATGACGATGTGATGACCTATCTTTGTTGGCAGGACTAACTAATTCAATTGCCCCTGCTAAAACGGGACCTCCTTCTGTATTAAAAATACTAACTTCGACTGCTTCTGTTGTTGGCAAAAAGGGTAAACTTTGCGAGGGAGGTGAAGGAATCCAATTATCTTGATTCATCGGTAAACGAATTACTCTATCCTCTTCAAACTCTGCTAAAGTCTCTTCAAAAGCAGCTACATCAATTTCAATTCCAAACTGTACATTTGGTTCGGCAAAGTAACCTTCAGGTAATTTAGCATTCAAATCGGATGCAATATAAGTTGCCCAAGCATTATGAAAAGCGTGCCAGTGACGACGTAGCGAAAGGGGAGGATGAAAGTGGTCTTGCAACACCATAATTTTTTCGACCTACATTAACTTGTATCTTGCACCTGCTATCTATTATAAAATTTATATTTAGTATACTCAGATTATTTGACTTTGTTTGATGCCCGACAGGGATTTACAATCCCTGTCTAATAGCAGAAATCCATGTTTATTGGATTGGTACTTTAAAAGGAAAACTATTTGGTTAATGAAGAAGTAAGAAGCTGAAAGCTTAAAAAACTCCTGGAGAGACGCGAAATTTGAGCCAGCGCGTTGCGGGGGTTCCCCCCGTTGTAGCGTCTGGTGTCGCGTCTCTACATCTCCTAACTTTTAAGTTTTTGCAACAACTCCTGTGTCAACTGCACAAAAGCCTTAGAACCAGACGACTGCGGATTATTCAACACTACAGGCATAAAACTATCAACTGCTTTCGCTACATTCATATCAACAGGTACTTGGTTTTTAAAAACTTTGGTATCGCCAAAATCCTGATAAACGCGATTCATCACTTGCTTATAATATCTGCCATTTAGCAAATTATTACTAAACATCGTAAACACGATTCCCAACATCTGGATATCTATCTTTGCTTCTTGTTCGTGACTATCTTTTAACTGAGCAATGCGTCTCTCTAACAACTGAATCCCGACAACGGATAGAGGTTCGGGTTTAGCAGGAAGCAAATAAAAATCGCTCGTTGCCAATGCGCTGCGCGTTAACAAATTATAACCAGGAGCGCAATCGAGAATAATCAAATCGTATTCATCACGAATTGGTTCTAAAATCTTACCCAACAAAATTCTTTCAAACCTGTTCCAAACAGTTTCAAAATCTTTTTCACCCAAAGTAATAGCTTGTTGGTGTAATAATTCTGACACCACAAACTCATCATACAAGTCTATATCACCCGGCAACAAATCTAAACCAGAAACACCACAGACTTGCGTTTGAATAATATCCTTAATTGCTTGCTTTGGTGCATCATCAGGAGCAATAACTTGGTCAATTAAATATCGAAAAGTCTTGCGTTGTTTGCGACGATTTGCAAACTCTACAGGTGACATTAAGCTGAGTGTGGCACTAATTTGCGTATCCAAATCTAGTACTAACACCCGCTTACTGTGATTTTTCGCCAAACATGTAGCTAAATTGACAGTGAGGGTTGTTTTCCCTACACCACCCTTCATATTCGCAGTTGCAATTACATATCCCATCGATTAATCCCTCGGATAACGGATTTCATCTAAGTAGCTTACAAGTTCGTTATCTATGACAAATTTTTGCTTGATTTAAGATTTGCCGATACTCGCGCTTGGTGGTTTCGGCAGTCAGATTATATCAATGAAGTGCGTCTCGGTGCTGTGGAATCTTTCTCTGTAGTTTGTTATTTACGACTCAAACGCGGCATCGCACAAGCGCTTACTTGTCAGTTCGCATCTATCTAAATAAGTATTTACACTATTATAAAATATCCGACCTGAAGCGAATTTTTACTCGTACATAAAATGACATAAATCGCACAGGAATTATGATTAATTGCCATAATAAAAAGTGGCTGTTTTTCCTGAGGTATAAAAATTGTCATTTAATCCTGAGCATTGCCGCAATGAAAGCGAAGTAGAAAGCAAGTTCATCGTTCAGTATTTGCTACCAGAGTTAGGGTATACTCCTGAGACATGGCATCAAGAAGTTGCTGTTGGCAGTATCCGCTTAGACTTCCTGGCTTTTGCAGTACAAGTTATTCCTTTCGTCTTAGATGCTAACTCACCCTTGAGTGTCGTTATGGAAGCAAAGCATCCCAAGCAAAATTTGAATAATCACATTCATAGACTTAGACATTACCTCACTAAGCTTAATGTTAAATATGGATTATTGACTAATGGTAAGGTAATTAGAATTTATCAGAAATATCAAGATGATATTCAATTAGTGTTTGAATGTCTGGGTAAAGAAGTTTATCAGAAAATAAATGAAATTAAAAGCTTAGTTGGTAAAGATGCATTCAAGTCGCAAATAACTAATCCAGAAATTAAAAATTTAGTATCGACGAACCAAGCTGATACTATAACTAATCCTAGTTCTATTTCTACAGTAAAAAAGGATTGTGCAATGAAAACTATAGCAATTTACCACAACAAAGGTGGGGTCGGTAAAACAACTGTTTCAGTTAATCTAGCAGCAGCTTTAAGTCATAAAGGTAAAAAAGTTTTGCTTGTTGATATTGACTCACAAGCAAATTCAACTTTTGCAGCAGGTTTAGTCAAATTTGAATTTGATGAGGATGATGATTTACGAGATAGGAATATTTATCATTTACTCGAATCAGGAGACTATGATTTTATTCCTGATATTGTTCGTAAATCTGAATATTTTAGCAACCCGGAAATTAATGTTATTCCTTCTATCATAAATTACAGAGTCCATCAA
>QQTW01001890.1_pt1 | contig 14979 bp, 8 predicted proteins | sample 1904831 | NCBI WGS metagenome assembly QQTW01 (sample SAMN09435610, study PRJNA476489) | Subsurface metagenome, whole genome shotgun sequencing project. | reverse complement strand
TTTATCATGAGAATATAAAAAGGATTACTAGAACAGTAAACAAATTAACTGCTTTTGATAGCTGAAGTTATAGTAATAATTATCAATTTTCCTTAAAAAAGCAAGCTAAGTCAATAGCGGCTCAAATATTCGCAAACATTGCTCAGGGAGTAGAATATGACTGTTTATTTTGATGCTTCAACAGGAAAAGATTTCAAGTTTTCAACGTTGATAGAGCTGCTGTGTTACAGAGCGCAAACTCTAACCGACCAAACGGCTTATACCTTTTTGCAGGATGGGGAGACGGAAACAAGCACTCTGACGTATCAGGAATTAGACAGACAAGCACGAAAAATAGCAGTTAAGTTAAAAAGTATGAACGCTGCTAATTCACGTGCTTTGTTGCTCTACCCACCAGGGTTGGAGTTCATTACTGCCTTCTTTGGATGCTTGTATGCTGGAGTTGTAGCTGTCCCTGCCTACCCGCCCCGACCTAATCAGAGTATGGGTAGATTGCAGGCAATTATTACTGATGCTCAGGCAACGATCGCACTTACTACTGACCTCTGGTTTAGCAACATCCAGAAACGTTTTACTGACAATCCAGAATTAAGTCAGTTGCAGTGGTTACTTACAAATGATATTGCTGACGATTTGGCGATCGCATGGCGAGAGCCAATTATTACCAGCAACTCCCTAGCTTTTCTTCAGTACACATCAGGCTCTACAGGAACCCCAAAAGGTGTAATGGTAAGTCACGGGAATATATTGCACAATTGTGATTTAATCCACAAAAGCTTTGGTGATACGCCCGAAAGTTTGGGTGTAAGTTGGTTGCCGTCGTACCACGATATGGGATTAATTGGCGGAGTGTTGCAACCCCTGTATATTGGTGCGCCGATAGTATTGATGCCAGCATTAGCTTTCATCCAAAAGCCAGTGCGTTGGTTGCAAGCTATTTCCCACTATAAAGCTACTACTAGCGGCGGACCTAATTTTGCTTATGACCTTTGTTTGCGTAAAATTACCCCAGAACAACGAGCAACGCTTGACTTAAGTAGTTGGGAAGTGGCTTTCACCGGAGCGGAACCTGTGCGCGCCGAAACCCTAAAGCAATTTGCCGCTACTTTCGCATCTTGTGGGTTCCGCGAGGAATCCTTTCACCCCTGCTATGGAATGGCAGAAACCACCTTGCTTGTCTCTGGAGGCTTGAAAACGGCTAAACCAATCATTCGCCAAGTTTCTAGAACAGCGCTTGAAGTCAATCAAGTTATGGCGACTAGCAGCGAACAAGAAGACTCTTGGGCAATTGTCGGCTGCGGTCAAAGCTGGTTAGACCAAAAAGTTTTAATTGTCGCTCCTGACTCCTTAACCTCGCTTCTAGATAATCAAGTGGGAGAGATATGGGTGTCTGGTCCAAGTGTTGCTCAAGGTTACTGGAATAAACCTCTTGAAACAGAGCAGAATTTTCATGCTTATCTAACTACAGGTGAGGGACCATTTCTGCGGACGGGAGATTTAGGATTTTTGCAAGCTGGCGAGTTGTTCATTACAGGCAGGATTAAAGACTTGTTGATCGTTCGCGGTCAAAACCATTATCCTCAAGATATCGAACTGACGGTAGAACAGAGCCACCCAGCACTACGACCTGGTTGTGGGGCAGCGTTTACAGTAGATATCAAAAATGAAGAACGTTTAGTAGTTATTCAGGAAGTAGAGCGCAATTACCTACGTAAGCTAAATGTAAAAGAAGTAGTAAAGAGTATTCAGCAAGCTGTAACAGCTCAGCATTCTTTACAAATTTATGCAACAGCACTGGTTAAAACTGGCAGTATTCCCAAAACTTCGAGCGGTAAAATTCAGCGCCATGCTTGTCGCACTGGTTTTTTGGCTGGAAGCTTGAATGTAATTGAAGATTGGAGTGAGAATCCTCAAGGTAAAGCCAAGTTCATGCATCTACAAACAGAAGTTGAATCATTGCTAAAGGAACTATCAACTGGCAAGTAGAGCAATTAGGAGTCGTCTTTTTTGGCGTTGTACGAGTTAGAAAAATTGGCGAATATAATTTGTGGCTACATCAACAGCCCTGCTTCTGTAGCAGGGCTGTTTCATTTTAAAAAGGAGAAAAGACCTTGGAGGTTATGACCCTAGCGTCGTCAAATAGTGCAAGTTGGAGAACAACCCTGACTTATAGGTCACAAATTCTACAACCTTTAGCTAAAATTCCTCTCCTTATAGTTAGGAAAAAGGGCTGGGAAATGGGGCAAATTTTCCATTAATGCCAGAGATTGATTCAATTGGATTGCTACTTTTATTCCCTCGATTTGCTTTCTACCTGACGCATACTTAATTCAAGCAAACCCTCGGTAATATCTACGTTACATCTAATCAAAGGATCGCTTATATTGAGCATTGTGGTAAAAAGAAGCAAGTATGCCTAGTATCGCTCTCGATCGAATTACAATTGGTGTCAATCGCCGTCCCCTTAAAGATGAAAAAGTTGCTGAGTTGATGGAGTCCATTAAAACTAATGGTTTATTAAACGCGATCGTATTAGACCAAGAACTAAAATTGATCGCGGGTCTTCATCGGCTGACAGCCTATAAATTGCTAGGATTCAAGGAAATTGAATGTAATATCATTCCCTGTAAAAACGTTGAACAAGCGCGTTTAGCAGAAATTGATGAAAATTTAATCCGTAGCGAGTTAGATGCTTTAGAACGCAGCGAACTTTGGTTGGAGCGCGATGAACTACTGCAAAACCTAGGGTTGCGGGCAAAAGCAGGAGAAAATCAATATACTCGCAAAGGTGGTGAACTAATTTCACCACCTCTAAAAACTACTTTTGATTTAGCTAAAGAAGCTGGATACACTCAGCGCAGCTTTCAACTAGGTAAGCAGATTGCCAGAAGTATAGTTCCAGAAGTAAAAGAAGTGATTAGAGGCACACCAGTCGCTAAAAGTTCTACAGCCTTGCTTAAAGTAGCACGAGCTGGAAGCAAAGAGGCGGAGATTGCAAAACAGGCAGCAATGGCAGCCCAAGCCGCGATCGCCAAACAAGAACACGAAGAAGCCAAGCGGCAAAAGCAGCTAGTAGTTGAGGCTAAAGCTGAACAAAAGCAATTGCAGTTGTTTGCGCTCAAAGACGTTACAGCAACAAAAGTAGCTAAGTCAGCAGTCAAAAAAGTTGCCCAACAAGAAGTTGAACGCCTAACATCTAGCGCCAACCAACCGACGGTACAAACCGACGATGAGTGGATATTAGCTCGACATCTAGTCTATTGTGGGAATACTTCTAGCGATAAATTTATAAATTGCCTTCCAGGTCATGCGGCTCTTGCGATCGCAAGTTCCTTATCTTCTTGGGAGTTCGATTACTTAATAGACGAGGCGCGTGTTGTTGCTGTCCTGTGCTTAGAAGGATATATTCACGGGCTTTGTAGCCGCCATCAGATGCCCTTCAGATATGAGTTGATACTGGGCAATATATACGTTGCCTTGTTTTCTCATCAGCCCTTAGTCAAACCACAACAGTCCGTTGGTATCAATGGAGTAGAAGCAATAGTCGCGTACTTAATTAGTTTGTATACAAGTGTAAATAGTTTTGTCGTTGCGCCTTTTTTGGGGCAAGGTGAAGTGCTGATCGCTTGCGAAAAGATGGGACGGGTATGCTTTGCTGGGGATGAAGATCCTCAACTCGTAACTCGTGCGATCGCTCGATGGCAAAACTGGACTGGAAAACAAGCCCAAAAAGCCGTTACAGCTTAATAATCGAGACTGATGAAAAGTAAAGTTTTGATCGTCGCTTCAGAGTGCTACGTAGCAATGCAACGACTTAAGCTCAACTTTTGTTGAGATGGCTGATGCTCAAAAAGCTAGTAGTAAGTTAAAAAAAATATCAAATGGGTTACATAAGCATTTAATACTCGTGTACTCTATATATCAGCCTAAAGAGATACTCTTTCTAAAGTATGGATGTATTTATAAGTACATCCATACTTCACACCCAAGTACAGGTCTGCAACAGCAAAGCTTTTGTGATAATTAAGCCAAAAGTCGGGGGCTGAAATTTAACTAAATTATCCAAGCTACAAAAGAATAGTTTTAATAACCAATGGGGCTGCGTCAGCCTCTGGGTATATTTTTTGAGTAGGAAAATATTTACTGCTGTGTACTTTTTATTAATTAAGAGAAAAGTATCAAAGATAACTTGATAAAAATAACTAAGCATTCTAATATGATACGAAATGTTCAACACCCAAATCCACATTAATATTAAAAACCAAGTAATTGTGTGACGAACTAAAGTAAATTTGACTGCTAAATATCGGCAGCTTGTTGGCTTTCAATTTCATGAAAGTTAGCTAGACTGCGTCAGGCATTGAAGCCTAATCATTGGCTCCACAAAGGATTGCAAAGTGGTGAATAAAGAGTGGTTGTAAACCACAACACACTAAATCTTACAAGTAAATGGGAGCTAATATGACATTTATTAAAGTTGGAAATATTGTCCTTAATACATCATACATTGCTGTGGTTAAGCTGAAAAATGGAGCTAGTTCAGGAGAAGACAGTCTTTCTCTTTTAATCGCTATGCCAAAATTTCTCGTCCTCGATCGAGAATCAATTACTTCAAATCCCTATCACTATGAATGGATGGAGTTTAGGGGTAGTGAAGCAAAAGCTTTACAGGATTACTTTAGTAGTTTTAACAACGCGCTCGACCTCATTCCCTCTTATCAAGAGTTAGCTTCTGTATAAAAATTCCTCCCTAGTTGCGATCGCAATAGTAGTAGATTCAAAAATACTTGGTTACTAATGCAACTAACAAATTTATTCAAAGCCAACTGTAAGTTTAGTCATTTACCCAAGAGTCAAATAAGGATAATCAGCTCTGATTAAATAGTAGGCAAAACGTTGCTAGCTAAGTGTTAGTGCGGAAACTTAAAGGCTGATTCAATCGCTTTAGGTAGCCGACGTTTCTTAGTCATGGGCGGGTAAAAGCAGTCAAAAAAAATTGAAACTTGTGATCTAAAAAATGGAAATTCAAAATCTTCAAGATAGTCCGGCGACTAGCAGCAGCGCCATAAAAACAGACACTACAAAACTCCTGACGGCAGATGAAATTCAAGCTTGGATAGTGTCTTACCTCGCTCAACTACTAGAAATTGACTCAGACGAAGTTGATGTGACAATGACTTTCGACCAATATGGTTTAGATTCTTCAACGGCAATTGGCATGACAGGCGAACTCGAAGATTGGATGGGCGAACAGCTAGACCCAACTCTACTCTACGACTACCCCACAATTAAATCTTTGGCTCAAGAACTAGCCAAGGAATCCAAAATGCAAACAAGTAGCTCTCAATAGTAGCCAGTCTCCCCGATCGCAACTAGGTGGGGACAAGCCTAGTAGAAATATCCATTAAGGTTTTTAAGCTTTTTAGGAGAAAATCATGGTAAGTACTGCTGAAGTAATAGAAAACAATGAATCTTCGCCAGAATCTAAGGTGAAAAAACACATCAGAATTACGGAAATCAACTATAAACGCAACATTGATTCCGACTACACTGAGAAAATAGAAGAACTAGACAAGAGTTTTACTTACAGTAGCAATAGAAGTCGCTATTGGAGTCCACCGGAGCTTTCTACCTTGTACGGTACACCGCTCTACGCACAAACTACTCCAACCCAAAAACTAGCTCTCAATCACCTTTATTGGGCAACACAATACAACCAAACTGCGGCTACGGAAGCTAATGCCGTACTCTACAATCAAGTCACTGCTGGCGTTTTTTCTGCCCTTAAGGGCTACGATACCCTTTGCCAAGAGCTAGAACTGGAAACAGCACAAGAACGCCACCACATTCATGCTTTTCATACCATTGGTTACAAAACAAAAAAGGCGCTTTTAGGTCAAACTGCGTTTAGTGCGCCTCTGCAAGGAAAGTTACAGAAATCGGCTAAAAATGGATTAGCAGCCAAAAAAGCATCGCAAAATTTCTTTTCCTTTGACTTGCAAAGTTCGCCCATGTCGGCTTTTCAAGACTCAGCTTTTCGGTTTATCACCAATAAAGTGATGCTCAAAAACCAAGCCCAGTATTATTCGCAGTATTTACGAGCTTTAGAAGAAAAAGGTGAATTTATCCCGGCACAGACGACAGGTTTATTAGGACAAATAGCGCCAAAACCGCTACTAAAATTCTTTACTTTGAACTGTGGAAGTTCGCCCTTTTTAGCTTGCGTGTTTTACGTCACGCGCTTTTTAGCTAATATGCTGCTCAAAAATTATGAATACCGCTACGTGCAACACTACAGGGAATTAGAAAAGAACGGCGAATTTATTCCTGTGCCAACAGCCGTATCCTACAATCATTTGATGGATGAATCTTTTCACACTACTACGTCTGAGCTTATTGCTCAAGATTTGTACAAAGATTTCTCCAAGCCTACCGCCTACGAGAAGTTTATCGCCAATGCCACAATTTACCGAGCGCAAGGTGTGGGTTTAAGCGGACTTTCTGGCGGATTACCAGGGATATTTCGTACAGATGATTCTTTCCTCCTCTCGTTTTACAAGTTGCTACAGTCTCCTGTATTTAATATGTCTGATCGAGAAGCACTTTATTGGGTAGAGCAGTGCTTTTGCCACGAACACGAAGGTTTTTACCTAAATCTTAAGTATCACGGGCGGCTCCTAGCTGATTTACGGCGGTTCTTTGCAGACATGGATTATTTATGGCCAGTCAACCGCGAACTCAAGCTTATGGCTTCAGGAGGCTCGATCGAGCAGGCAATTAGAAGTAATACTAAGGCTTTTGAGCAATTTTCTCGCTCTGTTGCTTAAAAAATTGCTGCTTACGCAACGGAAAATCTACTTCGATAGGCGATCGCTACTTACGAAAAAAGCGATCGCCTTTACAGAACCATAAATTTGGAGGCTTTGCTGTGGAACCCATAGCGATTATCGGAATTGGCTGTCGTTTTCCCCAAGCGAAAGATCCTGAAAGTTTCTGGCAGCTTTTGCATCATGGCGTAGATGCGATTACTGAAGTGCCAAAAGATCGTTGGGATATTGAGCAATTCTACAATCTGGAGCCAGCTACACCAGGAAAAATGTACACTCGCTGGGGTGGTTTTCTCGATCAAGTAGATAGCTTTGATTCCAGTTTCTTCGGCATTTCTCCCCGCGAAGTAGAACGAATGGACCCCCAGCAAAGGCTGATTTTAGAAGTAGCTTGGGAAAGCTTAGAAAACGCGGGAATAGCGCCAGAAACAATAGCTGGCAGCCAAACAGGAGTTTTCGTCGGGATTGGTAACTACGACTATTGTCGGTTGCTAACTAAAGATTTGAACCGCGTCAACGCTTACGATGGCACGGGGAATACTCTCTGCATAGCTGCTAACCGCCTATCGTACTTTCTAAATCTGCGCGGTCCCAGCGTCGTCACAGAAACCGCTTGCTCGTCATCGCTTGTTGCCTTACATTTTGCCTGCCGCAGCTTGCAAAGTGGCGAGACTAATCAGTGCTTAGTTGGTGGAGTAAGCTTGATGCTTTCTCCAGAACCAACAATTACTTACTCTCATGCGCGGATGATGGCGGCGGATGGGCGCTGTAAGACTTTCGATGCTAATGCTGATGGTTATGTACGCGGAGAAGGTTGTGGCGTTATTGTTCTCAAGCGCCTCGCAGATGCTCTTAAAGATGGAGATAGAATTCAAGCTGTCATCAAAGGTACGGCAGTTAATCAAGATGGTCAAAGTAATGGACTAACAGCACCTAATGGACCTTCCCAGCAAGCAGTTATTCGTCAAGCCTTAGATAATGCTGGAGTATCACCAACACAAATTAGCTATGTTGAAGCGCATGGTACGGGAACATCCCTCGGAGATCCCATTGAAGTTAAATCTTTGAAAGCAGTGCTAATGAGAGAACGGGAGGGGGATAAGCCTTGTTGGCTTGGCTCAGTAAAAACTAATATTGGACACTTAGAAGCGGCTTCGGGAATGGCTGGAATAATTAAGGTAGTACTAGCCTTGCAACACAAAGAAATTCCTGCTCACCTGCATTTTAATCAATTAAATCCATATATCTCCTTAGAAGGGACAACTTTTGTTATTCCTACAGAGCGTGAGTCTTGGTCTGTAGGTACAGAAACCCGTTTAGCAGGAGTAAGCGCTTTTGGTTTTGGTGGCACAAATTGCCATGCAATTTTGGCAGAAGCACCAGAACCGATAGTAGAGACAAAACTTCAACCTATTGAACGTCCTTGCCAACTTTTTACTCTTTCAGCAAAGAGTGAAGCAGGATTATTGGCGTTAGCCCAAAAATATCAAGATTTTTTACATAGTAATTGTGAAGTATCCCTGGCGGATGTTTGTTTTACAGCTAATACTGGGCGATCGCACTTTGACTACCGTTTGGCTACCACAGTACAATCTACCACCCAATTACAAGAGCAGTTGGCAGCTTTTATTGCCAATGAAAATACGGCGCAACTGGTAACAAGTAAGAAATCTTGTAAAAAACGCTCAAAAATAGCATTTTTGTTTACTGGTCAAGGTTCGCAGTCTGTGGGTATGGGGCAGCAACTTTACGAAACTGAACCTGTCTTTCGTGCGGCTTTAGATCGCTGCGATCAGATCCTCCGCCCCTATTTACAGCAGCCTTTACTATCAGTCCTTTACGCTCAAAAATTTGAGACAACTCATCTAGATGAAACGGCTTACACGCAACCTGCCTTATTTGCCTTGGAGTATGCCCTTTTCCAGGTATGGAAATCTTGGGGTATAGAACCAACAATTGTTATGGGGCATAGCGTAGGCGAGTACGTTGCTGCCTGCGTTGCTGGCGTATTTAGCTTAGAAGATGGTCTAAAACTAATTGCTGCACGATCGCGTTTAATGCAAGCATTGCCTCTAAATGGTGAAATGGTAGCCGTATTTGCCAACGAAAGTAGAGTGCTTACAGCTATTGAACCTTATACCGACAAAATAGCGATCGCAGCTATCAATGGTTCGCACATTGTAATTTCTGGTCAGCATCAGGCCGTCAAAACAGTAATTTCTTCTTTGCAAGTTGAAGGAATTAAAACAAAAAAGTTGCAAGTTTCTCATGCTTTTCATTCTCCTTTAATGGAGCCGATGCTGGCAGACTTTGGAAAAATAGCCGCAGAAGTAACCTACTCCAATCCACGCATCAAGTTTATTTCTAACGTGACGGGGGAACTCGCAACGGCAGAAATTGCCACTCCAGAGTATTGGTGTCGTCACGTGCGCCAGCCAGTTAGATTTGCTCAAAGTGTAGATATTCTCTCTCAGCAAGGTTACACAGTTTTTGTTGAACTCGGTCCCAAGCCAATTTTATTAGGGATGAGTCGCTACTGCTTGAGCGAAGAAGCAACAGAAAATATTGCCTTTCTACCCAGCCTATATTCAGGGCGAGAAGACTTACAACAGATGCTTCATAGTTTGGCTTCTTTGTACGTGCGTGGCATAACTGTCGATTGGGTAAACTTCGAGAAACATTATTCTCGCCAGCGCGTGCAACTACCTACCTATCCATTTCAAAGGCAGCGTCATTGGGTAGATTTTGCTGAAAATGGATCAGCGCCAGAAACAACCCAAAATGTGCTCGCTAATCTACTAAACCAAGGCAATACTCAACAGCTAATGCAGCAGTTGGAAACAGTCGGCAAATTCTCCCCAGATGAATTGAAATTATTACCTAAACTGCTAGAAGTATTAGCTCAACAAAACGAGCAGCAGGTAACAACAGAATTAATCAAAGATTGGTTGTATGAGGTAGAGTGGCAGCCAAAATCCCGTCAAGCGACTTCACATCCAAAAAACGGATTCCGCAAAGTATCTGGTAGTTGGCTAATTTTTGCTGACTTAGGTGGTGTTGGCGAAGCCGTAGCCCAACTATTAGGCGATCGCGGTCATAATTGTATTTTGGTCTACCCCGGAGACACCTACAACCCCAAAACTGCCGGAACTTGGCTCGTTGATCCTGCTAGTCCAGCAGATTTTGAACGTCTATTTCAAGATGCTTTAAGCAGCAATCGACCTCTACAAGGAGTCATTCACTTATGGAGTTTGGAGCCGGAGTCAGCCGCTAATTTAACTGTTTCCTCCCTCGCCCAAGCTCAAACTGTGGGTGTTGGTAGTATTCTGCATTTACTGCAAGCCATTGTAAAAGTCCGGGGAGCAGATTCTTCAGCAATTTTTGACTCACCCCGGCTGTGGTTAGTAACGCGGGGCGCTGTGCCAGTAGGAACCTCCTTGCCGTCTGTAACTCAAGCCCCAGTTTGGGGGCTTGGCAAAGTAGCAGCGCTAGAACACCCAGAATTTTTTGGCGGAATGCTCGATTTAGCGCCAGAAATAGCGACAGATGAAGCAACTAAGCTATTAGTAGAGGTTGACGATTCCCAAGGTGAAGACCATTTAGCCTTTCGAGATGGAGAGCGTTATGTCGCTCGCTTGGTGCGCAAGCAACTACCAGAATCTTCAGAAATGTCTTGGCACTCAGATTGTACTTATTTAGTTACTGGCGGTTTGGGAGCATTAGGATTGAAAGTTGCCCAGTGGATGGTAGAACAAGGTGTCCGGCAACTGGTACTAACTGGACGTAGTGGGGCGACAAGTCAAGCCAAACAAAGCATTACCCAGATGAAAGAGGCGGGAGCCAAAATTGTCATCGCTCAAGCAGATGTAGCTAATAAAGAGGATATGGTGCGGGTATTTGCAGAAATTAAAACCTCAATGCCACCTCTACGCGGGATTGTACACACTGCTGGTGTACCTGGATATGAAGCGATTTCCGAAATGAATTTTACTACTCTTGAATCGGTACTTCGTCCCAAGGTGTTGGGAACGTGGATTTTACACGAATTGACTCAAGAACTTGCTCTCGACTTTTTTGTTAATTTTTCCTCTATATCCTCCGTTTGGGGTTCTAAAGGACAAGCCCACTACGCCGCCGCAAATCACTTTCTTGATGTCTTAGCTCATTATCGGCACAAACTTAAGTTGCCAGCTTTGACTATCAATTGGGGTCCCTGGGCTGGTGGCGGCATGGCATTAGAGGAATTTCAAACATGGTTAGCCCGGATGGGTATAGAAGGATTACAGAGCGAACGCGCGATCGCAATTTTGGGATACCTACTAAAGACAAGCTGCGTGCAAGCAACAATTGCTAATGTTGATTGGTCATTATTTAAAGACCTTTATGAAGCCAAAGGCAAAAAGCCGCTTCTAGAACTTGTTGAGGGGCAGCCCCAAACTGATAATGGGCAGCTAAAACAAAAATCAGAAATTTTATCCCAATTAGAAGCGGCAAAAGCAAGCGACATACAGTCTCTTTTAACTACTTACATCCAAAATGAAGTTGCTAGGGTCCTAAAGCTGCCTCAACTGCCAGAACCGCAGCAGGGACTTTTCGATCTGGGGATGGATTCAATCATGGCAGTTGAATTAGTCGGCGCGATTCGGACTCAATTGCAAGCAGAGTTACCAATCTCAGACTTTATGCAAGCTGCCGATATTGCCACGCTTACGGCTCTATTGATGAAGCAGTTTACACCGGATGCTACCGTTACAGAAGTTGCAAGAGAGGCTTTAGATCTCCACAGCGAAGCCATTTTAGATAGTTCAATTTATCCTACAACAGCAAATAACGAGCAAAGAGTAGTAAATTGTATTTTTTTAACTGGTGCAACAGGGTTTTTGGGAGCGTTTTTACTTCACGACCTCCTCGAACAAACAACAGCAGATATATATTGCTTGGTACGTGCTAGCGATGCCCAGTCAGGCAAGCTAAAACTTTGTCACAACTTGCAAACTTACCACCGATGGCAAGAAAAGTACAGTAGTAGAATTATTCCAGTGGTAGGTAATTTGTCTCAACCTCTACTAGGTCTTGCAGAAGAACAATTTGAACAGCTTGCCCGCCAAATTGATGTAATTTATCACAACGGCGCGACTTTGAATTTTGTTTACCCTTACTCCTCATTAAAGCCCACAAACGTTCTGGGTACTCAAGAAATCCTCAAATTAGCTTGCCAATATAAAGTCAAACCCTTACATTACATCTCTACTGACGCTGTTTTTGATTCCTCTAGTTACTACGACAAAGAAGTAACAGAATTAGAGCCAATTATTTATACCGAAGGTATAGACCTTGGTTATACCCAGAGTAAATGGGTAGCAGAAAAATTAGTAACAATAGCTCGCGATCGCGGTTTGCCAGTATCGATCTACAGACCACCATTGATTGCTGGAGATAGTCTAACAGGAATTTGGAATACTGACGATTTTACCTGCCGATTTATTAAAGGTTGTATTCAAATGGGGAGTATGCCAAATATGAATTGCGCCATAACTATTGTGCCTGTAGATTATGTCAGCAGTGCGATCGTTTACTTATCTCAGCAAAAAAAATCCCAAGGACTAGCTTTTCACTTAAACAACCCCAACTTTTCTACTTGGGAGGATGTAGCCAATTGGCTAAACAAATCTGGCTATCAAGTTCGGCAAATTGCTTATGAACAATGGGAAGCAGAATTAATTCAGGTAGGAAGCTTTCAAGATAACGCCTTAACTGGACTTTTACCCTTCTTTCTCCGGCGGTGGTCGCAAGAACAACTAACCTTTGCTGAACTAGGTCAAAGAAGAGTGAAGCTAAACTGCCGAAATACCGTAGCAAGACTAGCAGGCGCGTCCATTAACTGTCCGCCCATAGATTCCCAACTACTCCAAACTTACTTCTCTTACTTCATTAACAGCAGCTTTTTAAGCAACCCCAAAGTAAGAACCTAAAAGTCAACTTGCAACCTTGATTCACGACTGCCGCTCTTTTTTTTCCTCTTGTCTACTAGAAGCAGCGCCAACTCAAAAAATTTGTAAGCGACAATGACACTTGCGTAACTTTTTCCATTGAGGTTTTAAAAACAAACCCTACTAATTACAATGAAATCCCCCAAAAACACTCTAGCTTTTCTAGTGACAGGCTTTCCACCAGATGTTAGCGGCGTTTCGCACTTTAACTGGGAACGCGCCCAATGGTTTGCCAAGCAAGGAATGTATAAGGTAATTGTATTTGCTCCTGACTGGCAAGATCGGTCGCTAGATCCGCAACATTTAGATGCAAACCTAATTATCGAACGCTATCCCTCCAAGCCTTGGCTACCATACAAACTTACTCATGTGCCAAAGTTCTTTGCTGCCCGCCAAATTAGTAAAAAGCTTGCAGATTATCAACCAGACTTAATTGTCATCACAGACGTAGAGCGCTATTTTTTATTAAGTACCTGGCAATTACCAGGTAGAGGCTATGCCAAAGAACAGGGCATTCCTTATATAGCCGAATACCATACAGATTTGTACAATTTTTCCGCAGCTTATCCAGGTTGGCAATGGTTGAGAAATGCCGCGCGTAGTTCTCAACTAGCAGGTTATTTGTACCGTCAAATTGATCAGACAATATGTGCTAGTACCGCCGCTAGTCAAAGCTGTCAGGAGTTAGGAATTCCCAATACTCAGACAATTCCCTTTTTAGGGATTGATGTCTCCACCTACAGTCCGAATCGTCGCCGCCGTCAAGCCTTAGCACCGTGGTTGAGTGCAGAGGAAAAAGACCATAAAGTTTTGCTATTTTTGGGTCGTCTTGGGTTTGAGAAACGCGCCGACCTACTTATAGAAGCATTTATACAATTAAAGCGTACAGCCTCCAACTATTCATTGATTATTGCTGGAGACGGCCCTGATAACGTCGTCAACCAATTAAAACAACTAGCTAGGCAAGTTCCGCACATCCACTTTACAGGTTTTCTTTTAGGAGAAACCAAGGCTAATGTATTGGCTTCTTGCGATGTATTTTGTAGCCCTTCACCTTACGAAACTTTTGGGCGGACAATAGTAGAAGCAATGGCTTCAGGTATTCCGGTTGTCACCGTCAATAGCGGTGCAGTATCTGAATATATCTTTGATGGCGTAAATGGTTATCTTGTACCGCCTAGTGATGCGATTTCATTAACCCAGGGGATCGAGCGAGCATTGACAAATAACAACACAAAATTAATTGAACGTGCGTTGCAAGATAGCGAGTATTTTTCTCTAGAACAAGGATGTCAAAACCTCAGCAGTTACTACCAACAGCTATTAGGCATTAGTCAAAATTTGCCAATTGAGAGCAAAAATTGAGCAACCCCACTCCTTACTATCACACAATTTTTTATGATTAATCCTACATTAAAGCCAGTAGCAGTTACAGGTTTAGGAGCTATTACCCCTATAGGAAATACTGTAGAAAAATACTGGCAAGAACTTTTACAAGGAAACAGTGGCATTGCCCCAATTACTCTATTTGATGCCTCCCGCCATGCTTGTCAAATTGCTGGAGAAGTCAAGGGCTTCGATCCTAGCGACTATTTGGAGAGTAAAGAAGCTAAACACATGGATCGCTTTGCCCAATTTGCGGTCTGTGCGAGTAAGCAAGCTATTGCTGATGCGGGGCTAGAAATTACCCGTTTCAATGCTGAGGAAGTTGGCGTAATAATTGGTACGGGCATTGGTGGTATTAAGGTGTTGGAAGACCAACAAGAAATCTACCTGACTCGTGGTGCTGACCGTTGCAGCCCCTTTATGATTCCGATCATGATTGCCAATATGGCGGCGGGACTAACCGCAATTCACATTGGCGCGAAGGGACCAAATTCTTGTACTACTACCGCCTGCGCTTCAGGTTCTAATGCGATCGGTGAGGCGTTTGGTTTAATTCAACAAGGGTTAGCCAAAGCAATAATCTGTGGTGGTAGGGAAGCCGCGATTACTCCTTTATCTATAGCTGGATTTGCCGCAGCGAGAGCCTTGTCAACTTCTAACGCCCAACCCAATTGTGCCTCTCGTCCCTTCGACCTCGACCGCAATGGTTTTGTGATGGGGGAAGGAGCGGGAATTTTAGTTTTAGAAGAATTAGAACACGCTCTAAACCGTCGAAC
>QQTW01001889.1_pt1 | contig 14981 bp, 13 predicted proteins | sample 1904831 | NCBI WGS metagenome assembly QQTW01 (sample SAMN09435610, study PRJNA476489) | Subsurface metagenome, whole genome shotgun sequencing project. | reverse complement strand
GCAGCGATCTTGTTGAGAGCTGCCATGATTGCAGTCGACCAGCAGGAAATTTCAACCAAGCCTGGCCTGTTAATTTGGTGCAATTTGTGCTGCGAGTCCCCCATCTTCTACAAGATCTTTCACGGCAAACCCAAAAACTAACACTCCGCCCCTTCCAGATCGAAGTCGGCCACGGCAAAAAAGCCATCATCATCTTCGTGCCGGTGCCGCTCCTGGCCGGCTTCCACAAGATCCAACAACGTCTCACCCGCGAGCTGGAGAAGAAGTTCTCCGACCGCCACGTCCTCATCCTCGCCTCTCGCCGCATCCTGCCCCGCCCCAAACGATCCAACCGCAGCCGCACCTCGCAGACCCAGAAGCGACCCCGCTCCCGCACGCTGACCGCCGTGCACGATGCCATCCTCGCGGACGTGGTGTACCCGGTCGAGATCGTGGGCAAGAGGGTGAGGACCAAGGAGGACGGCAGTAAGGTGTTGAAGGTCATTCTGGACGAGAAGGAGAAGGGCGGTGTGGACTACAGGCTGGATACTTATGGCGAGGTGTATCGGAAGTTGACTGGCAGGGGTGTGGGTTTCGAGTTTCCCATGAGTGCTACTTCGGAGTACTAGATCGGCTGAGTTTGGAGGACATGTCGGATCAGAAGAGGAAGTCTCGATGTGGCCTAAGAGAAGTTCTGCGGATGATCCTTGCTGGAGGCGAGCAGTCCTAAGTCCTGCTGGTACGGTCAAACGATAATATCGAATGCTTGCTCCGCTCTGCAGAGTTCCACTCAGTCAAAGACATTAAATTAAATCTGAAACCCTGGGTGAAGCAATCTTTTCCTTTCATTCTAGTCGGTGCGTGGATATCGCGTGTGTCTCACTTTCTCAGCCTACCCACTCCCAAGACCATCCAGTAAGCAAGTTCTCTAGTACTTCCATCTTCGACCCCTTCCTCATTCAGCCTCGCCTTCTGATTCGCCGCATCATCCAGATCACCCTGCCTCCACTCCAACCGCACTCGGATAGGGATCTCCAGCGCCTCCTTATCTTCATCCTCATCCTCATCCGCTGCCGGCGCCTGTACCTGTACTACCTCTTTCTTCTCTGCAGCTGCAGCCTCTACAGGTGACTGAGTAGTAGTATGCCTCACAGGCACAACTTCGACAACCACACTCGTCCAGTTCCTGCCCTTCTCATACACCTTTCCCGCCTCGGCAACCGCTCCGTTGCCGCCATTAGCAGGTTTCCCAGCAGCACCAGCGCCGCCGGACTTGGTGTTCAAGGCCTCCTCCCACACGTCGCTGTTCGGGCCGATCTCGAACTGTGGACACAGGATCGTGACGCGATGCCCATACTTGCCCGGGGTGACGGCCGGCGTGGCGATGTTGACTCTCACGGCGTCGAAGAGCGGGTTCGTCAGCTTGAGCACCCACTGCGTCGCGTGACCGGGCTCTAGGACGACGTCTCCGCCAAATAGAAGGGCGGAGGGTCCACTCGAGGTGGATGTACCGCCTCCAGCCGCGGGGGGTCCAGAGAGCGGTTTTAGGGAAATGTGAGGGATGTAGCTCAAGGCCACCAGTTTGATTCGATGCCTTGTGCTGGTGGGTTTTGGTTCGGGTTTTACGAGGATGTGTCTGCATTCTTTGCAGCGTTTTGCTCGTTTCGTCGTCAATGGCGCGGGCATCGGCCTCAATTCGTCGACGAAGCGGGCGTCTGGGTTCCCGCCTCCGGGACCGGTTTGGAAATGCCGTTGTGGTAGCGTGGTGGTGTTGATGAATCCTCCACAGGAGTTGGAGAGGAGTTTGGTTTGAGTAGATGTAGCGGCGTTGGGGCTAGGGATGAGGAGGCCCTCGGAGGGGTAGAGCGCTTCTCGCATGAGTTGCGGTTTGGGTTTCTTCTTTGGTTGGAAGGATCCCGAGGCGGAGTAGAGGTTTAGGATTCGGCTTAGAGACGCAGGGGAGGAGTAGGAGAAATCTCCGGACAAGGAGGGGTGATTAGAATCCGCGGCGGATGTGGCGGTCAGCTGGTTCTTGTAGAATGCCTTGAGGGCGCTGAAGCGAGCGGCTGGGTCGAGAGATGCTTCTTTGGTAGGGTCTTCCTGTTGGGTTGGCGTGGGAACCTCTGTTGTGGTCGAGGTTCGTGAGTAAGACTCGCGGCTGAGATACGATGACCTCCTGGCGAGACCTGGCGTCTCGGCAGGTTTGGACGGTGCTCTGGGTTTGCCGCCGTTGGCAATCTTATCCAGTTGTGCTCGGATGTTCGTTGGCCGGTCGAATTTGATGCCGATGTCGAGAGATGTCCACATGCAATAATAGCAGTTGAGGATCCAGGGGCCTTCCTTGACGGCTCCATCGATGTTGTTGACGCTGAGCTGTGAGAAGCAGATGGGACAGTTGAAGCAGCTGCGTGCACATCTGCGAATATATGGTCAACTGCGATTGTGTCTTGGGAGAGAGCAGTCTTACCTACCTGTTCCCTTCGCTTCGGACAGCAGAACTGGGCGTTTCGAATAGACAGCTGGTGCAGAAGTATGATACCTGTTCTTCAATCGAACATCTGGGGCATTTTAGATCACGGCATTCCTCGCAGTAGAGGAGATGTTCAGGGGGAAACAGAGAGAAATTGGCGCGTGGATGATGCGGATCACAGGGTGCTCCTTCTTCGTCATCTTCTTCTTCTTCCTCTTGAGGGCCTTCGGCGGTTGCTTTTATGTGGAACAGGGGTGCAGGGCGAAGTCTTGATTCTTCAATCTCTTTCGACCCGTCTGAGCAAGGGCAGGAGATGTAGGTGTAGGGGAATGTGAGGCCCATCTTGAAGTATCAATATCGAGCAAGGTATGAGCAGTCAATGACACACAGTCTTCTCCTCTACCTGCTGCCCAAGGTCCTGCTAAGACCAACGGGTAGGACTAGCACTATACCGTGTTCCACATGATGTTGTGACTCGGCTTCAAAGGGAGTTACGCGCCAAGACTTTGAAGACCCAAGCTTCAGGGATAGAAGACTTGGCGCGTCTCGCCTCACTTCCCCGATATGGATGCATTGGAAGTAGTAGTACGTCATGTCAACACCACCAGTTGTGCCTGTACTGGAAGAATGAAATGAGAGCATCTAAACAGAGATCTGGCCGACCTCGATCATGAGGCCGTGCTCTCTTCGACCATATTCAAGGACCTCTGCACTGACGAGACGGGCTAGCATAAACCGAAGCTATGCTGTTCAAGCTCCTGGCGCACCAACACTCCAGATCTTCAACCAGCATGTGAAGTATCTACAGAAAGAGAGAGCCGCTGCAAACGCGGGACAGAGTCGTAAAGTCGACTATGTTCGAGATGAAGTTGCTCAGAGGCTGTGTGAGCGCCTACTAGTACAAGAATTTCTTCAATTCGAAATGTTTACTTCTAATATTGCCCGCAGGACATCCAGCGACATTTCCCTTCAGTGCTAGACCTCGGCGCAAATAGCTTGAACATTGCTCGAGCTCTTGCAAATCCTGACCATCTTACTATCTCGTCACATCCGTCATCCGCGCCAGATGCTACCTCCACTCCAGACATCACAGAATCCTCCAAACTCCTCACCTCGCGCATTGGCCATCTGACATGTGCGGAGACCTCGCCTGCTCTTCTTCACCGCGACCCAGAACTTCAGTCATCCATACCGCTCGAGCTACAGCTTCTCAACTCTCTCGAAACTCTTCCTTATGAGCCCAACACATTCGATGCCGTACTCTCTTCACTCTCCATTCACTGGGTCAATGACCTTCCCTCTCTTCTTGCCCAGATCAATTCTATCCTCAAACCCGATGCACCCTTTCTTGCCGCAATGATGGGTGGAGACTCGCTTTTCGAACTCCGTACATCCTTACAACTGGCTGATCTTGAACGTCGAGGTGGAGTCTCACCTCACGTCTCTCCCATGGCGGACGTCCGAGATATTGGCGGCTTACTCTCGAAAGCTGGCTTTAAGCTGTTGACGGTGGATGTGGACGATATGGTGGTGGAATATCCGGATACTTTCGCATTGATGACGGATCTACAAGCTATGGGAGAGAGTAATGCTATATTGAAGAGCGCTGGTGGATTGGGTGGTCTGAATCGTGATGTCTTATTGGCAAACGACAGTATATATAGACAATTACATGGAGAGGAAGGGAAAGAAGGTATACCCGCCACGTTTAGGATTATATACATGATCGGGTGGAAGGAGGGAGCTGGACAGGGGAAGCCGCTTCCACGTGGTAGTGGGCAGTTGGACTTGAAAGACGTCCTCGGTGGTGGAGACTTTAGAGTATCGTGAAACAATTCGAAAGGAGCGCGCCCATCTGTTGGATTACCGATCTAACTCTTGAAGAGCAAAGCGACGAGTGTGTCTATATTCGGGCATGCTGCGAATGCCATGCCACGCTGGCCAGTGGTTGCGGCCTGAACAGTGTTCAATGCGCAGCCTCTATGCTTTTCCTATTTCATAGGTATGTTGTCCTCTTCTATCCCTTAGGGTCGACCTTTCCGACAGATTCATCCATAATTATATGCCGAAGCACAGAAGAGCATTCAGTCTGAATTTCTGTATGCTGCAGACTTCTGGCCCAGTCGATCACACCGTCCTCCGATCACACATGACCCTCACAATTCCGCCCACCCCGACAATCTCCACCAACTTCTCATGCCAACTCAACAGCACGCTCATCGCCTGTCCGCCCCCTCCCTCCCCCAGATTCCTCGCCTGTACCTGACTGAACCCGGTCCCCTGCGGCGAGACCGACGCCTTCGACGACGATGTAGAAGTAGGTGTAGACTGCGCTGACATGCCCTTATACCTGCAACCCCGCCCAAAAAAGAGCCCCAACGTAGTCAGCCACTGAGACTCAAAAGCCCCCCAATAATAACATCCCAGTATCAGGGCGAAAGACAAAAGACGTACAAATATTTCATCAAGCAATCCGCCCTGGCCGCCCCGCCCTCCCCCTCCACCAACCCCCCAAGCAACCTAGCGACATCGCTCTGCCTGATGCCCTGCAGGACCTCAACCACAGTGCTCAGATGCACCTGCTTCGCGCCGTCGTCGCCCCCCAGCGGCGCCGTCTCCAGCACGCCCTGCAGCGCCCCCTCCGCGTCGCCCGACCGCAGGAGCTGGCGGATCTGCTGCGCGATGCCGGCGGCGTCGGCGGCGGTGCTGGGTGTGGGCAGGGAGGAGGGGAGGAGGGTGGACAGGGGGAAGTTTAGCGAAGAGTCTGGGTCGTAGAGATCGGTGTTCAGGGTGCGGTAGTTGGGTTGCGACATTTTTTTGGTGGGTTTGGCGACAGTAAGTTACTGCGTAGTTGATAGTATCCAGCTCTGGAATGTCTGTGTGTCGGGGAACTGTTCGGAGAGCGGTCCGGGCCGGAGTGAGCCGGAGATCTAGCGGGCAAGAGTCCGCAGGTCCTCAGGTTGGCTACGTGTCGGGTTTCAACGTGACTTTATGAAGCTTGTGGAGCAGTACTAGAATGGAGGGTAGGCCTGAGAAATTACGCATGCTTTACTCGCTGTCCTTGTGAGAAGACTGCTGCTTTTATGGAACAGAGCGGTGCAGGGTAAACAGATCACCACGGATGAGACCTTACAACTACAAGGCTCAGTTTTAGGGATGGCTCCGCATTCAGCTCAGCTTGGCCACTCTTTGCGCAGCCGGGAAACTGTACATGGTAGTGGTGGACGAGGAAGCCTTGCTGTCTGTAATCTTGGGGAAGGTGACGCTTGGGGCTTCGGCGCGAGAGCAGTGGATGGAAATCGAAGCGAAACGATCAACTCCCCAATTGAGCCCGGTCGGCGGTAACGTCTTCGGCATTTCCACTGATCTTGTAGTTTCCTCCGCTTCGTGAGTATTCCTCGTTGTCACTGTGAAGAAGATAAAATTTGACAGGTGGGCCTCCAATGGATATCTCTGTTCAGCAAAAGGTATTGCATTGCGTATGTACAGTGTAAGGGCATACAACCCAGCGCTCGAAAGGTCCTGACGTGCAAGAATATCATGACAGAGCCTTTAGCACGTCCTTTGACTCCTCTTCCTTTCCTATCAAACCAAGACTTCGGATCGCTCCCGCCTTTGGTGCATTCTCTCTTGGATGTGCAGCTTCAGCTTTCCGATAGGCTTTCTGCATTGCTCTTGCTCGTGCAGCCTGTCGCACGTAACGGTGTAAGTATTGGTCTCAATTGCACCGAGCTCGAATGTCTTGTGAGTACCTCTTTTCTGTGATGCAGACACTCGTAATAGTCCTCCAATACCGGGACGCACGCCTTTGTTTCTCTTGGGTTTTCGTTCTGGTTAACTATATAGCAGGCGAGATATTCTTGCCAGAAAGGGAAACAGCGGGAGACACCTGGCAGGTAGGTTAGTAATAAGAGCTTCAACATGGGCACATCATGAAGCGCATTGAGCTTGGAAGAGGGACTGAAGGGATAAGACGATTGCGAGTTTACCTCCTGTAAGGCCGTATCCAGACGCCATTTTGGATGTATGTCAATGGGTAAATCCAGGCCTGACAGAGTAGAAGTAATGTGGTGGAGTTCGTCCTCAAAATGCCCGTGTCCGCAGCGGGATATGCAAGTCCCACAACGTTTCTGCCAAGACCTGGTCAAAGCTTCTAAAGATGATGCTGTACTCAGTACATAATACATATGCCTTGGTCGAACTCAAAACCTTGCAACTATTTCCATGGCATATCTGACCGGCTTCGAGCCTTGCGGTATCTATGGCTGATGTACAGGGACTGTCAGCCGCTCGAATCATTGTGCTTGCAACTGAATTATGCTCCAAGACAGCTTTTCGAGACTTCCAGAACTTACAGCATCAACGCCCTGAGGTTTTGGGCGCTGAACTCTGCTGCAGAATCTTACTGACGTTTGTATCTGGGAATGAGGATCCGCAACAATATGTGCAACTATTGAAGCAACTTGGCGGCGTGGTTGTTGAAGATGGATTGTCGAAGAATATCGATGTGTCAAGCGTGGAGGAGCTTAGCGAAGCAGAGGCACGTAGGAGAGTACAACAGATGCGCTTGGTGCGATTGAAATCTTTTGATTCGGAGGATTTCGCTACCCAAGATGTGATTACTAGATTCGTGATCCAACAGGCATACCGAATCGATGCAGAAACAGGAGATCTACCAACAATTCTCTATCTCGTCGAACCATTCGTTGATGGTGCCGAACCCCTTCGTCAATGGCTAATCTCGAGCCTTCTACCTTTACTCAGACTCGATTACGAATATTACGTGGAAGGAGGATCAGGCCTGTCACTCTCAGCAATCCGTGATCTAGCAGGCAGCAAGGGATTGAATCTGCTGCTGCAGAGGGCCAAAACTGAGGAAGGAAGACAACACATTGGACGTGACTTGAGAGGTATAGTAGGTCCGTGGATGTATGGTGCAAGATCCTCAAAAAGACGGAAACTTAGTCCGAGCTTTCGTCGAGCCTCGATCGTTGGGCAGGAGAGCAGCTCTACCCCTGAACGTTCTGGATGGCAAGATGTGAATGAATGGATTTTGGAGACTAGCATCGAAGACTATGACTTGGCAGCTGAAGCAATATGCAAATGGGATGGACCGAGGGATGTTGATCTCGGTGGGTATGAAAGTAAAACACAACCAACTACGACTGCGGACACTACTTTGTCCATAGACTATGGGCAGGCAGCTCTGGCGATCGTATATACTACGGATGATACATCTCCACAAGCCAACAAAAACTTATGGCGCATACTTGGACGGGTTGGAGATATCGCTGAAGTGAATTTACCTCGACAGGTCAATGGAGAAGGGATGCCAGACTGCTCGCATCAACCAGAAAGCATTACCACCATGCCACGGTCTGAACTAGCCACCGAAAATCTCCTCGAGCCTCATCACGCCCTGACTCGGCCGTCGGCTGCATCGCTGGAATTTCTGTGGGCCATCTTGACCTCGATACAGTTGTTAGACGAACTCCACTGTCAATTGAAATTTTCGTGCCGGGATGCGACGTTTTTGACTTTGTATGCAACAGAGCAAGTGCAGCGGCGAGAGCTGCATCAGGCTCTGCAGAACCTCGCCCGCATTGCATCTGCTAAAACAGACTGGCAATCAGTCAGAAAAAGGATCCTGTGGTTGAGCAGGTGGCAACTCGACGCGCCGTCTTTGTCTGAGGAAGAAAACCATAGAGCACTGTTCTGGCGGGTCTCGTGTGAGGATGTAGAGACAGAGCTCTTTGGTGCATTGCTCACGGCCAAGCAATATCAGATAGCTATCTCGTGGTATTTGGCGGACACAAATTCCAACCTACTACCATCATTTCTCGTGGAGAAGATTGTCGAGCATGAAATATTGAATGCTTACGACAACGCGAGCAACGGTAACAGAACCCGAGGAGGGCTGAAGCGAGCATCCGATTTAGTCAAAGCGTTTGGTTCACACTTTCCACCTTCCTCTTCAGTCAATAAGATTGAGCATCTTCTTGCTGCAACACATTCTCTATCCTTTTATCAACTGACATTACAACATGGAGTACCTTTCAAACCAGTCAGCATTCGAGTTCACCATGACCCCGTCTCACTCATCAGCAAAGTGCTTGAGCAAAATTCGAAAGCTTACACCAAGCTCGACGATCTGCTATCGATTGGTCGTGGTTTTGTGGCTGCCGGTCTTCCTGTCACTTCAACTGAAGAAGATGAGCCTAGTACTCCAACCTTAGAAGACAACTTGGAGGGCAAGATGCTTGAATCAGATCATCGGATTACCTATGACGCAATCATCTCTGCCCTCTCTTCAAACGACTTTGACACGGCATATTCTTACATACTTACACGTCTCTCCCCGTCTATTCAACCATCATCTACCTTCGCACCCTCAGACGATACATCCTGGCGTGCCGCTTACGCCGCGGGCCGCCACCGCCTCCCAGCCTCCGCCTCACCATCCGCGCAAATTGATATTTTGTCTAAGAGGATGGAACTTCTCTCTCTCGCTCTAATGCTAGTCCCAGATCCATCTTCCCTCCCGTCAATGCTCTCCACCTGGCAAGCCTGCGAAAACGAACTTAATGAACTCCGTGGGCGGGAAGCGGCAGAAGAGAAAGCTTGGGATGATCGAGGGGACAATATCTCTTCTGTTCCAGGTGGGTTTGGGTTGGATGATAGAGATGTAGACATTGCCGAAACTCAACGAGAGCGGGAGAGAAGGAAGGCAGCTAAAGTTGGGAAGAGACTGGATGAAGAAGAAGCCCCTATGGGCATCTTTGATGTGGCCAGAGGCGCGGCGAGAGCAATTGGCAAATCTGCCTTTCCTTTGAGGGGGTCTGTAGGGTCACAGGGTGTGAGAGTGAATGATAGCCCAACAAGCCACAGCGACCCATCACGATCGAGTGATGAATATGGTAGGGGCGCTGGTGGGAGTGGGGACGAGGGGAGAGCCAATAGGGTCCGCAAACGAGACATGGTCAGCAACATGGTGACAGGTAGCTTGGTCAGTGGATTGGGATGGGTTCTGGGCGCTCAACCTGTCAACAAAGACGCAGCAGGACATGGTAGGGATGAGTCCGCAGGCGACTGAATCAGATATCCGTGCTACGAAGCTGGTTGTCTCGTGATCTCGCCTCTCTCTTTACGCTCAGGCATGGCATGACATAATGGACACAATGTTTGGCCTGAAACTCGCTTCCACGCCCAAGCCGGCATTACCTATCATCGCCAATAGTGGCCACCTGGCCCGATCACCGCTGCTGGTGATACGTGCCAGTAACGGAAGGATTACCAATCGCTTAACACAAAACACCACGAGCAAGCATGCCTTGATTCACAACATCGTTACACCCAATGATCCAATGCCTTACCGCGCTCCACCTAATAGGTCGATAACACTACCGAATTACAGATCCCAACTAACTAGTCCATTCTATCTCAGTCTGCAGGGCATACTAGTTACTATGGCTTTGCTTGGGCGAGGCGCAGGATAGTCTGAAGCTTTGTGAGACGGGGCATGCTCTCATCTGCGTCGATGGTAACTATAGATAGGCAGGAACATCCTTAGTCTTGTAGTGGTGCAGGCATGGGCTTAGCTTAAGTAAGTACTGGCATAGCAAGGGAGAGAGAGAGAGAGAGAGAGAGAGAGAGAGAGAGAGAGAGAGGAGGACAGGGAGGGAGGGAGAGAGAATGGGAACTGATGCCCTGTCATGGGGATTGCACCAGCGCTGTACTGTGCTGTGCTGTGCTGTGCTTTCATCGGAGTGGAGTGGAGTGGAGGGGAGTGGTTGATGCATTCTTCTTTCTATGCTCAGCCTCCGCAATTCTAATACCCCTTATTTTATCTTATATTATATCATATTGATACTTACGGCATAGTATTGAGCTGCCTGTACGGGATACGTGTAATATCTCTACACCTCCCCTTCTCTCTCTCTCTCTTCCCATATTCTCCCCACCACTTCAACGAAAGGTGGATCCATGGATCGCGTGACCGCGAAAACTTCAATTTCTCACTTACTTATGCGCATGAATCTGTGTGGGGATGCCATATTCGTGGCATACTCAAGCGGGATGATCTAGCTCCCGGCTATGATAGTCCTCCATGATGCAGCTTACTCCGTCTGTATTACATGGTATGATGCAGTGGGAAAGATGAGAGGAGTAGCGCTTGCTCATCTTTAGAAAAGCAGCATAAGCGAGGAATCACCTGCGAGGGCAATGTGGTTCGCTTGGTTTCAATAATGATGGTATGTATTGCTGCTAGGTAATGCTACTGCTTGCGCAGGGATTGATGGATCTTATTCTGTTCAGCCTGCCACAAGCACCGGCTCCCCGTCCTGCCTGAAGCAGTTCTCAATGCGATCATAGCTTCATGGTCTTGTCATGCACTGTGTACTCACAAACCACCACCACCAGATTGCCCTCCAGTGACAGTAATGCCAACGCCAGCCCAAGCATCAACGACCTTTTGTCGAGCATCAGCGTCATACAAGGTGTTAGCCACTGAGGCGGACAGATCGGCAAATTCCTGGAAGTTGGCTGTACTGGACAGTTCTCCACCAGACAAGGCTTGATACCTGTCGTATAATAGGTTAGCAAGGCAACATTATACCGGAGGTCAGGAGGCTAAAAACCAGATCTTTCCACATTGGTCCCACGAATTACCACCGAGCGCAATACAAGCAAGATAGAAGGCTTTGTTGGGGATCCCGGAATTGATATGCACTCCACCGTTGTCCTCTCTTCCCTTGTATCTGTCGGCGTAGTTTGCAGGCTGGGGATCTTTGCCACCAAGCTGCGGGTCATCGTAAGCCGTGCCGGGCTCCTTCATGGATCGAAGAGCAACACCATTGATGCCCTTTGCAAGGATCCCTTCTCCAATCAACCAGTCAGCATCCGCCGAGGTTTGTTTGAGGGTGTATTGCTTGATCATGGAGCCGAAACAGTCGCTCATGCTTTCGTTCAGTGCTCCAGACTCCCCTTGGTATTCGAGGTTAGCAGTGTATTGGGTGACACCATGGGTAAGTTCGTGACCGATGACATCAAGTTCGTCTGTGAAGCCATTGAAGATGACGCCGTCTCCATCACCAAAGATCATCTGTTCGCCGTCCCACATGGCGTTGTCATATTTCCTGCCGTAGTGAACAGAACCGATGAGACGCAGACCCCTACCGTCGATGCTGTTTCGGCCTAGGACAGTCTTGAAAAAGTCGTAGGTGGCTCCGAAGCCCTCGTAGCACTCATCAGGGTCTCGCGATACGTCGGAGGTACCAATAGGTTGCTGGCCCTCGGCACGAATCAAAGTTCCAGGAAGACGAGTGGTGCCTTTGCAGTCGTAGATGCTTCGATTGATGGTAGCTTGGCTGACAGCCTTTTTACCACCTTGAGCCCGAGCCGCACGAATGCCTTTGTCGTGCTGGGTGGTGTCGTCGGCCGCTGTCCGAACGCCTTCATCATCGTGGTGCTGAGCAATATGACTGGTGATGTGAGGAGGAACAATTCCTTGAGCCCCGGGAGGTCCATGTTGAGTTTGGCGAAGGCTAGGATGACGTTGATTACGAATCTCATCGGTATGATCAAGAGTCTCTTGAGCACAGTCACGACAAACCTGCTGAGCGGCGGTGCTGCGGACAATGCCAACAAGCATATGAGGAGGAATGATGGAGCAAACAGCATAATTCTTGGAGGCCATTCTGAAGAGGGACGACATAGAGACAGCGAAGGAAAAGAGACTAACTTAGAATCAAAGTCGCTGTGGTGGTTTGCAGTAGTGATAAGAAGAATGGAGTTGATGGTGAGCAAACTGGAGGAGCATGTTGAAGGGAGGGAGAACAAATACTTGTAGGCAGCAGCCGAGTGAAGGTAGAAGATGGTCATCCACAACGGCAGTCACGATACGATACGTGACATGATTCGCCTTCCACCCTGGACAAGTCACAGTTGCACCCCGAGCTGTGCATTGGCCAAACCATCACTCGTCTATCCAACGGGCTTCTCCCGATGCACAAACCATACAAAGAATCGACTAGACTGCTTGATCGACATGGAGGATGGAGGGTGGAGAGTTGGAACAGCGACTCAGCCGTCAGGCAACCCAGGCCACCCGGCCACCCAGGCCGCCCCGTTGCGCGTTTGAAGCTCTGTTTATCTTCTCGGCCTCCTATCCTGGTGTCGCCTTTGCACGTCTAACTTGTCAACTGACACTAGTTAGTTACAGATAAAGGGAAACTTAGTTCCTATCTGGTCCCACAATTTCCCTGCAGCTGATCCCCTGTCAGGTAGTCAGGTCCAACCTTGGCTCGAACCCCGAACTTCTTCACGACCCTTGTTCCACTGTCATCCATTACGAGTGCGATTCAATATCAAAGGGCAATCAAACAAAGCTTCAGCTATGGTGCTCGGTGTAATCGCTGTTGTGTCGCAAGGACTCTCAGAGACGATGACGTTGCACAAAATGCCAGCAGACCACGATAGCACGAAAGGAGCACAACAAAGGTGCCTATTCAAACGAACGGTGCTCTTGTGCAACAAGACCATGAAATTCTCAAATTGGGCATCGCTTGCAGCGCTTCATCATTTGAAGACGCGATTCTGATAAAGTAATGGTCTTGGTGCGGCATTTTTTCCTGCTCGAAGGATTCGTCGCCTTCGCCTTCTCCGCCTTCTTTTCCGCACTACGAAAGATCACGTGTTTGTCAATTCTTTGTATGTGGTTACAAGACTTGACTTACGGCTGATGCGTTAGTCTCTGATCGACATTGTTTTCCCTGCTCCTCTCTTCTGTAGCCGAGCAAGTGCCCAAGCTGGCAGGGTTGATTGATCGTACATCGATCTACAACGAAGGTTTTCGATGTGACTTATCGACCCTCACGCTATTTCTTTTTCCAATGCCTACTTGGCTACTTCTGAGTACAGCCAACTTATCACAAAGTATACATGAGCAAGTCATAGCTGCGAACGAAAGTCGTACTTGCATCATTGGCTGTATCGTCACTCGGAGGGCTTATTGAACCCCCTAAAACGTCCGACAGACAGACAGACGCTCGCATTCAACTTGCCACGGGGCGTGTCACGGTCACGAGTGCACACCTCAAAGCGTTTCTGCGAGGCAAGAGTTTGGTTGATAAGGTCCGTGAAGCAGCATGGAGTTTCAGCACCGATGTTATTGATTGATTCCTCCACGAACGGTTCCTCAAACAAAGTCAAGTAGTCGTCTTCCAAACCGATTCCCAAATAGCAAGACTTCGGCTGATTCAATCGTGGTAGGTCTTCTGTGACGTTAATGAACCTCATTCGTGATCTGCAAGAGTCCATGTTCTTACACATTCCTCTGAGGCAATCCGATCAGGACGATCATCTTGTGAAGTGCTTTCCCTCATCATAACTAACAACATACCTCATGAGTTGTATTGCGTCTCTTGTTTACCCATCCGCTAGATACGCTTCTGAAGTTCTGCCAGTTTATACTGTGATCTCAATTGAGCTGGAATGATCTTCTGTCAGATTCTCTTCCCGACTCTTTACCCACGTCTTCTAGCAACTTCCACTGCTGCTCTCACTTGTCTATTCGCTTGATAAGCTCGTGCCAGTTCATGTTATGATGCTAATCGATCTGGGTGATCTTCTACAAGGTCCTTCAAAAGGATTAGCTATACGTGAAGCATCATCCTCATGCTGAGCTAGCTGTCTGCTCGCTATGGATTTCGGCCGCCTTGAGAAGCAAATGCTGAGCCTCTGGCCCGTCCAGTTCCTTCCAATGCGTGACTGCCAATCGTGTCGTGCCGATTGCAGTCAAGACTCAATGGGGATGCTGCTGCCCGTTCCACGAATTGTCCTGAGATGTTGGCAAATGACGGCGGGTTTCGTTCCAAGGCTTCCACGAACTTGGAATTTGTTTCCCAAGCTCAGCTGACCAAACTGGACTATGATAGCGGCGAAGGTAGCCCAGTAGGCCAGATCTGCTCCGCGATGAAGCACTCCGATGCACAGAACCTCTCGCACATCTTTGAGGGAGGAGATCGCCGTAGACTTGTAAGAACTCATACGCCTGGATAATTGCCTGCTATATAGATTTCGGCTATCGCTACTCTGTGGACCCAACAAGTCAGTTTCTCACCTTTTCCACCATAATTCCCCCAGGCTAGGCGCGATACAGATCACAGATCTTGATTTCTCCTCGAGACTCTTTCGTGCTCCCCTCAACCGATGCAACAGCATGTTCACCACGTCATCGATGTCAGTACAGCCTTGGTGAACGCCGTGCGTGAATCATAACCAAACGGCATTACACGGGCTGGTGCCCCTTCTTTTCCCAGTTGTTGAGGCAGAAAATCTCTCGACCCCAATCTCCTTGGATCCTTCCTGTGTGTACATGTATATCACTTTAAATTCATCGCATACAGTAGAATGCTGATACTCTGACTGAGATAAGAGAGAATTATCCTTTTGTCGTGCGGACGTTTTAGGGGGTTCAATAAGCCCTCCGAGTGACGATACAGCCAATGATGCAAGTACGACTTTCGTTCGC